>JACCDU010270788.1_pt1 | contig 32561 bp, 30 predicted proteins | sample 7446081 | NCBI WGS metagenome assembly JACCDU01 (sample SAMN15323447, study PRJNA562643) | freshwater metagenome | isolation source: river surface water | place: USA:Blue River Watershed | collected 2017-08-17
CGACCGCGTGCACGTGCACATCCCGAACGGGGTGTGGAAGACCCCGATCTACGACGGCGACGAGCTCCTCGTCTCGCTGTCCGACCGCATCGTGGGCCGCTGCCCGTCGGAAGACGTCACCAACCCGCTCAATCCTTCCGAAGTCATCGTGAAGGCCGGCGAGCTGATCGACGAAGTCTCCGCCAAGCGCATCGAGACCGTCGGCCTCGACCGCGTGAAGGTGCTTTCGCCGCTCACGCACATGAACGTGAACGCGATCCCGCCCACCTCCTACGGCCTCGATCCTTCGACCGGCCGCATGGTCGAGCGCGGCACGGCGGTCGGCATCATCGCCGCCCAGTCGATCGGCGAACCGGGCACCCAGCTGACCATGCGTACGTTCCACATCGGTGGCGTCGCCCAGCTGAAGACCCCGGAGATCAAGTCCAAGGGCAAGGGCCTGGTGCAGTACGTCGACCTCACCACGGTCACCGTGGGCGACAAGTTCATCGCCGTGAACGGCAACGGCTCGATCCGCATCCTCAACGAGGCCGGCTCCCCGGTCGAAGAGTACCGCATCGTCGCCGGCTCCGTGGTCGGCGTCGAGGACGGCAAGCCCGTCGACAAGGGCGTCACCATCGCGGCGTGGGACCCCAACTCCACCCCGATCATCGCCAACGGCGACGGCCGCATCCGTCTCGTCGACATGATCTCCGGCGTGACCTTCACCGAAGAACGCGACCCTTCGAACAACACGTTCTACAAGTCCGTCATCGAGCACTCCGACGAACAGAACCCGCAGATCCAGATCATCGGCGCCAACGGCAAGGAAGTCGGCTCGTTCTCGATCCCCGCCGGCGCCCGCGTCGAGGTCGACGAGGACGACAAGGTCAGCCGCGGCTCGATCGTCGCGAAGATCCCCCGCCAGGCGGCCAAGACGCAGGACATCACCGCCGGCCTGCCGCGCATCTCCGAGCTGTTCGAAGCCCGTCCGCCCAAGGACGCGGCCGAGATCGCCAAGATCGACGGCACGGTCCGTTTCGAACCTTCCATCCGCGGCAAGAAGCGCCTCGTCATCGCCGATTCCATCGGCCGCGAGGAGGAGCACCTCATCCCGCACGGCAAGCACATCATCGTGGCCGCCGGCGACAAGGTGAAGCAGGGCCAGGTCCTCACGGACGGCGCGGTCGACCCTCACGACATCCTCGACATCCTGGGCCAGTCCAAGGTGCAGGACTACCTCATCACCGAGATTCAGAAGGTGTACCGCACCCAGGGCGTCGTCATCAACGACAAGCACATCGAGATCATCGTCTCCCGCATGCTCCGCAAGGTCCGCATCACGGAGCCGGGCGACTCCGATTACCTCTGGGGCGAACAGGTCGACCGCACGATCCTGGCCGAGACCAACCGCTCCATCAACGAGCGCGGCGGTCAGATCGCCGAGTCGGAGCCGATCCTCCTGGGCATCACCAAGGCCTCGCTCGAGACCGAGTCGTTCATCTCGGCCGCCTCCTTCCAGGAGACGACCCGCGTCCTCACCGACGCCGCGACGATGGCCAAGCGCGACAACCTGACCGGCTTCAAGGAGAACGTGATCATGGGTCACCTCGTCCCCGCCGGCACGGGTCTCCCGGCCTACCGCCGGATCCGGGTCTTCCCGAAGCCGCTCGAGGCCTGAGGAAGGTCCCGGCCGACCAGCAGACCCCGCCCGCCAGGGCGGGGTCTTTGTTTTGGGTCAATTTGCCCTTTTTGTGGGTTGAAGCACTGCTTGGGGACGCTATTTAAATGTCACCCCAAGTCACCCCTATGTCTCGCTTCCTCATCGCTGCGTCCGCCCTCGCCCTGTCGTCGACCGCCCTGGTCGCCGATTGGCTGCCCACCTCTCCCTTGGTCCAGATCGGCAACGACTGCGACTTGTTCTTCGATGCTTCGACCTACCTCGAAGTCACCGACAACCTCTATTCCGGCCAGGTGAAGAAGTCCGCCACGCAGTGGCTCATCACCCCGGGCCTCGCCCTCGAGTACGGCAAGGACTCCGCCCTCAGCGTGGAATTCAAGGCCAGCCGTTCGTTCGTCAATTTCACGGGCTCCGAGTTCGCGGGCCTCGAGGACAACCGCGACGCGCTCAGCCTGGCGGTCGCTTTCGCGGACGGCGGCCCCCTCAAGCTGTCGCTCAACTCCTCCTACCGGGTCACGGCCCGTAACGACGACCTGCAGTTCCAGGGCGTCAACAACTCGGTGATCGGCGCGACCCTCGTCCGCCAGGGCAATTACGTGCACAACTTCCGCGCCGATTACAAGTTCACCGAACGTCTCTCCGTCGGCCTCGGTTACGTCAATTCCTTCAACCAGTACCTCGATCCGGTCACCGTCGTGACCAGCGGCGTCTCGACCTATAACACGAACCCGCTGACCGAGCTGAACACCCAGTCCATGCCGCTCAGCGTGGATTTCCAGGCCTTTGAGAAGCTCAGCTTCGGCCTGGTCCTGCAGCACGACGTCACCGACTACTCCGCGGCGCCTTATCTCAACTCCTCCAACACCCCCCGCGGCCCCCTCGATCACCAGCGCCTCGAGAAGGACTTCGCCGGTCTCACCGCCAAGGGCCAGCTCACTGAATCCGGCAAGCTCAACGGCGTGATCCGCGTCGGTTTCAACCGGTTCAACTACGACAACGGCCCGACCTCGACCGACCCCTCGTACTCGGTCAGCCTCAGCCACGTCCTGACGGAGCGCCTGAGCCATTCCTTGACGCTGGGTCGCGACATCTCGGCCTCGACCACGAACGGCCAGATCGACACCCGCAGCTACTCCTACGGCATGGCCTTCGCCGCCGCCGAGGACCTCGACTTCAACCTCTCCGTCAGCAAGAGCGACATGGAGGTCGCCGCCAACAGCCTGGTCACGACCATCGACACCTGGGTCTACACCCTCGGCGCCAGCTACAAGTACACCTCCCACCTGAGCTTCCAGGCGGGGTATACCTTCACGGACGCCAAGGCCTCCAACGCCAGCTCTTCGTTCAACTCCAACGTGTTCTCGCTCTCGGCGGCTTTCCGCTACTGAGCCGGAGGCAGGCCCGACGCTCCGCCCGGTCCGACGATTTTCGCCCTGCGAGGCTGACGATGGTCGGCCGGCGCAGGGCGGGTCTTCCTCCGTGACCGGTTGACCAGTCCCGGGCCGGCACTTAATCTCATACCATGTCTTACGCCCTCGCCCGCCTTCTCGGCGTCTGCAGCGCCGCCTTGTTCCTCACGGCCTGCGCCGCCTCGGTCGGCGCCCAGCAAGGCTCGGCCGATTTCGAGCCCGAGAACGTCCTCACGATCGGCCGAGGGGCGCCTGCTCCGGCTGAGTCCGTGGCTCCGGTCAGATACGTCCCTCCGGCCGCTCCCGCCGCCGTGGCTCCGGCGCCGGCCCGCGTGCCCGCCGATTACGTCGTCGCCACGCCTTCGGCGCAGGTCGATCCGGCGGACCAGCAGAACAGCTACCGGCTCCGTCCCCGGGATTTCATCCGCGTCCTCGTCATCAACGAGCCGGACACCCAGATCGAGCGCCGTATCAATTCCGACGGTACGGTGGACATCCCTTTCCTCAAGAAGCTGGTCCCGGTCGCCGGCCTCACGCTCACCCAGGCCCAGGTCGAGCTCGCCAACCAGTTCCGTCAGTACTTCAAGAAGCCGCAGGTCGCGATCTCCATCGTCAGCTACGCCGAGCGGCGCGTCTACGTGTCCGGTTACGTCGGCAAGCCCGGTCCGGTCTCCATCCCGCCCGAGGAGACGCTGACGCTGGGCCGGGCCCTCTCGATGGCCGGCGGCATCCTGCCGCGCGGCAACCGTTCGGAAGTCACCATCAAGCGCGCCCGTCCCGGTTCGCCGCTGGTGATCACCAAGGACGTCCGTCGCATCGACGACGGCGATGAGCCCGACTTCGTGCTGGAGGACGAGGATCAGATCTACGTCCGCGACAGCCGCATCTGACCTTCCCATGTCCGCTCCCGAACCTACGCCCGAACCCCGGCCTGCCGAAGCATCCCGCGCAGGGGGGCGAGGCTACGGGACCTACGGAAACTACGGCGGCTACGGGGCCGGCGGCCAAGGCTATGGCTACGGCGGCTACGGCGCCGCCCAGCGCGGTGGCGCGGGATCGGCCAATCCGCTGATGGGCTACCTGCTCATGCTGCGGGAGCGTTTCTGGTGGGTGGTGCTGGCGGCCCTGATCTTCCTCACGCTGGCCCTGCTGAACACCTACAACACCACGGCGGAATACCGGGCGACGGGCCGTCTCCGCGTCTTCCGGCTGGCCCCCACGATCAACGGCGGCGCCTCCGCCGTCGAAGACAATTTCAAGATCGTCTCCAACGACGACTTCTTCACCGCCGTCGAGGCGATGCGCAGCGCGAACATCATCGAGGGCGTCGCCAAACGGCTCACCGCCGCCGAGCGCAAGCTCGTCCTCGAGCCCTATCAGGCGGGCAACATCTTCTCCGGACCCCTGACGGAGCAGGAGGTCTTCGCCAAGCAGCGCGGCATCAACCCCCAGCGTCAGACGCTGGTCATCAACATCGATTTCACGCACCCCAACCGCGACCTCGCCCGTCAGGTGGCCCGCCTGTTCTGCGAATCCATCCAGAAATACAGCGAGGACGACCGCCTGATGGTCACCAACCCGCTGGTCGAGAAGGCCCGCATCGAGATCGAAACCCTCGAGGACAAGGTCCGCCGGCTCTACGAGCAGAAGAACGCGCTCATCAAGACGCAGAAGCTCCTTTCGATCGCCAAGGACACCAACACGCTGACGGCGGAACGCGCGGTGCTGGTCAAGGACCGCGAAGAGACCCGCAAGCAGATCGACGAGAACGAGATCCTCGTCAAGGTGATCGCCAGTTATGAGCAGGAAGGCCGGCCGATCGGGGACATCCCGCAGATCCGCCTCGATCCCGACGTCGCCGCCGCGCAGACGGCCGCCAGCGCCTCCCGGGTCCGCATCGGCCAGATGATGGAGACCTATACGGACCAGCACCCCAAGCTCGTCGCGGAACGCGAAGCCCTCAACCAGGTCGAGCGGCAGCTGAAGGAAGCCGTCGTGCAGGCGGTCAAGTCCCGGCGGGCGGCGCTGGAGAACGCGCGCGCCCGGCATGAGGCGATCCTGCGCAACCTCGCCGCGAAGGAGGAGGAGATCTCCCGCCTGCAGGCCGCCAACGTGGAGGTCGAACGCGTCGACAAGGAGATCCGGGCGGGCGAGGAGTTCCTCGGCCGCATGAAGCTGAGCTACGAGGAAGCCAAGCTGCGTTCTTCGACCTCGGGCACCAGCACCTCCATCCGCATCCTCGACCAGCCTTCGGTCTCCGACAAGCCGATCAACAAGAACTACTACTTCAGCGCCCTCGCGGGACTCGGCCTGGGCCTCGGCTTCGGCGTCGTCCTGGTCATCGTGCTGGGCTCGCTCGACGACCGCATCAAGTCGGCCAAGGACGTCGAAGGCGCGCTCGGCCTGCCGCTCATCGGCACCTTGCCGCGCGTGGTCCGGGTGGCCGGTCCCGACCGCGCCCTCCTGGCCCGCCAGGACAAGGACCGGATCACCACCGAAGCCGTCCGCTCCCTCTACTCGGCCCTCAAGGTCAACCCCGCCGTCGCCAAGGCCAAGGTGTTCCTCGTGACCTCCACGCGCCCGAGCGAGGGCAAGACCTTCGTGGCCACCAACCTGGCCCTCATCTTCGCGCAGCATTCCGAACGGGTCCTCATCATCGACGCCGACCTGCGTCTGCCGAATGTCGGGCCCTCGTTGGGCTTCACCGGCGACGCCGGCCTCAGCCGCTGGTTCAACGATGAGATGACCCTCGACGAGGCCATCGTCCGCGACGTGGCTCCGGGCCTCGACGTGCTGCCCGTCGGCCTGAGCTGCAAGAACCCCACGCAGGTCATCAACCACCCCAAGTTCCTCGCGATGATCGACGGCCTCCGGGGGCGCTACGACCGCGTCTTCATCGATTCTCCGCCGATCGGCGCGGTCTCCGACGCCCTGCACCTGATGCCCAAGGTCGACGGCGTCCTGTACGTCGTGCGTTACAACACCGTCAACCTGCGCAACGCGGTGGCCTGCCTGGGACGGCTGCGCGACGCCCAGGCGCCCCTGCTCGGCGTCGTCCTGAACGCGATGTCGCTCCGCATGGCCTCGGCCTATACCGATTCCTACGATTCGTCCTACCGTAAATACTACGTCGACGAACCCGCCGAAACCCCGCCGGCGGAACCCCGTTCCTGAACTTTCCCCATGCGCGCCTTCCTGCTCTGCACTGCGCTCCTCCTCGTCGGCTGCCAGCACGCCCCCGTGACGGGCCGGAGCCAGTTCATCCTCGTGGACGAGGCGTCGGTGGCTTCGCTCTCCGCCGCCGAGTTCTCGAAGCTGAAGAAGCTGCCGGGCGACCCCCGTCTGCCGAAGCTGCGCGAGATCGGCCTCCGGATCGTCGCGGCCGCGCGACGGGACGACAAGGCCGGGGTGCTGCCGCCGGCCTCCCGCTGGGAGTTCGCCATCATCGACGACAAGTCGCCGAACGCCTTCGCGATGCCCGGCGGGAAGATCGGCTTCCATACCGGCATGTTCCCCTTCACGCCGACCGACGACGACATCGCGGTCGTCCTGGGCCATGAGGTCGCCCACGTGATCTGCCGTCACGGCGCCGAGCGCGTCTCCCAGGGCGTCGGCGTGGCCGTCGCCGTCGCGGTGGCCGACGAGGCGACGCGGAAATCCTCCCCGGAGAAGCGCGCCGCCTGGATGGCCGCCATCGGCCTCGGCGCGCAGTACGGCGTCCTGCTGCCTTTCAGCCGCGGCCACGAATCGGAATCGGACCACTTAGGTCTGCTCTTCATGGCGCGCGCCGGCTACGATCCCGCGGCCGCTCCGGCTTTCTGGACCCGTTTCGGCCAGGCCGGCGGCGCCAAGCCCCCGGAGTTCCTCTCGACGCATCCGTCGGACGCCACCCGGGTCAGGCAGCTGCAGGCCTGGCTGCCCGAGGCCCGGGCGCAGATGCCCCGCAAGCCCTGAGCCTCCGGCTCAGAGCCGCGGCGCGGTGATGGGGCAGGTCAGGTAGACCCCACGAGGATCGTTCAGGCTGCGTAGCGCCCGCAGCCATCGGGCGTTGGCCCGGAGGAAGTCCTTGGCGGGATCCGCGGCGGCTTTGGCGAACAGCGGAGACTCGTCGTCATCCTCGCCGAGCAGCTTCTGGAGGAAATTCTCCCGACCGGAGTGCAAGGAGGGGATCTGCACCCATTCGACGGCGTCGGCCTTGGCCAGTTTCTTGGCCTCCTGGAGCGCATCCCGCAGGCCGCCGAACTTGTCGACCAGCTTCAGGCCGCGGGCGTCTTCGCCGAGCCAGACGCGTCCCTGGGCGATCTCGTGCACGCCTTCGCGCTTGAGGCCGCGTCCTTCGGCCACGACGCGGAGGAAGTCCTCGTAGATCTCGTCGACCGAAGCCTGCACGATCGCCAGTTCCGCCGCGGTCGCCGGCCGATGTTCGGCCAGCAGGTCGGCGTAGCGGTCGGTCTTCACCCCGTCGGTGCCGAGGCGGATCTTGGCGGCGAGGTCGCCGTAGTTCAGGTGCAGTCCGAAGACGCCGATGGAGCCGGTGATGGTGGCCGGGTCCGCGAAGATCACATTGGCCCGCGCCGCGATGTAATAACCGCCGCTCGCGGCGACGTCGCCCATCGAGACGACGACCGGCACCCCTTGTTTCTTGAGCAGGCCGACTTCGCGGGCGACCACGTCGCTGGCGAAGGCCGAGCCTCCCGGGCTGTTCACGCGGAGGACGACGGCCTTGAACTGCTTGTCGCCCCGGATGGCGCGGAGGTCATGCGCCAGACGGTCGCCGCCCGCTACGGAGGGTCCGCCCCAGCCGTCGACGATGTCTCCTTCGGCGTACACGATCGCGATCTTGTCGCCCCGGCCGGGCAGGGTGACCTTGCGGGCGTAGCGGTGCAGGCCGATCTTGCGGAAGGAGGCGCCGTCTTCGTCCTCGGCCGCTCCGGCCGCCCGGACGCGTTCGATGAGTTCGTCCCGGTGCAGGGCCGCGTCGGCGAGCTTGAGTTCGACCGCCCGGCGGGCCGAGAAGACGCCCGCGCTTTCGACGGCCTTCGCGAGCGCTTCGGGCTTCAGTGACCGGGATTTCGCGACCTCGCCGGAGAGCCGGCGCCAGAGGCCGCCCATGAGCACCTCCGATTGCTCGCGGGCTTCGGCGCTCATCGTCGCGCCGAGGTAGGGCTCCACGGCCGATTTGTATTTGCCGACCTTGGTGACCTGTACGCCGACGCCGAGTAGCCGCAGCGTCTCCCCGAAGTAGAGGTTGTAGGAGGCGAGGCCTTTGAATTCCAGTTCGCCGCTGACGTGGGCGTAGGCCTTGTCCGCGACGCTCGAAAGGTAGTATTCACCCTGCGAGGCGTTCTCGAGCCAGGCGATGACGGGCTTGCCGCTCTTCTTGAAGGCGAGGAGCGCCCGGCGGAGTTCCGCTTTCTGGGCCAGGCCCGCGTCCAGCGGGCCGCTCAGGAGGATGCCCGTGATGTGTTTGTCACGCGCCGCCAGGTCGATGGCTTCGAGCGCGCGCAGCAGGTCGAGGCGCGGTCCGTCGCCGCCGAAGAGCAGGGCGTCCAGGCCGGGCGCGCCATGCTCCGGCGTGTCCGTGATGGTCAGGCCGCCGCCGATCACGAGCATCGTCCGCGGCTTCAAGGACATGCCGCCCGACCGGCCGTCCGACGTCGATCCGGCCAGGCCCATCAGGAGCACCAGCAGGAGGAAGCCGCCGGCGGCGAGGGTGAGCATCGTGCCGAGGGCGGAGGCGAGGACCGACTTGAGGAAGTCTTTCATGGAGGGAGCGGGCGAGGATGGTCGTCCCCATGAGGTTGTTCCCCTGTCTTCTTTTCGCCAACCAAAAGGTCAGAAACGGCCTGCTCTTTTCCGCTGGATGCCGCTCGCCGCGGGCCTAGTTTGGTCGGCATGTCCGAGTCCATCTCTTCGCCCGGCGCCGGAATCTCCCGCAAGGCTCTGGCCATCAACCTGGACCGTTCGGCTTACGGCGCCTTCGCGGAGATCGGCGCCGGCCAGGAGGTCGTCCGCCACTTCTTCAAGGCCGGGGGCGCCTCGGGCACCGTCGCCAAGAGCATCTCGGCCTACGACATGCGCGTCAGCGACGCGATCTACGGCCACCCCCAGCGTTACGTCTCGCGGCAGCGTCTGGAGCAGATGCTGGATCACGAATACGGCCTGCTGGTCGACCGCCTCAAGGGGGAGCGAGGGCCCGTGACCCGTTTCTTCGCCTTCGCGGACACCGTGGCGACGACCCCGCACGACGGCAAAGGGCAGGGGCACTCCTGGATCGGCATCCGGTTCCAGGATCAGCCCCAGGCCGAACCGAGCGAAGTCATCCTCCATCTCCGCCTCTGGGACAAGGACGCGGGCCGCCAGCAGGACGCCCTCGGCGCCGTCGGCGTGAACCTCATCCACGCGGCCCTGAACACCCGTGAAGGCGTCGATGCCTTCCTCATGGCCTTGGTGGACGAGGTCGGCACGGGCCGCGTCGAGGTCGAGTTCGCCCACTTCAGCGGCCCTGCCTTCGGAGCTTTCGACAACCGCCTGGCGGCGCTGCGCCTCGTCCGGCTGGGACTCACCGACGCCGTCCTTTTCGGGCCGGAGGGCGACCCGCAGGTCCCCAGCGAGTATTTCTACAAACGCTCGGTGCTCGTGGCGCGCGGTACTTTCCGGCCGGTCTCGTTGGTGAACGAGGACATGCTGGCCTGCGGCCTGCGGGCCATGCCCGACGGCGGCAAGGACGTCCTGGCGATCTTCGAGATGTGCATCGGCTCGGACCTCCATCCCGAATCGGAACTGATCGACCGTATCCGGCTGGTCGGAGCGATGAAGCACCCGCTGCTGGTCACGCGTCACCGCGGCTGGTACCGCCTGCCGGCTTATTTCCGCCTCCACACCACGGGGGGCATCACGTTGGTGGCGGGCATGAACAACCTCGTCGACCTCTTCAACCCCGAGCACTATTCGCATCTCGAAGGGGGGGTCTTGGAATCGTGCGGGCGTCTCTTCAAGGACGGGGTGCGCGTCATGGTCTACCCCATGCGGGGAGACCAGTTGCGCCGGCTCATCCTCGATCCGGTGGCCTGCCAGGTCTGCTTCCCCGAGAGCTACAGCGTGGCGGAGGACTCGGTCGTGACGGCGGCCGACATCCAGATGCGGCCCTCCGTGGCCGGCCTTTTCCAGCACCTGCTGAACAACGGCTTCCTCGTCCCGATCACGGGCGCCGACCCGGCCGCGATGGCCTGCCAGCCGCGGACCTTGGCGGAGCGGATCAGGAAGAACGAGCCGGGGTGGGAGCAGGAAGTGCCTCCGTCGGTTGCGGTCGCCATCCGAAGCCTCAGGTTGTGGGCCAGGTAGCCCGATGTCCGCCACGACCCTCCCTCCCTCCCAAGACGCCGAGCTCCGGCTTTCCATCGAACGGGCCTACCGGGAATCCCTGGTCACCGACCGGCTCGGCGCCATCTGGTCCCTGATCCTCGCCAAGTGCTGCCTCGCCCAATGGGCGATCTTCCGTTTCACGATCCCCATCGGCGGCGCATTCTATGTCTGGACGCTCACCCTGGTCATGGGGCTCGTCGCCAGCGCTTTCTATCTGCACGCGCATCGTGTGCGTCTGCGCGTCCTGCCCACGCATCTCCGCGTCAACGCCGCGGTGCTGGCCGGGCTCCTCGTCTCGCTCGGCTTCGTGGCCTACGCGCGGTTCGCTTTGGGTGCCTTCTCCGGACCCACGGCGGCGGGCCTGGCCGCCGGCCTGCTCGGGTCCTGGTCGCTGGCCCGCGCCGCCTTGCGCCGCGCGTGGCCCCCGTTCGTCGGAGCCTTGCTCTGGTGGGGGTTGGCCGCGACCGCCCTGCGCGGCGCCGCGGACGACGGATTGCTGTGGTTGGGGCTGGGGTTCCTCTTCGCCCAGGCCCTGCCGGGTTTCGCGGTCGCCCGCGAGGAGTCGCTTCGCCGGATCTGATCAGCCGGCGGCCTTGCCGCCGGTGCTGTTCAGCAGGTGCGTCATGAACCGCTTCATCGCGGGGGTCAGGACGCGGCCTTTGCGGTGCAGGATGGCCAACGGACGGGCCACGCGACGGTCCCGGAGCCGGAGCATCACCAAGGTGCCTTGGTCGACCTCCTGGCGGATCGTGCCTTCGGGCACCAGGGCCACGCCGGCATCGACCTCGACCGCGCGTTTCAGCGTCTCGATGTTGTCGAACTCCATGGAGGGTTCGAGTTCGATGCGCTGCTCGCGGAAGAACTGATCGAGCGCCTTGCGGGTGGGGATGTCCTGGTCGAAGCCGATGAATTTCCCTCCCTGGAGGTCGGCGAGGTCGATCTCCTTCTTCGCGGCGAGCTTATGCTTCGGCGCGCAGATGGCGACGAGCTGGTCCTCCATCAGCGGCGTGATCTCCACCTGCCGCGTCTTCTGGGGGAACGCCACGAGGCCGAAGTCGACCGCGTTGGAGACCACGTCCTCGTAGACGAGGTTCGAGCGGCGGTACTCCACGCGCACGTTGACGTGCGGGAACTCCTGCATGAACGATTTCACGTGCGGCGGCAGTTCGTGCAGGCCGATGGAGACGATGGTCGAGATGTGCACCGTCCCGCTGACTACCTTGCGCATCTCCTGCATCTCGCTGCCGACCTGCTCGTAGCGGTTCAGGATGTCCTTGGCCGCCTCGTAGAGGCTGCGCCCTTCGCGGGTGAGGCGGAACTGTTTCTGGCTCCGGTCGACGATCAGCACGTTGAAATGCTTCTCCATCGAGCGCAGCTGCTGACTGACCGCGGATTGCGTGATGGCGTTGAGTTTGGCGGCCTTGGAGAAGCTTTCGTTGTCCACGAGGTCGCGGAAGATCTTCAGGTTCTCGATATGCATGGTGGGGCGTTCGACATGATTAACTAATCTAATGGCGAAGGCCTTCAAGTTTAGATGTGCTTATCGTGTCAACCCGGCGGCCGCGGAGCGCCGGCCGCCCCGCAGGTTGACTCCCGGCGGGTTATCCCTCCCTCTGATGGAAATGGTCACCTCCGACCAGTTCAAGGCCCGCTGCGAGGGGGTGCTGGCCCGCATCCGCACCGCTTGCGCCTCGGCAGGTCGAGACCCGGCGTCGGTCCGCCTCCTTCCGGTCACGAAGACCCACCCCGTGGAGGCCGCCTTGTTGGCTTACGGCTTCGGCCTCCGGGCCGTGGGCGAAAACCGCGTCCAAGAGGCGGCCCAGAAGCGCCTCCTGGCCCCGTCGGATCTGCGCTGGGAGCTGATCGGCCACCTCCAGTCTAACAAGGCCAAGCAGGCCCTGCAGGCCTTCGATGTCCTTCAGAGCGTCGACTCGCCCGAACTGGCGGTCCGCCTCGGGCGACTGGCCGGCGAGATGGGCCTGCGCCGTGAAGTGCTGCTCCAAGTCAATTCGGGCGACGACCCCGCCAAATTCGGCTGCGATCTCGCCGAGGCCCCGCGTCTCCTCGAAGCCGCATTGGCCCAGCCGGCCCTCGTCGTGAAGGGGCTGATGGCCATCGCCCCGTTGTCCGACGACCCGGCGGTCGCCGACCGGACCTTCGCCGAACTCCGGCTTTGTCGCGACGGGCTGGCGGATCGCTTCGGGATCTCGCTGCCGGAATTATCCATGGGGATGAGCGGAGACCTTGAATCCGCCGTCGCCGCAGGTTCTACTTGCGTCCGCGTCGGCTCCGCCTTGTTCGGCAGCCGGCCTCCCGCATGATCCGCCGCCTCCAAATCCGCGACCTCGCCCTGATGGACCGCGCCGAACTCGAACTGGGCGCGGGGTTCACGGTGGTCACGGGCGAGACCGGCGCCGGCAAGTCCGTGCTCCTCGGCGCGCTGTCGCTGCTCGCCGGCAACCGGGCGGCGAAGAGCATCGTCCGGAAGGGTGCCGAGGAGTGCGCGGTCGAAGCCGAGCTCGAGACCGACGGCGACCCCCGTTTCGACGAGTTCCTCAAGAGCCTCGACCTTCCGGCGTGCGACGACGGCCTGCTCATCCTGAAGCGGTCGGTCCATGCGACCAAGGCGGGCCGCATCTCCGTCAACGGCGGCGCGGCCACGCTCACGCAGCTCCAGCAGCTCGGCGAGCTGTGGATCGATTTCCACGGACCCGGCGAACCGCAGAAGCTGATGCGCGCCGAGACGCAGCTGGAGATGCTCGACCTGCACGCGGGCCTCGCCTCGCCGCTCGCGGCCTACCGCGCCGGCTGGCGTCAGCGCAACGACCTGCTCCGTGAGGCCGCCGAGGCGGCCTCGGCCGAACGGCTCTCCGAGGACGAGGAGACCTTCCTCCGCGCCCAGCTCGAGAAGCTGGACACGCTCGACCTCTCCGACGAGGCCATCGCCAGGCTCGAACGTGACCACGCCCGTTCCTCCCGCGCCCAGGAGCTCGCGGCATTGCTCGGCCAGCTCGACGCCGGCCTGGGCTCCGACGGACTGGGCGAGGTGCTGCCCAGGTTGCTCAAGGCCGGCGACGACGTCGCCCGCATCGACGAAGAGGCGGCTTCGCTGCGCGACCGCCTGAACTCGCTCGCCGCCGAAGCCGACGACATCCGCGCCGACTACGCCCGCCTGGCCCGCGGCCTTTCTGCCGACGAGGAGTCGGCCGCCGAGCTGGACGGCAAGATGAACCTCTGGCTGGAGTTCCGGCGCAAGTACGGGCCCGGCGCCGAAGCGGTGCGCGAGAAGCGCGAGGCGCTCCGCCGTCGGCTGGCCTCGCAAGGCGACGTCGAGGCCCGTGTGGCCAGGCTGAAGGCGGAAGCCGCCAAGGTGGAGAAGGACCTGCGCAAGCAGGCCGAGGCCCTCCGCGTCGCCCGCGCCAAGGCCGCCGAGAAACTCGCGACCGCCGCCCGCAAGATGCTGGGCTCGCTCGGCTTCAAGAAGGCCGACCTGCGCATCGAGGTCGCCGTCGCCGAACTCGGTCCGCACGGCGCCGACGCCGTCCGTTTCCTCTTCTGTCCGAACGCCGGCCAGGACCTGCTGCCGCTCGACCAGATCGCCTCCAGCGGCGAGGCCGCCCGCGTGATGCTCGCCCTGAAGACGGTGCTGGCCGCCGTCGACCGCACCCCGGTGCTGGTCTTCGACGAGGTCGACGCCAACGTCGGCGGAGAGATCGGCGCGCAGGTCGGCCGCGAACTCGCCGCGCTCGGCCAGGGCCATCAGGTCTTCTGCGTCACGCACCTCCCGCAGGTCGCGGCGCTCGGCCATGCCCATCTGGTGGTGACCAAGACGCAGGACGACAAGTCCACGACGGTCGAGATCGCCCCGGTGCACGGCCGGCGCAAGGACCGCGAGTCCGAACTCGCCCGCATGCTCGGCGACCGCGCCAGCAAGGTCGCGCTCTCGCACGCCCGCGAGCTGCTCGACGGCGCGAAGTAGGCTCAGGCCTGCTTCACGAAGCGGTCGAGCCGCAGGCGCTGGATCATCCGCAGGCCGATCGCGGCGGCCCAGGGCTTGGGCAGGCGGGCCGAGAAGACGGCGAGGAGCCGGTGCTTCCATCCGGTGACGACGACGGGCCGGCCGGCCGCCATGCCGCGCACCGTCTCGTCGACGCACGCCGCCACGGTCTGTCCCCCGAGTCCGGTGGAGCTCGCGAAGCCGGCGGCCTTCGAGAAGTTGGTCGACACCGGTCCGGGGCAGATCGCCACGCAGCGGATGCCATGACGCCGCGCCTCGGCGTCGAGCGCGACGCTCCAGTCGAGCAGGAAGGATTTCGTCGCGGCATACGTCGTCATCAGCGGCGTGGGCTGGAAGCCGGCGAGCGAGGCGACGTTGGCCACCATCCCCCCGCGGGCCTTCAGGTCATCCCAGAGGAGGCCCGTGAGTTCGACCGGCGCGCGTACATTGACGTCGATCATCCTCAGGGTGTGGCCGAGTCCCGGGGCCGGGAACTCGCCGTAGGCCCCGAAGCCGCTGTTATTAACCAGCAGCATCCTGCCTTCCCGGGGCATTAGTTTCCTTAATTCGGAGACAACCGACGAGATGTCAGCCGTTTGCGAAAGGTCGCACGTAAGGTGAGTGAAGTTATGGGAATTCGGCACGCCTGCCGGCGGCGTGCGGGAAAGGTTGAACACCGCCGCCTTGGACCCAGAATCATGGATGCGTGAGAGCAACTCGCGCCCGATGCCGGAAGAAGCCCCTGATATGATGACCACGGAGAAACTCCTGAAGAAATCATCGACGGTCTTGTTCTTTGACATGGGCGAAGGCTCGCATGTCACCCCCAAAAACACAACCCACATGACAAGTGCTCCGATCGTCGTGTCCGGGGTCCATCTGGACCTCACCGACGCCCTGAAGGAAACGGTGCGCGCCAAGGTCGAAAGACTGCTGCGCCACAACCCGCGGATCATCCGCGTGCACGTCGAACTCGTCCACACCCGCTGCAGCGACCATCGTCGCGAATTCGGGGCTCAGATCCGGCTGGAGTTGCCGGGCCCGGACATCGTCGTCCGGGAGGAGTCGGACGACCTGTACAAGTCCATCGACGTCCTGGTCGACAAGGTCGACCGCCAGCTTCGTCGCCGGCATCGCTTGGAAAAGGAAAAGCGCAACCATCCTCACCCGACGGACCTGGGTGAGCTGGGCCGCGCGGCGTAAGGACGTTGCCGGCGGGTAGCCGGCGGAAGCCGGAGCCCGCCAAGCCGGCACATGGTTCAGGACCCCGGTCGCCGCAAGGCGGCCGGGGTCCTCTCGTCCCGGCGGGCCGCCGTCGCCTAAGTTGCTCGCCCTCGGCCCATCGAGGGGTTTTATCTGCCCCATGCGCATCTACTTCATGGGCATCTGCGGGACGGCGATGGGTAACGCCGCTTTGCTGATGCGCGCCTTGGGTCACGAGGTCATGGGCGCCGACACGGGCGTCTACCCTCCGATGTCCGACCTTCTGCGCGGCGCCGGGATCACCATCCTGGAAGGCTGGTCGGCCGAACGCCTCGCGCAGCTCAAGCCCGACCTGGTCGTCGTGGGCAACGTGGCCTCCCGGGGGCATCCGGAGGTCGAGTGGCTGCTCGAGGCCCGCGCCCAGCCCTACGTCTCCCTCCCGGAACTCCTCCGTACGCGTCTCCTGAACGAGCGTCGCAACATCGTCGTCGCGGGCACCCACGGCAAGACCACCACCACCTGCATGGCCGCCGTCCTGCTGAGGGCCAACGGGGCCGGGCCCGGGTGGCTCGTCGGCGGCGTCCCGCGCGACCTTCCTGATTCTTCCCATCCCGGCAGGACGGGCGGCCCCTTCGTGATCGAGGGCGACGAATACGACACCGCTTTCTTCGACAAGCGCAGCAAGTTCATCCAGTACCTGCCGCACGTCCTGGCGATCAACAACTGCGAGTTCGACCACGCCGACATCTTCCGCGACCTCGCCGACGTCCTGCGCACGTTCTCCCACGTGATCCGCATCGTCCCGCGCGACGGCGCCGTCGTCGCCAACGGAGATGACCCCAACGTCCTCGGGCTGGTGAAGAACGTCACGTGGGCCCCGGTCGTGCGCGTCGGCGTCGGCGCGACGAACGACGCCGTCATCGCCGGTTTCCAGGAATCGCCGACAGGTTCGTCGTTCACGCTCGTGTGGAAGGGCAAGGAGTGGGGCAGGGTGAAATGGGCCCTGCCGGGCCTCTTCAACGCCCGGAACGCGGCCATGGCGGCCGTCTCCGCCGGCCTGCTGCTCGACCCGCAGGATCCGACGAAGCTCAAGCTCGAGGCGCTCGACTCCTTCCAAGGCGTGCAGCGTCGTCAGCAGGTGCTGGTCGACCGCGCCGACCTGACGGTGATCGAGGATTTCGGCCATCATCCGACGGCCCTCGACCTGACGCTGGAATCCCTGCGCGCCCGTTATCCGAAGCATCGGCTCATCGCCTGTTTCGAGCCGCGCAGCAACACCGCGGCCCGCAAGGTGATGCAGGATGCTTTCCGGGAGGCGCTGAAGAAGGCCGACGAGGTCTTCCTGGCGCCGCCGCATCGCGCGGACAAGCTCGGGGAAGAACGTTTCGACAGCGAAGGCGTCGCCGCCGCCATCACGGCCGCCGGCAAGCAGGGCTTCGCCCCGGCTTCGAACGATGCCTTGCTGGCCGAACTCACGGCGCAGGTCGGCGTGGGCGGCGCTCCCCGCTGCGTGGTCTTCTTCTCGAACGGCGCCTTCGGCGGCATCATCCGGAAATTCGCGGACGCGGCCGGCTGAGGGGCCTCAGGCTTCCAAGCCCAGGGCCAGCCGGGCCGCCGCGACGTCCGCGCCGATCTGCGTCCGGAGCGCGGCGAGGTCCGCGAACTTCGTTTCCGCACGCAGGCGCCGCAGCCAGCGGACGCGCACGGCGTCGCCGGTCGTCGGGGCGTCGCCCCGCAGGACGTGGGCTTCGAGGACGGGGGCCGCCGGTCCGCTTTCGACGGTCGGGCGCTGTCCGTAGTTCGCCACGGCGGGGAGGGCTTCGCCGCGGAAGACGACTTCGACGGCGTAGACGCCGTAGGCGGGCTTGAGCTCGGGTTCCCAGGCCAGGTTGACGGTCGGGAAGCCGATGGTCCGGCCGAGCCTCCGGCCGCCGACGATCACGCCTTCGGCTTCGTAAGGCCGGAGCAGCATGGCGTTGGCGAGGTCGAGGTCGCCGGAGGCGAGGTGCTGGCGGATGCGCGAGCTGCTGACGGTCTCGTCGCCCAGGGTCACGGCGGCGACCAGGCGTACGTCGAGCCCCGCTTCGCCGGCGTGCGCGATGAGCGTCTGCCCCGTGCCGGAGCGGCCGCGGCCGTATTGGAAATTCGAGCCGACGTGCAGCGACCTCAGGTGAGGGAACGTCCGGCGCAGCCAAAGCGGGAAGTCCGCCGCCTCGATGCCGGCGTGGGCGCGGTCGAACTTCTCATGGTGGATCAGCTGGGCGCCTGCTTCCGCCAGCCGCGCGTCCTTCTGCGCCCGGCCGAAGATGAGCGGGACCGCCGTCTCCGGACGGAGGACCTTGCTGGGGTGCGGGTCGTAGGTCAGGACTCCGACCGCTCCGCCGTCGGCGCGGGCCGCCTCGCGGGCCGAATGCAGCACGGCCCGGTGGCCCAGGTGCACGCCGTCGAAGGCGCCGATGGCGAGATGGAGCGGCGTGGTCATGCGGTGGGCGCCGCCTCGCCGACGGGGATGAGCGCCGCGACGAGCTGATCGTCGGTCATCGCGCCCAGCGCCGGCAGGGTGTGGCCGCGGGAGAGGTCGAGCCGGCCGGAGCGGGTGCGGCGGAGCATCGAGAGGTGGGCGCCCGGTCCCAGCTTGCGGCCGAGGTCGTAGGCGAGCGTGCGCACGTAGGTGCCCTTGGTGCAGCGGACGCGGAAGTTGATCCTGGGCGGCTGCCAGGACAGCAGTTCGAACTCGGCGATGCTGATCGCGCGGGGTTCGCGGACGACTTCCACGCCTTTGCGGGCGAGTTCGTAAAGCTTGCGGCCGCCGACCTTCTTGGCCGAGTGCATGGGCGGGGTCTGGAGCTGGTCCCCGAGCATCGCGGCGAGCGCCGCCCGCACCTGTGCCTCGGTGATTTCCGGCACGGGATTCGTCTCGAGCGTCTCGCCTTCGGCGTCCTGGGTGTCGGTGACGACGCCGAGCGTGGCTTCGCCGAGGTATTCCTTGTCCTGCGCCATCAGCTGGTCCGAGGCCTTGGTCGCCTTGCCGACCAGGACGATGAGCAGGCCGGTGGCCATCGGGTCGAGCGTGCCGGCGTGGCCGACGCGGCGCGTGCGGTAGAGGCGGCGGACGTTGTCCACGACGTCGTGCGAAGTGATGCCCCGCGGCTTGTCGACGAGCAGGACGCCCGCTGGTTCGGCGGCGGGCTCGCTCATTTCGCCGAGTATTCGCGGTAGTGGGCGATGACGATGCCGAGGATCTTCTCGCGGTCCTGCGGCAGCCGGCAGCCTTGCATGTTGAAGCCGGCCGCGAGCATGTGGCCTCCGCCGTTCAGCTTGCCGGCGCAGAGGTCCAGGCGGAGCTTGGGGTCCCGGCCGCGCAGGCTGCCGCGGATGCCGTCCGCGCCTTCTTCCATCAGGACCGCGATCTCCACGCCTTCGACGGAGCGCGGGAATTCGACGAGCCCTTCCTTGTCCTCCTTGGTGGTGCCGGTCGCGGCGTAATCGGCCTGGGTGAGTTCGCCCGAGCAGATCTTGCCGTCGGCGTGGAAGGCGATGGTGTTCAGGAAGCGCTTCGTGAGCTCGAGCTTGCCGCGGCTCTCCTGTTCGAAGACGCGGTAGTTCGCCTCCGCCGGGTCCGCCCCGCGGCGGACGAGTTCGGCGATGATCGCGAAGACCTCGGCGGTAGTGCTGCGGTAGCAGAAGCGGCCGGTTTCCGTCAGGGTCCCGAGGTGCAAGGCCTTGGCCGTGGTGACGTCGATCGGGAGGCCTTGGCCGAGGGCGGCGGCGGCCAGGATGTGGCAGGTGGCGGCGGCTTCGCGCACGACGATGTTCGTCCGGGCGTAGTCCGGGTTCGAGGCGTGGTGGTCGATGTTGGCCTCGATCCCTTGGGGAAACCTGGCGAGCAGTTCCGTCCCTATGCGGGACGCATCGGCACAGTCGACGGTCACGGCCAGGCGGTCGCTTTCGGCATAATCGGCCCCTTTGACGAACCGGACGCCTTCGGCGTAGGGAAGCAGGTTGGGCGGAACCCGGTCGCGGTTGACGCAGACGGCGTCGACGCCCGCGGCCAGGAGCATCCGACAGAGCGCCGTCTGGGAGCCGATGCAGTCTCCGTCGGGTCGCATATGGCCCAATACCGCCACTTTCCGTCCTTTCAGGCTGGTGATGAGGTCTCGGAGGGCCTCGCCCGCCGTCTGCATGCTGATACCCATGGTCTTGAGCATCACGAAACAGACGGCGTCAGCCGCTGGCAAAGGCAAAAGGCGCCGGGGACGTCAACCTTGGGGGAACGCTTGAACCGGCTCCGGGTCTGGGCATACTCCCTGCTAACCCCTCCTTAGGCGCCCGCCTCGACCCACCTCTTTCCATGGATAAGGACAAAAACAATAATTTCACTCCCCGCGCCCGCAAGGTCGTGGAACTGGCCCGGGCGGAAGCCCGCCGGTTCAATCATAACTATGTCGGCACGGAGCACATCCTGCTCGGCCTCATCAAGCTCGGCGAAGGCGTCGCGGTCAACGTGCTGGGCCGGATGGGCCTCGACCTGAAGACCGTGCGCACCGCGGTGGAGAAGCAGGTCGGGCCCGGTCCCGAGGAGGCCAAGGCCCCGGAGACCATCCCGCTGACGCCCCGCGTGCAGAAGGTCATGGCGCACGCCCTGACCGAAGCCCGCGCCCTCGGGCACGCCTACGTCGGCACGGAACACATCCTGCTCGGCTTGCTGAAGGAAGGGGAGGGCGTCGCCGCCCGCGTCCTCCAGCAGCTCGACGTCGACCTGGAGCGCTGCCGCAAGGAGATCCTCGCCGACATCGACCCGTCCGCCTCCGACGACGTCGAGAAGAAGGACGGTGACACGCCGCCCTCCGAGGACGCGCCCGAGGACGCCCCGCCGCCCTCGCGCCGGGCCTCCGGCGAGGACGCCGCCCGGCCGGGCCGGGGCGAACGCCTTTCGCTGCTCAAGACCTTCGGCCGCGACCTCACGGAACTCGCGAAGGCGGGCGAACTCGATCCCGTCATCGGCCGCAAGGAGGAGATCCGCCGCGTGGTGCAGATCCTCTGCCGCCGGACCAAGAACAATCCCGTGCTCATCGGCGAAGCCGGCGTGGGCAAGACGGCCATCGTGGAGGGCCTCGCGCAGGAGATCGCCTCCGGCGTCGTCCCGGAGATCCTGCTCGACCGCAAGGTCATCACCCTCGACCTCGCGCTGATGGTCGCCGGCACCAAGTACCGCGGCCAGTTCGAGGAGCGCATCAAGGGCATCATGGACGAGATCAAGCGCGCCAAGAACGTGATCCTCTTCATCGACGAGATGCACACCATCGTCGGCGCGGGCGCCGCCGAAGGCGCCATGGACGCGTCCAACATCCTGAAGCCGGCCTTGTCGCGCGGCGAGATCCAGTGCGTCGGCGCGACCACGCTCGCCGAATACCGCAAGCACATCGAGAAGGACGCCGCCCTCGAGCGTCGTTTCCAGGCCGTCAAGGTCGACGACCCCACGGTCGAGGACGCCGTGCTCATCCTGCGCGGCATCCGCGCGAAATACGAGGAGCACCACAAGTGCGAATACACCGACGCCGCCATCGAGGCCGCGGTCCGGCTCTCCCATCGTTACATCACCTCGCGCCACCTGCCCGACAAGGCCATCGACGTGATGGACGAGGCCGGCGCCCGCGCCCGCATCCGTTCCCTCAACCTCCCGCCCGAGATCGACTCGGTCCAGGCCGAGGTGGACAAGGTCGTCCAGCAGAAGGAGGACGCCTCGCGCAACCAGCAGTTCGAGGAGGCCGCCGCCCTGCGCGACACCGAGAAGAAGCTGCGCGCCAAGCGCGAGAAGATGCTCGAGGAGTGGCGCAAGAAGCGCGACGAGAAGCGCATCGTCGTCGGCGAGGAGGAGATGCTCCACATCGTCGCCGACTGGACCGGCGTGCCCCTGAACCGCCTCGAGAAGAAGGAGACCAAGAAGCTGCTCGAGCTCGAGAAGGACCTGCAGACGGCCGTCATCGGCCAGGAGCGCGCCTGCGAGGTCGTCGCCCGCGCGCTGCGCCGTTCCCGCGCCGACCTCAAGGATCCGCGCCGCCCGATCGGCTCGTTCCTCTTCCTCGGGCCCACCGGCGTGGGCAAGACCTTGCTAGCCCGCTCGCTCGCCGAACGCATGTTCGGGGAGAAGGACGCCGTGATCCAGATCGACATGTCCGAGTACATGGAGAAGTTCACGGTCTCGCGGCTGATCGGCTCCCCGCCCGGCTACGTCGGCCATGACGAAGGCGGCCAGCTCACGGAGGCCGTCCGGCGCAAGCCTTACTCCGTCGTGCTCTTCGACGAGATCGAGAAGGCCCACCCCGACGTCATCCAGCTCCTCCTGCAGGCGCTCGAGGACGGCCGCCTCACCGACTCCCTCGGCCGGGTCGTCGACTTCCGCAACACCATCATCATCCTGACGTCCAACGTCGGGGCCGACGTGCTGCAGCGCAACAACTCGCTCGGCTTCGACGTCGGCGCGGATTCCACGCGCGACTACGAGAAGCTCAAGGACCGCATCATGGACGAGACCAAGCGCGCCTTCAAACCGGAGTTCCTCAACCGTCTCACCGACATCGTGATCTTCCAGCAGCTCGCCAAGACGCACATGACGAAGATCGTCGACATCGAGGTCGACAAGGTCGCCAAGCGCCTGCTCGACCTCGGCGTCAAGCTGGTCGTCAACGAGGCCGCCCGCGGCTACCTCGTCGACAACGGCTGGGACGAGAAATACGGCGCGCGCCCGCTCCGCCGGGCCGTGGAACGCCTGCTCGAAGACCCGCTCGCCGAAGCCATCCTGCGCGACGATTACAACAAGGACGAGCCGGTCGTCGTCTCCGTCGGCGAGAAGGGGCTGGTCTTCACCCAGAAGAAGAGCGGCGCCGACACGGGCGCCTGAGCCATGCGCCCCCTGGTCGCCGCAGGCCTGCTCGGAGCGGTCGCGATCGGCCTGGGGGCCTTCGGCGCCCATGCCTTGAAAGAACGCCTCGCGCTCATCCCGGAGGCCGCCGGTTGGTGGCAGACGGCGACCTTCTACCTGCTCACGCACGCGGTCGCCGTCGGCGCCGTCCCCGCCCGCTCGGCCTGGCCGGTCCGCCTTTGGACGCTCGGCGCCCTGGTCTTCGCCGGGACGCTTTACGCGATGGCGGCGGGAGGTCCGCGTTGGCTGGGCGCGATCACGCCGCTCGGCGGCTCGTTGCTGATCGCCGGTTGGGTCGCGCTGGCCTGGACCGGCCGCCGGGAGTCCTGACTTGCCCAAGCCTTCGGCGCGTCCGACCTTGGGGCATGGCGGAGCCATTCACCTATCACGATGACGGCGGCGACGACCTCGAGCCGGCGGGGCGCGAGGTCGTCTGCCGTTATTACCTCGAGGCGGGTCCGCGGCATACGGAGTTCGTGACCCAGTTCCTCGGGCCGAGCGAGTGCGGCCGGTTCGACGTCCTCTGGGAGGAGTCGGACATGACCGAGGAGGTGACCGTGGCGGTGGCTTGGTTGCCGCGCGGCCGGCTGGAAGGCTTCGAACTCTGGCAGGCGCTGGCCTTGGCTTTCTGGAACGCGAAGAAAGAGGGCGAGTATTGGGAGAACGCCGACTGCGTCGAAGTGATCGACCGCCCCGACGCCCTGGTCGACGCCGAGGCCTTCCGGGCGATCCTCAAGGCAGTCTGGCCGGCGGGTGAAGAGGCCGGCTGACCTGGGCCTCCCGGTGGTCGTGGTCCGCGGCCTTCGTGCGTTGACACGGGACTTGCTTCCGCATCTTGGATGCACCCCATGAACCTGCGTCGAGACGTGCCCGCCTCCATCGTGGTCTTCCTGGTCGCGGTCCCGCTTTCGCTGGGAATCGCGCTGGCCTCGGGGGTTCCTCCGGTCGCCGGGCTCATCGGCGCGGTCGTCGGCGCGATCGTCACCGGTCTGCTGGCTGGCTCGCCCATGCAGGTCTCGGGTCCCGCGGCCGGGCTCACGGTGGTCGTCTACGGCCTGGTCCAGCAGTTCGGCTGGGAAACGGTCTGTCTCGCGACCGCCTGCGCCGGCCTCGTCCAGCTGCTGCTCGGCTCCTTGAAGGTCGCCCGCGCGGCCTTGGCCATCGCGCCTTCGGTCGTCCATGGCATGCTCGCCGGCATCGGGATCGCCATCGCCTTGGCCCAATTGCATGTGCTGCTCGGGGGTTCGCCCGTCGGTTCGCCGATCGCCAACCTGCTGAGCCTGCCCGACGCCCCCTTCAATGTTTCGGCGACCATCCTCGGCTTGGTCACCATCGCCGTGCTGGTCGCCTGGAAGAAACTTCCTTGGGCTTCCCTTCGCGCGGTGCCTGCGCCGCTGGTCGCGGTCGTGACCGGCACCGTCGTCTCCGTGGCGGCCAAGATGGACGTCCCGCGCGTCGACCTGCCTGAGACGTTGGCGTTCACCCAACTGAAGCTGCCGGGCGAGTGGGGCGGTTTCATCGTGGCCGTCCTCACGCTCGCGATCATCGCGAGCGTCGAGTCGCTGCTTTGCGCCGTGGCGACGGACAAGCTGCACAGCGGCCCCCGTTCGAACCTGGACAAAGAGCTCGCGGCGCAAGGCGCCGGTAATCTCGTCTCCGGGCTGCTAGGCGGGCTGCCCATCACCGGCGTCATCGTCCGCTCCTCGGCCAACATCAGCGCCGGCGGCGCATCCCGCTGGTCGGCCGTCTTCCACGGCGTCTGGATCCTGCTCTGCGTGCTCTTCCTCGGTCCATTGATCGAACGCATCCCTCTCGCGGTGCTGGCCGGCCTGCTCGTCCACGTCGGAGTCAACCTCATCAACCTCCGGCATGTCCGTGAACTCGCCTTGCATGACGAAGCGCGCGTCTACTGGGCCACCGTCCTCGGCGTCACCTGCGTGAACCTGCTCGCCGGCGTGGGCCTCGGCGTGGCGGCCTCGGCCTCCTTCGCGCTCCGGCGGCTTTCCTCGGCCGAAGTCGCGAAACGACTGGAAGGCGGAATCTGGAAGGTCGCCATCCGTGGGACGCTTACGTTCGCCTCCGTGCCCAGGCTCAACCGCGAGCTCTCGGACCTGCCGCCGGGCTCCGTCGTGGAGATCGACATGGACGCGGATTTCATGGACCACGCCGCTTTTGAGGCCTTGCGCGGCTGGCTTCAGAATCACGAGAAGATCGGCGGCCGGGTCGCCGTCGTCGAACGTCGGGAGGAGTGGTATAAGCCTGCCGCCGAGGGTCGCCCGCGCCGCGCGCGGCCGACCTGAGGAACGCTTTTGCGATGCACGAAAAAGGCGGAGGCCAGCCAGGGCTGCTCCGCCTTGTTTAGGTCTGATGGAAGCGCCTCAGCCGCCCAGGCCGGCGACCGCCGCGGCCACCAGGCTCTCGACCGGCGTCGAGCCGCCGGCGGTCACGCCGACCTCGAGGAGCACCTTGCCCGCGGCGTTGGCGGTGAAATCGGTCACGACGACCGTGAAGCGACGAACGTCGACCTTACGATCGTAGCCGACGCCGTTCTTGCCGCCGGTGTGGTGACGTTCGGTCGACGCGTAGGAGTCGGCCGACACGGTGACGAGCAACTTGGCGTTTTCCGGCGAGGCGGCGCTCAGGCCGGCCTTCTGAAGGCCTTCGCGAAGCCCGCGGAGCTCGTTTTCAGCCAGGCCGGAGCGGCGGGCATCCAGATGATAGGTCTTCCCTTGCTTGACGGCCTCGGTCAGCGAGCCGCGGGTCTGGACCGTGGGTTGCGAGACGCAGCCGACGCCCAGGGCGGCGGCCAGGATCATGAGGAGGTGAGCGTGTTGCATAGCATGATTGATTTTGGCCTCCGCTCCGTCCTCACAAGAGGATTCAGGGCGCCCGGCATGCTTGCTAGGCCGGAATTGCTCCTTAAGATGGGGCTATGAATCACATAGCATCGGCTTTGCTCCTGCTCGCCGCTTTCGCTTCGGGCGCGGAGTCCACCGGGGGTCTGCTCGACGTGCCGGTGAAGGACATCGACGGCAAGGTCACCACGCTCGGCGCCGTCGGCGGCGGCAAGGCCTGGCTCGTGGTCAATGTCGCCAGCCAGTGCGGATACACCCGGCAGTATGCCGGCCTCCAGGCGCTCCATCAGCGTTTCAAGGATGCCGGCTTGGTCGTGGCCGGTTTCCCCTGCAACGACTTCGGCGGCCAGGAGCCGGCCACGGAGAAAGAGATCAAGAAATTCTGCCAAGCCGGGTTCGACGTGACCTTCCCGATGTTCGCCAAGGTGACCATCAAGGGCGCGGACGCGCATCCGCTGTTCGCGAAGCTCACCGGTAAGGACTCCGGCCATCCGGGGCCGGTGGGCTGGAATTTCAGCAAGTTCCTGATCGGCGCGGACGGCAGGCTGCTGGCCCGGTTCGGTCCCGAGGTCGAGCCCGACGCGGAGGAACTCGTCCGGGCCGTCGAGAAGGCGCTCCGCTAGGCTTGGTTCAAGGCGCGGCCGGGCCGGCGATGCGCAGGTCCGTCACGACTTGGCCGCCGAGCAGGTGGCCCGTGATGATACGCTCGAGGTTCTCCGGCGTGCAGCCTCCGTACCATATGCCTTCGGGGTAGACCACGGCCACCGGGCCCGCGACGCAGATGCGCAGGCAGTCGGCCTTCGTGCGTTGGATGCCGCCCTGGTCGGCCAGACCCAGCTCCTTCAGCCGCCGCTTAAGATAGTCCCACGATTTCGCAGCGGCCTCCGCGTCGCAGCAGGCCTGGCCCTCGGGCCTCACGCAGAGGAAGATATGCCGTCGGGTGCGACCCGCCCCCAACGCTTCGGCTGCGCGGGCGGCTTCGGGGTTCATTCGAACCGGGGAATCAGGCCGTCCTTCTCGAGCTTCAGGAATAGTTCGCGACTGAACCAGGCGTCGTTGGCGGCGTACTGGATCTGACGCTCGTCGAGGGGCTTGGCCCAGTTGGACGTCTGGACCTTCTTCGACTTCTTCATCTGCAGCTTGAGGAAGTGGGCGGCCAGCGCCTGGAGGCCGGTGTTCACCAGGCCGGTCTTCTTGGTGTGGTCGGCGATGTCGATGAACGCGCGGTCCTCGAAGGGCGCGCGCGCCCGGAGGTTCTTGACGTCGTCGCGGACGGCGACGCCGACCTTGGCCTGGCGGTCGTTGCAGAGCACCGGGAAGGCGAGCGGGATGCCTCCGCAATGATCGAGCCTGAAGACGAAGATGTGATGTTCGCCGGCCAGCTGCAGGATGGACGGGAAATTGTATTCGCCGCGGGTATGCGAAGGCTTGGTCTCGGTGTCGAAGCCCAGCACGCGGTCCCGGGCGAGGGAGGCGATGGCCCGCTCGGCGTCGCGTTCGCTCTCGATCAGTTCGACGGGTCCGTCCCAGGATCCCACGGGCAGAGACTCGATGAGTTCTTTTTCGACCCGGATACCGCCTTGGCCTCTGCCGGCCGGGGGCTCGGCGTTGGGTTCGGCAGGTTCTGACAGGTTTTCGGACGATTCCACGACCTGAAAGGCAAAGCCACGGCCGCTTCTTGGCAATCAGAGACTAGGGTGGCGGCGGGAAAAAAGCGTTGACCGTGTCGGTTCGCTGCCCTTTGTTCATTTTCCCATTTAACGGGGCCTTAGCTCAGTTGGTAGAGCGCTTGCATGGCATGCAAGAGGTCGTCGGTTCAAGCCCGATAGGCTCCACCATTACAAACCGGCCGTCTTCTTCGGAAGACGGCCGGACTCTTGTCGGCCCGAACCGGACTAGCGCTGGAGCAAGGCCAGGAGCCCGCGGCAGTCATTGGCCAGCCGGGGTTCGATCGTGGTCGTGTCGCGGGAGACCTTGCCGAGGGACTCCGCGCACGATTCCAGGGCCTTCTTGAGTCCGAGCAGCTCCGTCTTGACGGTCTTGACCTGGCTCTTGTCGGCCAGCTCCCCGGCGAGGCCGGCATGATGGGCCAAGGCGGCTTGGATTGTGTCCCGGTCGGGCGTCGAGCGACGAAGCATCGCCCAGGCGATCTTCCCCTTCGGTCCGCCTTCGGAGAGGAGTCGGAGGTAGCCGAGCGGCGTGTAGGGCTTGGTGTCCTGCTCGAAGTCGCGGCGGGCGGCGGCTTCGGCCGCGAGGCTTTCCGCCGTCCGGGCCTTGGCTTTGGCCTGGAACTGGGCCTTCCCCTTGGCCTTGGGCTTGGCGTTGGTCTCCTTGGTCTCCTTGGCTTCCTCCATCATCGGCTCGTCGGCTTCGTTGCCGGCGGCGCCGCCGCGGGTCCGGCTGGCGTTCTTCAGGTCCGCGAAGCCCAGCCAGAAGAGGTTCTCATCCACGCCGGCCTCCGCGTAGACGGCGTCGATGCGGTTCGCGTTCAAGGGGAGCCCGCGGAGCCCGCCCTGCAGGGCGAAGTGCAGGTTGCGCATGAGCGAACGTCCGTCGGTCGCGGCCGCCTGCTGATTGAACGGATCGTCATCGGTGGCGGCCGGCTTGGCGGCCTTCGCCGGGGCGGACATCTCGAGCAGCTGCTTCCGCTCGGCCCACAGGCGAGGGTTGTTCTGCCTGATCCAGTCCTGGTCGAGGTCCTCCCATTTGTAAGTGATCACCGCGTCGCCATCGAGGCGCTTGACCATGATGGTGAGTTCGTCCTGCGTGATGTATTCGAAGGTGACCACGGCGGGATTGCCCGTCCGGCGGAGCATGACGTTCTCCGCATCCGCCCGGAGGGCGATGAGTGCAAGGGCGGCCAGGAGCAGTCGTCGGACGGGGTTCACGTCCTCAACATAGGGCGGCGACGGCGGGTCGGCAAATCCAGAAAGAACCGACGTCCGCCCGGTCGGATTCGCCCGGAAAGCAAGAAGCCGCCTGTCGGCGGCTTCGGGGCGGGGAGGCTCGGCGCGCCTTATTTGCCCTTGGCCTGGAACTTAGGCAGAAGGTAGTCGGCGCAGGAATCGAGCGAGGCCAGCTGGACGTAGTCGGCTTCGGGGACTTCGATGCCATGCTTCTTGCGGAGCTCCATCACGATGTCCAGGAAGTCCATGGAGTCCAAGGAGAGCTGGTCCCGGAGACGGACCTCGGGTTTGACCGTGGTCAGGTCTTCGTCCGGAGCGATGTCGGCGATGATGTCGAGCACCACCTGTTTGATGTCTTCCTTGGTCATGTTTGCTGCCTTGTTTACAATCGTCCCGCCCTTGTCAGGCAACCCCATATTTCTTGACGATGAGGGCGGAATTGATGCCCAGCATGCCGAAGGAATTGTTCAGGATCGCGGTGACTTTGGCGGCTTTGACCGGGTGGTTGATGACCAGGCCCGGCATGGCGCATTCCGGGTCCAATTCCTCGATATTGATGGTCGGATGGACCCAGTGGTCCTGGAAGGACGGGAGGTTGCCCGCCAGTTCGAGGGCGCCGGCCGCGCCCATGCAGTGACCGATGAAGCTCTTCGTGTTGTTGATCCGGGTCTCCGGGCAGTCCGCGAAGACGGTGCGCAAGGCGATGCACTCCTGGATGTCGCCCAGTGCCGTGGCGGTGGCGTGGGTGGAGACGATGTCGATGTCCTGCGGCCGCAGGCCGGCCCGGCGCAGGGCCATGCGCACGCATTCCGTCTGCCGTTCGGGGTTGGGCAGCACGGCGTCGGTGGCGTCCGAATTGATGCACCAGCCGGCGATCTCGGCGATGATGTTGGCCCCGCGCGCCAAGGCGTCGTCCAGCCGCTCGAGGACGTAGATGGCGCCGCCTTCGGAGATCACGATGCCGTTGCGGTGCTTGTCGAACGGACGCGACGCCTTGGCGGCGTCCTCATGGGCGGCGAGGGCTCCCTGGTTCTTGAAGCCGGCGAAGATGCCGAAGGTGTGGATCGATTCGGAGACCCCGCCGGCGAAGGCGACGTCCACTTCGCCCAGCTGGAGCATCTGGGCGGCCTGGATCAGGCCCGCGTTGCCGGCGGCGCAGGCGGCGCCGATCGTATAATGGGGGCCGGTGATGCCCATGTTCATCGTGACCTCGCCGGCCGGATTGTTGGCCACGGTGCGCGGGTTGTGATGATGGGTCCAGTACTTGGTGTCGTTCCCGAACTGGGAGATGTTGTGGATCTCGTTCTCGGTCTCGACGTTGCCGTGTTCGGTGATGCCCAGGTAGACGCCGACCCGCGATTTGTCGACCTTCGCCCAGTCGAGCCCGGAGTCCGCCAGGGCTTCGCGGGCGCAGAAGATGGAGATGGAGCCCACGCGGGTGCCGTTGCGGATTTCTTTCCGCTTCTGCCACTTCGTGGCGTCGAAGTCGCAGACGCCGGCGGGCTGGGGGCCCATGTGGCGGACGTCGATCACGGCGATGCGGGCCTTGCCGGCCAGGAGGTTGGCGCGGAATTCCCCCAGGGAGTTTCCGTTGGGGGCGGTGAGGCCGAGGCCGGTGATGACGATGCGTGGCGGGGAGGACATCTGGCGTCCCTTCATCAAGAGTCCGCCGGGCGTGAAGTCAAACCCCGGCCCCGCTTGCCCTTGCCAATTCGGCCCCTCTGCGTTGAGTGAATCCCGATGTCCAAGCCGATCCCATGTTCCCTGTGCGAGGAGGCCGCCACGGTCCACCTCTCCCAGGTGGTCCATGGCAAGGTGACCAAGGTGCATCTCTGCGAGGCCTGCGCGCAGAAGGGCGGGGCGACCGATCCGGCCGTCTTCCAGCTGGCCGACGCCTTGGCGGCGGCGGCGCCGGCGCCTTCGCTCACCTGTCCGCATTGCGGTTTCTCCGACCTGGATTTCCGCAAGCGCGGCCGGCTGGGGTGTCCGTCCTGCTGGGAGACGTTCGGCGACGCGCTGGCCGAACTCCTCCTCAAGGTGCAGCATGAGCCCGCCCACGTCGGCCGGGCGCCGGCGGGCCTCGTCCCGGTCGCCCAGCTCCGTCGTCGCCTGGAAGCGGCCAAGGCCGAGATGGCCCAGGCCGCGGCCGCGGAGGACTTCGAGGCCGCCGCCCGGTTGCGCGACGAGATCAACGCATTGGAACGCCGCCTCGCCACCCCCTGACCATGACCGTCGCAGCCATCCTCGCCGCGGAGAACGAGCTCACGCACCTGCTGGGGGCGCAGCAGGCCGTCGTGCTCAGCACCCGCATCCGTCTCGCCCGCAACCTCGACGGCATGCCTTTCCCGGGCTGGGCCAAGGTCGCGCAACGCAAGGAGATCGGCGACCGTTGCGTCGCGGCCCTCGAAGCCCTGCCCAAGTTCCGCCGGGGGCACGTGCTGCTCATGTCCGAACTCGGAGACCGTGACCGCTCCGTGCTCGTCGAGCGGCATCTGGTCTCCAAGGAGCTGGCCGCCGGCAAGAGCGGCGCGGCCGTCATCAGCCGCGACCAGACCTGCTCCGTCATGGTCAACGAGGAGGACCATCTGCGCATCCAGGTGGTCAAGGCGGGCTGGCATCTCCGCGGGACGTGGCACATCGCCGAACAGCTCGACGACGCCCTCGGGGCCGTGCTGAAGCTGGCTTTCTCGGACCGGCTCGGCTACCTCACCGCGTGCCCGACCAACGTCGGCACGGGCCTGCGGGCCTCGGCCATGGTCCATCTGCCCGGGCTGTGCCTCGCCGGCCACATGGAGAAGGTCACCCGCGCGCTCAGCCAGGACGGCCTCGCCGTCCGCGGCTGGCTCGGCGAGGGCACCGAGGCCGCCGGCAACGTCTTCCAGATCTCCAACCAGCAGACCTTGGGGCTGTCCGAGGATGCGATCCTCAGGCACCTCGGCGGCTGGATCAAGCAGCTCATCGAACAGGAGTGGAACGCCCGCCGCAAGCTGGCCCAGGAGGAAGGCGAGAAGTTCGTCGACCGGCTGGCTCGTTCGCTGGGCGTCCTGCGCTCGGCGCGCCTGCTGACGAGCGCGGAGGCCATGAACATGCTGTCGCATCTCCGGCTGGCCTGCGACCTCGGCTGCCTCCCGGAGGAGCGCCGGCACCTCATCGACCGCCTGATGATCGAAGGGCAGCCCGCGCACGTGCAGGCCCGCGCCGGGCAGGAGCTCGACAGCGACGGCCGTGACCGCCGCCGCGCGTCGGTGGTCCGCGAGGCGCTGAAGGACTTCCCCGAAGTCGGTCCGCCGACGGCCTAGTCGGCCTGCGGCGGGTTCGCCGCCCGGTCCTTGCGCGCCATCTCGTCCAGCAGGGCCTGCACGCGGGCCACGCCGCCGGTGACGTCGTCTTCCTGGAAGGAAAGGTCCGGCGTATGCTTCATCTGGAGGATGCCGCCGATGGTCGACCGCAGCTCGGTCCGGATCCGCTTGAGGAAGGCGCGGGCTTTCTTGCGCTCCGCGTCGTCGCCGGAGACCGCGTAGCCGATGCGCGTCTGGCGGAGGTCCGGGGACACGCTGGCGACGGTGATCGTGATCAGCGCCGCCTCGGTGGGCCAGGACTGCCGCAGCGCCGAGGAGACCTCGCGCTGGATGAGTTCGGCGACCCGCAGCTGGCGTTGCGACATGGGGCTTAGAGCGACGGACGGGTCTGCACCATCTCGACCGCCTCGATGATGTCGCCCGGCTGGTATTCGTCGTAGCCGCCGAGCTTGATGCCGCACTCGAAGCCGGCCTTGACCTCGGAGGCGTCGTCCTTGAAGCGGCGCAGGGTCTCGACCGGTCCGTTGTGGATCACCTTGCCGCCGCGGACCACGCGCGCCTTGGCGGCGCGGCGGATGAGGCCTTCGGTGACCATGCAGCCCGCGACCTTGTGCTCCTTGCCGAGCGGGAAGACGGCGCGCACTTCGGCGGCGCCGAGCTTGTTCTCGCGGACCTCGGGGTCGAGGAGCTCGGTCATGGCGTCCTTCACGAGCGTGATCAGCTCGTAGATGATGTCATGGGTGATGAGGCGGACGCCCGTGCGCTTGAGCTGCGGCTGGACGCCGTTCTCGAGCTTGGTGTCGAAGGCGACGATGAGGGCCTTGGAGGCCTCGGCGAGGGCGACGTCGCCTTGGGTCACGGGACCGACGGAACCGCCGACGACCTCGAGGCGGACCTTGGCCGACTTGATGTCGCGGAGGCAGCCTTCGAGGGCTTCGAGCGTGC
>JACCDU010037263.1_pt1 | contig 32516 bp, 47 predicted proteins | sample 7446081 | NCBI WGS metagenome assembly JACCDU01 (sample SAMN15323447, study PRJNA562643) | freshwater metagenome | isolation source: river surface water | place: USA:Blue River Watershed | collected 2017-08-17
ACGAAAAAACAAAGTAAATTAGTAGCTCAATATTCAATTAAAAACAAATAAAAATGGAACAAAAAAAATGGAGTGCAGGTGCTTGGAAAAAGCAGACCGCTAAAGGAGAAGTAATTAATTTTACAATCAATGATGTTAAATACTCAATGTGGGTAAACGCTTACAAGACAGAGGATAAGCAACCAGATTACAAGATTTATGTAAATGATTTCAAACCTAAAGAAGACACGGAAGGATTGCCGTTTTAATTATGCTGAATAAGAAAAAGGATATATCAATAAGACAATTAAAGGAGTTATACTTCGCACAACGTAACACCCATTTGCAACTTCACGAAATGATGCAGCAACTTGGATTGTTAGGCATAGAAGATAATGAACCTTTAGGATTAGACATTGGCGCAAGGACTATTGTTAAATTGGTAGACGAGGAGTTTGAGTGCGATGTATTAATTAAGGATAGGAGTTTAAAAACAACGTTTGGGCGCAAGGCTGCGGCATACTTACTAAGGCGTTATACTAAATTGAGCCTTAAAGAGATAAGCCAATACACAGGAACAAGCGACCATACTACTGCTATTCATAACATAAAACAAGCGAACAACCTAATTGAAACTGAGGACTGGTTTAAAACTAAGCTAAAAAAACTTTGTTTAAAATTAGAACTTAAGGAAATTTAGTGTATATTCGCAACATAAATATAAGACACATTAAGGAAGAGCGAACCCATAATGTGTTTAGTGGTTAAATAATAAAGACCCTTGAAGTTCGCTCCTTCTTGGGTCTTTTCTTTTTTTATGGCAAAAGATACCTTTTACTTCTCACACGACTACAATAGCCGTAATGACGAGAAGATTAAATTCCTTATTAGGAAACACGGAATGCTCGGTTATGGGGTATTCTGGGCAATCATTGAAGACCTTTACAATAATGCAAACGCATTGCGAACGGATTGCGATGGCATAGCTTATGACCTGCGAGTGCATAGCGAAGTTGTGCATAGCGTATTACACGACTTTGGTTTATTTGTATTTGAAGGTGAAAACTTTGGTAGTATGTCGGTACAAAAACGCATAGACGAAAGGGATAGCAAGAGTAAGAAGGCAAGTCAAAACGCCCGTAAACGTTGGGTTTCTAATGTAAATGATGCGACCGCAATGCCACCGCATAGCGACCGCAATGCTATAAAGGAAAGGAAAGGAAAAGAAATAAAGGAAATAAAAGAAATAATAGAGCTTCCTTTTGTTTCTAAGGAATTTGAAAAAATGTGGTTTGATTGGAAGGATTACAAGAAAAAACAATTTAAGTTTACATATAAAACAACACAAAGCGAACTTGCTACCTTACAAGAATTAACAAAATTATCAAACGGACAAGAAGACATTGCTATAAAAATAATTAATCAGTCAATGGCAAATGGTTGGAAAGGTCTATTTAACCTAAAAGAAGATGCAAAAGGAACTACAAATAATACAAGAAAACTTACAAAAGGAGAACAATTTAACCTTGATGGCTACAACCTCGTCAACTCTACTACCTTCGGAGCAGCAGATTATGACCGCATTCTCGGGTGAGCGAGTAAGGAATATTAACCAAGTAATGCTTAATCAAAATTTGATTTACATAATGCAGCTTGTAGGGATTAACGTAATGCCTGACAAAATAAAGCTATCTGTTTTAGAAGATTGGATTAGAACCGAATACGCTAACTTTACAATAAACGAGGTTAAAGTAGCGTTTAAGCAAATGGTAGCTAATGACTTTATTGACCACTACCAGAACTTCAGTCCTGCATACTTTAGTCAGGTAATGGATAGGTACAAGAAAAAAGCAAACGAAGTAAGAAAAATGATGCCACAAGAACGAGTAGAAGCAATACCTCACTTAAGCGATTTAGAGATAATTGATTACAGTTATCAAGAATACAAAATTTTAGAAAATAGAACATTTGATAGATTGTTTAATCCACTAAGTGTATTTACAAAGCTTAATAGTACAGGCATAAAGAAGTGGACTAAAGAAGATGGCGCACTTGCTAAAAAGAAACTTATGGAGATTATTACATACAAAGCTAATAAAATGGACATCATAAGTGCAAAGCAATACCGTGACGAATGGACTGATAGTTGGCTTAAAAACCAAGCAAGAGCCGTAGCAGTAGCTTTATTTTTTGAGGAACAAATAAAAATTGGTAAAGTTTCATTTTCTTAATATAGTTTTGTAATATGACCGCAAACGAATTAACCAAAGAAGCTATAAAGACCCTAAATAAAAACGGGTGCTTTGTATGGCGTAACAATAACCTTGCGGTTAGAGGTCGCACATTCATAGGTCTTAAAGGAGTTCCAGATGTAGTAGGCTTCCATACACAAACAGGAGTAGCGGTTTATTGCGAAACAAAAGCCATTGGAGATAAACTTAGCAGCTATCAAATAGCATTTTTAAACTTAGCAAAAACGGCAAATTGTTTTTGTTACATAGCAACCGAAGAGAACGGCAAACTAACTCTAAAAGAATATGAACAAGAATAGCATCATATTAGAACTTTGGGAAAGCCGAGAACTTAAGGAAGCAATAGACAAAATGCAGCCTGAAGATTTACGAGAAGATTTAAGAAGCGAACTATTTAAGGTGCTATGTGAAATGGACGAGGAACGAATAATAGATATGCGCACCCGTAACGTATTAAAGTTTTACTTAGTTAGAACTATGATTAATATGATGCAAAGTAATACAAGCCAATTTTATAGAACATACCGCAAACCTTTAGAGGTTGAATTAATAGTACACGATAGGGACGAGGACTTACTTAATAAAGTAGAAGACGAGTTATCTAAAATGCATTGGTACAAAGCGGAACTTTTAAGAGTGTACGCTATCAAGCATAACTGCAACGCTAAAGAACTTAGCAGGGTAACAGGTATTCCGTATATGTCAATCCATAGGGAGTTAAAACTTACTAAACGAGAACTTAAAAAACAACTAAGGAAGTGAGCATAAAAGATAAATATAGCGTAAGTTCTATTGACTCTTATTTATGTAAGGAGTGGCTATTGCATAAGCATTATGCTAAAAGATTGCCAAACATTGAATATTCATTTGGATTGTATAATAATAAAATACTTACAGGGGTTATTACATTTGGGCAACCGCCATCACCATCTTTGAAAGGGAGTATATGTGGTAAAAAATACGAACAATATTGTATAGAATTAAATAGGTTAGTAGTTAATGACGATATAGACAAAAATGCTTTAAGTTACTTTGTTTCAAGTTCTATAAAACAATTACCTAAACCCAAAATAATTGTATCATTTGCCGATAAGAATATAAACCATAATGGATATATTTACCAGGCAACAAACTTTATATATACGGGAGAGTCCTCTAATAACGAAATGCTTGTAGACGATAATGGTAATGAATTTCATTTTAGAAAATTTGGGCATTTTAGAAAAAGCAATTCATTGAACTGCAAATTAGTTAAAAGGAGAATAAACGAACAAGAGTTAAATAAATTAGAAATAGCAAATTATCTTAAGGCTAATAAGAACGGATATACAAATAGGCAAATAGATACTATATTTGGATATAAGGATACGGCTGCTCATTGGTTCAGGACAGATGCAGGGTTTTCTTATCCTTCAGTAGATGACTGGGTAAAATTAAAAGAGATATTGAATTTCGATGATACTTATGACGAGTTGATGTCAAAGTATGAAATGGTAGAAGATAGGCAAGAGCAAATCAATAAAATGAAGTTAAGGAAAGTAAAAATAGAAAAAAAACACAGATATATTTATTTTACTGGAACTAAAAATGATATTAAAAACTTTACTAAAGAATTTAAGTTAGAAATCTTACCTTATCCTAAAGGAGAAAATCAACGATACGATACTTCATATAAACCAATTATACAAAATATATTATTTTAATTATGATAATTATAGCAGCGATATGCTTTGCAATATTCTTTGTAGAGATACACCAATTTCATAGAAAATGGAAATTAGATTTTAAGCCTTTTAGTTGCACAAGTTGTTTAGCAGCTTGGAGTGGTTTGGCTTTATATTTACTTCCTACAATATGTACCGACATAATTGCGTTTATATTTATACCAGGAGTGTTAGCACCTTTACTTTCAAAACTAATGTGGAACTTATGGAAATAGAACACCGCAAATTTTTAGATGACCACGTTGGTAATTGGCATACAGTCCAAAATGGTTATGTGCGTAACATCGACTTAGACATCTTAAAAATGTACGAGCATATATACCGCAAGTATATGAGCCCAGATTTTATACTAACAGTATGGTGCGGTAATTGTATCTTCGATATGATTAAACGCTTATACACTTGGTACGAAGAACAACCTAAACCTAAGAAACGTAATGCAAAGAGTAATTAATTTTAGCGGTGGCAAAACTTCTGCTTATATGACTATCCAAGAATATAAGCCAGGAGATATAGTATTGTTCTGCGATACTATGAGGGAACACCCTAAAACCTATAAATTTATTAATGACTTTGAAGCGTTTGAAAATATACCAATAACAAGAATAAGTTACGAAGGTGGCTTTACCGGAATGTTAAAAAAGCATAAAGCTTTACCTAATCAGTTTAAAAGGTTCTGCACAATAGAACTAAAGATTAAAACGGCTAAAAGATATTTGAGAAGCATAGGGGTTAGAGAATTTGAAAATCTGGTAGGTTTTAGATATGATGAGCCAATGCGAGTTAGCAGACGTACTCAAAGATTTAAGAAGGTACACGATAAGTTTCCTTTATTTGAAAGCAAGGTTACAAAGCAAATGATAAATGAGTATTGGAGCAAAAAGCCTTACACTTTGGAAATACCTTCTATATTAGGGAACTGTACTTTGTGTTTTATGAAAGGCAAAAACGCTATCTTAGCAATATTAAGGGAGTTCCCAGAACTTGCAGACGAATGGATTAATGACGAAAAGAATAGCAAATACACTTACTTTAATGGTGTAACAATAGAAACGCTTAAAAGTATATCACAAAATAATTTGTTCAAGGAATTTGATTTAAATAACATAAACCCAGCATTTGATTGCGCCTGTACTACATAATGAAAATACTTTGTATAACTTCTGCTAACTCTGGTGTTGGCTTCCACCGAATAATGATGCCAATAGTACATATGGAAAAGGAGTATGCCTTAATTACTGATGTACTTAATGACGAACTACTTGAACAAGGTTGGGATATTGTTCTAATCAATAGAATGCTTAATGAGATAGATGCAAAGCAAATGGACACTTGGCGCACTAAGTACGGCTTTAAATTAGTGGTTGATAATGACGACCATTGGGAACTTAGCGAAACACATATTCTTTATTGGAGATATAAGTACAATAACATAGGAAAACAGATTACAGATTACTTAAAGATAGCAGACCTATGTACCTGCACTCACGAAAGGTTAGCAAGTGAAATAAGCCAATACAATAAGAACGTTCACATATTACCAAACGCACTTCCTTACGGACAAGAGCAGTTCCAGGATAACAAGACCGAAGATTACAAAGTAAGATTGTTCTGGTCAGGTAGCGGAACGCACGAAAGGGACTTAGATATTATTAGGCAGCCTTTTAAACGCTTACAAGGTATGAATATAAGAACTGTAATAGCAGGTTACAATGACGGGGAGAAGCCTATATGGGATAAAATGATAGATGCCTTTACTTGTGGTCTAAAGCTTAACCCTACTATCTACAACTATGCAAAGGTCACGGAATATATGGGCGCTTATACGGATAGCGACATTTCAATTATACCATTGGTAGATAACAAGTTCAATGCTATGAAGTCAAATTTAAAGGTATTAGAAACGGCTGCTAAAAAGAACCCTGCTATAGTTAGCCACGTCAATCCTTACTTAGATATGCCCGTGCATTATGTTAAAAGCCAAAAGGATTGGTACAAACATATAAGAGATTTAGTAAGCGATGCGGATATGCGTAAGGAAAGCGGACAGAAGCTTTTTGAGTTCTGCCAAAAGAAGTATAACTTTGACGAGATAAATTTAGACAGAAAGTATATTTATAGTAAACTATGCCAGTAATAAAATGCGCCTCTAATGGCAAATACCGAATTGGAAACGGAGGTTGCGTTTACGATACCGAGGAAAAAGCAATGCAAGTTTGGAAGGCTATCCTTGCAGGTGGCAAGTTCGCTGATAGTTATACTGACTATCCTGAGTCAGCTACTAATAACGCAAAGAGGGCAATAGAATGGGCAGAAAAAAATGGTTGGGGTTCTTGTGGCGAAGCAACAGGTAAAGCAAGAGCAAGGCAGTTGGCAAATCGTGAGCCGATTAGTAGAGATACGATTGCCCGTATGGCTTCGTTTAAAAGACATCAGCAACATAAAGACGTGCCTTATAGTGAAGGTTGTGGCGGTTTAATGTATGATGCTTGGGGCGGTACGAGCGGGATTGAGTGGGCGATTAATAAGTTAAAAGAGATAGACGGAAAATAATTTTCATACTTAATTTTTTATTATTAACTAACGGAAAAATTAATGGGGAAAGTATGAAAAAACACACACAAATTTATTTGCAGGGAATGGGGTATAAAACAACGGACTTCGTTCCCTGTGAAGTGTGTGGATGTCAAGCAGTAGATGTGCATCATATTGAGGCGAGGGGAATGGGTGGTTCAAATGATAAGGATACGATTGAGAATTTAATGGGATTATGCAGGAAGTGTCATATAGATTTTGGGGATAAGAAACAATATAAAGAGTTTTTAATAAATATACATAAACAAAACTACCGATGTTATTAACTGAGCAAGAGTTTCTGGAATACGAACTTAACCACGGGATAGGTATGCACAACGACTTTTTTAAGGACTTGGCACGGAATACAGTTGCACAGATTGAAGATTTACCTGTTGTATCCGTATTAGATTACGGAGCAGGAACAGGAGTTTATAGCGATGCTTATTTTAAAGCAGGTTATCACATTGTAGCCTTTGAGATATTTAAGTCGCATCGTGAGTATATGAAGCAGAACGTAGCATATGTAGAAATATTAGACGAGCCTATTACTACAGACCTACTTAATTTTATAGAAACCGCAGAGCATATGACTGACAAAGAACTTGATTATTTGTTCAGTAAGATAGAGCCTAATTACATTTTGTTTAGTAGCACATCGCAAAGAGTACCAGGCTTTGACGAACAATGGGGGCATATTAACATAAAGGAACAAAACGAATGGGATAGCTATTTCAAAACAAAAGGATATAGTAAAATAAAAGATTTATCACTTCCTACAACTTGGAGCAAATTATATGGCAAAGATTAAAGAGAACAATAACAAAATTAGCTTTGGCAAACGCAAACGAGGTTCTGCAAAGAAGTCCTTTAACAAGCACACGCCAAGAGAAAAAGCTTATAGAGGTCAAGGCAGATGAGAAAACTAAACGCTATATGGCTACTCCTTACGCACAAAGCTTACTTCCTTGCAGTATGTAAGACGGGTAAAAACGGAGATGATATGACCACGATAGGACACTACACCTATGCAATGGCAGAAACCTTAATTAACAAACATATAGCAGACGTAGATACTTACCTTGACCAAGAAGATGCTTTAGACGAAGCAAACGATATAATTAACGGCATACTATGATTTTACTATCAAGCCAAGTAGAGAGCATAGCCTCACGCAAAGACAAAACAATCAAGCTAACTTTAGCAACCCAGGAACTAAGTCCTAAAGACGCTGCTTCTTTGTTTCAGCTTAATCAACAGTTCTGCTACTTAGCAATTAAAGAAGAGCCGTTTAGTAAAGAAGAGCAAGACGTAGTAGAAAATCTAAAGGCTGACCCTGACACCTTTAAAACACCGAGCCAAAGATTAAGAGGCATCTTATACAAGACATACGAACAAGACAACGAAGGCTACAAAGATTTTAACACATATTACCTTTCAGTAATGGACAGAATATGCCAACACTATAAAAACAAGATAGATGGGTAGACATAAAGCAATAGAAACACCTGAATTGATGCTTCAATACTTTACTGAGTATTGCGAGTATTGTAAAAGCAATCCTATTAAAGTTCACGACTTTGTAGGCAAAGATGGTGACGAAGTTTACAGACTAAGAGAAAGACCTTTGACGATAGAAGGCTTTGAGAACTATTGTTACAATCAAGGGGTTATATCAGATTTAGGTAAGTATTTTGCTAACACAGACAATGCTTACGAAGATTTTCGTACTATCTGTTCACGCATTAAGAAAACAATTAGACAAGACCAAATCGAAGGGGGTATGGCAGGGGTATATAATCCAAGCATAACTCAGCGATTAAATAGCTTGGTAGAGAAGTCCGAGAACAAACACGAAGTAAGTGAAATCAAAATAACTTACGATAGATAATGCAGACAGTAGGCTTGAAGTTACATAACCCACACCCAGCGCAAAAGCAAGTACTTGATTGCGACAAAAGGTTTATTGTAATGATGGCAGGTAGAAGATTTGGTAAGTCCTTGATTAGCCAAACCATAAGCATAGAAACTGCGGTTAATAAAAAGCGTGTAGCTTACATAACACCGACTTACCAATTAGGAAAGATTTTCTTTAAGGAAATAGTAGACCTATTGCCATTAGAAATATACTCTAAGAACGAGAGCGACCTGGTTATTACATTCATTACGGGTGGCTCAATTCGTTTCTTTACAGGCGAAAGGTTAGACAATCTTAGAGGGTTAAAGTTTCACTTAGCCGTAATAGACGAGGCTTCCTTTATACCTAACCTTGAAGATGGGTGGCTAAACTCGATAAGACCTACCTTAACGGACTACAAGGGTAAAGCTATATTCTTAAGCACCCCTAAAGGCAAAAACTACTTCTTTAGTTTGTTTAGCAAAGCCGAACCCGATTGGCAAAGCTTTAAGTTTACTACATACGATAACCCATACATAGACCCACAAGAGATAGACGATGCCCGTAGGCAACTCCCAGAGGTTGTATTTGAGCAGGAGTATATGGCAAACCCTGCCGAGAACGCAGCAAACCCATTCGGTAGCCAACATATTCGCAAGTGCTTACACCCAGTAACAACAATGCCTGTAGTAGCTTATGGGATTGACTTAGCCAAGTCGGTCGATTGGACAGTTATAGTAGGCTTAGACGAAGACGGGAATGTAGCCTATTTTGACCGCTTTCAAATGGATTGGCATAATACCAAGCAAACTATCCTTAGGCTGCCTAAATGCCCTATCCTTGTCGATAGTACGGGGGTTGGTGACCCGATACTCGAAGACCTACAAAGAGAAGGGGTAATGATACAAGGATTAAAGTTCACAAGTTCAAGTAAGCAGCAGCTAATGGAAGGCTTACAGGCTGCCATACATCAAGGGAAGATTGGATATCCTGAAGGGATAATAAGCCAGGAACTTGAAGTATTTGAGTATATGTATACGGCAACGGGGGTAAAGTACTCAGCACCTTCAGGCTTTCACGATGACGCCGTTATGGCTTTGGCTTTGGCTTGGCAGAACTTCAGCCTTAAACGTGGCACGGGCAGGTACAACTTCCTATAATTTACCGCTTATCCTTGATATTTACCGCTCATCACAATTTTTAAAAAAAAGTTTGCTCATTTGATTGTGGAATGTGTAAAGGTTGTATATTTGATATATCAATTAACCACAAACACAAAACACAATGAAAACTTTACAAGAATTAAACGCAACATTAACTACATTAGAAATCGAAATGTTATCAGAAATTGTAGGATATTATACTTTTGATGATAATATTTGTTATCAGCAACCTTTAACTCCATCACAAAAAGGTGTAGTTGGTAGCTTAGTAAAAAAGGGTTTAGTATATGACTCTTTTATTTCAGAAGAAGGAGAAGGATACGAAAGCAATTTTTTCCCTTCAGATTTAGTTTTAGATATTTACGGATTAGAACATTATTAAAATAAAATAGGGGTGCGACTATTCAACGCACAATTTAACTAACTAAACAAAACACAATGAAAAAAGAAACCGCACAACTTTTAGCCGTATTTTTAGTAGCTTGTTACCTTATTGGACAATTACAAGACATCTACTCAAAATGATTTACGCTATCTGCCTTCTGCTAATTGCAACAGGTTTTGTAATGGCAGCTTTAACTGACTACACAATTAAAAACTATGACCCAAAGCACAAAAGAATATATAGACAAATATTACGCAAGTGAGCCTATTAGCATTATGATGACTAACATCGATGCGACTTACTTAGAGATACTTACCTACTGCAACGAGAAGGGTTACGAACCTGCAAAGCGTAGAATGAGAAGTCCAGAACATAAGTCAAAAATCGGCTTTTTTGATATTGATAATTACAAACCCGAAACAATATGAGTTTTTATTTTGATGACGATGGGTATTTTGGTATGCCAAGAATATCAGTTAATAGAACAGAACCATATAAACTACAAATAAACAAACCAATGGAACTACAACAAATCTTTGAAACAACAAAAGAACAACGCATTGAGTTTACGCATCAATTAATTGAACGCTTAAACGCAGGGGAACTTGACCCGTTAAAAACACATCTACAAGTTAAAGCTTTAGAGGATATGCTCGAAACCCTAAAGGCAAACAAGGACTATAAAGATGCCGTATTACAAGCAGCCGTACTTAATGGCAAGGACTTTGAGTATATGAGCGCAAAGTTCAACATTAGAGAAGTAGGCGTTAAGTATGACTTTAGCAAATGTGAAAGTCCTGCATACGAGGAAATAATGGCTGACTACAATGATGCTACTAAGCGTAAAAAGGATATGGAAGAGTTCCTTAAAAAAGTACCGCATCAAGGTCTTGACATTATTAACGGAGTTACTGGCGAGGTTACAAAAGTTTACCCACCTGCTAAGAGTAGCACAACAAGTGTAGCCGTATCATTAAAGTAATAAAAATATTGTACTTCTTTGCAATTTGCTTACCTTTGGCAGCGTTATGCTACATAGGTGGGCATCTTGCTTATGAGATAATGTTAAAACTAAGAAAATGAGTTGGAATAAAATATCGGTATGGCAATACCAACAAATGCACCCTATCATTACAAACCCACCAGAACACTTAACGGAGTTTGAATTAGAATGCAAGTTAGTAGGCATAGTTAATAACCTTACAGACAATCAAGTTCTTAACCTACCTAAAGACAAGCTTAACAAATATAGGTCGGAGATAATATTCCTTAAAGACAACTACGAAGGTACACCCGTAAATAGAGTAAGAGCCAATGGCAAAACATATAGGTTTATCCAAGATGCAAAGGATATAAACGCTTCACGCTACATAGAAAGCAAATACTTTTGTAAGGAACTTATACCTAACCTACACAAGATAGCTGCATCTATTACTATCCCACAACAAAGAAAATGGCTTAAATACATAGACCTTCCTTACGATTCGGACAAGCACCAAGAGTATGCTAACGACTTTTTGTTTGCCAATTTCAAAGAGGTTTATTATTCGGTTGTTTTTTTTTATCAAGTATTCAACGATTGGATTCCAATTACCCAGGACTTTTTGGAGAAGAGCCTAATAAAGGAGAATATGGAACAGGACAAGGCACAAAAGGTGGCAGCAATTTTATGGAGTATTTTGGGTGGCAATACTGTACCAAAATAGTATCGGAGTACGAAGCCATACCTTTGCAAGAGGCTTACGAACTTAAAATAATACATTACTTAAATAGCTTATCGTACTTAAAAGCCAAGTCGGACTTTGATGCCGAAGCCATTAGGAAGATAAAATAAGACCCTCAATACCCCCAGACATACCCTGCCAATTTTGGTGGGGTTAGTTATTTTTAGACCTTCCTTATATTTATTAGCGTGAGTATTAGTAAAAATCAAATTAAGGCTTTAAGAGATGGCTTTCTTGATAAGATAGAAGGTGGGGATTATAGCGTTGTCAATAAAGACGAACTGCCATTACTTGAAAAAGTATTATATGAGTACGGGATAGCCTTTAATGATGCTATCCAAAAAAACCTTGAAAAGTCAGGCTCAATAGCTTCTGGTAAGTTAGCAGAACCTTCGTTCCCAGTTGTTAAAAAGTTTGGTACTAAATACGTTATGTACTTAGGCTACCCTACGGGAAGCGAACAAATAAAATATTACGACTATGTAAATAAAGGGGTTAAAGGCTACAAAAGTGGAAAGCCGAACAATACCCCGTATGCTTTTAAAAACCCATATCCTAATAAGAAAATGGCTAAAAGCATATTAACTTGGCTTAGTGAATCAAAGAGCAAGGTTAGTGCTGATAACGTAAATACAAATAGAAAAGGCGGTATAAGTGCAACAGAAACCAAAAGACAAAGTTTAAAAAAAGTATTAAGCGGAACTGATAAAAAGAAAAGCCTTGCTTATGCTATCTCTACGTCTATAAAGAGAAAAGGTATTGAACAAACTAAATACTTTGACAAAGCTATTGAGAGTGTATTTAATGATAAATTTACTGAGGAATTGGCATACGCTATGATTAGTGATATGGCAGTTAAAATATCTGGTAAGGTAACAAAAGAAATAAAAGGCAAATAATAAATGGCAATAACAATAACAAGTACTCCTGCACCCTATTCGTCTATGCACGATAATCTGTGGTTCGTATCAAGTTCTACTAATAGCGGAACAACAAACTTTAAGTTTGTGTATGATGTATTCATAAACGGAAGCCAGGTTATTAGGTCTAAAGTATTCCCTTCGCCAAGTGCAGAAGGTAGCTATGGGGTGTTTAACGCTTCTCCAATGGTTAGAAGTTTTGTAACTAACTACTTCGAGCCTTCAGGAAACTCAATACTTGTAGCTTCAAATGACAAGATAAAAGTAGATTACCAAATAAGAGTAGGCGAAGAGGTTAGCGGTGTTACAACTACTAACTTAGCATCTGGCAACTTCTCAGCCTATAACTTCGTACCTCCATTGTTTGCTGACGTATTCTTAACTAAGAACCAAACGCCTTTAGTACTATCGGACTATTACGACAATTTACTATTAGAAAACTTTACTGATGACTTCTTGACAGAACGTGATACAGATGACATTACGCTTGAATACGGAGATAACTTTTACATTACCTTCTTACGCATAGCAACGGGCGGTTATTCGGCTTGGGTTGAAGTATTAGGGCAAGGCGATGTGGTTACCAATACAGTAAGCGGAGATATTACGTTAAGCGGTCAATTTAATATGTTTAACCTACAAGCAGGACACATAAACGATTGGGCATCTGGCACGATTATAGATGAGAATACTTACGGCTATAACTTCTATTTAAAAAGAGGTGGCGCACAAACAAGGGTTATTAAATTAAGACATAAGTGCTATCCTAAATACCAACAATTTAACTTAGAGTTCCTAAATAGATTAGGCGGTTGGGACACTAAGAAGTTTGCCCTTGTAAATAGAAGGTCAAGCGAATATCAAAGAGCATCATATAGGCGTAGCGATTGGCAGCTTGTAGGTGGACAAATGACAAATATAGATGGATACAACAGGTATAACGAAACGACTTTCAACTATGCTATTCAGCATAAGGATAGATATAAGCTTACTTCTGATTGGGTTAGCGAACAAGATTATTCGTGGTTGGCTCAGCTTGTATCGAGTCCTATTGTATATATGGAAGTTCTTGGTGCATACTTCCCTGTTACAATAACCACAACTAACTATGAGTATAAGTTAGAAAGTGCGGATAAACTATTTAACTTTGAGATTGAAGTAGAAGTGGGCAAATACTTAACAAGCCAATTTAGATAATGATTAGTACCGAGATATACATAGAAGAAAGGAAGATTGATTTATTGCAAGATATATCTACCGAGTTCACTTATGCCATCGATGACGTAAGCGAGTTTGGTAGTCGCAATACTTCCTTTAGCAAAACAATAAGCATACCAGGAACGGCAAATAACAACTTGGTGTTTGGTTACATCTTCGAACTTAACAACGCTAACTTTACGGATAACACCTTACCAAACGTCGGGTATAACTACAACGTAACTAAACAAGCTAATTGTAAAATCTTTATTGACAAAGTGCAGATATTCAAAGGCACTTTAAGAATATTAGAGATAGTTATAGACAAGGAAACAATAGAGTATCAATGCAGTGTGTTTGGCGAACTTGGTGGGTTTATTAACCAATTAGGAAATAAGCGTTTAGAAGATTTAGATTTCAGCGCATATAACCATACTTATAGCGTAGCTAATATTAGCAATAGTTGGGATAACCCAGGTGGTTCTGGTTACTATTATCCTCTTATTGATTACGGCAACGTAAGTACAGGAGTCAATGGTGTGCTTAAAAAAGATTTTCAATATACAACTTTTAGACCTGCTTTGTATGTTAAAGAATATATGCAAAAGATATTTGCAGGAACTGATTATACCTTTAACTGCCCGTTCTTTAATAGTGCTTTATTTAATAGGTTAATCATACCGCATAACCAAACTTCTATTACTGCTTTAAACAATACAAGTTTAAACGCAGCAGCTAATCAGCAATCAATGTTACTAACAAGTAATCCTTATGTTCAGTATACTTTAGTAACACAAGGTAGTTTTACACTTGACGGAACGAATACTTTATTTACTTATGGTGGCACAAGTTTAACAACAAATGTACAAGTTACCTTAACGGGTACAGTTACTATCTTCGACCCTAACCAACCAAACTACTCAGTAATACTTAGAAAAAATGGGTTGCAAATTGGCTCACAAGATTTTGATGCAAGTGTTAGACCTTTTATGACTTGTGATTTTACAGTTCAAGGAGTAACATTTGCTAACACAGACACAATGCAAGTTGAAATATTAGGAACTAATATGTCTATTGATATTGTATTTGGGGAAATTAAAATAACAACAAGCACACCTACACAAGTACAGATTAACTTAGGAGAAACAATTAAAGTAAGTGAAACAATCCCTAAAGGTATATTTCAAAGAGATTTCTTTTTGAGCATTGTTAAGATGTTTAACCTCTACGTTTATGAAAATAAGTTTAACGACAAAGAACTTGTTATTAGTCCGTTTGTGGACTTTTATCCTACTACTTCAGCTACGGCAGAAGATTGGACTAACAAAATAGATAGGGCAAAGCCTTTAAGCATTAAGCCAATGAGTGAGATTAATGCTCGTTACTATAACTACAAGTTTAAACAAGATAATGACTTCTACGGGGAAAACTATCGCAAGAAGTATACAGAAGGTTATGGAGATTTTATTTATGACACCGAGTTTGATTTCGTAAAAGAAACCGACACTTTAGAATTAATATTTGCTGCATCTGTATTGTTTCAACAAACAGGGCAAGACAAAGTATTCCCTGCTATCTATAAAAAGTCAAATAGTAACAACGCAGAAGATAGAATGGATAGCATTATACGAATAATGCAAACAAAGAAGATTACAGATGTTAATAGTTGGACAATAATGAACGGAGCAGCTAACTTAGCGTCTTATACAAGCTATGGTTATGCAGGACACTTAGACGACCCTATTAATCCTACTAACGACATAAACTTTGGCGCACCTAAAGAACTACAATTTAGTCCTAATACTTATCCAAGTACAAACGTATTTAACGCATTTCATAGTCCTTACCTTGCTGAGATAACAAGCAAAGATAGTAAGCTATTAACCTGCTTTGGTTTATTGGATATTGTAGACATTTTCAATTTAGATTTTAGTAAGTACATCTGGATAGATGGGGTGTTGTTTAGGCTTAACAAGGTCGAGAACTTTAACCCAATGGAATACAATACTACTAAACTATCATTTCTTAAAGTAATAGAAACACAATACTAATGGCAGACGAAAAATTAAATTTACAGATTACCATTGACACAAAAGAAGGTGAGGACAATGTAGATAATCTCAGTGACAAAACGAAAAAAGCCTCGAAATCTGCTAAAGAAGGTCAGGGTGCGTTTTCTACTTTAGGTAATACTGTAAAATCTTTAGGAATAGTTACTGTAATTGCAGGTGCTTTTAACTTTTTTAAAGAAGCACTTAGCAAGAACCAGAAAGTAGCTGATAGCGTAGCTGCGGTCTTTAATACAATATCTACTATTGTTTCTACTCTTGTTGACATTTTTATCGAAGTTACATCGCAAGTAGGTAAAAATACAAATGGCTTTGCTGCGCTGGGTAAGGTGTTAAGCGGAGTATTTACACTTGCAGTTACTCCTTTAAAGTTAGCATTTGACGGACTTAAATTAGTTATTAATGAGATACAACTTGCTTGGGAAAAGTCACCTTTAGGAGATGGCGACCAAAAAGTTATTAAGGAACTTACCGAAAACATTAACAAGACAAAGGATAGTTTAAAAGACACAGGGAAGAATGCGGTAGAAGCAGGTAAGGATATTTACAACAACTTTGGAGAAGCAGCAAAGTCGGTAGGTGCGGTTGTAAGCGGTGTAGTAGAAAAGGCATCTAAGATTAACGTGGCTGCGGTATACGAACAAGCTAAGGCGACTATTGCTTTACAAAATAGCGCAAAGATTGCTGCTGCGCAATTAGCAGGTCTTGTAGAAAAATACGATAGACAAGCCGAGCAGTTAAGACAAATTAGAGATGACGAATTTAAAAGCGTAGACGAAAGGATTGCAGCCAATAATCAATTAGCTAAAGTTTTAGACGAACAAGAAAAAGCACAAAAGAAACTTGCTCAAACAAGAGTAGCTGCTGCTGCTGCCGAACTTGCACAAAACAAATCAAGCGTAGAATTACAAGCTGCATTAATTGAAGCACAAAACGAAGTAGCTGGTGTAGAAGCACAGGTTGCAGGTTTAAGGTCGGAACAATTAGCTAATGCCGTTGCATTGGCTAAAGAGAAGCTTGAATTAGACAAAGCAGTTGCAGCAAGTGCAAACAAGATAGCACTTGACCAAAGGAAAGTTAATGCCGACTTAATCAAAGACGAAGTATTAAAGCAAACTACTAAAAAGCAAATAGCCGAAGAAGAAGCTGCGTTAGAATTAAAAAGGCTACAAGATAACATTAATAATACTAAGGCAGGTACACAAGCAAGAGCAGATGCAGAGATAGCTTTTGCAGAGAAGAAGGCAGAAATAGACAACCAAATTGTTAGCTTAGATGCTGCTATCTTACAAGCTAAATTAGATAAAGAATCTAAGTTTAGAGCAGACACTATTGCATTAGCACAAGCCGATTATGAATTAAATAAGGCTTTAGGAGAGGCGACATTCCAAGACCAATTTGACCTATACGATAAAAGAAGGGAATTAGAAAAGAAGGAAATGATGGCAAGGAGGGCAACGGCTGCCGAATTAGAAGCCTTTGATAAGCAAACCGCAACGGGTAGAATAGCAATAGAAAGAGCGGTACAAGACCAAAAGTTAGCAATACTTAACACGGGTATTAACACTGCCATTGAGATAGTAGGTAAAGAATCTGCAGCAGGTAAAGCACTTAGTATTGCACAAGCCGTAATGAATACTTACACGGGTGCGACAAGAGCCTTAAAAGATGTGCCATTCCCTTTTAACTTCGTGGCGGCAGGTAGTACAATCGCACAAGGTTTACTAAGCGTAAAGAAGATTATTAGTACGCCATTGCCAGGGGTGTCGGGTGGTAGCGGCGGAAGTACCCCAAGCTTAAATGCTTCTGCACCCGTTGCACCACCACAACCACAAGCACAAACAACTACATTAGATAGCCAATCTATTAACGCACTGGGTAACCAAACTGCAAGAGCCTATGTTGTAGAAAGTGATGTAACGGGTAGCCAACAACGTATTGCAGCTATTCAGCAAAGAGCAAGGTTCGGTTAAATGATAACAATTTAAAACACTTAATATTTACGAATATGGACTTACCTGTTTATTTATTAGACATTAGCGAGGATATGAACGACGATGCCGAAGTGGATTACGTGGCACTCGTAGACAAACCTGCTATTCAAAAGAATTGGAACGCCTTTAAAAACCAACAACGCTTTGAAGTGGTTAGCGAAGACAAGCGTATTATCAGCGGCCCATTAATGTTGGCAGATGTCCCGATATTCCGCAGTGACTCTACTTATGGAGATTACTATGTTGTTTTCTCTAAAGACACTATTTTTAAGATTGCTCAAAAGTTTTTCAAAAGAGGCTATCAATCAAACGTAAACTTAATGCACTCTCCTGACCAACAAGTAGACGGAGTTACTATGTTTGAAAGCTTTATTACCGATGCAAGTAGAGGTATACAACCAATGAAGGGTTTTGAAGATGCACCTGACGGGTCGTGGTTTGGCTCATTCAAAGTAGACAACGAAGGCGTGTGGAACGATGTTAAAGAGGGCAAATTTAAAGGCTTTAGCGTAGAGGGATTATTTACCTACAAGACAAAGCCAACTAAAGAACAAGAACTTATGAATGCAATAAAGGAAATATTGCAACGGGTTAAATGATAAACAAAATCTTTTATTAATATTTAAACAAAAAGAATGATGAACGCAAAAGATGCAATTATGCAAATTAGGGCTTTATTCGAAGATATGCCAATGGTAGATGCTCCTGCACCTGCTCCTGCACCTATCGAAGAAGTACCTGTTACATTCGCAGAATATAGCCTTATAGACGGAACTAAGGTTATGATTAGCGAACTTGCTATCGGTGGTCAAGTTACATTGGAAGACGGAAGTCCTGCACCAATGGGAGAACACCAATTAGCAGACGGCACTAAAATCGTATTAGACGAAGCTGCAAAAATCTTATCAATCGAAACTCCTGAAGCTGAAGCAAAAGAAGCTGAAGAAGTACCTGCTGAATTAGGTAACAAGATTGAAGAAAAGATGGCAGAAGAAATCGCAAAATTAGTAGCTGAAAACGAAGGTTTAAAAACAAAGGTAGCGGAATTAGAGGCAAAAGTTAAGAATGGCTTTAGTCAAGTAGCTGAACTTATAGAAGCACTTACTAAAACTCCTAACGCTGAACCTATTGCGCAACCAAAAAACAACTTTGCTTCTAACGTAACTACAAAGGATATGAAGTACGAAAGAATTGCAAAATTTAGAAACGCTTTATTAAACAAATAAAAATAAAATAAAATGGGATTTGATGTATCTGCATTAGCAAACTATACAAAAGAAAACGAAGCTCTACTTGTAACTTCATCTGTATTGGGTGCAAAAACTGCTTCTCTTATTAAGAGCGCAGGTAACGTTATGGTTGGCGTAAAGTCAAGCGAAAAAATCAACATTATGGAAACTGACGCTATCTTCCAAGATGGTGCTTCTTGTGGCTTTAATGCTTCTGGTTCTACTACCTTTACTCAACGTACTGTAACTCCTGGTAAAATTAAAGTAAACGAAGCTTTATGTCCTAAAGACCTTGAAGCTAAGTATTTACAAAAAGCTTTACCTACTGGCTCTATGTACGATAGCGTACCTTTCGAGCAAGAGTATAGCGAAAAGAAAGCTAAGACAATCGCTGCTCAATTAGAAACTGCTTTATGGCAAGGCGACACTTCAAGTGTGAACGTAAACTTAAACAAGTTCGATGGTCTTGTTAAGTTAATCGGTGCTGCTTCAGGTGTTGTTGCTGCAAACGCTTCTACTTTTATCTCTGGTGCTCCTTTATCAAGCATTACTGATGCTAACGTAATCTCTATCTTTGATGGTGTTTACAAAGCAATCCCTGCTAAAGTTGTAGCTGCTGACGATATGACTATCTTCTGTGGTCAAGATTTATTTAGAACTTACACTGTTGCTCTTAAGAATAGCGGTAGCTTCAATTACCAAATTGATGTTAAAGCTGATAGCGAGTTCGTACTTCCTGGTACTACAATCAAAGTTGTAGCAGTTGCAGGTCTTAACGGAACTAACAAAGTTTACGCTATGCGTTTAAGCAATATGTTCTTAGGTACTGACTTATTGAACGAAGAAGAGAAGTTTGAAATTTTCTATGCTAAAGAAGCTGACCAAGTACGTTTCGTATCTGAGTTTAAGATGGGTGTAAACATTGCATTCCCTGACGAAGCAGTGAAGTTTATCCTTGCATAATTTATAGGGTAGGTTGAAATATACCTACCCATTTTTTCAAACTAATTTAATTTAATAACAATGGCTTGTGCTTTAACTCAAAATTATACTCTTGACTGCAAAGACAGTTTAGGCGGTATAACCGAAGTTTATTTTATGGCAGCAGCAGATGTTACTTCTACAACAGAAGCAAGTGGTGTAATTACCGCTTTAGTAAAAGCATCTGGTAAGAAGTTCTTCAAGTACGAACTTGTAAAAGGCACTTCTCAATTAGTTGAGAATGTTAATGCAAACGTACAAAACGGAACTATCTTCTACGCTCCTGAATTAACTATCGTATTAAACAAATTACAAGCTAACACAAGAAACGAAATCTTGTTGTTGGCTCAAAACACTTTAGTAGCGGTTGCCAAAGATAACAATGGCAAATACTGGTACTTAGGAAAACAAAGAGGCTTAGACCTTACAGGCGGTAGCGCAGGTACAGGTACGGCTGAAGGAGATAGAAGCGGCTATACTCTTACCTTTACAGGTGCAGAGCCAGCCCTTGCTCCAGAAGTAAACTCAACTGTGGCAGGTCAATTAACCACCGCAGGTTCTTAGGTTGTTTTGGTTTTGTATATAGATGCCCTCGTCTTTAATTAGGCGGGGGTTTTTTATTTTGCAAACAATCGCAATAGTTTATATTTATAGTTGTGATAAGATTAACTAAGGGGCAAACCCAAAATATAATACTTACCTTGACTGAGAAGCAAACGCTTACAAGTCCTAATTATCTATTTATTTTCGAGAATAGAAGCACAAATACGGACATCAAATTCGTAAAGCTAAACAACACGGACATCAGTCCTTACAAGGAACGTTACAACGAGTTTAGCATTGTAGTTAATAGCTACTTTAATACGGCTTTAAACGGGCAATATACCTACACAATCTACGAGCAAGCAAGTACTACCAACACAAACCCGACAGGCTTAAACCTGCTTGAAAGTGGCATTATGGAGTTATCGGGAACTACTATATCATTTACGGAATACGAAACAACAAGCACATTCACAATTAGACAATAATGGAAATAAAAGTATTGACATTTGCGGAAGCAAAGCAGCCTGAATATAAAGAGAAAAAAGGCGAAGGGTATATGCAGTATGGTCAAAACAATGACTATCCGCAGTACCTATTAGACCTATTTAACAAATCTGCAAAGCACAACGCTATCATTCGTGGCAAGGTTAATTACATTGTCGGAAATGGTTGGGCAGGGGAGCAAGATATTGTTAAGAAGGTTAATAGAGAGGAAACCCTTAACGACCTAACTAAGAAGGTTGCTTTAGATTTAGAACTATTTGGCGGTGCTTATATCCAAGTTATTTGGAGTGTTATGGGCGGTCAGGTAGCGGAGTTGTGGCATTGTGATTATACAAAGATTAGAACCAACAAAGACAATACGCAGTTTTGGTACAAAGAAGATTGGAAAGCTACACGCAACCAAGAAAAAGCTGAGATTTACAATGCGTTTAACCCTGCTAACCCACAAGGAGTGCAGATACTTTATGTAAAGGAGTATCGCCCAGGAATGAATGTTTATAGCCTTCCTGGATATTTTGGTGCTTTGAATTACATCGAAAGTGATGTTGAAGTTAGTAAGCACGTTTTGGGTAATGCTCAAACAGGGTTTTCTGCAAGTAAACTTATTACCTTACCAAACGGAGAACCAAGTCCTGAGGAAAAACGTCTTGTTAGTAAGCAGTTCGATAATATGTATACGGGTGCAGATGGCAAGAAGTATTTACTTGCGTTTGTAAACGATTTAACTCGTAAGCCTATTGTAGACGATTTGGGTGCGAGTGATTTAACTAAAGAGGACTTTAGCCGAGTAGACGAACTTATACAAACTAACATATTTAGTGGACACCAGATTACAAGTCCTGACTTGTTCGGTATTGCTATGCCTGGTCAATTAGGCAACCGCCAACAGATGCGAGATAGCTACGAGATATTTAATAACACTTATGTACGCTATAAGCAAATGCAAATCGAAGGCGTGTTTAATATGTTAGGTCAATATGCAGGAGTAACTGAGGAGTTAAAACTTCAACCTGTAGACCCTATTGGAATTGACTTTAGCGAAAGTGTAATTAAAGAAGTAGCACCTAAAGAATGGATATTGGAGAAGTTAGGTATTGACCCTACTAAATACGGATTGCCTATTGAAACCGAGCAACCAATGGCAGCAAGTCCTTTAAATGTGAACGAGCATATTAAAGGCTTAAAAGGTCGTGAATGGCAAAATATGCAGCGCATTATTCGTGACTATAACAAGGGTAAGATTACAAGGGAACAAGCAAGTTCTATGCTTAAGGGTGGTTATGCTTTAAGTGATGACGAAGTAGCGACTTGGTTAGGTGCTGAGGAATTAGAGTTTAGCGAAGATGACTACAAGATATTCTATGAGTTCGGAGAGGACAGAGAGCAATTTGAAATTTTCAAAAGTAAAAAAAGGTTTAGTGACGATGACGACTATCAAGCCTTTGCTGATGTAAACCAATTAGAAGCAAACGTATTAGACCAAATTAGCAAACAAAAGAATATTACGCCAGAAGTATTATCTGAAGTTTTGCAAGTTACTATCCCTGAAATTTTAGCTATTTTAAAAAGCTTAGAAGACAGAAAATTATTAGTTGCTATTTCTAAAAAGATAGGCAGGGGAGATGACTCAAATGTAATTGTTGAAAGGGAATTAGTAAAGCCTTTAAGCAAAATAGTTGGCGAAGTTAAACCTTCTACAAGTGAAATGCTTATACGCTATTCTTACGAATGGATATCAGGCTTTAGTGATGCTAACATAGGAACGAGTAGACCATTTTGCGTACACTTATTAAAAGCTAAAAAAATGTATAGCAGAAGCGAAATTGAATCAATGAGTTCAAGGCTTGGTTATAGTGTTTGGAATAGAGGCGGCGGTTGGTGGAATGACAATGGCAGAATTTCTCCAAGTTGCAGACACGAGTGGAAAACAAACGTAGTAAAGAGAAAAAAATAACAAATGAGCTTAAACACATTATTCATAAGCGTACAGAATATCAAAGACAGGTCTGGCTTACACGCTAACGTAGACGAGAAACTTGTATTGCCTGAGATTAAAACTGCCCAGGATATGTACATCTTACCTGCGCTTGGTAGTGCTTTATACAATCGTTTACAAGCAGGTATTACGGCAAACAACTTAAACGCTAATGAGGTAATCTTATTAGACCAATACATAGCAGATACTTTAGTGCATTATGTACTTAGCGAGTTGCCAATGGGTTTGTCTTATCAGTTTTATAACAAAGGCTTGTTAAGAAAGGGTGGCGAGAATACGGAGAACCCTTCTATGCAGGATATGATTGACGTGGCGAATAGATATAAGGCTCGTGCTGAGTTCTACAAGCAAAGAATGATTAAATACCTAAAAGAATATTCTACACTTTATCCTGAGTACCTTAATCCTGGAAGTGGCATTGATGCAATACACCCTGAGAATGATGCTTATACAACGAGCATTTGGTTAGGTGATTTTGACTGCTGCGCAGGTAAAAGCTTCGAGGAACTTTATCAAGGGAATAGAGGTTGTAGTGATTGCTAATTATGAGTAAAGTAACAACAATTAAAAACCAAAATAAACTTCGTGTTTATTTAGAAAAAATTAAGAATGAGCCTGACGTTAAACCAAATCGTGCAACAAATAACGACACTCGGAAACGACCACGAACAAATTAACTTTGTTTACTTCGGAGATGTGTGGGAACGTTTGTCTAATGGCGAGGTTACTTACCCTGCTATGTTTTACACTTTAACGGGTGCGACTATAAACGCTAAAAATATTACTTACAATTTTAGCCTTTATTTTATGGACAGAATGTTAATGGAAGAAACAAACGAAACCGAAGTACTTAGTGATATGACATTAGTAGGTCAAGACATAGTAGCTCAGTTACGTTACCCTAAAGCAATTTGGGATATTGGCGATACTGCTCCTTTGACTTACTTTACTGAGAGCGACCCCGATTATCTTGCAGGAGTTAAGATAGATATTACAATGGAATTACCTTACTTAAACGATAGGTGTCAAGTGCCTTCAATATACCAATACTAAGATGATAGGAAAAAAGATTAACCAATTAGCAACCGAGTTAGCACCTGCTTCAACTGATTTAACAATCATTGGCAACCCGACAACAGGAGTAAGTAAGAAGATTACACTTGCTCAATTAGGTGCGATATTTAGCGGTGCAGTTTCGTTTTATACTAACCTTGCAGCGTTCCCGACACCTGGCACAACTGATGTTATCTATTGTGCTAAAGACACGCAGAAACTTTATTTGTGGAGTGGTTCTGCTTATGTAGAAGTATTTCCTTCACAAGCTTTATTAGATACTTATCAGCTAAGAAGTGAGAAGGGCAACGCTAATGGTTATGCTTCGCTTGATAGTCAAGGTAAAGTTCCTATCAGTCAGCTACCGAGTTCTATTATGGAATACAAAGGAACTTGGAACGCATCTACTAACACACCTACACTTGCAAACGGAACGGGCGACACGGGAGATGTTTATATTTGTAATGTAGCAGGAACAGTAAACTTTGGAGCTGGTCCTATTACTTTTGCGGTTGGAGATTATGTTATTTATAGCGGTACTATTTGGCAGCGTTCAAGTGGTGCGGTGGGTACTGTAACAAGTGTTGCTGCATCTATTACGGGAGATAGTGTTACAATTAGTGGCTCACCTGTAACTACATCGGGAACTTTAGCTTTTGCTTTTGCAGGTACGGGAGCGCAATATATTAAAGGCGATGGAACTTTAGCAACGTTTCCTACAACAATCGACCAAGCTAAAAACTTAATTACTGAGGTTTACAATAGCACGGGTGCGACTTTAACAAAGGGAACAGTAGTTTATATCAATGGCGGTCAAGGTAACTTACCAACAGTTACTAAGGCTCTTGCAAGTGGCGATAGTACAAGCGCACAAACATACGGAATAGTACAAGCGGATATTACAAACAACAATAACGGCTTTGTAGTTGTTGCAGGTAGATTAGCGGATATAGATACTTCTGCTTTTAGTGTAGGCACTCAATTATATTTGAGTTCTACAACGGCAGGTGCTTATACAAGTACAAAACAATATGCTCCTGCTCACTTAGTTTATGTAGGTATAATTGTACGTTCACACCCGACACAAGGGATTATAGAGGTTAAGATACAAAACGGCTACGAGTTAGACGAACTTCATAACGTAGCTGCACAAACACCTACAAACAATGACGGGTTATTTTGGGAAAGTTCAACAAGCCTTTGGAAAAATAAAAGCATAGCGACTATCTTAGGTGGCACTCCTGTAATCGGTAGCGGTACTACAAACTTTGTTTCTAAGTTTACTGCAAGTTCTACAATAGGAAGCAGTCAAATTTGGGATAACGGAACAAGTGTATTAATCGGAACTACAGGAAGTTTGCCTGGTATTAAAGTAGGTATTTACTCAAGCACACAAAGGGCATTAGAAGTAGTTTCTACAAATGCAAATGCTTTGTTTGTTCAAAGTCCTGCTGCTTATATTTTAACTATAAGTAACGGAACTTGGACATCTCAGTTTACAAATACAGGTCGTTTAGATTTAGCAGGAGATTTATTAGTTAATACTATTGATAACGCCACTACCGACACGGATAAATTTTTAGTAAGTGATAGCGGAGTAATTAAATACAGAACTGGTGCTGAGTTATTAAGCGATATCGGTGGTCAACCTTCAGGAACTTATGTAACAAGTGTAGGCTTATCAGTGCCTACGGGTTTTGCAGTTTCAGGAAGTCCTGTTACTTCAAGTGGCACTTTAGCTTTAGCTTTTGACACAGGGTATAGCTTACCTACAATAGTTAAGCAGAATAATTGGGACACGGCATATAATACAAGGATAGTAACGGCATCAAGTCCTTTATCTTTTATTAGCAATACTATTTCTATTTCACAAGCGAGTGGTTCTGCAAATGGCTTTTTATCTTCTACCGATTGGACTACGTTTAACAACAAGCAAAACGCTTTAACTAATCCAGTAACGGGTACGGGTACTACTAACTACCTACCTAAGTTTACAGGTACAAGTACAATAGGTAATAGTATTGTTCAAGATGCTTCTACTTATATTGATGTAGCAGGGTATGCCTTTTTTAGAAGAAGTGGTAAATATTTAATATTAAATCCTAACTATAATGCCGCTAGTGTTTATGCAGATATTGCTGCCGAAACAGGTATGGGTTTATCGTTATCAGCAAATGGAGTAACTCAACAATTATATATTAATACTGCTGGAAACGTAGGTATCGGAGTAAATACTCCTTCTCAAAAATTAGAAGTAGCAGGAGTTATTCGTGGCGAAGCAGTTAATGTTTACGGCTCTACCGACCCTGCATCTACATCACCATATTTGTTTAGCCCTTCACTTGGAGCTTTAGGTTTTGGTGGTAATGGTAGTGAGAAGATGCGTCTTAACGCTTCAGGTAATTTATCAATAGGAAACACTAATGATAGTTTTAGATTAGAGGTTACAGGAGAAGGTAGATTTTACCAATCAGCTACAACTTCAAGTGCTTACCTAAGAGTAGAAAATAACAGGGCAAGAAACGCAGCAGTTAGATTAAAGACAACATTAGGAGATTATTATATAGGTACTGGCATAGGTGCAGACGTAAACCAATTTCAATTATTTGATGGTAATGCAGGAGAAACACGTTTTACAATAGCCTCTACAGGAGCAGCTACATTCTCAAGTAGTGTAACGGCAACGGGTGTAATTAGAGCATTAGGTGGCAATATTGATGGAACTTTAGGCGATTCTATATATTTTGAAAATGCTGCTTATCCTAATACACAAAAAAATAGAATAAGAAGTTCAAATTCTGCGAGTAATACTGGCAATCTTTTAACATTTGAAACATCTAATGGAACGGTTGGAAGTTATAATTTAAATCAATTAGTTTTAAGAGGGGATGGTAACGTAGGTATAGGTACTAACTCGCCAAGTCAAGGTAAATTAGTTGTAAGTGGTGGAGTTACAAATAGCATAGCAACAATAGCGGCATCAATTAGTGGCGGTAGTAATGCTATTAATATAGGCGATGATGGAACTAATGGAGTTATTGGGGTTGCTAATAGTGGAACTGATATGGTATTCTTAAAGCGTGTAGCAGGTGTATATAGTGAGGCAATGCGCATAACTTCGGGGGGGGTATTAGCAGTAGGTAAGAGCGACCAATCTGGAAATGCGGCTTTAACTATAAAAAGCCCTGCAGGTGGTAATACAGGTATCATTATGATTGAAGGTGATACTACTAATAATGGTTGGGGTATGTATGCTGTTACATCAGATAGTTACGTTATTACAAGATTTACAAACGGAACTTATGCTGACTATTTAACAATAAAAAGTAATGGAATAATTAACTTTTCTAACGTACCAAGTTCTGCGAGTGGTTTATCAAGCGGAGATGTTTACAAAGATGGTTCTGGTTTCTTAAAAATAGTATAATAAATAAAATAAAATAATATGACAACTTTTAAATGGGTAATTAGCTCAATGGACACCGCACCTAGCGAAGATGGTTTAACCGATGTAGTTAAAACAGTACATTGGCGTTATCAAGCAGAACAAGTAGACGGAGATAAAACTTACAATGCTGAGGTATACGGAGCGATGGCGTGTGCTACACCTTCGGACACTGACTTTACTGCATACGACGATTTAACCTTCGACCAAGTATGCGAGTGGTTAGTAGCAGGAAACGATGTAGATGCTATGGAGCTAAACTTAGATACTCAAATCGAGAACCTTAAGAACCCACCTATTATTAACTTGCCATTACCTTGGGAAAAATAATATATCTTTACAAATAAAAAACAACGTATGAAAAACAAAGACCTATTACAATTAGTAGCAAACCTTAACGCAGTTATCGGCGGTACTGAAACAAAGACACAAAAAAAGTTAGTGCAGATTTACAACAAAGTAAAGCCTTATCACGAAGCCTATAACACGGAAGTGGAAAGCCTACGTTTAGATAACGCACAAACGGATAGTAACGACTGCTTATTGCTTACGGACAAAGGGGAGTACAAATTCTCTAAAGAAGGCATCAAGAAGCTGACTAAAGATATTGAAGCCTTAAATGATAAAGAATTTGATTTTCAAATAATTAACGTAGTCAATCCACAAGGCTTGGAGAATTTTACATTCTTACAAGATTGGGTTACTGGCGTAGAATTTAACAAACAAGAAGAAGAAGAACTATAATGGCAAATAACCACCAAGCAGACCAATCAACAATCGTTTCTTTAGTTAGTGCTACTATTAGCATTACAAATATACAACCGCTATTCACATTGATTGCAAGTTTGGTGGCTATCGTTTCAGGTCTTATGGCTATTCGATACTATTACAAAATGACCAAAAAGCTTAAATGAGATTAATACTTTTAGCCTTATTACTTACTTCTTGCGCTTCAGTTAAGAAGTTCGAAAAGCGTTACGATAGCACGGGGACAACTAAGATTGACTCCGTGCATCTTACTTTTTACGATAGCGTTACTAAGATTATAGAAAAGGAGCAAGTATTTACAAAAGAGGTTACGATCTACGACACTATCCGTGTTACAAAGGATAGCATTATAGTAGTTCCCAAAATCGTAACTAAGTGGGTATACCAGACAAAAGACAAGCAGACCGACAATAGCTTAGTTAAAAAAGATACAATAGCGTTTAATCGCACAGAAACGGCTCAAATTTCGATTGTAGATAAAAACAAGGTAAGTACTGCAAATAACTTTTGGAAGGCTCTAATCGGTCTAATAATAGCGATTGTGTTAATTTTAGCATATTGGAATAGATTATGGAAGTAAACAAAGCAGGTAGAGATTTGATAAAGCAGTTCGAAGGCTGCAAGTTAAAGGCGTATCAATGCAGTGCGGGGCATTGGACTATCGGGTTTGGTAATACTTTTTACGAAGACGGAACAAAGGTTAAGCAGGGAGATGTAATTACTCAGCAAAGGGCAGACGAATTGTTTGATTACATACTCGAAGATTTTATCAATCAAATAAAACCTTTAATAAAAAGTTTATTGAGCGATAACAATTTTTCTGCTATTGTTTCGTTTGCTTACAATGTCGGGGTAAACAACTTAAGGAGAAGTACTTTACTTAGAAAGGTAAACGCAAACCCTAAAGACCCTTCTATTCGAGCAGAATTTATGAAGTGGGTGCGTGCCAACAATATTGTGCTTAAGGGGTTAGTGAGGCGGAGAGAGGCTGAAGCTAAACTATATGAGCAACTTTAGAACTATATTAGTTAATTTATTATCAGACGAAAGCAACAGTATTAGCCACAAAAGAGTAGTGGCTATGCTTGGTAGCATTTGTCTTTTTATTTCATTGTTCTTAAACATAATCTTAAAAATTAACCCAAGCGATAAGTTGGTAGATGCCGTGTTGTATCTAACGCTATTTGCTATGGGTTACACCACAATAGATAAATTCAGCAAAAAATAAATAATGCTAAAATCAAAACGCAAACGACTCTACTTCGATTTGGAATCAAGCCCTAACATCGGTTTCTTTTGGAGCGCAGGTTACAAATTAAACATATCAACTGAAAGTATTATTAAAGAACGGGCAATCATTTGTATATGTTACAAGTGGGAAGACGAGAAGGAAGTCCATTACTTACAATGGGATAGCAAACAAAACGACAAAAGAATGTTACAAAAGTTTGTAGAAGTAGCTAATACTGCTTCGGAACTTATAGGACATAACGGAGATAAATTCGATTTGCCGTGGATTAGAACCAGGTGTTTGTTTCACGGGATAGATATGTTTCCTTCTTATACGACTATTGACACGCTTAAAATAGCCAGAAGTAAGTTTAGATTTAATAGCAACAAGCTTAATTACATAGCTGACTACTTAGGCATTGGGCAAAAGATTAAAACTGAATATAGTTTATGGAAGGACATTGTCTTACATAAGGATAAAGTGGCTATGGCTAAAATGATTAAGTACTGCCAAAAAGATGTTGTCTTATTAGAGCAGGTATTTAACGCACTTAAAAACCACATCGAACCTAAAACACATTACGGAGTTATATTCGGACAGGATAGAGGTTCTTGCCCTGAATGTGGAAGCGATGAGATAGTAATACAAATGAGGCGTACAACTGCAACAGGAGTAAAGAAAATATTATACAAGTGCAAAACTTGTTTTAAGATACATAGCAAAACCGACAAATAAATGGATAGTAAAATACTTAGCTTAGTAATAGAAGATATGCGTAGGCGTGAACTTGTAGGAAAATCAAAGTACGGAACTACAATGGATAGAACTGATTTAAACACAGGTCAATGGATAACGCATTTAAAAGAAGAGCTGCAAGACGCCATACTTTATTTAACCAAACTTGAACAGATACACAATGCGCCTCAAAAAGATATTTAGCTTCGGCAATATATTAGACCGAGATACCTACGAGCAATTAAGGGAATTAGATTACACCAACCCAAACTTTAAGGGTTGCGCTGACGAGTTCCAGTTCAATCGGGAGTGGTGGGTTATGCTTGACGAAGGCGAGATAGTTGCTTACTGCGGTTCTATTTACTCTAAAGGCATCTGCATATTTAATCGTGCGTGGGTTAAGAAATCACATAGAGGACAAGGCATACAAAGACGAATGATTAAAACCAGGCTAAAGGCAGCATCTACTTTCTGCCATATAGCTATTACATACACAACACTTGACAACTTCCCTTCAGCTAATAACCTAATCTCGTGTGGGTTTAGGCTTTATTTACCCGAATATTCATACGGGGGACACGATAAACTTTACTTCCAGAAACTTTTATAGGTAGTAATTCTACTACTTTTTGTACCTTCTGTTGTACAAAATGTGCTATAAACTGCACAATTTGATGTGCAAATGCAACATTGTTGCAAAAATAATTTTAAAATATTTTAATAGTTTTGCACTTTGTATTGTGTATTGTTGTATATTTGTGTAAACAAAACACAAAATGACACACTTAACCACCTACCAAATGTTCCAATATCAGCGATACGGGAACATCTTAATTGACGGGGATAGGAGTACTACAAACCCTTACGACCCCGCTTTACTACCTAAAAACTACGATTACGAAGATGACGATTATACGTTTACTCGTTGGGTAGAACACAATGCAGAACTTGAACTTTTAAAAAACGAATTATATGAAGATTGAATTTGTAAAAGAAACTAACCATAGAGGCGATGTTTACTATTATACAACAGTAGATGGTCGCTACCAAAAGGACACTATATCTTTGGACTACTCACAAGCCTATGAGTTATTTATAGGTATGAGAAAAAAACAAGAGCCGACTATCGAAGTGTTAGAACATTATATTATTGACGAAACAAAACCAGAAACAAATGAGCCTAATTAAAATTCAACAGGAATTAAAAGCACCTAAGAACCAATTTAACGCTTTTGCTAAATACAAGTACCGCAGTGCAGAAGATATTATCGAAGCTGCAAAACCTATCTGCCATAAATACGGCTACGCTTTAATGTTAAGCGATGAGGTTATAGAAGTAGGCGGAAGGGTATATGTAAAGGCAACCGCTTGTTTAAGTAACGGAGAAGATAACATTACTTGCACAGGTCTTGCTCGTGAAGAAGAAAACAAAAAAGGAATGGACGCTTCGCAGCTCACTGGGGCGTGTAGCTCGTATGCTCGAAAATATGCACTTAACGGATTGTTTGCAATAGATGACACTAAAGATGCAGACGCTACTAATGAGCATAAAGACGAAGTAAGCGAAGGTCAAAAGGCGTTCTTAATTGAGCAGTTAGACAAGACAAAGTTTACCGATGACCAAAAAGTTAAGGCTGCTTTGAAAATCAATGCCATCAAGACCTTAGACGAATTTAACAAGATTAAAGAAACAATAAAGAAAAGCTAATGAGGGAACTATTACCATTTGAAAGGCAGATGTTACTTGCAGAAGTTTACCACTATGCTTGGTATAACGAACAGGCATACGAGGACTTATTAGCCTTTATTAAAAAGTATGAAAACAAATTAGACAAACCTGTATTTTTTAACCCAATCAATAACAATGACACAGAAACAACAAATCTTGAACCACTTGCTTTCGGGCAAAACATTGACACCAATTCAGGCTTTAACGAAGTACAATAGCCTGAGATTAGCAGCCGTAGTATTTGAATTAAAACGCAAAGGCTACAAAGTACGAACGGAATTAATTAACGTAGGTACGAAAAAACAAAGTAAATTAGTAGCTCAATATTCAATTAAAAACAAATAAAAATGGAACAAAAAAAATGGAGTGCAGGTGCTTGGAAAAAGCAGACCGCTAAAGGAGAAGTAATTAATTTTACAAT
>JACCDU010080183.1_pt1 | contig 32498 bp, 23 predicted proteins | sample 7446081 | NCBI WGS metagenome assembly JACCDU01 (sample SAMN15323447, study PRJNA562643) | freshwater metagenome | isolation source: river surface water | place: USA:Blue River Watershed | collected 2017-08-17
ATAATTTTCCAATCGGTCTAAGGTCGTTTCATTCAAAGGATTATATGCCGACCAATAGCGTTGCTTGACATGCGCACGGTAAGTAAATTGACGGAAAATCCCTTTGATGCCCGTTTTATGACTGTAAGATCGCCACTGATTTTCGTTATAAAGCGAATCGCTTTCAGGCGCTTGAATGTAATTGATGTAGGTACGCGGATAAAAACCAGCAGCTAAATTTGTCTGAAAGGCCAAATCCCGAAACTTAGCTTTACGTGTTTCTGCATCTAATTGTTGGAATAATTGTAATCCCTTAAATCCGATGAATTCGTGATACAAATGCAATTTTAGAAATTGGTCATTCGATTGGGATTTTGAATCCGTTAATAATGCCGTATTGTCAATGTATTTCAAGGCGGCAGCAGGTGTTTGGCCCTCGGTTAATTTAATCCCACCCTGATCATTCGTACCCTGATCGAAGTAATTGATATGTCCCAGTAAACGATAACGCTTATTTCGTGAAATGAGATTCGTATGTAGTAAAAGTCCCCATTGGCCAGTTAAACTTTGGTCACCTGATTTAAAGGCTGCGTCAGTTAAATTCTTATCCGCAACCAAACGCTGCACTTCCACCCCCACATTCCACAAGGAATCCACGTTACGCGCAAAGGCAAAATTCAAATTTGTTTGCCCACCAGCTCCCAAATTATAAGTTACATCCGAATAAGGCGATTTGGTTTGATAATAGCGAATCTGATCCGACTGAAATGCATAGGGAATATATGCCTGATATCCCATTTGAGTACCTAAAGCTTTCGGTGCTTGCGTAAAAATATCCCGATAGGCAGTACCTTGGTTCCCTAAATTTGTTGATAAAAAACCATCCCGTTCTTGATATAAATACCGGTGTAATAAGCTTAAAGAAGTATCTATCTGCCGCTTAACAACTTCACTATTTACAGCATCCGATTCCAAGAAATAATGTACCGTATGGGGCCCATAAATCTGTTTAGTTGAATCATCCAAAGCAGCACGCCCGGACTTATTGGACGCTTGTTGGGCCCCTTTCTTTTGCATCTTGGGATCAGGAAATCCTGCATTCGCTGGATCATAGGCCTCCGTTTGCCCAGAGGTAAACTGGCCATATCCTCGCAAAGCAAGGAATAATAAAACAGTAAGGAGATAAATTGACCGCATTTTCACAGCGCAAAGGTAATTAATTATTGTTTAGCGCTTGAGGCTTTGTCTAAGCCAGGACCAAAATTCTGATTCATTGGAAACAAATTCCATCTGCATAGGCAAATAATAAAGTTTTTCAGCCAAGGTCGGAAATTCACTTAAATGCTCTTGAAAACGCATAAAATCCTTGTGTGTAGTTAAAATAGCCGTGTCAATGGGACATTGCTTTGCGATGTAATCCCAGTATTGGAAATCAGCTTGGCTGAAATTATAATGATCTGCGTAGGATTCTTGATTGAGAATATCACCGAGCTGCTTTGCCTGTTTAAAAAAAGGCATTGGGTCGGCAATACCGGCCACTAGGTGCCAATGCTTGATGTTTGTTACATATGGGCCAACCGGATGACCATAGCTAACTCGCGTATAAAAAACAGGCAATCCAAACGATTCGAATGCCGTTTTTTTCGTCTCTGAAAGCGTATCTGGGCACCGATTAACTACAATGGCTTGCGCACGCTTGACTCCTTGAATCGATTCCCGCAGTCGGCCATTAGGCAACATTTTATCGGTAAAAAAAGGCTTATCATACGTTGTACAAATCAAATTCAGCTCCCCTTGAATGGCACGATGCTGAAAGGCATCGTCTAAAAATAAGGTATCGACGTCATTTTGCACCTTCTCCACACCGACAACCCGTTTTTCACAAACAACTACCGTGATCTGCGGCATTTGCTTTTTATAGGCTAGGGGTTCATCACCCACCTCAGAAGCCGTTGAATGTATTTCAACGCGTTTAAATCCTTTCGTTTTACGGCCATAGCCCCTGCTCAAAATCCCAATACGTTCTTGAAATGGCCAATGTTGAACTAAATATGCCACAAATGGACTTTTGCCAGTTCCGCCTACCGCTAAATTACCAATCACGATAGTCGTAGGCTTTTCAAAATGCTTTGAATCCAAAAATCCGCGATCATATAGATAATTGCGGAAGGCGGTCATCATCCCAAAAAGCTTGGATAACCAATAAAATGCAAAGCGTTTAATCATTCCTTAAAACTACTAAATAAACAATTCAATAGAAAATAATAACTTGCAGGCATGATTCAAATGAAATCTCATAAGCTCCACTTCCATTTTGAAGCAGGTACCTCCCGCGGTGTTTTGACACAAAAAACAAGTTACTTTATTCAAATTTCTCAAGATGGTCGAACGGGAATCGGTGAGGCAGGTCCTCTTCGGGGCTTAAGTCCGGAGTTTGAAGAGGATTGCTCAGTGAGTTTTCAAACAATCCTTCATAACTTACCTAAACTACCGGAATCGCTCGAAGCAATACCCGTTTTCCTTGAAAACATCCCATTCCAATATCCTTCTTTACGCATGGCCTTAGAAATGGCCTTGTTGGATTGGATGCAAGAGGGAAATGGTCAGTATTTTGAAAATGCTTTTTCAACAAAAGAAATACCTATACCCATCAATGGTTTAATTTGGATGGGGAATACGGCATTTATGCGAGAGCAAATCGATGCGAAATTAGCCGCAGGTTATAACTGCTTAAAATTAAAAATTGGCGCCATCGATTTTGAACAAGAGATTGAAATAGTAAAAGAAATCAGATCACGCTATACTTCGAATGATTTAAGCATTCGGGTAGATGCTAATGGAGCATTTAAAGCGAAAGAAGCAAGGGAAAAACTCGAGCGACTCGCTGCTTTTGATTTACATTCCATCGAACAACCCATTCAGTCGGGGCAATGGGAAGAAATGCATAACTTATGTGAACAAAACATTATCCCAATTGCATTGGATGAAGAATTGATTGGAATCGAAAATAGGAAAGAATTACTTGAGGCCATCAAGCCCCATTACATCATTTTAAAACCAAGTTTATTGGGTGGATTTCATGCGACAAAACAGTGGATTAACGCAGCTGAGGCCCAGGGAATCTCGTGGTGGATCACATCTGCACTGGAATCAAACATTGGTTTACAGGCCATTGCTCAGTTTACTGCATCCTTTAATAATCCCTTACCACAAGGACTAGGAACGGGTCAATTGTACACGAATAATTTTGAAAGTGGACTTTATATCCAACAAGGCAATATTTTTCAAAAATCGGGGGTTCAAAGAGCCACGCCTTTTGACTAAAAGCCCTATCTTTGTTCAGCAAAAATTAAAAATCAACATGAATACGATTGACCAGGCAATGATTGCCATCTTAGAGCAACGATTGAAATTAAGTAAATTGTCATATTCCGATGAAACCTACGATGACGTAGAGGAATTATTGCATGATTTGGAAGATGATTTCAATGAAAAATATGGTGACCAATTAGAAGAAATCCTGGAAAAAGTTCACCTAAAGCATTGCCCTGAATCAGATGTATTGTTGCCTACGGCCTACTTAGCAAAGAAATTTGTGGAAACAGCAGATGGAGAAGTTGAAATCAGCAAAAAAGAAGGAGTAGAAGTAGAATGGATCAAAGATCCGGCCGCTGCTGCTAGATTAGTCTTATTACCCTCTCCTACACGCGTCCTACTCATGACACCCAAAGGACTCGAAATTGTTTGGGAAGAAACGAAATAAACAAAAAAGGTGAGGAACAACATCCTCACCTTTTTTTATGCTAACCAATCAATTCCTTTTTTCAATAAGTCCAGGGTTTGTTTTCCTTCCGGATAGCCCTCCGCGTCATACATATATTCCCATGCTGCCAAAGGTGGTAAACTCATTAAGATCGATTCTGTCCGACCATTTGTCTCCAAACCAAACTTGGTACCTCGGTCGTGTACCAAATTAAATTCAACGTAACGGCCTCGACGTAATAATTGGAAATTACGCTCTTGCTCATTAACAGGTTTATCCGCATTCGTTTGCATCAAATGGCTGTAAATTGGGACAAAGGATTCCCCGACCGACTTCACAAAATCAAAAGTCTTCGCTTTATCCTCTTTTAGGTAGTCGAAAAATATGCCGCCAATTCCGCGGGTTTCGTTGCGATGGGTATTGAAAAAATAATCATCCGCCCAGGTCTTGTACTTGGCATAAACATCCGCCCCGAAACCATCGCAAGATGCCTTCACTTGTTGGTGAAACCACTTCGCCTGTTCCGGAATAATGATATGGGGTGTCAAATCAATTCCGCCTCCAAACCATGATTGACCATTACTTAATTCAAAATAGCGAACATTCATGTGGATGATGGGAACCCATGCGCTAATTGGATGCATGACAATGGAAACGCCCGTTGCAAAGAATTCAACTTCTTCAGTCACATTTAAGCTTGTGACCATTTTAGGATGCAAGGGTCCTGAAACGGCTGAGAAATTCACACCCGCCTTTTCTAAAATCGAACCATTTTCAATCAAACGGGTTCTTCCTCCGCCTCCTTCTGGACGCGTCCAAAGGTCTTCTCGGAATTTTCCCTTTCCATCGGCTGCTTCAATTCCAAGACAAATACGATCTTGCAGATCGCGAAAATAGGCTTCTGTTTGCTCTTTATTCATATTAATTAGGTACCGAAGTAATCGAATCGGAAGTCGATTCTGGTTCTCCCATTAAGGCGTTTAATGAGTCTAATTCCGAATCAGAGACTTGTAACGAATCGGGCAATATGCTCGTTCCTCCTCCACAATCAAAATCTTTCTTCACAACACGTTTATCCAATTTATCAAATGGGGTCGGTTTATACATGGCCAACAAAGGATCTTTGACCACCTTAATCATAAATCGTTTGTAAATCGGCATGGCTGTTTTTGATCCTTCTCCCAAGGCACCGGAACGGAAGTGAATCGATCGGTCATCTCCCCCAACCCAAACACCGGAAATCAGGTTTTGTGTCATCCCGATGAACCACCCATCCGAATGATTCGAAGTCGTACCCGTTTTACCCGCAAAATTATGTGCATAACGATTATTGCCTTCGGGTAATAATACCGCACCGTCTCCCCACAAGAGTGAACTAGCTGTACCTCCTTCGTGAATAACACCCTCCAACATATAGCGAATTAATTGTGCAGATTCTTTTTTGATAACCCGTTCAGCTTGTGGTTCAAAGTTGACAAGCACCTTTCCGTTTTGATCTTTAATTTCAGTTACCAACATGGGGTCCACGTGGATACCTTCATTGACAAAGGCTGAATATGCCCCGATCATTTCATAAAGCGAAACATCAATCGAACCCAAACCAATCGAAGCGACTGCCTTTAAAGGGCTTTTGATACCCATCTTTTTGGCATAATACGCCACCGTATCAGGTCCTACAAACTCATTTGTTAATCGGGCCGTCACGGTATTCACGGATTTAGCCAATGCTCGTTTTAAAGGCATCATGCTATAAGAAAATGTCCCATCCGCATTGTGCGGGCTCCATATTTTTTTCTCACCATTTTCTTCGATTTCCAATGAGTAGGGAGAATCCTCCACGGTAAAGCAAGGCGCCAAATCACGTGGCCCATCAATCGCAGCCGTATAAACAAAGGGCTTAAAAGTTGAACCCGCTTGCCGTTTACTTTGCTTTACGTGATCATATTTAAAATATTTAAAATCTAAACCGCCTACCCAAGCTTTGATATGCCCCGTATATGGATCCATCGTCATCATCCCAGCTTGCAAGAATCGCTTATAATAATTGATCGAATCAATCGCACTCATCGTCTGCTCTTCTTCCCCGAGCGTATTCCGAGAGTAAACCCACATCTTGCGTTTCACATTTTTCATTTGATACCAAACGGAATCCATATTATTTGGATATCGACGAACCAAAGCCTTGTAATATTCCGTCCGCTTTGCAACAGAATCAATAAATCCCGGAATCTCCTTTCCCGTTTCGTCAACCCAGGGATTTTGGCCAGTCCAATGATTATCAAATGATTTTTGTGTACTACGCATCCCTTCTTCGACGGCTTCCTCCGCATGCAATTGCAATCGAGAATCAATCGTCGTCATGATTTTCAAGCCATCGCGATAAAGATCAATTTCCATATCATTCGCTTTCGCCCAGTCTTGAATAAATTTTGCAACAGCCACTTTGAAATAATTACCTGTTCCATCATAAGGAGATTCCTCATTTTCGTGAAGAACAATTGGCATAGGCGCTAATGAATCATATTCACTCTGCTTGAGGTAACCCGCTTTCACCATTTGAGATAAAACAACATTCCGGCGCTTCCAGGCTTTATTTTCTGCCAAAGGCTTGCCGTCATAACGCTTCGGATTGTAGGTAGTTGTCGCTTTCTGAAGTCCGACCAAAATCGCTGCTTCTTGAATAGTTAAGCTATCTGCCGAAGTATTAAAATAGGTTTTTGCTGCTACTTTAATCCCATAGGCATTATTTCCATAATCCACTGTATTCAAATACCAAAGTATGATTTCATCTTTCGTATAAAAACGCTCTAGTTTAATAGCTGTGACCCATTCTTTAGTCTTATAAATCAACTTACTCAATCCTGGTATATAACCCAAAAGCCCCGTTTTTGTGAAGCTTTTCTTTGTACGCGTTTTAAATAAATTCTTAGCTAATTGTTGGGAAATTGTACTTCCGCCCCCACGATCACCGCCTTTTATTATGCCTACAGCCACTCCTGCCCAGGCTTGAAAGTCGATCCCGGTGTGCTCATAAAAACGGGAGTCCTCTGTCGCTACGAGTGCTTTTACGAGGTAGGGAGAAATTAATTTATAATCACGAATCGGAGTACGGTTTTCAGCAAAATATTTGCCTAATAATACACCATCCGCAGAATAAATTTCTGATGCTTGAGATAATTTGGGATTTTGCAAATCATCAACGCTTGGCATTTGACCTGTCAACCAAAATATATTCGTTTCAATGACGAACAAATAAATCAACGTGTATAAAACCGCTTTGCCTGCTATTCGCCAAATTCGAACAATCGGTTTATAATAAGGGGAATTTTTATCGACTCTTGCATCATAATACGCTTGAACTTGAGCACGTTTCTCGGCATATAAGCCTAAAACTTGATTACACACATCCTCCAAACGCTTATATTGCTTTTGTCCCAAAAGCTTTCGAGCACCCTTTACTAGCATGCTCCACAGGAATAGTAGACCCTGATTTAATTTGGATTTACTAAGCGAATAGATCTGTTGAATCTTTTGGAACATAATTTATTCAGTTTCTAATTTTTCTAAGATATTCATTAAATCCGTAAAATCCCGAAAACCTGGACGATCTTCATCTCCAGCTAGGAGGCCAATTCCTTTGATCGAGCTTTGTTCAATCCATTCATCTAGGTCAGATTCAGGAATTTCCAATCCCAATATAATCGGATATTGCGCTGACCAAATTTCCACAGAACCTTCCATGCCTTGCAGTGATTCGGGACTATCTCCCACCAATAAAAATTGGCTCACATAAGGTGCAGAGGCTGCAAAAACAGTAGGCAGGTTATCTGTATCAATGTTGACACGTAATATCTTAGGAATCGCAATATCTTGAATGGCGACTAAATTAACCTTTGTATCGATTTCTAAATAATCAGGCTGATACTCAGCTACTTTGGCCTTAATTTCTTCCGCCTGATGCGTAGAAAACTCCCCCACAATCTGAACTCCCGCTAACCAATTTCGTATTTCCGTAAATTTTTCCAAGTGAATTTGTTCCAGAGGGAAACCTAACAAATCGACACCCATCCCAGCACAATAGCGTGCATCAGACAAGTTGGTAATGGCAGAAACTTTAACGAGAGTTTTTAACATAGGGTTTTTTCATGCTTAGACGCAAGAACAAAACTACGCTTTCAGGAAAATATATCCTAACTTGCAGGAAATTTTCGGCAGGCCTTGAACCTGTAATAGAATATGAAATCAAAAGGAAGAGTATTAGTCGCTATGAGCGGCGGAATCGACAGCTCAGTCGCAGCTGTTTTGTTACACGAACAAGGATATGAGGTCATCGGGATGACCATGAAAACCTGGGACTATGCAAGTTCTGGTGGAGATAAAAAGGAAACAGGCTGTTGCTCTTTGGATTCAATCAATGATGCCAGACATATTGCGGTTTCCTTAGGATTCCCACATTATATTTTAGATATCCGCGAAGAATTTGGCGATTCAGTTATCGATTATTTCACGCAGGAATATGTAGATGGGCGGACCCCAAATCCCTGTGTCATGTGCAATACGCATATCAAATGGGATGCCTTGTTACGTAGGGCAGACCAATTAGGTTGCGAATTCATTGCGACGGGGCATTATGCACAAATTCGTGAAGAAGGCGGTCGGCATGTGATTTCCAAAGGTGTAGATGTTCTAAAAGATCAAAGTTATGTACTTTGGGGCGTTTCGCAATCGAGTTTGGCTCGCACCATTCTACCTTTAGGAGGACTCACAAAAGCGCGCATTCGGGATATGGCCACTGAACGCGGATTTGTAGACTTAGTCAATAAGTCGGAAAGCTACGAGATTTGTTTTGTACCCGACAATGATTACCGAGGATTCTTGAAGCGACGTTTACCAGAATTAGAAGAACAAGTCGCTGGCGGAAATTTTGTGGATGTTAATGGAAAGGTCATTGGAAAACACGAAGGCTATCCTTTTTACACGGTTGGTCAAAGAAAAGGTTTAGGCAAGGCTTTTGGTTTTCCAGCCTATGTGATTGAAATCCGCAAGGAAAGTAATGAGGTGGTTATAGGCCAAATCGAGGATTTGAATCGGTCGGGTATGTGGGTAGGCCAATTAAACTTGCAAAAATATGCAGAAATTCCCGCCGAAGGCCTTGAGACTCTAACAAAGGTTCGCTATAAGGATGCGGGGACGGATGCTGTTATTCATCAGTTTTCTGATAAAATCAAAGTGGATTTTCATGAAGCCGTGAGTGGCATAGCACCCGGTCAGGCGGCTGTTTTCTATGAAGGAGACGATGTTGTAGGAGGTGGATGGATCTTGAAATCGTACCAACAGGGGTCCGTATTTGAAAATTATCAGTCTTTTGAAGTAAAAAAGGATTAAATTGAGGTACGCAACGGCGTCCCATATACCCCGCCAGCGTAAAAAGTAAAATTACAGCAATTTAGCTTCCTCTGCGGTTAATTTTACCTTAATTCGGGGCATTTGAATGACTTCCATGTCAAATATCCGCGCACCTTCAATCTTAAATCGAAGCGCTGTCTGTTCTGCATGAAAACCATGCTGGCCTGCAGCTCCTGGGTTCAAAAAAAGCATATTATTTCGCTTCGCATCCCGTTTAACTTGCAGAATGTGCGAATGACCACAAACAAAAATCATGGGCAATCCCTTCGAAAATGCCTCTAAGGCATCGGGCTTGTAATTTGAGGGGGCACCGGCAATATGAGTCATCGCAACGGTAACATCCTCCACCCGAAAACGCTTTATTTTGGGATACATATTTCGAATTGTACGGTCGTCGATGTTTCCATAAACGCCTGCGATAGGTTTTCCGTAGGCAGCTAATTTATCTGCTAATTCGACAGAACCCCAGTCCCCTCCATGCCAGATTTGGTCACATTCCTTCAAGTGCTCATCTAACCGAGGATCCAAATAACTATGCGTATCCGAAAGCAATAAAACCTTTACCATGCTTATTCAGCTTGTTTTCCTTTGATTGAAATCAATTTATTCGTTGAAATCAATTCATTTTTCTTCCAAATCACTTTTTCCTGATTCAAGGCATTCACCACCTGCGCATCTTGTTTGACCCAAGCAGGTGAACCGGCATCTTTCCAGGCAGAATACCAAAAAGAAGCTACGCGTGATGATGCCAATAACATGCGATCCGGAATCGTGGCACCTAATTTTGCTCCATATGACTGAATAAAAGCTTTGGTATAGTAACGTTGTTTCCGACCGTATTTCTCTACCATTTCGAAAGATCCATCATCTCCTAAGGAAGCGCGAACCTCTTTCTCTGCGGCAAACACCGCAGGTAGCATAGCATGGGATTCCAATAAAATTTGAAAGATGAAATCTTGCGGCTTCGCAATGTATTGAACTCCTGAAACCTGATTCAGTGCATAGCCGTGTAATTGTGCTTCTGGCACGAGGCTTTCCCACAAAACATGCATGCCTTTTTGACCAGTCAGTTGACCATCATGGTTACGTGTCGTATGCAAAGGAACGTGCGCATCAGCAACATAATGCCCTAAATCTGCCGCATAAAATAAAACTGAATCGCGCTTCTCTGCTTTAAAAGATTCAACCAAACGGCCATACACACGAACAACTTCCCAAGGAACCAAACCTTCTTTTCGCAAACTATCTAAACCATATTTAGCCACAGCCTGCTTAAAATCGTGCGGAATGGAGGTCTTATAATCCTTACCAAAAATAGGGGCATCCATATCCAAATAATGCTTTGCATCCTCCAGTTTGTCATCTTTACGTCTCAAATCAGGTCGAACGGATTGATGGACCAAATAGTCTTGGTTCGCATAAAAATAGCCGGCCAACTCATCTGGCAATTGGTAAATCGAAATTTGCTGCAAGGTTTTATGCGCTAAAAAGCCCCAAGAAGCACATATAATCAGAACTAAAACACTAATTTTTTTCATGAGTTGAGTTGACGAAGGATTTTGGCGTACGGCCATATTGTTTTTTAAATGCACGGGTAAAATAAGCTGGGTCATTAAATCCCACTTGGTAAGCTATTTCCGAAACGTTTAAACTAGTAGTTTCTAATAAAATCTTGGCTTGTTGAAGTCGAATCGACCGAATAAATTCATTTCCAGCCAAAGAGGTTAATGTCTTCAATTTGCGATATAACTGCATTTTACTCATATCAAGTCGCCTTTCAAGGTCCTCCACATCAAAATCAGGATCACTTAAATGCTCAATAATAAGTTGCGTGGCTTTCACCAAAAATGCATCTTCAAAAATAGGCATTTTCCCTTCGCTTAATTCCTGTTGGATCATTTGTTTCTGCCAATTTTTGCGAAGTCGCTCTTTGGCCTCCAACAAGGTATTAACCCTTATTTCAAGGATATCAGCGTTAAATGGTTTACTGACAAAATCATCCGCACCCGATTGCATCCCCTCTATTTGGCTCTCTTGGGAACTTTTTGATGTCAAAATAACGATCGGAATATGATTTGTTTTTGCGTTTTGACGAAGGGCTCTACATAAATTGATTCCACTCATTCCCGGCATCATCCAGTCGGTAATCACCAAATCAGGCAAATAGGTATTCGCCTTTTCTAAACCATCCTCACCCCGGTCTGCATAGATAACTTGAAATCGAGATTCAAAAATCCCACCAATGAATTCCCGCATTTCAGCATGATCATCAACGACCAACAAGATAGGTTTTTCCTTTTCAATTGCACTCACATTTGGCAATTCCAACGTAATAGCCTTGTTTTGGGCAATGTCACTAACCCACGATTGATCAAAAGCCTCTAATTCCACAGGGAAATTTAAGCTAAACGCACTACCCTCACCTAAATGACTTTTGACTTGAATATCTCCCCGATGAAGCAGCATCAACTCTTTACAAAGCGACAAGCCTACTCCTGTTCCTACCATTTGAACGGCATCTGGAATTTGATAAAAGCGATCAAAAACATGAGGCAAATTTGCGGCAGATATTCCCCGACCGGTATCTATTACCCGTAATGTAACTCGGCGAGTATGCGTTTCTGTCCCTTTAAAAACTTGATCCAATTCTAATACTACTCCTATTTTTCCATCTTCTGGAGTATGTTTAAAGGCATTTGACAATAAATTACTCAAACATTTCTCTAAAATATCTGCATCATAATAAACCCAAAGCGATTCAACCGGAAATTCATATTTAAGTTTGATTTGTTTTTGTTGGGCATAACTCTCAAATCCTTGTAAAATATGAGCAAGTTGAGTTATCATGTCATGTTTCGCAATGACCGGATGTTGTTTCCCCGCCTCAATTTTTGATAAATCAAGCAATTGGTTAATCAAACGCAATAATTTCTGTGCATTTTGATGAATGGATTGCAAACGTCCCACTTGTTCTTTGGGCATCGAAGCATTTTTTAAGAAATACTTCTCGATGGGACTAATAATCAAGGTTAATGGTGTCCTCAATTCATGTGAAATATTCGTAAAAAAGGAGGTTTTAATCTGCTCCAATTCCCGGATACGTTCCTTTTCAATTTCTTTTAAGCGAATGTCGGTCTTAAATTCCTCTCGAATTTGAATTTCACGCATGAAACCATATACGACCACAGCTAGTGCCAAGGCATACAATAAATAAGCCCACCAAGTCCGATACCATGGTGGCAAAACCTCGATGCGCAATTCAACGGGATTTTCTCCCCAAACGCCATCTGAATTCGTCGCCTTCACCTTAAATACATAAGATCCAGGACTTAAGTTGGTATAGGTCGCTGTCCGCTGCGTACCAACAAAATTCCATTCTTTATCAAACCCCTCTAAATAATAGGCATATCGATTATTTTTTGGCCTTTGGTATTCCAAGGCCACAAAATCCAAGCTAAATACCGATTGATCGGGTTGAAGTACTAGGGTCTTCAAATCCGGCAAATCAACTGTTAATGGCGAATTTTCAGCACCCACAAGTACTGATTTATTGAATATTTTAAGTCCAGTCAAATACACATTTGGCACATCCAAACGCATCCGCAAACTATCTGATTTTACATAGTTTAAGCCATTAACCCCTCCAAAAAACAACCAACCATTTTTGTTTTTGGCATGAGCCGTGATGATAAATTCTTTTCCTTGTAAACCATCTACATCATCATAATTGACAAATTTGAAATTCTTCGCATTCATTTTCGAAATACCACCGTTTGTCGTCAGCCATAAATCTCCCTTCTTATCCTCCTCCATGCCACGTAAGGTATTACTTCCTAGCCCGTCGGCAACGGTAAACACACGAAAACCTTTGCCAGCTCCTAGATACAAGTGCAATCCTCCTCCGTTCGTTAATACCCAAATCCGTTTTTGACGATCCTGATTAATGCAAGTAATGTGATTGTATTTAAGGCTGGTGGGGGAATTATTACGTTCCAAGTGTTCCACTTTTTTTGAAAACGGATTATATACATATACGCCATTAACTGTGGTACCGACCCAGATTAAACCATCTGAACTCTTAAGGATGCTATTGATATTTTGATTCCTTAATACTTTCGCACTAAAATCGCCGAATGGATTATAATAACGCTTTTCTTTCAAATCAAAAGCTAATAAGCCTTTGGTTTGAGTCCCTAAGAGCAATCGATTTTGGTCTAACTCAATAGAAGTTAAATTCGTCCCAGCCTCTCCGATTCGATAGGGATAGGACTTCAAATCACTTGGAGGACTAAAATGATACAATCCTTTGCCCCATACACCTACCCAAACGGAACCGTCCGACATGGCTTGCAATAGATTGACATCAAAACCCGTCGTTACATTGAGTTTATTAATTAAGGCTTGGTTAATCATATGCTCCACCTTGCCCGTTTTATGATCAAAAAAGGATAACCCGACATTGCTACCGACCCATACCCCACGTTCATTCCCAGCGCTCAAAGTGGTCACTTTATTACTCAATAATCCTTGAAATGTATTGGGTTTATAACGCAGTACGGAAAACCTCGATTTTTGAAAAAAACTAATATTCAATCCTGCTTCCCAGGTCCCTATCCAGGTATTTTTATTTGAATCAGTTAACATACTCATGACTGAAAAAGAACTGATTCCTAAATCAGGATCTGGATTTGAAGGGATGTGACGAACTTGCTTAAAATCTTCCCCTTTTAAGGTGTAAACCCCATTATCAGTACCAATCCATAAATTTTCCGTAGCATCACGTACCAAAGATGTCACAATGTTTTGTCGGCTTAATGGTTCCGCCGACTGGTAAAAAACATTTTTAAATTGTTGATTCTGCGTATTGAATCTATAAATCCCCTTGCCTTCTGTACCTATGAGCATATCGCCATTTTTCGCCTCAAACAATGCCCGAACCCTGAAATTACTTGCGTAAGTTTTACCTGAATAATCAAAGGGGATAAAATTATGTTTGCCCACATACGAAATCAATTGGCCTGTTCGAGTTCCCATCCAAATGGAGCCATTTGAATGTTTATACAAGCGAACAACATCTTTAATCAAAGGATTCTTCAACTCGGATTCTTCTGGTAAATAGGTGTTTTTTTGCGAATCAAAAACCAATAAACCTACACCGAGAACAGAAGCAAATACGCGATGTTTCCCCACATTTAAGAGGGAAGAAATTGTCAATGAAGAAAAATCAATACCTTTAGGACCATGCGTAAAACGTGTAATTTTCCCGGTCTTTAAGTCGAGTTTATTTAAACCTGAACTTCTAGCAGCTACCCACAAATTCCCGTCCGTATCTTCAAGGACAGTTGAAATATCGCTGCCACTCAGGGTATTGGAATCTCCCGGATCATGACGATAGACGACAAAGGAATGACCATCATATCGGTTTAAACCATCCGCGGTTGCAAACCACAAAAAGCCCCTCCGATCTTGAATGATTTTAATGATTGTGCTTTGAGATAATCCTGATACTGTACTTAGTCGTTCAAACCGTTGCGCAACTTGTCCATTAGTCATTTGACTCAGGCTAAGCAGAAAAAATAGCAATAGGTGTTTCAAAGATGGTCTCATACGAATAGCTAAAATAGAAAATATTTGACAGAGTTCTTGCGGATTTATGCGGTCGTAAGCGATAATAATCTAAGTACATGTATATCAAACGACCTTTTTTGCAAGATATATCCATGTATTTGTAAGATTTGTCCCATTTCATATAAGAACCGACGAGTAAATTTGTACTGCTTTAAAATTGAAGCATTTGAGTTATTCAGGTAAAGTCATGGTCAAAACATTTATTTCATTTTCTGCTAAGAATGCCGACAATAAGTTGCCGAAATACCAACAACTCATTAACTCGTTACTACGAGATATTGAGATGGGAGAACTTAAACCCGGTGAACGATTACCTTCCATCAATGAAGCGTCTGAGGAATGCTATTTATCGCGAGATACTGTTGAACGCGCCTATACGGAATTGCACAAAATGGGGGTTATCACATCCATTTTTCGCAAAGGTTATTTTATTTCAGATGCCAAAGTAAAATCAAAAACCAAAGTCTTGTTTTTGGTTGGCAAAATTACAAATACCAACAAAGTCGTTTTCGATTCATTTTGTGAATCTTTAGGTAAAAACGTCATGGTTGACATTTATACTTATCAATACAAAACCAGTCAATTTCAGGAGATTATGTCTCAGCAATTGGGCAATTACCATTATTATGTTATCATGCCCCATTTGATTGAGGAAGAGGAGGAGAATATTAAATGTCTAAAAAAGATATCGGGAGATCGATTGATTTTATTGGATCAAAACTTTAATAGCATTTCGCATGCACACGCAAGTATCGTGACTCAGCCGAAAGCGCAATTAATTGCTTTATTAGAAAACCAACTAAACCTGTTTAATAAGTACCATTCATTTAAATTAGTTGTCTCGGAAGAAGATTATTTCGACCCCGCACTAATCAATGGATGTAGTGAATTCTGCGAATCCCATGGAATGGATTTTCAAGTATTGGATGGCCTCGAAACGGATGATGTGCGTGATGGGGTAATTTATTTCACCCTAGACGACCAAGATTTGGTTCGGGCCATCAAATACGCAGAAGCAAATCAATTAGAAATAGGAAAACAAGTGGGACTTATCGCATTCAACGATTCTCATTTTAAAGAAATATTGGTGGGAGGCATTTCTGTATTATCGAATCAACCGATTCGAATGGGAGAAATGGCAGCTCAACTCATAAACGAAAACGATAAGGGTAGCCATGAACTTGCGCTACAATTTATACCAAGAAAATCACTTTAGGGTTTAATTTGCAAAAAGGGGTCATGATATTCATGACCTCATTTTTTTTACATGAGCAATGTTTCTGCGAATGCCACCTAGTTTCGTCCTCCGAATGGCAGAATATTGAAACAAATTTTTAAAAAGCTCCTCGGACAGATCCTCCCAGTCGGCCTGTGTTAATCCCAAAAATTCCATTTTGGGTTCGAATCGAATCTCATTGTGCGCTTTGGCATGTCGATTCCAAGGACAAACATCTTGGCAAATATCACAACCAAAAATCCAATCTTCAAACCCTTTATTCAACTGAATGGGAAGATTCTCTTTCAATTCAATCGTAAAATAGGATATACATTTAGAACCATCCACGACATAGGGAGTAATCGCCTCCGTGGGACAGGCATCTATGCAGCGCGTACAGGTACCACAAAAATCGCGTATAGGACCATCTGGGGTAGCTGGCAAGTCAATGATTAATTCTGCGATGAAATAGTAGCTACCTTGTTTGGGAATAATGAGATTAGCGTTTTTCCCTACCCAGCCTATGCCTGACATTTTTGCCCACGCTTTTTCGAGCACAGGAGCAGAATCAACAAACATCCGTCCTTGAATCTCCCCTAACCTGTTTTGTAAATCATCCCACAAAAGCTTCATTTTATCCTTGACAACACGATGATAATCCTCACCGAAAGCATATTTTGATACCTTAAACGAATCAAAAAGGGGCTGATATTCAGCCGAAGGAAAATAATTATAAACAAGTGAAACAACGGTTTGGGCGCCGTCGACCAACAATCGGGGATCCAAACGCTTATCAAAATGATTAGCCATATAGCCCATTTCACCCTGCATATTTTGGCTTAACCATTTTTCCAAATGGGGCGCTTCCGCTTCTAAAAAATCCGCCTTTGAAATTCCACAAAAAGCAAAGCCGTGCTGCTGGGCTAATTGTTTAATGACTTGGGCGTTTGAAGAAGCTGTCTGATTCATGTGCCATAAAATTACGAAGCTGTATGAATTTATGCCAAACTGTCAGAAAATACTTTTTGGTCTATAATTTGTGTAGCCAAAAAGCATATTAATTTTGCCTTATGAAAAAGAAAGAGAACGAACAGCCATTAGCAGACGAAAACCAGCAGGATGTTACTGCAGAAACACAGACAGAGGAGACGCCAACAGAAGAGCAGGCTGCGCCAGATGAGTTAGAGGAGATGAAAAAGAAATACTTGCTTCTTTATGCAGATTTCGAAAATTTCAGAAAAAATAAAGCCAAAGAACGTATAGAATTATTGCAAACGGCGGCATCCGGATTAATCACCGACTTATTGCCTAGCATCGATAATTACGAACGTGCTTTGGCGAATGCGCCAGAAGGTGAAATTTCAGAGGGTATTCAATTGATTTTCAAGGGAATTGTTTCAACCTTACAAAGCAAAGGCTTGAAAGAATTACCTGCTAAAGGGGAAGTTTTCAATGCTGATTTTCATGATTGCATCACGCAATACCCAGCTCCTACCGATGAAGACAAAGGCAAGGTGCTAGACGTATTGGAAAAAGGATATACATTAAACGAAAAAGTCATTCGCTTTGCAAAAGTGGTGGTAGGAAATTAATCAAACAATGGCTCAAAAAAGAGATTATTACGAGGTATTAGGCGTTAGCAAGTCGGCAAGCGAAGAGGAAATCAAAAAGGCTTACCGAAAATTGGCTGTCAAATACCATCCCGATAAAAACCCAGATGACAAAGAATCTGAGGAGAAATTCAAGGAAGCTGCTGAAGCTTACGAAGTATTAAGCAATAGCCAAAAGAAGGCGCAATACGACCGTTTCGGTCATGCTGGAATGGGCGGTGCAGCTGGTGGTGGATATGGAGGCCAAGGAATGAACATGGAGGATATCTTCTCTCAATTCGGCGATATTTTCGGCGGAGGAGATGATAGCCCCTTTGGTAGTTTCTTTGGTGGAGGAGGACGCGGGGGGCGTCGTCAACGGAAAGGAACAGATTTGCGCATCAAGTTGAAATTAAACTTAGAGGAGATCGCCAATGGAGTTGAGAAAAAGATCAAAGTCAAACGGCATGTAGCTTGTAAAGTATGTTCGGGCAATGGATCAAAAAACGGAACGGATTTAAAGACTTGTGGAACTTGTCAAGGGTCTGGGCAGGTAAAAAGGGTTCAACAAACTATGTTGGGCCAAATGGTTACCTCATCTACTTGTCCTACCTGTTCAGGTGAAGGTAAGAGTGTAGGCGCCAAATGTGATGCTTGTTTCGGCGAGGGTCGCGTATTGGAAGAAGAAATTATCCCAATCAAAATCCCCGCTGGTGTTTCCAATGACATGCAATTATCGATGTCGGGCAAAGGAAACGTTCCACCACGCGGTGGTGTTGCCGGTGACCTATTAATTGTTATCGAAGAAGAGGCACATGAGGTATTGCACCGCGACGGGAACAATGTCATTTATGATTTGTACGTCAGCTTTGTTGATGCAGCCTTAGGAACGGCGGTCGAAGTACCGACCATCGGCGGAAAGGCAAAAATCACCCTCGAAGCAGGAACACAAGGAGGAAAAATATTACGTCTGAAAGGCAAAGGGATTAAGGAATTGAACGGCTATTCGATTGGAGACCAATTGGTACATGTCAACATCTGGACACCTAAACAAGTAAATAAAGAGGAGCGCGAATTACTCGAACAATTACGTGATTCGGCAAACTTTGCGCCCCAACCAGGGAAGTCGGAAAAAGGCTTCTTTCACAAGGTGAGGGATATGTTTTCTTAGATGAGTTAAGAGGTAAGAGGTAAGAGGTAAGTGGTATTCATTGCTTTAAAAACCTGGGAGAAATCTCAGGTTTTTTTGTTTAAATATTTGTCAGTAGTTCATTTTAGTGAACTCGTGCAGAATTTAATTCGTAATCATTAATTAGCCATTTTGATTTTAAAACGAAAATCTACTGAATTCAGTATAGAATTTAGAGCATAAAAAAAGGCAAAAACCAACATGTTTTGTGAATAAGAATTATTGAGATTGTAGCTATAAAAAATGGGATTCAGAAATTCTGAACCCCAAACTTTTATCTATTAACTCTTAACTCTTAACTCTTAACTCTTTGGCCTATTTTAATCTTTCCTGCCACTTCTCAAATTTCGACAAGATCGACTTATACTGATTCACTGGTATTTTAGATTCAGCTAAAGAGGACGCGATAATATTCATCTCATATAAGGCAATTTGAATATCGCGGTCATGGGAACGAATACCACCCGACAGATAATATTCCAAGGCCTTGTCATTGCGATCCATCATGGTTTTGGCAATCGATAACGCAGTAGCCGTATCTCCTACTTCGATAAATGAACTAACCATGCTCGCCGTGAATTGATCATAAGGAATCACCTTATCTGGCATGACATTTTCTAAGTGATTTAACACCTTTCTGGCCAAAGCTTTATCTCCCTCACGAATCAACTGATCTGCCAAACGATAAGTACTTAAACGCAAGGTAACGCTCGGGATTCCCATGTAAAAATCTCCATGGTAATAAATCTTATCATCATTCAATCCTCGCCAATACATCTTATTCAACATATTATCCGCCATGATTTTTGAATTCACATAACCATCTTTTGCTCCCGGAATTTTGAACGGCATCAATCGATAGGCATATCCTTCTAATTGCATGCTTTCCTTCAAACCTAAATATTGATCGCCTGGCAAAGTCGATGCGAAATAAATCGGACGCTTCCAGCCCTGCTGTGCATTGTTTGAGATGATCTCCAATTGAATTAACTCGCCCTTGAAAATGTTTTTCGCCGGTAAGCGCCAAGCTAATTGGTCAGATAAAAAGCCAACAAACTCTTTAGGAAACCAATTTGAACGTGCAATTTGGCCTACATTCACAGGAATGATCAATGAATCCGAAGGAAATGTATTAATCATTTCGCCACTCTGCGTTTGCGCCTGAATGGACGGATTATCCCGGTGTAATAAATCCAAGAAATCTGGTAAAGACATGGCTTGAATGTTCGGATTCTCATTGTACATGATTTGATCATTCACCCCTTCTAAGAATTGATCCTTCTTTAAAAGAATGGGCAATGCCTCCGACTCATACGTTTTGCGCTTCATTTGGTCGATGTACCAATCTGTACCCAATAAAGACAAATTACATACACGAACATCCGTACGGAAGCCCTCCACCTCTTGTACATACCATAAAGGGAATGTATCATTATCACCACCCGTAAACAGGATGGCATTTGGCGCACAAGAATTCAAGAGATTTTTCGCAAAATCAATTTGGTGATATCGTCCACTACGATCGTGATCATCCCAGTTTTGTTGGGCCAAAATGGCCGGTGCAGAAAAGCTTAAAACACCTAATAATCCCCATCGCAACTGTGGCGATTTGATGATTTTCGTTAACCATTCAGCCAACTGCATCACACCCAATCCCGCCCAAATAGCTAAGAAATAAAACGAGCCCACATAAATATAATCTCGTTCACGCGGCTCGGCTGGTGGGGAATTCAGATACACAGCCAAAGCTACACCTGACAAAACAAACATCATGATCGTAACCAAGAAGTCTTTCTCATCCTTGCGATACAAGAGATAGAATCCTAATAACACAAGGATAATCGGCAAATAATAATAGTTATTTCGCGCCTTGTTATTTTTCAAGACATCTGGCAATTTGGAGGTATCCTCAAAGGGGTTAGAAATCGCATAGGCTCCCTCTAAATCATTTTCCCGACCAATAAAATTCCAAAGTAAGTAGCGTGTGTACATGTTGCCCAACTGGTGCGTAAACATGAATCGAAGGTTATCGCCAAAGCTAGGTTTTTGACCCGCAGGAATGCCTAACATATCTTGATACATCTGCACATGCGAACCCGAATTACTCCAAACACGTGGCAACAACATTTGCTGGTCCTTCTGATAGACATACTCCGGCTTATTCGTATAAACTACGTATTTACCATCCTTCATTTTATATACATCCTCCCCTTTTTTGAAATCCTCAATTTGGGCTGTATAAACGGGACCATACAACAAAGAACGAGAACCATATTGCTCACGTTTTAAGTATTTCAAGAAATTCAAAATATTACTCGGGTCATTCTCGTTAATCGGCGGATTATAGCCAGAACGAACCAAAGCCACAGTATAAGTTGAATAACCAATTAATAAGAACACGAAGGAGAACAAGGCCATGTTCAACAATAATTTGCTGTGCGTGTAGGAATAACGAATACCAAAAACCACAGCGGCTAAAAGACATATCAAAAAGAAAATCGCCCCAGAACCATAACCCATGCCTAGGTTATTCACAAATTGTAATTCAAACCAAAATGCCATAGAAGGCAAACCAGGAATGATCCCTGAATTGATAATTCCTAAGATAAATAATCCAGCCAATACAGCTACAAAACCACCCTTGTAGGTAGGTTTTTCCTCCTTCTTGAAATACCACAACAAGGCCAATGCAGGTAAAGTAACCAAGTTCAATAGGTGGACCCCAATGGACAGGCCAACCAAATATGCGATGAATAAGATCCAACGATTCGCTTTAGCTTCATCTTCAACCAACTCCCATTTAAATGCCGCCCAAACAACAATTGCAGTAAAGAATGAGGACATCGCATATACTTCTGCTTCCACAGCAGAAAACCAAAAAGTATCCGAAAATGCATAGACCAAAGAACCTACAGCTCCAGAAAGAAGTAAAATACCACTTTCAGATTTAGATAATTCACCGAAAGGCTTATTCAATACTTTTCGACCAATCATCACGATGGTCCAGTGCATGAATAGAATTGTAAAGGCACTAGATACAACTGACATCATGTTGATCCAGAATGCCACGCGCGTCACATCTCCGAGAGCCAAGAATGAGAACATTCGACCAATTAATAAGAATAATGGTGCTCCTGGAGGGTGTGGCACTTGTAATTTATAGGCACAGGCGATAAACTCGCCACAATCCCAAAAGGATGCGGTAGGTTCAACCGTTAAGGTGTATGTGACGAATGAAATGAGAAAAACAATCCAACCGATGAGGTTATTATTGCGTTGAAAATGCTGCATAGTTTGAAATTAAAACTCAAATAAAATGGATTGAAACCAATCCATCAGGTTAATTCTTGTTAATTAAATTGACGTAAAAAACGTACGTCGTTTTCAGTAAATAATCGAAGGTCTTTGATCTGGTATTTAAGCATCGTAATTCGCTCTATTCCCATACCAAAGGCAAATCCCGAATATTTCTTCGAATCTATCCCAACGTTTTCCAGGACGTTTGGATCCACCATTCCAGCTCCACCAATTTCGACCCAACCTGCTTGCTTACAAACATTACATCCATCACCCTTGCATAGCAAACAGGTAATGTCCATTTCAGCACTCGGCTCCGTAAAAGGGAAATACGAAGGACGGAAACGAACTTTGGTATCCTTACCAAACATCTCCTTCGCGAAATGATATAAACTATCTTTTAAATCTTTGAAACTTACATCCTCATCCACATACAAACCCTCTACTTGATGAAACAAGCAATGCGCACGTGCCGAGATAGCCTCATTACGAAATACACGACCCGGCATAATGGAGCGAATAGGTGGTTTTTGATATTGCATCAATCGTACTTGAACATTCGAAGTATGCGTACGCAATAAAACATCATCTTGAATCTCCCCCTTCCCTTTTTCGATAAAAAAAGTATCTTGCATTTCACGTGCAGGATGATTGGGAGGGAAATTTAAGGCGGTAAAATTATAGAAATCGGTCTCAATTTCAGGACCATCTGAAACGGAAAAACCCATCCGATTAAAGATCTCCAAAATACGCGCACGAACAAGCGTTAATGGATGCATCGATCCCTGAATGATAGGATCTGTCAAAGTTAAATCCGCTGGAACCTGCACCGTAGAATCGCTACCCGCAAATACCTCTTGTGCCAAAGAAAACTTACCTTCCGCTAAATTCTTCAAGGCGTTTAGGGCTTGGCCTACTTCTCTACGACTCTCCGAAGGAACATCCTTCAAGCCATCAAATAAGCTTGCCAATCGACCTTTTCGCCCCACATAGGCAATTCGAAATTGCTCTAATTCCGCTTCATTGCTAATCAAAAATGATTCAACTTCTGTTTGAATCGCTTGTATTTGTTCGTTCATAAAAAATTATAATATCTTCATCCCCAATGTTGCATGCCATAGTGATGCCTTTTGAGAAAAATTCAAACCAGTGGGCAAGGGAACTGTCTTCGATAAATCTGTCACATTCCCTTCGTAGCGCAGATCCAGTGTAAATCCTAATAAATCAATGCCCGCACCGGCCGTATAGGAAAAATAGGCTTTGGAAGTTGCAGATTGTAAATTTCCTAGATTAGTCCCCAATGCTTCAGCAATTGTATTATCCGAACTCATGCTGTAAGATGCTACTGGACCTGCCATCACATGCAAGGGTCCTAGGCGGTAACCTAACATGATGGGTAAATCTAAACTTGTATAATGCACATCAAATTGGATCCGCTGCGTTGAAAGCGTTTTTAATAGATCAAAAGATCCATTTTTGTATGAAACCAATAGCTCGGGTTCAATGAAAATTTTTCTTCCAAGACGCATATAAATTCCCCCGGTATAGCCAGACTTCCCATTCAAATTTTCAACTGCAAAATCACTTAAACCATTGTAAGTCAACCCTTCCGTTTTTAAGGTAGCCATCGTCACCCCACCCTTAATGCCTAAACGAAAAAAATTACCTGTAACCTTACGTGCGGGCATCAAAAATTGAGCCGAGACACTTGAAGAAATTATACTCAAACATCCTAGTACAAGTATAAAACGAAATTGCTTACGCATAGATTTTGACGGATTTTACAATGAAGCAGTAAAATTATCCTTTTTCAAGCGAAAAAAAAGAAAAAACCAACGAAAAGCGTATTTTTGAAGCTTAATAAAACAAATCTGTGGCTAAAGCTAAAACTTCCTTTTTCTGTCAGTCTTGCGGACATCAAGCGCCCAAATGGCTAGGCAAATGTCCTTCATGCAACGAATGGAATACCTTTGTTGAAGAATTAGTTGAAATTAGCTCTCATCCTGCTGAAGTTTGGAAATCGCCTACTCAGGCAAGAAGCAAACCACAACCTAAATTATTACAGGATGTTGACTTCGAAAGCCTCCCCAAAATCGCTTGCCATGACACTGAATTCAGTCGGGTCCTAGGTGGAGGAATTGTTCCAGGTAGCCTTGTGCTCATCGGTGGAGAACCCGGCATCGGAAAATCTACCCTACTCCTGCAAGTTGCTCTTTCCTTAACAGACACAAAAGTCTTATATGTCACCGGTGAGGAATCTGAGCAGCAAATCAAATTGCGCGCGGACCGACTAGAAAAAAAATCTGACAGCCTTTATATTCTAACGGAGACCAATACCCAAGCCATATTTAAACATTTGGTGGAACTCGAGCCCGAATTAATCATTGTCGATTCCATTCAGACACTCTTCTCGGATCAAATCGAATCTGGCCCAGGTTCTGTTTCTCAAATTCGGGAATGTGCGCTCGAACTCATGCGCTTCGCAAAAGAATCCAATACGCCCATTTTTTTAGTGGGTCATATTACCAAAGAAGGCTCCATTGCAGGACCCAAAGTACTCGAGCACTTGGTTGATACCGTTCTTCAGTTTGAAGGCGACCGACACATGATCTATCGTATTCTTCGTACGACAAAGAATCGATTCGGCAGCACTTCCGAATTAGGCATTTATGAAATGTTAGGTTCTGGTTTGCGTGCCGTGACAAATCCCTCGGAAATTCTATTGTCCCAACGGGATGAGCCGGCTTCTGGAGTCGCTATTGGAACCTTAATGGAAGGCAACCGACCTTTATTAGTTGAAATTCAATCCCTTGTTTCCACAACTTCGTATGCTACGGCCCAACGAACTGCCAATGGATACGATGGAAAGCGATTGAATATGTTATTGGCCGTCATCGAAAAGCGGGGTGGATATAAATTAAGTTCCCAAGATGTATTCTTGAACATTACTGGAGGAATTCGGGTAGATGATCCTGCCTTGGATTTGGCAACTTGCCTTTCTGTCGTTTCTTCCTACGAAGATAAAATCATCGATTCCTCCAAATGCTTTGCTGCAGAAGTAGGATTAGGAGGAGAATTACGTTCAGTGACTCGCATCGATCAGCGCATTGCTGAGGCAGAAAAACTGGGATTCAAAGAAATTTGGATTTCGAAATACAATTTGAAAGGCTTGAATTATAAACCCAAAAGCATTCAGATCAAATCAGCTGCCAGCCTAATGGATGTCATTATGAACATCTGGCGCCAAAACTAGCTTCCGGATACGCGACCTCAATTAAATGTAATCCATGGGCAGGAACAGAACGACCCGCTTTTTGTCGGCTTTTTGATTCTAAAATTCGCTTCAAATCAGTTTCCTCCCATTTTCCCATCCCAATTTCCAGCAGCGTACCTACGATGGAACGAACCATCCCGCGTAAAAAACGATTGCCTTGGATGGTGAAAACCAAAGTATCTCCACGAAGCTCCCAGAATGCTCGCATAATCGTACACTCAAAAGTGGTTACTTCCGTTTTAACCTTGGAAAAACACTGAAAATCGGTATGATTAAGCAATAATTGAGCTGCATGATTCATCGCCTCCACATTCAAATCCGCTTCATACCAATAAGCAAAATCACGTAAAAAGGGATTCTTATGCCGTGTAATCCGATATTCATAGGTTCGGGAGGTCGCATCAAAACGCGCATGAAAATCATCCGCGACTTCATATATCGCCTGTGCCGTCAAAGCGTGCGAAAGCATTCGATTCAAGCGATAAATAAGATTTTGATCGATCTTGATCGCGGTATCGAAATGGGCGATTTGGTGGGCGGCATGAACACCAGTATCTGTCCGACCACTTCCTGTGATCGAAATAGACTCGGCCAATAAAAGACTTAAATTTTCCTCTAACTCTGCTTGAACGCTGTGAGCATTCGGCTGGATCTGATATCCATGAAATGAGCCGCCATCATAAGCGAATTGCAGTGCATAGCGGCTCATCTTGAAATTATTTTGTTAAGGCTGTTTCCAATGCTGTGAAATAAGAACCCGAAGCTTTCGCTAATGAACTTACCACTTGGCCATCCACAACCATATCTGTACCTTTTACGCTACCTATTTGGCTTGATTTAACACCCAATCCAGCTAGATGCGCCTCGAAAGCTGCTTGTTTGGCAGGAGCAACCGATACAATCACACGAGATTGCGCTTCTCCAAACCACATCGCATCTTGACGAATGCCAGTATCTGATTTCACATCAAATCCTAAACCACGCGGAAAGGCAGATTCGGCTAAAGTAACCAAAACCCCTCCGTCTGATACATCATGGGCAGATTGAATTAATTTACCTTCGATCAAGCTCAAGATTCCTTTTTGAACCAACTGCTCCGTAGGTAAATCAAAATGCGGTGCCGGCGAAGCCTTCACCTTGCGGTATGAATATAAAAATTCTGACGAGGCGATGTCATTTACAGACTCCCCTACTAAATACACTAAATCCCCTTCGGCTTTAAAGTCCAAAGTCATCTTGTTTTCAGGCTTCTCTAAAATACCCAACATACCGATAGTTGGCGTAGGGAATACCGGACCTTCATCTGAAGATTGATTATAAAAACTTACGTTTCCTCCTGTTACCGGCGTTTCAAATGCCTCACAAGCCTTCTTCATTCCTTTGATGGCACCCACAAATTGCCAGTAAACTTCTGGAACGTATGGATTGCCAAAGTTAAGGCAGTTGGTAATTGCCACCGGCAAACCACCCGAACATACAATGTTACGAGCCGCCTCAGCAACCGCCATCGCACAACCCTCTTCAGGATCAGCGTTCACGTAGCGAGAATTACAATCTACCGTAATCACAATCGACTTATCTGAACCGTGTACTTTCACAACTCCAGCATCCGAAGGTGCATTCGTGTTGCGATTCGCACGACCGATCGACGAATCATATTGTTCCGCCACCCACTTCTTAGAAGCGATGTTGGGGTGATTCATTAAAAAATCAAAAGCCTTTGGTAATTCTGCAGCAGGAATATCTTGAACAGAATTAATATCAAATTTCTTAAACTCTTGGAAGTAAGCAGGCTCCTTGTATTCACGGTGATAAACCGGTGCGCCTCCGCCTAATACCAAATCATCCGCTGGAACATCTGCAACTAAAACACCATCTTGATAAAACTCTAAGCGTTTTGTATCCGTAACAACACCAATTTGCTCACAATTCAAGTCCCACTTATCGAAAATCTTCTTCGACTCCGCTTCACGTCCTTTTTCTACGACGATCAACATACGCTCTTGTGATTCCGACAATAAAATCTCGAAAGGCTTCATATTCGCTTGACGTGTAGGAACTTTGGAAAGATCGATGATCATACCATGTTCTCCTTTGGCAGACATTTCAGAAGTTGAACAGATAATACCTGCCGCACCCATGTCTTGAATACCAATCACACAACCCGCTTCGATGATTTCCAACGAAGCTTCCAATAATAATTTCTCTTGAAAAGGATCTCCTACCTGAACAGCAGGTAATTTCTCCGTGGATTTTGCGGTAATATCTTCAGAGGCAAAACTTGCACCACCAATTCCATCTTTACCAGTCGCAGAACCAACGATAAATACGGGGTTACCTACACCATACGAAATAGCGGAGGCCTGCGTACCAACCTTTAAAATACCTGCTGAAAATGCATTTACTAATGGATTTACATTGTAGCAATCATCAAATTGCACCTCTCCACCCACAGTTGGAATACCAAACGCATTACCATAATCACCAATTCCCTTCACAACACCTTTTACTAACCATTTGGTCTTTGCCAAATCGATATTACCAAAACGCAATGAATTCAATTGAGCGATTGGACGAGCGCCCATCGTAAAAATATCGCGGTTGATTCCGCCAACACCCGTCGCTGCTCCTTGATAAGGTTCTAAAGCCGATGGGTGATTATGTGATTCAATTTTAAATGCACAACCTAAACCGTCTCCTAAATCAACTAATCCCGCATTCTCTTCACCGGCTTTCGCCAACATACGCGGCGAATCTTTCGGTAAAGTCTTCAACCAAACAATGGAGTTCTTGTAACTACAATGTTCTGACCACATGACAGAGAAAATAGATAACTCCGTAAAATTTGGCTTACGACCTAAAATTTCCTGAATACGATCATATTCTTCTGGCAATAATCCCAATTTTTTGGCTGTTTCTACGGTTGGTAGGCTTTCGTTAGATTCCACGCTTATATGTTAATTAATAAATGTTGTTGCATCGACGCAATAAGCGACAAAGGTAATAAATTTAGTGTAGAGACGCGATACCTCGCGTCTAAAAATTAGAGGTAAAATACTTTGTGCTTTAACCCCAGGTTTTAACCTGGGGAATCGGCGCGAAAATGCGCCTCAAACTTTGGCAATCCTGAAAGGCTTGCCAAAGAGACTACAGTCCCGTCCAATATTCCTTATCCTCCGGCGTATCCAAATCCCGGTATTCCGTATCAAAATCAACAAAGTAACATGCCTCCGGATGCTGCTTCCAATAAGCGCCTAGACCTCGGTCGCCCGACCAATCATAAAATTGAGGCTGTAAAACTTGCGGAATAATTACGGGTGGAGAAGCCTGTCCCTGAAAACGAGAAACAATGGCCTGATTGAGATGATCTTGTAAGGCCTTTTGAAGTTTCTGCAGGTGCTCCAAACGAATAAAGGGTAAATCACATAAGAAAACACATACATCCGATTGCCTAATTTGCTTTAAGCCAAAAGCCAAACTTGTACCCATGCCTGCTGCCCAATCTGGGCATGCATGAAAATACACGCTTGGAAATAAGGTCTGAATATGCGCCATTTCATTTTGCAGGTCGGGTGAAACATGTCCAATTACTACATGTACCTGCTCACAAGAATCAAAAGACAAACGAACCGTTCGCAACAATAAGGTCTCCCCATTTAGACGAACCAATTGTTTCGGTTCGCCTAAACGAGAAGAAGTTCCAGCTGCCAATAATAAAGCAACCATTAGATAGAACTCATATCAAAGGGTAAGGTGCGGATACGTTTACCTGTAGCCAAGAAAACGGCATTACATAATGCTGGGGCAATCGGTGGTAATCCGGGCTCCCCTACTCCGCCAGGTTCCTCTTGACTTGGCATCACAAAAATTGTTGAAGCCGGAATCTCTCCCTGACGCAATACCGTATATTCATGGAAGTTGCTTTGATCCGTTTTTCCATGTGTCCTTGTAATTTGGTTACATATGGCTGCCGAAAGACCATAAACGATATTACTTTCCACCTGAGCCTTAATATTGTCTGGATTAAGTGGAAAACCGCAATCAATCACGGAATAGACATGTTTGATCTTCACTCCCGTATTTTGCTTCTCCACGACGATGGCATGAGCGACGATACTCGCAAATGAACGAGCAATTGCGATGCCGATGGACACTCCTTGTTTCCGTTTGGCACGATAATCCGAGATTTCGGCCAATTTATTCAATACGGTAACAAATTTAGGTGCGTCCCTCAAGAGATGTAAACGCAAGTCCAAAGGATCTTTTTCTCCCTCAAATGCTAATTCATCCATAAAGGACTCCTGGGCAAATACATTCGTTGACGCATAAACCGAACGCCACCAGAGTACCGGTATTTGTGGATCCACCCAATTGAATGAATTCCGACGCGCCGGAAATGCATAGGGACTATCCTCCAAATTGATCCCCTCTCCTGCCCAAGGATCCGGATTATTACGCATATCCGCCTTAAATACAGACGACATAATCGATGCCCCATTTAACCGATGTTCAAAGGCAAGTACATTCCCATCCTTATCCAATCCTCCCTGCATAGCAGAAATCATACCGGGTCGGTAGGGACCTTGTTGGATATCATCCTCGCGTGTCCAAATTAATTTCACCGGAGCATTCACCTGCTTAGACAAATTTGCGGCTTGCATGACAAAATCGAAAACAGCTTTCCGACCAAATGCCCCCCCCATAAAGGTGACATTCACTTTGATATTTTCCCGTTTGACACCTAAATAGGTCGACAAATCATTAACTAAGCCATCCGGCCCTTGAACGGGAGCCCAAACTTCTACCTGATCACCTTGGACAAACACTGTTGCATTACAAGGTTCCATAGGCGCATGCGACATAAATGGCGTTTGGTATGTACCTTGAACCTTATAATCAGAAAGCTGTAAGGCTTTAGCAAAATCACCTACTTTGGCATCTTTATATTCATTTCCTTCGTGTAAGGCTGCCGCTTTCGCTTGATTAAAATATTGTTCGGTTGCCGTTTCTCCGAATCCCAAGGCATTCCAAGAAACTTGCACTAATTTTTTCGCTTTTAAGGCCGACCAGTAAGATTCACCTACCACAGCAATCGCATCTGATTTCCCACGAAGTTTTTGATCAAATCCGCCTGAATCTGAATATGGACCATGGAAGAAAACACGTTCCGTTTTTAATACAAAACGAACACCCGTCACTGCCATTGCTTTTGTGGCATCATAAGATTGTACTTTCCCATAGATGTAAGGCGAGTGTAAGATACTGGCATACAACATCCCTGGCAATTGTACATCCATTCCAAAAATTGCTGTCCCATCAACTTTCGCTGGAACATCTGGACGCATGGATGGTTTCCCTAATTGGGTAAACTCAGAAAAGGATTTCAATTTTGGCTTAGCAGGTACGGGTAAATGAGATGCCTCTTCTACCAAATCCCCATAGGACAATTTCGCCTTGGATTGATTATTGATAACAAATCCGTCTTTCGTAGAACAATCATTTGTGGAGATTTTCCAACGATTCGCTGCGGCTTGAACGAGCATTTCTCTTACCGTTGCTCCCGCAGTCCGTAAAGGGATCCAGCGTGTTCGCACAGATGATGACCCGCCAGACAGTTGGGACCCAAAACGATCCGATCCATCCGTCATTTGAATCTCTACTTGCTCTAAAGGAATGTCTAATTCCTCAGCTAAAAGCATGGGAAGGATTTGATAGGTTCCTTGTCCCATATCCGGACGCGGATTAAACAAGGTTACCTTTCCTACTGCATTGATATTAATGTAGGGATTAATCTGAACCCCTACGGTCGTTACTTTTTGTAATTGCCTTCCTTTGCTATCCGAGGAGAATCCCAAAGCAAGAACGAAAGCAGATGTCGTACTGATGCGCAAAAAATCGCGACGCGAAGTTGTAGATTTCATGTTTATGATTTTTTAGCGGTTTGAATTTTATGTGCGGCAGAATGAATGGCTTGGCGCATGCGGGTATAAGTACCACACCGACAAATATTCCCAGACATGGCAGTATCGATATCCTCATCGCTTGGATTGGGATTAGAAGCTAATAAAGCTGAAGCAGCAAGGATTTGCCCCGACTGGCAATAGCCACATTGAGGGACTTGCGCTTCCACCCAAGCCTCTTGCACGGGATGGGTAGCGTTCTCCGACAATCCTTCTATCGTAGTAATTTTATCCGTTGGTTTTAAACTTGAAACTGGCGTTGAACAAGAACGAATCGGGGTACCATTCAATAAGACGGTACAAGCCCCACATAACCCCATTCCACAACCAAATTTTGTACCCGTATATCCGATGACATCACGAATGACCCAAAGTAATGGAGTATCTGAATCCACATCCACCCGATGCTTTTTCTTATTAACTGATAATTGATATATCGACATTTGAATAATTATTTACGGTTAAATTTAATATAAACATTCTATTTTTGTGGCATGCTTCAAGAGGAAATAAAATTCATTCAGGAACATTTACAGCATGACGCAAGCCTTATCGCTTTGTCGGCAAAAAAATATCCCCACTTAGATATTAAAAAGCTTGCTGGCCAAATACAAGCAAGACAGAAGTTGGCCGACAAATTACCTACATGGACTGCCCATGAAGCCGTTTATTTTCCCCAACAAATTTCGTTGGAACAGGCATCTTCTGAGGCAACTGCCCTATTTAAAGCATCCCTCGTTCAAGGAAATTTAATCGACATCACGGGTGGTATGGGAGTAGATTCTTGGGCATTTGCCCAACAATGCGAACAAGTCACTTACGTAGAGCAGCAAGAAGAATTGGCAAAACACACCCAATACAATCACCAGGTTTTGGGCTTGCAAAACGTGACGCATATCCAGGGAAATGGATTAAATCATTTAAGAAACACGTATGATTGGATTTATGTCGATCCTGCTCGTAGGGACCAGCAAGGAAATAAAGTCATCTTGTTTAAAGACTGTCAGCCAAATGTTCTGGACCTATTGGACCAGGTAAAAACCAGTAAAATACTAATCAAAACAAGTCCCGTATTAGATATCAGTCGGGCCATCCAAGAACTCGGCGGCGTGGAAAAAGTATTTGTGGTGGCATACCAACAAGAAGTTAAGGAATTACTTTTTATCAAGTCGGGGCAATCAAGTTTAGACCCGGAAA
>JACCDU010135609.1_pt1 | contig 32491 bp, 56 predicted proteins | sample 7446081 | NCBI WGS metagenome assembly JACCDU01 (sample SAMN15323447, study PRJNA562643) | freshwater metagenome | isolation source: river surface water | place: USA:Blue River Watershed | collected 2017-08-17
ATATCTGGAGATTTAGCCTCTGGTAAAGAAAATAAAAAATATATTAACTCAATAAAATCAAAAGGAGTTAAAGTAGAAACAATAGGACCGGTTATATGAAATATTTAAAAATATTTGAAGCTTTTGAATCAGAAATTTTAGGAAAAACACTTAAATTTTTATCTAAAGCTGGTAGAGAAGAATTTAAAAGTCAGTTAGATACAATAGCAAAATTACTAGACTTTCCGATGTCTAAATATTCGGATGATTACTTCCAATACTTACCTTTCAAAAAAGCTCTAGAGCTTAACTTCAATGAAGGTGATAAACCTTGTGATGCTAAAAGTATTGAGCAGTTTGATAATGGAATTGAAGGTGAAGTTTGTCAAGGTGGCATGATTAAAAGAAATTGGGGTAGAGGAACAAGGATGGTAAAATGTCCAGTTTGTGATGGTACTGGTATAAACCCAGTTAATAATCCAGAAATTAAGTGGATAAAGTTTTGGTTTGACAAAGATGGTAATTATTTAATGAAAACTGGGGTTGATGGTGTTATTAGAAAGCCTAAAATGAGTGAAGTTAAAAATTACGTAGAAGTTGAAGTATTGTCATTTGAGCAAATCAAAGAACTTCCTTCTGAAGTCAAAGTTTCAATTTTATTAGAAGGTTATAAAAGTGTGATAGCAACATCATTTAGATGGAATAATAAAGTTTATATGATACAAGATCATCACGATGGTGATAAGCCCTATGGTAGTAACGAATTTGGTAAAGATTGGAGAGAATACGGACGATACTCTTGGATAATCAGCTCACCCAGAGATTATAAGGGAAAAGCTGTGCTTGTAGAGGAAGTAAAAGATGAAGTGGAAGAATCGGTGAATCCATATGAATGGAATGCTTATATAGAAAGTGATTATCGAAGAATTAGATGTAGAGAAACTAGTCGTTGGGATATTGGATTAGAAGAATCTTTAAAGGGAGCTAATTTTGCTATTGTTTTGAACTACTTAGATTTAAAAAAATCAATCTATAAAAAGAAATCTGAAATTATATCTGCGAGAGAAGAAGAAAAAAGCGGTGCTTTAGCCTTAATGTCCGACGAACAAATCAAGAACTTGAATATTTCTAGATATTTAGAGGAAATCGGAAAAAGAATGCAAATAACAGAGGATTTAAAGGACGTCAAAAAAACTATTATTAGATTAATTGGTGGAAGAAAGTCACCACTATACCTTATAAAAGGTAATATTCACCGTGCTTTAAAAGAATTTTTAGACTATGTTTACTACTTTCTAAGGGATAAAGATTCATATTATCAAACACGTATTACTTCTTTAGTAAAATCAAAAATTGAAGACTATTCCGAAAGTAACAAACTATTACAAAATCGTTTTGATATTGTGAAAAGTCAATTAAAAAAGAATGTTCAAGATAATAATGAATTAGAAAAATCTGAAGTTTTGATTAGCTTACTTGAAAATTTAGAAATTTTTGAATCTAAGATTTGGGAAAAAATAAATTCTTTTAAATTTGAAAGCTTTAGTGATATTGAAGTTTTTTATATAAAAGTAAAATCTATTTGGGATATGTATGGAGACTCAAAAAAACTTTCAAATTTAAGATATAAATTAGATCAATTTTTCCGTACTTCTAATCTAAATAGACTTACTTCAATCTTACTTGATGATGATATCGAAGAATTAATGGATGCAAATAAAGAGTTAGTGGAGTTTACTAATTCAGCATTAAAACTTATTCAGTAAAAAAAAGTGGAGTTTTTAAAACTCCACTTTTATAAATTCTGAGAAACTATAAATTTTAGTTTCTTTTAATTCAGGCAGTCCTTTATGTTTTGTTTCGGCAAAATCCCTCAACTTTTTAATTCCAGCTCTTTTTCTGGATTCTTTTTGTTTTTTAGTCAATTTTTTATCTGTTTCTTTACCTTTCATAAAAGAACGAGCGATATCTTTGGCTATTTCTGGTACATCTTTTCTATCACCGGTTGCGTAGGCATAAGCCATACCCATAAGTTGTTGTTGGTTTTGTGAAACTGCTGGCATATTATTTTAGAATAAATTTTTTAACTTCTATATAGTCATAGAATTCTAAATACTTATGTAGTGCTTTAATTATTTCAGAGGATTTATTTCTTTTTTCTCCTTTGATAATTTCTATCCAATATTTTAAAAACTTTCGTAGATTGGATTCGTCTAGTAGGTTACAATCTTTAAGTATAACTAAATGGTTTAACTCGTCGAAATATTTATCAAAAACCTTTCTGATGATAACTTCTCTTTCATCGAAACGGGTTTTCTTATCGTGTGTTTGTATACCACCTAAAAGTATACCATCATCAAAAAAATATTCTTTACCACTGTATGAAATTCTGCTTGAATTCCAATCTAAGAGTCTATGAACAACTTGAACTTCTTCTATTTCAAAGAATTTATTCATTTGCTCATGTAGAAAAAGATTTTTCTCAAACTTTCTTTTTTGAGAATATTCAAATACACCTTTTATAGCTGTGAAAGTTCCTAACAAAAAAACTGAATTGGAAATTAAAAAATTTAAAATATTCATAAAAATAAATAATTTTATTATATATTTATTTCTAAATTTCGGATATTTACAGTATATTTATATTAAAATAAAACAAAAGCATATGTGGTCAAAATTTTTAAAATGGTTAGTAGATACTTTGGATAAAAATGATAAGTTTTATTCACATCTTTTTTCTTTGATTGGGGCTTTCATTTTTTCATACTTTTTCGTTCCTGGAAATTTAACCTCACCAGGTACAATTTTAATACTTGTAATATCAAATTTTGTTGTAGTTGAATTATTAGACTGGGTTCAAAAAAAATAAAAAAAAAGATTAGAAAAAACTTTGAAATTTAATAAAAATATACTATCTTTAATTTATCATTAAAAAACACAAATTAAAATAAAATACAATGAAGAAAATGATTATCAACAACTCTAAATTTTTCACTCACTTGGTTAGTTTAACATTCGCTATACTTACCGCTTTGATTCTGAATACACAGTTCACATTGAGTTTGAATGGATTTGCTGCAATCATTATTTACAATCTTATCTTCACTAACGTCTACCTTTTTCTCAGAGAAAATAAAATATTTTAACAAAAAAAAAGCTAAAATTTAATTAAATTTTAGCTTTTTTTATTTCTCTATAATAGAATTTCTATTACTTTTTAGATAGTTTCATATAACCACCAATTGCAGAAGCTAAAACAGCAGCTCCAATAGCGATAGTTGCAGGAAGTGCGATAGTAGCTAAAAGTGTAGTAGGAACAGCCACTGCAACTGCGCCAGCAATTGTACCAGCCAAACCAGCTCCAACTGCACCACCAGCGATAAGATTATCGGCTAGTTCGTCTTTCATTTTCTCTTCTTTTTCTTCAACGTTCTCAGCAACGAATCTTACAGTTTCATTTTTTTGAGCTTGAGCCTGAGCTGTTTTTTCCAAAGTGTCGATTACTTTTTCAACTTTACCAGTTTTTTGTAATTTCTCAACTTCTTTTTGGAAAGTTGGATCTGCTTGTAATTTCTTCACCATGTCTTCAAATTGAGCAGCAGTCACACCCATTTCTTTTAGTTCTGCTTCAGTAAGACCACCCATTTCAGCTTGAGCACTTTCAAAAAGATTGTTAAATCTTTCAAATGTTCTTAAATGTTTCATAGTATTGTTATTATTTTTTTTTATTATATATTAAACTTTTAAAATCAAATTTAGATTCTTTTTAAAAGTCTACTTAATGTATATATAATAATAAAAAAGTCAAAAAGTAACTTTTTGACTTTTTATTTGTTTTTATTTTTTTTGAAAGATATATATGCCTCTACTAAGATAAAATTTGCAATCAGTAAAAATAAAATGCCTGGTATACTAAACAATATTTCTCTGTTAATAAACCAACTTATTAATATGCAACTAAGAAGGCTGGATGTATGTAATGCTGTTTTATTCATTATTTGTTTAAATTACTGAGAAAATTTTTCTCGTCTTTTGTTAAAGAATCTAGTCCAGTTGAAGAAATCTTTTCTAATATGAAATCTAAATCAAGAGTCAAGTTTGTGACTTTATCTTTTTTAGGTAATTGATAAGGACTCATAGAACTTAGTTTTACCATAAACTCATCACCTAATTTGATATTATTGTCTTTTTTTGTAGTGTATGCTACTACATCTTTAGTATCAACATCTACCCAAATTTTATGGATATCATTATCTTTGAACATAACTAAAACTTCTTGATTCCAGTCAAACTGCAAAGCCATTTCTCTAAGTTTAGGATGATTGTATTGTTTTAAATCGATAAGTATCAGGTTCATAGTTATTTCTTTTTGATTGTTATGTAAATATAAGAATAAATATTGAGAAAAACAAGTTTTTTTGTAGAAAAAATAAAATTAAGTATTTTTTAACTTTTTCTATCGAATATATAAAGATATGGAAAAGTTTTCAAAAATTCAAAAAAGTTGGTTAGAAAAAGATAACTTTCTTACAAAAAAGTTCGAATTTAATAATTTTTTAGAATCAATAGATTTTGTAAATAAAGTTGCTCAAGTTTCAGAAGAGTTAAATCATCATCCAATTATAATTATTAATTATAATAATGTAGAAATTAAGACAACAACTCATGATAAAGGTAATATAATCACCGAAAAAGATACTCAACTATCCGAAAAGATTGACAAAATTTAGATTTTACGTGTTTCATTTATTTTTTTTTTTCTTCAAAATCCACCTCGAAAAGGTGGATTTCTATTTCAGAATATTATTTATTTTTTCATCACGATTTCTGTTCTTATAGGTTTCAACTAAATTAAGTAGTTTTTTTGAAGGAAAATATTTATCTTCCTTTTTACACCAAGATTTTAATTTGAAAACTGCTGATTTCCAACTTTCTCGATCAGTTGTTTCTTGGTAGAAACCAATTGAATATTTTTTCCCGAATATTTCGAGTTCGAATAGAATACCCAATTTATTATTGTATCTATCACCTTCGTTTATTAGGTGTCTTTTTACTTGAATACCAATATCCTTTAGATTTTGAGCATTCTTTTCTATATAATTGATAAGCTTAATAACTGTCATATAATCAAAATCATTTTTTAATCTTAATTAAATCCAAAACTCTATCTATTTATTAAACTTTATCACTTAGAAACTATAAAAAATAAAAAAATTTAATAAAAATGAAGTTAAGTAGATTAGAAGCAGTAAAAAAACATTACGAAGCCAGAGCAGCCGAAGCCGAAGAAACAATCCAGATTTATCTAACTAATGCTGTTGGCATCGGAGAACATCCACAAATTATGGAAGAACTTAGAAAACAAATTGAAGAATTAGCCTTTGCTAACGATTGTATTTCTAATATTGATGGACTTTTACAAAAATGGTCTTAAAATCTAAATCAAAATGAGTCTCGAAGTAAAAACAAAAACTACTGGATTCGGATCTCCCGCTGAAAATTATGTTCAAAATCGTCTAGATTTAAACCAACTAATACCAAACGATATAATCACAACTTTTTATTTTAAATACAGTGGTGTCACTAAATTAGGTGCTAAAACCGGTGATATCTTAGTAGTTGATAAAGCCTTAGAACCTAAAATGGAAGATTTAGTCTTAATCAAAGAAGACAATATTATTTTAGAAAAGTTTAATTCTCAACCAAATGTCTGGGGTGTAGTTACTTGGATATTAACTCAAATTAAAAAATGAAATTTTTAATATATAATTAATGAAAAAAATATTAGAATTTAGAGATTATGACATTTATACTAAGATATCCGATGTGGAAATTTTAGAAATGGCAAATATATCACCAAAGAAAACTGGATTGCAAGATATCTTTATTTGGGTGGGACCTAATCCACATACACATGGCAAAAGAATAAAAGTAAGTAACATACCAAACAAATTTAGTAAGGATAATTGCTTCACTATCACAATACCAAATTTCGAAATAATAGGTGATGTAGAATCTTGGATAACGTCATCACATATATCAGATATAAAAAGATTTATTACTTTGAATCTTGATTTAATAAACAAATTCTCAGAGGAAAAAATCTCGACTGACGAGTTTATTGATGGTATTGTTAAAATTTAACTAAATGTTTGAACACATAATTTCTACACAAAAGATAGCGATAATAGACGTAAACAACTTTTACGTCTCTTGTGAAAGACTTTTCGACCCAAAATTTGAAAATAAGCCAACCGTTGTTTTATCCAATAATGACGGCTGTATTATTGCTCGCAGTCAAGAAGTCAAAGACATGGGAATAAAAATGGGTCAACCATTATTCCAATTAGAAAAAGAGAAAAAAGAAAAACTAAAAAAGTTTTCTTCTAATTATACTCTTTATGCAGATATTTCAGATAGAATCGCTACTATCCTAAAAAGATTAGTGCCAAAAGTTGAAATCTATTCAATAGATGAATCTTTTTTAGATTTAAGTCACATTCCTGAAAAAGATATTTTAGAAGAATGTCAAAAGATAAAAGAAAAGGTAGAAAAACTAACTGGTATACCAGTGTCGATTGGAGTTGCACCTAATAAGACTTTAGCTAAGTTGTGTAACTTCTTATCTAAAAAAGACAAAATAAATTATAATGGTGTTTGTTCTTATTATAATATTGACAGACAAATTTTAGATGAAATTGATATTGATGAAGTTTGGGGAATTGGTAGAAATTATAAAAAAAGGCTTCAAAAGTTAGAAGTTTGTAATGTAAGTGATTTTATTAAATTGGATCCATCAATAGTTAAAAAATTTCTACACGTCACTGGGTTAAGAACTTGGTTAGAGTTAAATGGTGGATTGTGTCATCAAGTAGAAACAAGCTTCAAAACGCCAAAAATGATAACTTCTTCTAGAACTTTTGGTAGCACCGTTTGGGAATTTGAACAAATCAAAAACGCTTTTTGGACTTTTTTAGAAAACTGTCATACTAAATTAATAAAAGAAGAATTGACTGTCAATAAAATTAGCTTATTTGCAACCACAAATCGATTTGACGATAATTATTATGTTTGGAGTATAACAATAAGGTTGTTAGAACAAACAAGTGATAAACAACAAATTTGGAATCAAATTGCTTATCACTTAGAATCTCTCCCGGTTAGATTATACTATAAGGCTGGAATTCAATTTCACAACCTTTATCCTAAAAATATTAAACAAGAAAGTTTAGTTTATGAATATTTTGAAGAAGTTGAAGTGCCTGAAGTAGATTCACAAAAGTGGATGACTCGTAGAGATTTTTTATCAAAGAATTATACGACTTCCTGGAAAGAATTACCACAAGTTAATTAAAATAAAAAACCACCATTTAAAGGTGGTTTTTGTTTTACTTCTGACAATTCTTAATTTGGTCTCTGAGTTGTGCAGCCATTTCATATTCTTGTTTTTGCACTGCTTCATCAAGTTGTTTTTGTAAGTCTTTGATGTGTTTTTGGTTTTCTTTAAGAGCTTTGATTTTGTCTCTAAGTTCGGCCGCTTTTTCAAACTCTTGTTTTTCTACACATTCGTCTAATTGTTTTTGTAAGTCTTTTGTTACAGAATTGGTAGACTTATTAGATGTTGTTCGATAGAAAGTTGAAATCCGATAAGAATCATCTTTAGAGGTAAAAGTTTGTTTTACCCAATCACCAAATTCATCGGTACCTTTTTCAGTTTTGGATTCACCAACGATTTTGATTGGTTTGAATTTGAAATAGTGGTCAAATTCGCTAAAAAATTGTTCGAATTCGTCAAAAAAGTTTTTCATGCTCATAGTTTTAATTTTTTTATTAAGAGTAAGTCGAAAATCGTGCCAAAAGTGAATTATGACAGTTTGTCAGTTTCTAATTTTTTTTTTGTTTAGTTGATATAGGATGTGTATAAAAAAGTTTAAATTTAAGAAAGTTTTTTTTAATATATAATTATTATGTCTAAGAAAAAATTTGATAAAACCGTAGAATACCTCAAAGATAAAAATAAGATACTTTTCTTATTAACTTCTAATCGTTGGGAAGGACAAAATGAAATACCTAAATCTTCATTATTAGCCTATAAAATGCAGGAAGAATTAGGTAAAAACGCAGTTACAATTATAGATGTTTCAAAACTAAAAATCTATGAGTGTGAAGGTAATGTATCAGGTAGAACTGGTAATAACTGTGGAGTAAAAGAAGCTTTACTTACAAATGGTAATGATAAAACTGGTGAACTAAGGTGTTGGGCTTCTTACAATCATCCGGATGACGAGCTGTGGAAAGTAACTAATGAATTATTAACTTCTGATGCGGTTGTAGTTTTTGGTTCTATTAGATGGGGTAAGATGAACGCGGTGTATGCAAAATTGATGGAAAGACTTACTTGGTTAGAGAATAGACATACAGCATTAGGTGAAAAAAATATCATCAAAGATATTGAAATGGGTATTATTTCGGTTGGACATAATTGGAATGGAGAAGAAGCTTTGAAATTAGAGAAAAAAGTAATGGAATTTTTTGGATTTAAAACACCAGACGATTTATATTGGTCTTATCAATGGACTAAAAAAGCAGAAGATGAATCTTTATCGGGTTACAAAGAAGATGCTAAAGAATTCGATGATGAATTTGAATTCATTAGAGTTATCAAAGAAAGTATAGTAAAGTTTGGGGATTTCTTCAAGTAAAAGTAAACTTTATACCTTATGATATTTATAGATGAAAGTGCAAAATTGAAAATAGCAGAACTCAAAAAAAGTGAGAATTTATCGGATGATTACTTCCTTAGAGTTTGGGTAACAAGTGGTGGTTGTTCTGGATTATCTTATAAATTGGATTTTGATAATGAAAGTAAAGTTGGTGATGAAGTATTTGGTGACGAAGATTGTAAAGTAGTAACAGATGTAAGAAGCTTACTTTATATTTTTGACTCTACCCTAAAATTCTCTGGTGGTTTAAACGGAAAAGGATTTTTCTTTGAGAATCCGAATGCGACTAGAAAATGTGGATGTGGGGAAAGTTTTGCAGTTTAACGTTTTAAATAAAAAATAAATGGACAAAAAAGTTTGGAAAGGAACTACTTTCACAAGAAATAATAAAAACTTTAAAGAAAATATTTGGAAAGCGAAAAAGGGTGGTTTACACTTTGAAATATTTAGAAAGAGTTTAAAATGGAAAATAACAGCTCAAAATCAAAAGACGAATGAAACAATAGACTTAACTGAATTAGGATTCGAAGATTTAGAAGATGCCTTTGATTTTGTAATAAAATTTAAAAAATGATTGAAGGATATTTACTCCGAGAACTAGAACTATTATTACCTTACTTTATTATAGAAACTATATTTGAAACTTCGGACGGACTAATAAAGTTTAGATTTGTCAATAGACTTACAGGGGAAGTAGTTGAGTGTAATCTACATCTGTTCGAAATTGAAAGTCGCAGTGATATAGTTAATTTGTTGATGGAAACATTAAATAGACAAAAGAAACAAATAGATAGAGAACTTAAAATATCAACTATTATATAACTAAAAATACTCTGAAATAATGATAGAAATAAATTTTTATAAAAAAATAGATACTAATTGGGGAGAACTTCAACAGAGAGCTTTATCTGTTATAGATGAATTTGAAGAAGAAGACAAAGATATAATAGAAAGTGGTGAAGAGTTAGATGAAATTGTTGGTGAGTTATCTTTTTCACAACAATATGAAGATTACCGTAAAGCTATAAAATTAGGTTTGAAAACCTTTATTTTACAAGTTCTGGTTGAATGGGATGAAAGAGATATTTTATTAATAGAAGAAGAGTTTTATGAAAGATTTAAATCTTTTGAAATAGAAGGTATTTTAGAATCTACAAGAGTCACTAAGTTATATAGAAATCAAGTTGATTTACTAAAATCTTTTTCTGATGATAAAATGAAAATTAGTACAGATGATTTCGATTTTATATTAGATACATTCTCTGATGAAGTTATAGTTACCGTAAATTCATATGACATCAAATTCATTGATATAGATGATGAAGATGAAGATGAAGATGATTATTAAAATGAATATGTTCAATAAATAACTTAAATTAAAAAAACCGGTGTCGAGGGAGTTTTTAATCATCCGGTAGGTTTCTCCGATATTCTATTTAAAAATAGATAAAAGATTTTTTAATATATAGTCTTATGAGAAAAATATTAGACTACATAAGATTTATTAACGAGGAACTTAGAATTGAGGAAATGTATGCAGATAACATTCAAGAACTCAAATCAAACCTCCAAAAAAAGTTAAACAGTTATAAAAGTGAAATACTTGATAATATCATTCAAACAAAAGATGGTAAAATTGAGTACAAAGATGAATCTGTTTTTACTTTTTCAGAAGTTCTATCTGAATTAGAGTCGGAATTCGGTAAAGATGTTATTATTGACTTAAATCTGAAACCATTTTTAATCAAAATTTCCCAAATTCTAGACTTTGCAAGAAAAGACACCAAAAAAATAATCGAAAGAGAATTTACTGATTATCTACAGGACTTAGACGAAAGAATTGATAAAGTCAGCCAAGGTGGTGTTCGAGGTACTGAGGCTCAACATTTCGATATCGAAGAAGGAGAAGCTTCCTTAATAAAAGCATCTGTTTATAATCCAGAAGAAGAAGCTCTACAAGACGAACTAATCAAACTTCAATGTTGGGTAAAAGGTGGAAAAAGAATCAAAACTTCACAAGCTAACGAAGCTTATAGACAAAAGATTAAGGAGTGGCAAGAAGAACAAGCTAAAGAAGGTAAAAATATAAACCCTGGACAAGGCACTCGACAAAGATTTTTGAAAGAAGTAGAAGGTTTGGATACCACACCTATGTACCAATTCGAAACAGTACCAGGTGCGAAAAAACAAAAAATAGCTGTTGTTTTTGAAGGTCGTGACTCGGCTGGTAAAGGATCTGCAATCAAAAGATTTACGATGTTTGGTATACCAGGTGTTTCAAGAATCGTTGCTGGACTTCCAATTCCAACTGCAGAAGAAAGAGCTAATTGGTTTGCAAGATATGAACCACATATGCCAAAAGAAGGAGAAATTGTTTTCTTTGATAGAAGTTGGTATAATAGAGCAGTTGTTGAACCTGTTAATGGTTATTGTACAGAAGAAGAATATATGAAGTTTATGGATGGTGTGAATGACTGGGAATCATCCTTGATAGACTCTGGTATTCATTTAATTAAACTTTGGTTTTCAATCACCGAAGAAAAACAAAAAGAAAGATTCAAGTTAAGACAATCAAACCCACTTAAATTCTGGAAGTTTTCACCAAATGATGCAAAAGTTTTGACTAAGTACGATTTGATTACTCAATTCAAAATTCAAATGTTTAACAAAACATCTACAAGAAAAGCACCTTGGATAATTGTTAATTCAAATGATAAAAAATTAGGAAGACTAAACGCAATTAGATACGTTCTATCACAGTTTAAATATCCCGAAAAAGATGAAAAAGTTTGTGAGTGGTATCCAGAAATAGTGACTATATTGAAATAAAAATAAAAAAAATCTACTTTTTAGTGGATTTTTTTTTGTAGTATCAAATTTTAATTTTATATTTGTATAAAATATGAAGAACATGATGAAAAAAGATATTCTAAGTCGCTACTGTTGGGTATTAAATGTTTTAGAGTCTTGCAAAACTGACGAACAAATTGAAACCACTCAAAAACTTTTTAATAACTTTTTAAAGTTACATGATTCTGAAATAACAGATAGTAATATTTCTTCATTTAAAAAAGTTTTTGAGAACGAGAAAAAATCAAAATGCTTGAATTTGAAATCTAAGAAAACTAAAAATAGGTTTGGATTCAAAATGTCTAAATTTTTTTTATTTTAATCCTTTGGAGTTTCGTCATCTTGATATATACAGAAAAATATCAAAATGATTAATATAAAAAAAATAAATCAAATTGCAGACACAGACGAAGGAAAGGTTTTACTAGCAGCAATTGCAATCCTGACATCAATAGACGAACAGGATATTGAAGATAATTTATGGGGAGGAATGGTACATCCAGATGAAGCGTTAGAAAAAATTGTGGAATTGGCTAACAAAATTTACTTCTTCCAAGAGTGGGAAGCAGAACAAATTTCAAAACAACGTGAATCCAAGTTAAACAAAATTATAGAATAAAATATAAAAAACAGATTCTGGTGAAACCTCCCCAGGTTAGAAATAAAGCAAGGATAAGCCAGAATCACCTTAAATGGTTAGAGATACCGAAGATTTGGCAACATTTCTAAAAAATGTTGTGGCTGACACCTCGATACAAGTCTAAGAAAAGGGGTCGTGGGAAAGAAGGCAGGTAGCAGAGCCTCCCAGTAGCTTGACTGTTTTAAACGTGGTAAGACACTAATTGGTTTTTTGAAAGAAAACAAACCAGCTAAAATCCACTCACCGGAATCTCAGGTGAGGTTTTTTTATTTTATAAATCTTATAAAAATGTTAAACTCAGGAAAAACACAAAAACAAATTCAAGATTCTAAGAAACTATTGGCAATTTCTCTATTTGTAATTTTAGTTTGTACAATAATATTTACTTTTTTTAAATAGAAGTTAAAATCTAAACAGTATGAAACAATTTATCTTAATTCTACTTTTTCTATCAGTAAGTTTTTCTAACAGTTTTTCACAATGTTTAGATTGGAAGAATTTCCCAACTGGAGAAAATGATGCAAAAACTCTACACATTTTATATCGAGATAAATTCAAATTAAAGAAATTCGACGAAGCTTTTCCAATCTGGGACAGCCTTTACAGATTTGTTAAATTACCTCTACCAAATAGGTATACACACTTCAATGATGGTATAGAAATGTTAGTTTATTTTGCTAAATCCGAAAGTGATACAGTAAAAAAATCCAAATTAATAAATCGAATTATAGAAGTCTATAATGATAATTTAAGTTGTAATGGATTAAATACAAATGCACTTTCTTGGAAAGGATATCATCTACTCGTGTTAAACTATAATCAAGATTCAGTTTATCAAAATCTAAACAGGGCATTAGAAATTGGTGGAAGAAGTGTTACACCTATGACTATTTCTTATCTGACTAGATTAACTATACAATTCTATAAAAACAAAAAAAGTGGATTTGATTCAAATTTTATGTTGAATCAATACAACACAATCAAAGAAATAGTTGGGTTTAATTCAACTAGAAAAGATTCTATGACTTACGGAGTTTACTGGAAAGACGTAGAAAGCCAGTATAGCCAAATTTCTGAAATTTTTCCTTGTAGTTGGTTTAAAAATAAATATTCTGCCTTAATTTTAGACAATTGGAATAATGATACCATTCTTTATGATATCTCAAAGATTATTTCTAAAAATTGTGGCAAAGAAGATTCACTATTTACTTCTTTGAATTATCGAATATATGAAATAAGAAAAATAAAATTAATTAATTTTGAAATAAAAATTATCGAATCAGATACCGCGACAATTTATAGAAAAATTTTAGCTTGTGGAAATTTAATTCAATATGATTCTGAATTTTCAAAAAAATATAAGGAAAAGGAATGGTATCTAAGTTCCAAATTGGTAGATTCAAATATAGAATGGATAGATAATGATACAAAATCAGAGATTATCTATCGATATGCCTATAAACTATACGAAGAAGGTGATTTTATTTCCTCTCGGAACTACTGTAGAATTGCTTCGAGATTTTGTCCATATTGGGGAGATCCTTATATCCTAATAGGCACTATGTATGTTAACTCTGGTTTTAAATGTAGTCCTACTACAAATGGTGTTGGATTCGATGCTTCATCTTGTGTATGGGTGGCTATAGATGAGTGGAATAAAGCTAAGTCAGTAGATAGGGATTGTGTTAATAGAGTAAATGACTTAATTCAAACTTATTCTAAATTTTTACCAACTAAATCAGATTTACTACTAAGAAACTTAGATGAAGGATCTACCTATCAAGTAGGTTGTTGGATAAATCAATTTACAAAAGTTAGAGGTATTTAAAATAAAATAAAATGGAATTAGTTACAACATATATTTGTAAAAAAAGTGATATCGGAATTCATGATAATATGTTCGGCGGTGCTGTTCTGGGTTTGATAGACCAATCTGCTGGTGCTTATGCTTCTCAGATTTGTGATACACCAAGAATGGTAACCGTGAAGATAGACCAGTTGGTTTTTAAGAACCCTGTTAAAGTAGGTAATATAATAAAAATCTATTGTAAAGTCGAAAGTTTCGGTAATACCTCGGTTACCTTATACGTTGAAGTTAGAAAGCATAATGTTTATACAGGACAACAAGAAGTAGTAGTTTCAACATCAATTGTGTTTGTTAGAATTGATGAAGAAGGTAGACCGATTCCAATATCAGAGAGAGTCAAAGAAAGATATAACAAAAATAAAAATCAATAGAATTATGCCTAAATTTTATGAAATGGTTGAGGTAGAAGCTGAAGTCTGGGTAGATCCACAGGCGTTCTTATCTGAATGTAGTGAAAAAGAAATCAAAAGTATTATCAAATGTTTGGTAGAAGATGGTCATCTCAACTCAACAAATATTAAAAAAACTAACGATAATTTTTTAGATGAAATGTGGTCAGAGAAAATAGAAAAGATACTGTGTAATCGACTGTTATTATCCGACGAAGAAATAGAGTTCATAGAAAAAATTGCTAATAGATTATGACTTCATTTTTCTTACTAATTTTAATGTTAGTTATTTTTTATATATTGGGTTTTTTAGACACTGACTAAAAATCTTTCTTTAATATATAAAGTAATAATTTTATGAAGAAACTAAATACAGCTGAAGAGAATAAACTAATACAGAGTTTAGATATAGATGGAAGCATTCTCTACTTAACTTATTTACATACTGGAAATTTACCAACTCTTGATGAATTATTAGATTGGAGAAATCAATTGGGTGAAATGTCTCAAAAATATGATTTCCCACAAGATTGGTTTGATAGAGAAATAAGAGCAACTGATTATTTACTTTCTAAAATCGATGATTACTCAAAATAATCATCGATGTAATTATTTTCGACATAATTGTTTTCTGAGGGGTCATTAATTTTTTTTGAACCGCCACCACCAGCACCCGCTGATGAAGAAGAGGAAGACACCGCTGTTTTTTCAAATATCATTTTGTCTCTTAATACCCATGCTTGTTGTTTAGCTAACCTATCATCGATTGTTGGATTACTCGACTTGATGCTCTGGTATATGTTTTTTAGATTGCTCATTTTCTATTTTTTTTTAAACTTATTTTTAATAAAATATATATTTAGAAATAAAAATGTAACAAATGAATTTAGACAACTTTGTAACAAAAAATCAAGCTGTATTGTTAGCTGAACTAAATTTCGAGGATGCTACTTTTGCTTACTATGATGAATCTGGTTTAAATATTGACAAGTATTTCAGAAATCCGGATAATTTGAACTCGAAATTTACCAGATTCAATAAATTAGAAACACAAAAATATTCAGCTCCAACTGTCGATCAGGCATTAAATTGGATTTTTGATGAATTCAATTTATTTATACAATATAATTTAGTGAATGGTAGATTCAACTTTTATATTTATAATTTATCTAACGATAATAAATTGATGTTTAAATCTGATGTGTTGTCTGAGAAACTTTATGATTGTAAAAGAGCTTCACTCTCACACATTTTAACAATTTTAGAAGTATCTTTATTACAAGGATAATTTTTTTTCAAAATAGTTTGTATTTATAAAATATTTACTTATATTTGTATTAATAATTAAAAACAAAAAAATTATGAAAAAAATTACATTTTTTACGATTCTTTCTCTTCTTTTAACATCTTGTGTTACAAATAAGTCGGTCTTCAAAATCGCTCCTAATGTAGAGTATACATTTAATGGTATTGATTTAGTCAACACAACACAAGACACACTAGTAATCCCTAAAAAGTATAAAGTAGTCATTAAAGACTAATTACCTTCTTTGTATTTCCAAATAGGGGCTTTATAAGCTGGTTCATCTTTAGGTCTAACTGAAGTCCCAACATTATCCCAACTGTTGAATTTAATGTTTAATCTAAAGTCAACTTCTTCAGAATATTCCTGATAAAGTTCATCAGCAATATTTTTCGGGAAATAAGCATCTACAAATAATCTGAAATTATCTAAATAAAATTTTCGGAAAGAATAAATAATTTCTTTTCGAAATTTGATTTCGTCAACATTGCCACTTTTTTTACATTCTTTTAAAAATTCTTTAATTTTCTCTGTATCGAATTTAGTGAAATTCACTTTTTGTTTTACTTCTTCTTTAATTTCAGATGGTACAAATTTGTAGATAGAATTATTTAAGTAATTTGTAATATACTCAATTTGAAACTCCTCACTTGCTTCTATTATTTGTGACATATTTACTACACCAACACTATTTGGATGAAACTTATCTTTTGGTGTAATTGAAGTTTGAAATAAATAAAATAAACTATTACTATGTGCACCCATTTGAGTTTTATTACTTAAATCATAAGATATAGACGACGAACCCCTTTCAGATTTAAAACTAACTTTAATGACTGAATAATTTATGGAATCAGATGCTGCTCTAGCTGCTCGAGTTAATGAAAGTAATCCATTAGCTGAAGCAACTATAATCTGACTATCATCTCTGATATCAAAAATCTGAGTACCATCATCTGATAATTTCGTCTCACCAATTTGTAAATAATCCACTGCTTTAATGTCTTTTTGAACTGGTTTAAAATCAGATAAAATTAGTGAGGTATCACCACCAAATCTTGATTTTAACTCACCAAGAGTTGCGGTATAAAATTTTGAAGATTCTTTTGTAAGACCAAATTTATGAAGAGCATTATTGTAACATTTAGTATCCGAAGTAGAAGCTTCTAAATAGTTTGCCTCTAATTTAGGTGATTGAGCAATTTGTTCAATTTTTACTCCAACTGTGTCTGGGTTTGAATTTACATTACCAAAGAGTAAAGTTGCAGCTAGAGCTGCTGTTGATAAAAATTCCTCTTCTTCGTTTATCAATGTGTATTTAAAACTCTCAAAACTTTTCAAATATTTCATAAATTTATATTATTGTATTTTTATTATATATTAAAAAAAATTGAGCGAATATCTTGTTTCTGGCTTAGATTTGGTGATATATAGTTAAAATTAGAATATAATAATGAAAAATTATAATTTCAATAAAGAATTTTGTAGCTTCAAACAATCTAGTCTTTTAGAAGAGATTGGTTTCAATGAACCCTGTCTTGGATTTTATATAGGTACTAATCCAAATCAAGTTATTAGAGTCGATAGTGATGATTTTATTTCTACTTCAACCAAATCAGACTTTTATGATACCTGGGATCCTCACTTTGATGTGATTGTTACTGCGCCTTTATTACAACAAGCTTTTAGATTTTTTACTTCAAAAGGTATTTATAATGATGTTAGAAATTGTGAAGTTGATGGTTGGATATTTAAAGTTGAAAATAAGAATAAAAAGTTTGAAAGTGAAAAATTTGAGACACATTCTGATTGCGTACAGGCTTGTTTAGATTATTTGATTTCATTTGTTATGAAAGAAGAGAAAATAATAGAAATTAAAAATTTCTTAAAAGATACTGAATTCTATTATTTTGAGAATAGAGAAGATTTGATTACACAATTCTTGGATAATATTAATTAATATTTTTAGAAAAAGTTTGTCTATTTAAATTTTTGTGCTTATATTTGTATAACACAAAAAATAATATTATGAGAAACTCACTAACATACAAAACAATTACTGATAGTAGATTTGATATAAGATTCAATGCTAAGACTTTAGTTGAAGTTGAAATGGATGCTGTAGAGGCTCATATACTAGTAGACTCCATCAATGAATTTATACATGATTTCAGTAAAGGTGGTAATATTGTAGAAGTTAAGGTCGGAGATAGTGGTATTGGTTTAATTGTAGATATTTGGCAGGATTTTAGATATGACGATTTAGTCGAATCTGCAATATTTTATTTTGAAGATTTTGTTTTAGTCTAAAACATAATTTTGTAATTTAATATATAACTTAATTCTCGACCGGCCCGTGGATATGGGGGTTAAGTTATTTTTCGACTTATCTCTAAGTGAGAAAAAATAAATCATATTAAAATTTATGAAGTATTTTTTCTTTCTCTTAGCGATTTTATTTTTTTCTTGTAAAAAAGATGATTCAATTATAAATAAGGAAGAATTTTCTTATTTCATTGATAAAAATTTTTTAGTTAAATCTTATCGATTTGAAGATTTCTCTACCGGTGAAAATTATGATTTACTTGATAACTCAGAAATCGACACACTTTATTTGATATTTCGTGTTGAATCAATGTATTTGGGTAAAATCGAAAATTCACAAAATAATAGTTTCGGTTTGGGTGTTGATAAATATTTAATAAAATTCGAAAATGAAAAAATAAAAATTTCACGAGATAGTTATAGTGATTTTAGCGTGGTTTATTTTTCGAAAGATTTGTTAGTTATCGAGGGTAAACATTTATTACATAATCAATTTCAAAGAATTTCTATTACTGTAAGTGAGGTAACTACACCATCTATAAATTTACAAAATTTAATATCGAGATTTGTTAGACAATAATACCTCTTCAATTTTAAGATTTCTTTCTACTGAAATAGAGAATCCTGAAAATTGCTCAGCTAAAAATTGACATTCGTTAATTACAAAATCCATATTTCGATAAACACCATTTCTGGTTTTCAAAAAATCAGTGTTAAACATCATATCTGAGAAATGTCCACAATCAAATCCATATACACAAATATCATCTTCTTGATGGAAGTAAGTTAAACCTCCATGTACTGTGAAATTTATTTCTGAATAGTCTAATCCAAAAAGTTTGTTGTCTGTTGTGATATCTACATAGCCACACAAAAAAAGGTGATGTGGATTTCTTTTAATATGACACTTGTAAAAAGTATCATTCTGAGCGGTGTATATCCATTCTTTGTAATTGCCTTCCTTCTCGATTAATTCTTTATAATTCATAGTTCTAAATTTATTAAATAGATGAATAAAGTTGATTTATTTTGAATTTTAGTTTTGAATTTTAATATATATTCTAAAATATTAAATTTTATGAAACATATACAAAAATTTGACAGATTTAGAATCAATGAAGAACTGACAGGTTTAGGAATTTTAGCTGGTGTTGGACTTGCTTTTGCTGCAAGTGCTATTTACGATAAGGCAAAAAAATTCTGGTCAAACCACGTTATTGGTGACAAATACCAAGAAACTGGTAAAAAAGAAGTTATTATAACAAAATTGCCACCACTAGTCTCTCCCACTGCTATTCTTTCCGATGAAGAAAGAAAGTCTGGTGAAGTAAAAACTGAAATCAAACAATATAAAGATGATTTCGGTAATCTTTACTGGGGTTATGATCATTTATATTCAGATGAAGAATATGCTAGTTGGGAAGAAGCAGTAGCTGCTAAAGATATTTACACAGCACTTTTCAAAGAAGAAGATTACACAACAATAAAATCTTTTTTACAAAACAGTGATAGGTACAGTGGCAAAGGAGTAAGTGCTAGTCCAACTCCAGTTGAAATGATATTTAGAGAAGATATTTAAAAAATAAAAAAGATAAACTTTAAGTTTATCTTTTTTTATTCTTCTATTGTCGCTAAATTAGTAGTTAAGATTGTAGAAACAAAAAAAATAAAACTAATGATAATTTTTTCATAGTTCAATCATTTTTCATTTTATTCTTTAAAAAATAAAAAAGTTTATTTTGAATGTTTTAACAGTTCTAAAAGTCCATCAAATTGGTCACAGAGAAAATATTGTTTAGTTTTCATCTTCGGTCTGTTTAAATAACTCTCTGTTCTGAATACCATATACCAACCATCTTCTTTTTTTTCTATGATGATACTTTTTCCACTTTTTTTGTCATATCCTGTTACAAAATGTATTCCTAATTTACTGTCATAGAAATCAAGTCTAAACTTCATCTCAGGAGAGATTTTTTGAATTATTTTCAATTCATTTTCAGGAAAATCTATTGTTTCATATTCAAAAGTTAAAAAAGTTTCTTTTTCAACTTCTTCAAATGGTGCCGATTCTGTGTATTCATTTGATTCAAATTTCTTACCAGGATTTTTAAAATCTATAATTTGAGGCTCACCTTTTTTAAATTTTAGGATTATTTTATTATTATGAATTTCATATTTATCAAAGTCATCACTTATTTTATAAAGTAACATCATCCCATCTTCATCATAATATAGAACTTCAACGCCGGATACTTCGATAATATCATCTTTGAGTTTGTATTCTTGTTTGGCTAAGTTATCAAATTCATCTGGTGTCAATCCAACTACAAAAAAGCCAAGATCGGTTTTAAATATATCTTTGTTTATTTGTTTAGAAAAGTCACCAGCTAAATCACCAAATTTCGTAAACTCAACTTTAGCCCAGTCAACTTGTTTAAAGTCCTCAAATGTTTTTATCTTTTTCATTTTTTTGATAATTTATATTCTAATGTCTTTTCTTCTGGATACCATTTTTTAGTGTAATGGAATCCTGTTGGTAATTCTTCTATTAGTTTTTTCCAAGCTCTATCAGCACCTTCAGATCTAAATACTGAAACTATTATAATATTTGGATGTAAATTTAGTAAGTCAATAATAGACTTTCTGTAATATCCCATCATCCTATAATCTTCTTCGATTAAGGCGTCAATTATTGTATAATGTTTTCCGTCATAACTTTCTAATTGAAATGAACCAATTTTATTATTTGAGTTGTCTAAAATATCCACATCTATAAAATTATCGTCAAATTCTTTGACTTGTATTGACTCAGTAATTTTTTCATCAGGTAGTTCGATTCTAAAAATTAATCTAGCAAAAGGTTTATTTTCGAGACTTAGTGACCAAGTGTCAACAATTCTGAAAAATATTTTTGTATTTTTATAAAAAGATATGAATCTTGAAAAGACGTTTTTTAAAACTTTGAAAATAAATCTTCTGATAAGAATTGTTTTGTAAATATTGCCAGTTGAATCAATTAGTACTGATTTTGTTTCAGGATCAGATTCCTCTAAAAATTTCAAAGCTAATTTTTTACTTATTTCTAATTCGAAATAAATAGATTTCAAACCTCTATTTTGAGCTGGCTTTTCAACTTTGAAATAATCATCAGAATCTGTATCAAGTGTTATAAAATTGAATGGGTCTTCATTCATCTTCCCGTCACCAGATAAGAAAGTCACATAACTTCTAAAAAAAGTCCAAAGATTAGGATTAATAAGATTGAAAAACCAATCACGTTCAAGTGATTCATCTTCTTTCATAGATATATCACCAGAATCAATATAATTCAAGAGCATATCTTCTACATCTTCATAGGTAATTTCAGTTTGAAAATTTTCAAATAGTTTTAAATACTTCATAATAACTATATATTAATTTTAGATATATAAATCTAAAAAAATGTATTCTACAATTGATTTACATGGAGTTTCTCACTATAAAGTTTCTGAAATTTTAGATAAGAAGATTTGGGAATCTATGAACTCTGGAAAAAGTGGATTAAAAATTATAACTGGAAATTCAGATAGAATGAAACAATTTTCTATTTCAGTTATAAAAGAATATGGATTTCATTATCAGATTGGTGATCCAATTAATAATGGATATATTTTAGTTTTCTTAAAATAGTTATGAATAGAATGTTATCAAAAGGTGAGAATTTAGAAGTAGAAGTAAATGGTGTTTACTTTAGCTTTGAAATTGAAGAAGTGGAGTCAAACAAATTGACTCTAATAAAAAAAGAAATCACATCCGAAAAGATTCAGAAGTCTGCACCAAAAATAGAAATGTTTTTAGATCCTTCTATTTAAGAAGTGATTTAGCATAATCGTATTGTTTATCTGAAAGTATTTTAATAGGTTTTGCTTTACCTATATCGACTTTCTCTAAATATTTAGAAGTTTTTAGTTGCTTCTGTAAGGAAATCAAAAAGGAATTAGTACCATCATAGGCTCTAATTTTTTTATTTAATTCGATTTTTTCTTCTATTGTAAACATAGTGAATAATTTTAAAATTTAAAAGACGCTCTAAGATAGAGCGTCTTATTTTTTAGTCTTTATTTTTGATATTTAGAAGTCTTTTACAAACACCCAGCCAATACTCATAACTTGGGTAAAAAACAAGTACAATACCAATTATTGAAATAAAACCAAATGGTGAACCAGGATAAGCCTCATGAAATGTAAAGAATGATACTAAACTAAACACTCCAACAAGAATTACAAACCAAGTTAGTAAATAAGCGGAAAAATTTTTTAAATGTTTCATTTTTATAGTGAATTTAATTTTGGTGACAATAATTTTTATTTAGAACAAATATAAGGAGAAGTTTTTAATTAAACAAGTTAAATTATGTTAATTTTTTTATATATACAATTATGAAATACCTAAAGAAAATTTTTGAAGACTTTGATTATAAAAGCCAATATGAAGAAATTGAAGACTATTTCTTAGCCTTTCTAGAAAATCAAACCGTAGATTCTGAAATCTTTTGTGAGATGGAAGATGCCGATAGCAGTGAGACATATTGTATATTTAGAGCTTGGCAACAAGGTGAAACAAAGTTTGATTCTATCGAAGCATTTGACGAACTACTTCTATTTAACGAAATAAAGACTAACTTTTTGAAAAAGTTAAAGGTATCTTTAAAAAGACTGAATCAAGATGGATTTACTTGGGAATATGAAGAAAATCCAGAACAGATTAATATTTTAGTTTTTTACAAAAAAGGTGTAGAAGAAGATTTAGAATTGGCAATTGAGCCTCTACTAAATGCTCAAAAATCTATCCACGAATCAGTTTTAAAAAGAGTTTTGAAAAAGAAATATGGTTTAGATTTAGAACGTGTTACTTTCAATCCAACTACTTCTGGTTTTTATGGAAAGAATTCAAATTTCACACTTTGGTTTCGTAACCAAGTTTTTGATTATGAGCACCAATTATATAAAGATTTATATCAAATAAAAGAAAAAAATAATAATCGTCAAAATATAATTGATTCTTTTGAAGTTAGGTTAGTTCAACCAAATACTACTATGTTATTCATAAAATTGAAAATCTAAAATGAAATACTTAAAATTATTCGAGTCTTTCTTAGAAGACTCAAAAGTCGACAGAAAAATCTTTATAGAGATTAGTTCAGCTAATTCGAGAGGGGTAACCAGAAACTCTCCAGAAGATGTTAAGGCGGATGCAGATATTCACTGGTCTATGTTATTGAATGATGTAATTGATTTAACAGAGGTTATTGATTTTTTGAATAATTTAATTAGTACAATACGTAACAGAGAAAATAGAAATAGACTACAAACAATTCTTAATGGGTTGACAAATGAAGACTTTACTAAGATTATTGCTGGAATAATAGATAGAATAAAATTCTATAAAGATCAAAATGGCTGGTCGGATGAAATTCTAACACTATTGGGTGAGACAAAAGCAAAAGCTTTTGTTAAGAAAATCGAAAGACTTTTCTTCCGTGAATACTCAAATGAAAGAAATGAATTAGTTAGAAAGAAAAGAGGAGAATTTTACTTTCTACAAAAATTCAAAGAATTAAATATCGAACAGAAAATATCATTTTGGGAAGCTATCAAAAAAGATCCAAACTTTTTAGTTGTGAGAAGTTATATCTATGCAGTTGTAGATGAAAGTAGATTCGAAGAATGTTTAGATTTGTTAGTATACCAAATGGAAAATATAAGACATACATCATGAAATACATAAAACTATTTGAAAGATTTGAAGAAATAGATGAAGTTGAAGATTACCTCTTAGAATTAATTGAATCTGGTATGGTTCGAAAAGGCGAAGATGGTAAAAATTTTCAAGAAATAAAATTAGTTAAAAAGACTTCTGGTGGTGCTTGGATACCAACTCACTATTCAATCGAATTTGTATTGAATATTAAAACCACACTTACAAGTTTAGAAGACTTAGAGTTTAATAAAAACCTATTCGAAAAAGTTTATCAAATTGTTTATCGTTTTGGTTCTGATTTTAAGATTAGTGGAAACCAATTAACCTTATTTATTGAGTGTAGTGATTCAATTAGAAATTTCTTTGCTCGATGGAGTGTTGGAAAAAACATGATTGATTTAGATCCACCACCTCCTGGAAAAAAATCATCACGTAAAAGAATTGTAAGTGCTTTTTCGATAGATAAAATTGAAGATGATTTTTCTATTATATTTAAATCTTATCCATTGGGTAAAACTGATATTAATGAAGTATTAGATTTCGTAAAAAATGAAATCAAAAGTGACGATGAATATAAATATAACACAGAAGTTTATAGTTCTGATGATGTATTTAAATATATTTACATAAAAGTGAAACGATGAAACATATAAAATTATTTGAAAATTATTCGGACTTATATTGGCAAGTTGGTGAGGTTGTTCAAGATGGTAAAAAAGAAGAAAAAATTGAACAAAGATATATTGAACAAATCAAAAGTCGATTGAAAGAAGGATTTTCAATCGGTAGAATGCCTGATATTAATTATGGTGGTTGGTGTCGAATAAGTTATCTTCTTTGCCTACCAAATTGTCCAGCTTGTGAAGGTAGAAGGGGTAAACATAGCTCACAAACCGATTTCTATGTTGATATATTTCAATTAGAAGACGAGTATTTTGATTTAGAATATTTAGACGCAATAAGTCCAGATTACCAGAAATACCGATTCAATTCGGAATACTACCGATGTGATGGAATCGATGGTCTGATTAAATTTTTAGAAGATGAGAAAATTATTAACTAAATAATCTTTTTATTAAACTTTACTACTTATCTTTTTCTATAAAAACTATCTATGTCATACAAATACACATACCTCGATAGAATGAGACAATTCCTTTTTAGAGACCTACCTAACTTTTTCAAAAACATTTACAAATTTAGAAAAGCACTTTGGAATCACCACTGGTGGGATTACCACGGTACACTACTCTTCATGCAAACAGGAGTCGATGATATCGCAAAAAACTTAGAAACAAAGGGAATTGAAGTAGAAATTAGTCGACTCAAAAAAGTGGCTAAAATGAAAAGAGTTTCTGAAATTATTAAAAACATAACCGAATATAGATACTTCGATATTGTTGAAAAAGAAATGAATTATGAACCATTTCATAATGAACCTAAGTTTGTACCAACTGAAGAAAATCATAACTTGTATGAATTAGTAGATTATAGTTCAGAAGAAGAAAAGGAATTAAATAGAAAGTATTACGATAGAGTTAGTGAACTGGAAGAATTGGAATGGAATGAATTATGGGAATTACTGAATGGTCAAGACTATAAAAAATTTGACAATAATAAAGATTGGGATGATCAGTTTGATGGTTCAGGAATGAGAGGTTGGTGGGATTAAAACTAATTAACAAAAATATGATAAATTTAGAAAGATTGCCGCAATTTATACACGAAGAGTTAAAGTATAAAGACAATGTTGAAATTGCCTACTGTAGAATTGTAGGTGATAAGTTTTTGGATTTAAAACTAACTACAAAAGGAAAAAAACACTCTTTTGAATCAGGAGAAATTGTGAATTTAGAAAGATATAAAAATTGGTTAAGGAAGTACAGGGATGAAACTATCAGTAAGATTATAGATTAGTTTCTAACCACCTTGAAAAGAGCCTTATCAATTTTATAGCCATTGTTTATGAAATGCTTAAGGCTATCTACATTACAGTGTGCATAAACAATTTTATCAGTATCTTTTATTTGTGAGTCTCTGTAACTCCATAATAACTTGTAGATTCCAGCTTGTCTAAATTCTTCTTTCACGTAAGCATGACACAAGTATATCACTGACGAGTGTTCTACATAAGAAACTATTCCGACAAGTTTTTCATCAACGAAAGCCCCGAAATAAGTAGCATACTTATCTAAGAGATCTGGTTTTATTTCGAAGAAATTCTCTTCTACTTCTTTGTAGGATACTTGTTTTATTTCCATTTTATGAGGTACTTATAAAAAAATTGTTACTGAATATATATATTGAAAATATAGTTTTAACTCAATAAATTCTTTATAAAAAATGAGTGAGTCCCTATAAATGAATACTACTCTCCTTGATGTTTTAGTGGTATAATCTTTTTCTGGCTATTCATGTCAATTATTTCTTCGATTCTGAATGGTCTCATCTCACCAACTAAAAGCTTCGCTGAGTCTACACCAACGTCCATCCTAAAAGTATTTTGGTTAAGACTATTAAAGCTACCATGTTCATGTCCATGCAACATTATCACGCCCTTATAGGCATGATGCCAAGATAAATGAGGATAATGACTAAGAAAGAATTTATGTTTACCATGAGATACCTCTAATACTTGGTTCACAGAAGAAAATAAGTTAATTGGGTTGAAAGTTGTATCCTGAAACTTTACCTCTTTATCTACAATGTGCTGGTCGTGATTTCCTTTAATCAGATGTATGTTTTTACAAATTAAGGAATTTCTAAAGTGGAGTATGTTATGTACACCACCAAAACTCCAATCTCCAAGATGATAAAGAATATCATCTTCTTTGACATACTTATTGATGCCTTCAATCAAAGCTTGATTCATTTCCCAAACTGAGTCGAAGTTACGGTAACCACTTTTCCAATTAGATACTTTCTCCCCGGCTATGTTGGAATGACCGTAATGACTGTCTGAGGTAAACCAAATGTTCATATAATTCATTTATTCAATATTTCGTTAATTTTATTTTCTCTTTGTTCGATTTTATTATCTATTTTTAACCCATAATTTAAACCAATTATGGACATTTCTCTTTCAGCTAATTCCTTTTTGAATTTTAACTTCTTTCTAAGATAATTGGTTCCCCACTTTTGCCATTCTTCGAACTGTTCATCTGTCATAGTCATTTGATTGAACCAGAAATCTGTTCGATTTTCAATTTCGTCATAAGTGCAGTCATTACCAGATATAATAAACATTTGGTTGATTATATCTTTGATAGCGACTTTTATCTTATCTATGTATTTCATACTTTATCTACAAATATAAGGAAGAAATGTTGAAAAATCAAATCATTTTCTCTAAATATTTATAAAGAATAAAACTATCGTTTATATCTTCATAAGGTTTTGGTATTGTAGTGATATTTAGTATATCAGATTTAATATCTTTAATATGTTTTGTCCAACTATCAGACCAGTCCATATTATCGATTATTGATAAACAAATTTCTCTTTTAGTGAAATTACCACCGGAAATACCTAAGTGATTTCTCCACTCCAATTTTTCTTTCTTTTTACCTACATCTTTTGCAGGATAAGTCAATTTACAAGCTTCCAATTTCAGGGTTGATGGAGAAACAACAGTGATATCTTTTGAAACATAATCAATAAGTTTTTTCCTTAGAAGTGTTGAAAAAGTAACTAAGTCGATGATATCACCATTTCCAGACCCAAATGAGTAGCCTTCGATACCTACTTTAGTTGGTAATGTAGAATCTATGTTAGCTAAAATATCAGATATGATTGTATCAGTAACTTTATCATAGTCTTTTAGTTTTCTGATTTCGCCTTCTGAATAATTTTCATATTCTCCATATTCGATGTATTTGTACTGGATGAATTGTTCGGCTAACTTAAACCATTTTTTTAAACCGGATTTACCTTCTGATGCACTTTGACGACAGTAGTTAAACACTTTCATTTCTTTTGAATTAGAAATTATAAGTGCGGTTGATATTAGTGAAGGGTCGATTGCAACTATATTAAACATAGTTGTATATAGTAAAATTTTATTTGTTAATAGATTGTTAATTCAAATATTATTTGCAAATAAATTTCGAAATTAGAAATTTACATTTATATATAAAAGTAAAAATTTCTATGAAAGTTTGGAAAACTATTATTATTAGTGATTTACATTTAGGTGCAAATCATTCACAGAGGGATAAAATATTGGATTTTTTAGAATATAACACTTCTGAAAGAATGATTCTAAATGGTGATATAATTGATGGTTGGGCTTTAAAAAGAGGTTCTAAATGGACTAAAAATGATTCAAAAATTTTAAGAAAATTAATTAAGAAATCTGAGAAAGGTGTCGAAGTTATTTGGATTCAAGGTAACCATGATGACTTTTTGGAATCATTCAGATATCTACAAATAGGTAATATCGAAATAGTTAGAGATTATATTTTCAGAGGTTTGGATGGAAGACATTATTATTGCTTTCATGGTGATTGTTTGGACTTTATTGTGATGAAAATGAGATGGTTAGCAGTAATCGGTGGATTATCTTATGACTTTGTAATTAAATTAAACACTTTTTATAATTGGTGTCGAAAAAAAATGAAATTACCATATCACTCTTTAGCAAAGGTGATAAAGAAAAATGTTAAAGGAGCAATGAATTTCATAGAAAGGTTTGAATTGAATGCAAAAAAATTAGCTGCTTCAAAAGAGTGTGATGTCGCGGTGTGTGGACATATTCATCAACCTAAATTAGGGGTAGATTATATGAATTCTGGTGACTTTTGTGAAAATGCAACTTTTTTAGTAGAAGGATATGATGGTGAGTGGCAAATTATAGATTTAGATAAAAAAAATTAATATATAAGACAAAATAAGACAAAACAGATTATGTTGTCATATAACGAATTTTTATTTGAAAGTATATTAAATGAATCTGCTCTATATTACGTTAAAGATTTCAAAGATAGATTATATAAACTGAGATTGAAAAGTAAAATAGCTCAGGATTTAATTGATCTGGAATACAGAGATGTTAAGCCGGACATGACATTCATTTCACTTGGTGATGAAGAAGGTACCATCAAGTTTTCACAAATGAATAATATTTTAGATAAAGTCAAAAAATATTATACCGACCTGTCAGATGAATTTAATAGTATTGAGGATAAGAATTCAATTTTAACATTTGTAGATAGGTTTTTAATCAAGATTAAAAATACCGAACTTTCTCAAAGTGATTTAAATTTATTATATAATGACGAAAAAACAAAAATCAAAACTGGATCCAGAAATCAAACTAATTTAGGTAGATTAATCAATAAATTATTCCCAGATAAATATACCTCAAAAGAAATTGAAGATTTTGTTAATTTGTTTAAAGCAACTATTGAAGAAAAGCCACAATTTGAATTAGTTAAAGGTGAAGAAATTGTTAAGTGGTATAATCAAGATAACTATTTTGATAGAGGAGGTGAATTAGGACAATCTTGTATGAGATATTCAAGATGTTCTAGTTACTTCGGTATCTACACTGAAAATCCCGAAGTTTGTCAATTATTAATATTGAAAGATGTGGATAAAATAAAAGGCAGAGCACTTGTTTGGAAAATTGAAGGAATATCTTCAACTGATTATTTTATGGATAGAGTTTATACCATAGATGAAGCTTCTAGAGTTCAGTTCATAAATTATGCAAACGAGAAGGGTTGGTTAAGAAAATTAAGAAATGGAAGAGGATTCTATGAAGACTTTTTATTAGGTGATAAACAGATAATTAAAAATATTAGTGTAAAACTAAAGAATTTTAAATTTAAAACTTATCCTTATATGGATACCTTTAAAAGATTAGATATCAAAAAAGGTACACTACATAATGATGATGAAACTAGAAATCCTGGAAATTATATTTTAGAAGATACTGAGGGTGGATTTGTTGACACTAGTGGACACTGGTCAAGTTATTATGGTGAAACGATTCCTGAAAACGAAGCGGTGTGGTCGGATCCACTTGAAGACTGGTTATGGAAAGATAGAATTGTAGAAGTCAAATTTGGTCGTCGACAAGGTTTTTATCCAGATGATTATGAAGATATTGTGTTCGATAGTTGGAGAGGTTGGATTCACGAAGATTCTGCCCTTTATTCAGAGTGGTATGAAGAATATATTTGGCTAGAGGATGCCACTCAAGTAGTTGTACATTTTGAAATTTTGCCTAATGGAAAGTTAAAATATAGTGAAGAAACACTTTCTTCTCGAGATAAAGGTATAAAAGATCCTTATGATTTAGATTGTTTTGGTTATTTAATGGATAAAGGGTTAAATCACCTTCAGTTTATTGATGATATTTTATTAAGAAACAAATTAACTAATAAATATTATTTTGGTGATTATGAAATAAAAGTTTATAAAACTTCTGGAGGAATTTTATCTGAAATAGACGCTCAAATATTAGATATCGAAATTAAAAATGTAGCTTTTACACCTACAGATATTTTTGCTTATAACTATCAATTAGAAGATAAAAAGCAATTAAAGAAAAAATTAGAAGATAAAATCAAAGAATTGGAATATAATTTGAGTGGACAACAAACTAAAATCAAATTTAGTCAGGCTCAAGATGAAGAATCAAATTTGAAGGTGAAAGAGTTACTACAAAAATATAAAAATCGACTTTTGGAATTAAATTTATTTTTGTAGAAAACTTTATTATATTTAATGATAGATATAGTCTAAATATTCAAAAAAAATTTATTGACATGAAAGAAGAGATTTTGAAATTGGCAAAGGAAACTCTAATTCCGATTGGTTGGTATGGTGAAAAAGCTAAAGAAATTCAAGGATTAGAGGAATTTATTGAAAAACTATCTTTGTTGTTAGAGCAAAAAGAAGATAATCAAACTCATACGAAGTAGAGAGTTTTTATATATAATTAAAAGTTGATTTTGGAAAAAATAAATTTCTTAACTGAAGATTTCAGATTCATTTCAACTGAAGAGGCTTATTTCATAGGAGTGTGTAAGTGTGAAACTGATTACACAGAGTGGGTACCAAATAAAAAAATAGAAGAAGGCTGGGGTTTATTTCGTGGTATGACTATGGTATCTCGCCGTGGTTATGATAGAGATTTACCTAGATTGGTTGGTGACACCGCATCTTTTGAAGACTTCGATATTTATTATTTAGATATTAAAATCAATCAATTAACTTACTCAGAACTCTTATCAATAATAATATCGGATCGAAGAGACAATCAGATTGATTCAATAATTTAAACAAAAATAGATTTAAAAATTAGGATATTTAAAAAATAAACTTTATCTTTATAACTAAGATAAAAAATATGAAGGTAATTTTTTTAGATCACGATGGGGTAATTTGTCTGGAGAATAACTGGGGAACTCGTTATACAAAGCAAAAAGATTTTTATGGTGCAGAAGATAAACCGAAATCCAAATTAGAAATTCCGGTAAATCTTAGATTTGATGATTTTGATAAAAAGGCAATCGTTGTTTTAAATAGTATTTTGCAACAAAAAAATGTAGAAATAGTCTGCTCTTCTGATTGGAGATTGTATTCTACTTTAAAAGAAATGCAAGAATTCTACTTATCACAAGGTATAATAAAAGCACCTATTGACTTTACGCCAAAACTGTCTGACTTCGATAAGTCAGCTTATGATTTATTTGCTTGGAAGGGATGGACTGCTCGAGCTAGATGCTTAGAAATCAAGAAGTGGTTAAATGATAATAAGGTAGAAAGTTGGATTGCAGTTGATGATTTAAATATGTCAAATGAATATTTACAACCAGGCTTAGATAATTTTGTTTTAACACCCAAATCTTCTGAAGGAATCAAACAAACTGGAGTTAAGGAAAAGATTATAAAATATTTATAAGGTCGGGTGGCCGAGTGGATTTAGGTAGAGGATTGCAAACCCTCTTAGGTATGTTCGAATCATACCCCGACCTCGATTAATTTAAACTAAAACAAAAAAAAATGGCAAACTCAATTTATTCAAAAGTTACAATTCAACCCGAAGAAGCATTCGACTACATTTACCAAATGATAGAAAATATGCCTGATTCAACTTACGGTCAAGAAACCAAAACAATTGTTCGAACTTTTTATACAGAAGACGAAATTAAGGCACCCTATAATGATGGAAAAACAGAATATCCAATCACAGAGAACGGGGTTATGCACGGTTGGCTCTATGATAATGTTGGTGCAAAATGGTTAATGCTTGGCTTAGAAGATGATATTCGTATCGAAAGTGCTAATTATACACCAGAAGGATTTCTTATAAAAATGTATAAGTTGTGTGTAGAAAAATTCGAAGATGTAGAATTGAAATGTGATTGGTATAATGAAAACGAAATAGACTGTGGTGTTGTAGTTATTAAGAATGGAATTATTGCACAAGATGAATACAGTTTAGAAAGTGATAGTTTATTCGATCCTGGTTATTATGTAGAAGGTGATGAAGATATAGAATCAATTATTGAATATTTAAAAGATTCCGATTCCAATGGGTATTTAGATTTAGATGTTATGGATGAAGACGAAATTAGAGATGTCTTTAGTGATTGGAAAAATGAAGAAAAGTGGGAAGCTATTTCTGATGCTTGTACAGATATGTTTATTTCTTGTCAAGAAGC
>JACCDU011361877.1_pt1 | contig 32481 bp, 31 predicted proteins | sample 7446081 | NCBI WGS metagenome assembly JACCDU01 (sample SAMN15323447, study PRJNA562643) | freshwater metagenome | isolation source: river surface water | place: USA:Blue River Watershed | collected 2017-08-17
AAATCAATGAATTGAAAGAAGCTTGGTCCAAAAAACCAGCTTTGGCGAACTTGAGTTTTCCAGTACATGCAGATAGAAGTAAATTTAGTTTGGAGCAGGATTCAATCTTACAGACGATTTCTGCAGGGCTGACTAAAAATCATTTAACCATTGCACAAAAGGATAAAAAAGTAAGCATTATTAGTTTAACGGTGAAAACAGAAAATGAATTGTTCTCTAAATTTTTCTGTGAGCAATTGCTAAAAGAAACTTCTGATTTTTATATTGAAACAAAAAGTAAGAAATCGAGATTGAATGTAGATATTTTACAACATCAGGCAGATAGTATCCGCGCAGAACTGAATAGTGCGATTACAGGTGTGGCTGCTGCGAGTGATAACGTGTACAATTTAAACCCTGCCTTTAATGTAAAAAGTACACCAAGTAAAAGAAAGCAGGTAGATGTACAGGCGAATACTGCGATATTGACACAACTTGTTGCACAATTAGAACTCTCTAAAGTGAGTTTAAGAAAAGAAACTCCATTGGTTCAATTGATAGATCGCCCTATTTTACCTTTAGAAAAAGACAAGGTAGGCAGGTTAAAATCTTTAGTCCTTGGTGGATTCTTGGCAGGCTTTTTATCGGTATTGTATTTAGTCTTTGGACGTTTATATAAAAACCTAGTCGCTTAAAAATTTTATTTTTTCAAGCCCCCGATTGAATGTCACAAACAATTAAAAAAATCATGTTAAAAAGAATCAGTATCGTCCCAAGGTGGATTATATTTTTACTTGACATTGGTGTAGCTTGTTTCTCATTCATGTTGGCATTTGTTGTCAAGCAAAATTTGGTGTTGACTGGTGTGTCTTGGGAGTCGGTAGCAAGTAGTGTGTTTTTATTGGTGATCACCAATAGTTTGGTGTTTACGAGTATCAAAACTTATGCAGGTATAGTTAGGTATACAGGAATGCAGGATGCTATTCGTATTGCTGTTTCTGTATTTGTATCTTCAGCATTGTTGTTCTTATTCTCAAAACTATCCTTTAGTTATAGAGAGGCTTTTATATTGGACAACGTGATTATTATCTTGTACGCTAGCTTTAGTTTTTTAAGCATGTTGAGTTATCGTATGGGGGTTAAGTTTTTGTTCTCTTATGCAAAGAATTACCGCATGGTGAAAAAGAATGTAGTCATTTTTGGAGCAGGTGAAGCAGGTGTGGCCACTAAAAGAGTCTTAGAGCACGATACCCATAATAATATTAGTTTATTGGCCTTTATTGACGATGACCGTAAAAAGAACAATAAAGTTTTAGATGGTATACCTATCATTAATTTTGCTGAACTAGCCGAGTTTGTTAAAATCAATCAAGTAGATGAGTTGGTGATTGCGAGTTTTACCATTAGCCCTCAAAGAAAAAACAATATTGTAGATTTTTGCTTAGATCATGATATTAAAGTTTTGAGCGTACCAGCTTATAGTAAATGGACTGAGGGTAAGTTCAATACCAAGCAATTGCAAAATGTGAAGATCGAAGATTTATTAGAACGTGACCCTATCGTGATTAATAACAATCAAATCCGTACTCAAATTAAAGGCAAGCGTGTGTTGGTGACGGGTGCTGCAGGTAGTATTGGATCAGAGATTGTAAGACAGTTGATTCATTATGCACCAGAGTTAATTGTATTGTGTGATCAGGCAGAAACGCCTTTACATAGTTTAGAACTTGAACTGCAAGAAAAAAAACATCACGTAAACTGCATTCCCTTCTTAGCAGATATCACAAACGAGCAAAGAATGGAGGATTTGTTTAACCAGTTTAAACCTCATTATGTGTACCATGCTGCAGCGTATAAGCATGTACCGATGATGGAGCTTTGCCCAAGTGAAGCGGTGAAGAACAATGTATTGGGTACAAGATTGATGGCCGATTTAGCAGTGAAGCATTATGTAGACAGGTTCGTGATGGTGAGTACGGATAAAGCCGTGAACCCCACCAATGTGATGGGTGCTAGTAAAAGATTGGCAGAGATTTATGTACAAGGCTTGTCTAGAGAGATTGCCAACAGTACCAAGTTCATTACAACTCGTTTTGGTAATGTACTTGGAAGTAATGGATCGGTGATCAACCGATTCAAACAACAAATTGAAAACGGCGGACCTGTTACCGTTACGCATCCCAATATCACGCGTTACTTTATGACCATCCCAGAAGCTTGTCAATTGGTTTTGGAAGCAGGCAGTATGGGCAATGGTGGAGAGATTTTTGTATTTGATATGGGCCAACCAGTGACCATTGCCGATTTAGCGAAGAAGATGATCCGCTTATATGGTTATATCCCGAATATTGATATCGATATCACATATAGTGGCTTAAGACCAGGTGAAAAATTATATGAGGAATTGTTGAACGACGCAGAGAATACGTTGAATACCTATCATGAAAAAATCATGATCGCTAAAGTAAGAGAAGTAGCGATGCAGGATATAGAAGCGAAGTTCAATCAGTTTAGAACTTTGGTGCAGACGAATAAAAACGAAACTGAAATGGTTGCCTTGATGAAGGCCTTGGTACCAGAATTTATTAGCAACAATAGTGTGTTTGAAAGTTTGGATGGGAATGCCAAGGTGGTTGGCATAGATTAATGATGTAAGATTAGTGTGGTCCACACTAATTTGGAGTGTTCACAGATATTCATAAATCATTAATAAGTTGAAAATCAAGTACTTTACATGTTTGATTTTTTGTTTATAGGTTATCAGAAAAGGTTGAAAAATAGGTTAAATGTGCGCAGTTTAGTGCGTTATTTTAAAGAATAATATATGAAAATAGCAGTAGTAGGCACAGGGTATGTAGGTTTAGTAACAGGTACTTGTTTCGCAGAGACGGGGAACAAAGTAACTTGTGTAGACATTGATAAGTCTAAAGTAGAAAAACTGAGTGCAGGACAGATCACGATTTACGAGCCAGGCTTGGAGAAAATCTTTTTAAGAAATATTAAAGAGGATCGCTTAAATTTCACCACCAATTTAGAAGAAGCGGTGGAAGATGCAGAGATTATCTTTTTAGCATTACCAACCCCTCCGGGTGCGGACGGTAGCGCGGATTTAAAATACGTATTGGGTGTAGCGGATCATTTAGGAAAAATTTTAAAGGGCTATAAGGTTATTGTGAACAAAAGCACAGTACCAGTGGGCACAGCGGATAAAGTAAGTGCAGCGATTGCAAAAAACTATAGTGGAGAATATGATGTAGTGAGCAACCCTGAGTTTTTAAGAGAGGGGGTTGCGGTGGATGATTTTATGAAGCCAGATAGAGTAGTGGTAGGAACAAGATCAGATAGAGCAAAGAAGTTAATGAGTGATTTATATGCGCCATTTGTAAGACAGGGGAATCCTGTGATTTTTATGGATGAGCGTAGTTCGGAATTAACGAAATACGCAGCAAATAGTTTTCTTGCTACAAAGATCTCTTTCATGAATGAGATTGCACAATTGTGTGAGCGCATGGGCGCGGATGTGGATATGGTCAGAAGAGGGATTGGATCAGATGATAGAATTGGAAAAAGATTTTTATTTCCAGGGATAGGCTATGGTGGATCTTGTTTCCCAAAAGATGTACAAGCATTGATCATGTCATCGGACGAAGTGAACTATGAATTTGAGATATTGAAGGCGGTGGAAAAAGTAAACGCCAATCAAAAGCTACACTTAGTAGAGCAGATAAAAGCTTATTACAGCAATAATTTACAAGGTAAGCATTTCGCATTATGGGGATTGGCGTTTAAGCCTAATACAGACGATATAAGAGAAGCGCCAGCATTGAGCATTATTGATGCTTTGACAAGTGCAGGCGCTACGGTTACAGCATATGATCCAGAAGCGATGCCAAATGTAAAAGGACAGATTGGGGACAAAATTATGTATGCTGAGAATCAATACCAAGCATTGAAAGGAGCATCAGCACTCATTATAGCTACAGAGTGGAGTGAATTTAGAACACCGGACTTTGCTCGTATGGAGAAAGAGATCAAGTATAAGATCATCTTTGACGGAAGAAATCTGTTTGACATCAATGATATATATAATATGGGTTATTCCTATTATAGTATAGGAAGAGGCAATAATTTAAATATATGAATAAAAATATTCTAGTCACCGGTGCCGCAGGATTTATAGGGATGCACCTAGTAATTGAATTAATTAACAAAGGGTATAACGTTTTTGGTATTGATACCATAAATGACTATTATGATATAAATTTAAAATATGCAAGACTTTTAAATTGCGGAATTTCTGAAACAAATACTTGTAATAATGAGTTTGTTCAAAGTAAAAAATTTTTAAATTATTATTTTTCAAAAGTTAATTTAACAAATAAAAAGGCTGTAGAGCAAATTTTTTCAAATCAAAAAATCGACATGGTCATTCATCTTGCTGCCCAAGCTGGAGTAAGATATAGTATAAATAATCCAGATACATATATTGAAAACAATTTAAATGGTTTTTTTAATATCATTGATACTGCAAGAAAAAGCGGAATAAAAAAATTTATTTATGCAAGCAGCAGTAGTGTTTATGGCAATTCTGATGTTACTCCATTTGACGAAGAAATGAATGTTGATAGGCCAGTTTCATTGTATGCCGCAACAAAAAAGTGTAATGAATTAATTGCTCATTCGTATAGTGAAATATATAATATACAAACAATAGGATTAAGATTTTTTACAGTATATGGACCATGGGGTAGACCAGACATGGCATACTTTTCTTTCACGAAAGCTATATTTTCCGGGGAAGAAATAAAAATATATAATAATGGTGAACTTAGTAGAGACTTTACCTATATAGATGATATTGTTGATGGAATATGCGAGTTAGTGAATATAAATTTAAATAAGAAATATTTAATATTTAACATTGGAAATGATAATCCAGAAAAACTCATGGATTTTGTGAATATAATTGAAGCAGAAGTAGGGAAGCCAGCAAATATAAAATTTGTTGAAATGCAAAAAGGTGACGTTGAAAAAACGTGGGCCAATATCAATTCACTGAGCCAGACTTCTGGATATCGTCCTAAAACTAATTTACAAAGTGGGATTCATAATTTTGTAAAATGGTACAAAGAATTCTATAAAAAATGATCCCCAGAAAAATACTATTAATTGATTTTTGTGAAACTATAGTTTCAATTCAAACAGCTGATGATTTCATCTTTTTTGTACTAAAAGAGAATAAAATAAAATTTTTACTACTAAAATCATTGAAAAGATTTTTGAATATTAAAATAGTTTCATTCATATTGAGTAGACTTGCAATTAAAGTAAATTTTAAAAAAATATCAGCTTTTTTCTTAAAAGGTATTAGTGAGTCAGTTTTAAATATTAAAGGAGATCTATACGCGAACTTGGTTTTAACAAAACTCATTAATAAAGAGGTGATTTCAAAAATCAAAAACGAATATAATAATGAACAAAAAATAATCGTTTCAGGAGGTTATGATTATTATATAAAACATATAATGATGAGCCAAGGCATTTCTATTGACACATACTTGTGTTCTAAACTTGAGAAAAACAAAAAAAACATCTTAACAGGAAAGATTGAATTTGATTGTATGGAAATGAATAAATTAATTGCCTTAAATAGGATAGGAATATCTCCATCACCCAACAATGACTTAATAACTTTCACTGATAGTATTTCCGACTTGCCACTTATTAAAATTTCAAACAAAACATATTTTATTCATGAAAATAACATTAGGTACAGTATTAGTAAAATTTAACAAATGGCTTTCTAGGAAAAAAATATTTGGAGATATGACATATATATACTTTGAATACTTCCTAAATCTTAAGAGATTTCCAAATTTATTTGCTCCCAAGCGGTTGAATGAAAAGCTACAGTTATATAAAAAACATGTTAAATATAATAATATTGATTTTTATACAATGATAGCAGACAAGTTGGAAGTAAGAGAATATGTTAAAAGCACTCCAAATTTAAAACTGATACCTATAATTGATATAATTTCAAATATTACTAATTATGATTTTTCAAAATTAGATAAACCCATTGTTATCAAAGCAAATCATGGATCTGGATATTATGATATTATAAAATCACCCAAAGAGGTTTCAAATGCCGAATGGGAATTAAAAAGAGAAATATATATAAAATGGTTGTCAGAAGATTTTTATGAAAAATCAAAAGAACCGCAATATAAAAATATAAAACCTAAATTATTTATCGAAGAATTATTATTACCAAAAGACGGGTTCGATTTAATTGACTATAAATTTCATTGTATAAATGGCGATGTTGAGTTTATACACGTTGCTTCAGACAGGACTGGTAAAACCAAAAGGAATTTCTTTTCTACAAATTGGGAGAAATTAAATTTTTATTGGGGTCCTGTAAAAAAAGATGGCACACCTGCTCGTGAGATAAACCCTAATTTATCCAAGCCGATTGCTTTAGATGTTATGATCGATATTTCAAGACAATTATCAAAAGAATTCCCTTACGTAAGAGTAGACTTATATGAATATCAAAATTTTATTTATTTTGGAGAATTGACATTGCACCCAGGAAGTGGGTATGAGCCATTCATACCCGATCAAATGGATTTTCATTTTGGACAGAAATTTGTACTTAAATAAAATACTTTATGAATATTGCATTAAATAATTTTAAAAACTATCCCTTATCAAAACTTAAAGCATGGGATGACATTGAAAATTCAATCAAGTTAGATTGGAATGAATCAGACGAAGGCATACCACAAGAGATAGTTGATAAATCAATTTCAGAGTTGAAGACTTATAATCTAAATTGGTACCCTCCAATTTTGAACGTAGAATTAGAAAATGCACTGGCTAATTATGCTCAAATTGATGGAAAATATATACGTTATGCATGTAGTAGTGATGTAATTCATGAATATTTATGCTTAACCCTAATTAATCCCCTTGACAAGGTTTTGATCTTAAACCCAACATATGATAATTTTAGAAAAACAGCAGAATTAAACAGAGCTAATATAAATTATTTTGATTTAGATGAGGACTTTAGTTTGAATCAAGATAGTTTTACTGAAAAAATTGAAAATATTTCACCTACTATAGTTTATATAGTTAATCCAAACAATCCAACTGGCTCTGTGATATCAAATGAGTATATCGAAAAAATTGTAAAAATGTTTCCAAAAACATATTTTATAATTGACGAGGCTTATTTTGAGTTTTTTGGTATTTCAGCTGTTAATTTAGTTAAAAGTTTTAACAATATAATAATTACAAGAAGTCTTTCAAAGGCTTTTGGAGCAGCATCTATTAGGTTTGGATATGTAATTGCGCAGGAAAATATTATTTCAAATATTGATAAGGTTATTAATCCAAAAAATGTCCCACTTTTTACACAACTTGTTGCGAAAAATATTTTTGAAAATCATAATTACATTTACGACAGAATTTCAAAAATGATAGAAAATAAAAAATCATTGATGAAAATATTTGACAGAAAAGCTGTAAAATATTTAAATTCAAATGCTAATTTTTTATTTGTAAAGTGTGAATCCATTGATCAGAAATTAGAAATAATTAGCTCTTTGGAGGGTGAGAAAATTTATGTTAGAAATTATAGTCACTTAGAGTCAACAGTTTTATATTTCCGAATTACAATTGGATCTTCTGATAATTTTATAAAAGTACTGAATTACTTTAATAATAAATTTTAATTCCATATATGAAAAAAAAGATTCTTTTCGCTGTTCCTACTTTAGATGCATTGGGTGTACAGCATGATATATTAACACTTATTAAAAATTGGAATGAAGAAGAGTGGGAAGTTAAACTGTTATTAAATTCTAGAACCGGTGATTTTTCGGATCAATTTCCTGCAAGTATTGAATCAATTGATGTCGATAAGTTTATATTTAATATTCCGAAAATTAGAGTTTTAGAAAGACTTTTATATGGCTATTATAGGGCAATATCAAGTTTCAAGCCTGATGTTATTGTGTCATTTGTTCCATTTTCCAACTATTCGTGTTTTATAGCTAAAAAAGTATTTAAGCAAAAATTTGCCTTGGTTGTGTCAGAACACGCCCATGTTTCAGCGGCTATGAAAGATAGCCAGAACATGGACAATCTCTTCATGAAAATTTATAGAAAAACATTTAAATACGTTTACAATAATTCAACTGTAAATATTGTAAAATGTATTTCAATAGAGAGCATGGATGACTTATTAAAGAATCATAAAATTAAAAAAGAGAAAACAGTTTTAATTCATAATCCAATTCCAATACAAGAAATTATTCAAAAAGGAAACGAACCTGTTATTTTCCCAAGTTATTTAGATATTGATGATAGATTTCTATTGGTAAATTCAGGGAGAATTACTGTACAGAAAAGGCAAGATTTATTAATTAAAGCTTTCGCAAATGTGAATATTAAATTTCCTAATACTAGATTATTAATTCTTGGAAAAGGGGAACAAGCAAATTTATTAAAGCTTGCCAACGAGTTATCTATATCTGATAAAATACATTTTGCAGGATTCCAAAATAATCCATGGAAATGGGTAAGTAAAGCACAACTATTTGTATTAACATCCTGCTGGGAAGGGTTACCTTGTGTAATTTCAGAAACAATGGCATTAAATGTTCCAATTGTAAGTACAGATTGCCCAAGTGGTCCAAAAGAAATGTTAATGTATGGACAATTGGGTACACTTGCTAATACTGACGACGTTGAAGACATTACTAATAAAATAATTTACGCAATTGAAAATTATTCCGAATCAAAAATCAAAGCAAAAGAAGCAATTGAAAATCTATATCGTTATGAGCCGAAGTCTGTAACTGGTCAATATATTGATCTTGTAAATTCTTTGGTTAAGTGAAATTTAAATTAAAAATTCAATATCCAACATATGAACTCCGAGTAACAATTGTTTCATATCTTTCTAATTTCTTTTCAGGAATTATAATGATTAAATTGTTCACTTACTTAATGACTCCTATTGATTATGGCCAACTTGGATTAGTTTCATCAATTAGCTCTTTATTTATAACAACTTTTGTTTCGCCTTTTATGCAGGGAGCAAGTAGATATTTCATTCAAACAAATCCACTACTTTCATTTAAATATGTCGAAAGTCCATTAAGAAAAATTCAATACACTATTTCCATTATATTTTTGATTGTAGTTATTTATTATATTTTTGTAAAAAAAGATTTTTTACAACCAATAATTACTCTTTTATTATTATTAACTTTAATAATTGACTCACGTGGACAATGGAATACGTCCTATCTTCACTTAAAAAGAAAAAGATTAGAATATACAGTTAGTACTTCTATATTTAATTGGCTTAAAATAATAGTATCTGTTTTATTTTTAAATTTTTTTCCTCAATTTCCTGGAATAATTTTCGTTCTAATAGCATGGATTATTTCCTCATATGTTTCTAATAAATATTCACAAAGAATTATTTTAAAAGAAAAAATTGAAAATAAGGAAAGTCAATCTGATTTTAATTTATTGGACAAAAAAAATCTTAAATATTTCATTATAAATTTTTTTATACTAAATATTTTTTTATGGACTCAAGGCTGGGCTGACAAATGGATTTTGAATTATACATTCAGACAATCAAGTGAACTTGGATTATATATATCCTACAATCAAATTGCAATGATCCCATTTGTTGCATTAAATGGTTTAATTATAATGTATTTTGGTCCTATCATTTATCAAGACATAGCTACTTCCACGTCAAATAAGGATCTCCTTAATATTAAAAACAAAATGAAAAATTTAAAGAGATATTATGTGTATTTATCATTTTTATCCATTTTTTTACTTTTTTTTATTTCTCCTTTTGTTTTAAAAATTTTATTAAATAATTATAAGATAAATAAGGACTTGTTCATGCTTGCTGCATCTTCATCATTGTTATTTAATTATTCTCAAATTCAATCATTTTCTATACAATGTACAGGAAAGTTAAAAAACATATTATTTCCCAATATTTTAGTTGGTATACTCTTGGTTGCGATAAATTTAATTTTATCAAGAGAATATGGTGTTTATGGGGCAATCATAATTTTAAATGTAATGATGGTATTTAAAATTATTTTATTAAAAATTTTCGAAGCAAAAAGTTGGAAAGAATATACAGAATTGAGATTTAGTGTAAACAAATTGATATAATATGTGTGGAATACTCGGGGTTTACAAAAGTAATGGTTTAAATAAAAATCAATTTACAAAACAAATTGAATCAATCTATCATAGAGGTCCAAATGATAGTGGCTGCTGGTTTAGTGAAGATTATAATTTAGGATTAGGAAGTAGGCGGCTTTCAATCCAAGACATTTCCAATAACGGACATATGCCAATGACTTCAATTGATGGAAATTATATAATTGTTTTCAATGGCGAATTATATAACCAGCATGATATAAAAACAAACTTATTAAATTTAGGATACAGTTTCAAGTCAATGTCTGATACAGAGGTAGTTTTATATGCTTTTATTGCTTGGGGCGAAAAATGTTTAAGTCAATTTAATGGAATGTTTTCAATTGGAATTTTTGACAAAAAAAAGAATGAGATATTTTTAGCTAGAGATCGTGCTGGAGAAAAGCCATTGTATTACTGGGACAACAACCTTGGTTTTACATTTTCATCTGAATTAAAACAGATACTACTTGATGATACTTTGCCTCGAGTAATGAATAAATTTGCACTTAAACAATATTTAGAGGATGGTTTTACAAAAGGAAAAGAAACCTTTGTTCAAGGAGTTTATAAACTACCCCCTGCACATTATTTAATTTATAAATTAAATAACAATACAAAGGAAATATTTCGTTATTGGGAAGTTCCAATTTTTAATAATAATTTCGAATGTAAATCCGATCTTATAGATAAACTGGATTTATTACTTTCAAGTGCAGTAAAGCGTCAAATGATTGCCGATGTACCATTAGGGGTACTTCTTAGTGGAGGTGTCGACAGTAGTTTAATAACATCATATGCTGCTGAAATTTCAAGTCAAAAAATTAAAACATTCCACATTTCATTTAAAGGTTTTGGAAAGTACGACGAATCTGAGTTTGCAAAAAAGGTATCTAATTTTTATGATACTGAGCATGTTGAATTGAGTGGTAATGAGATAAAGTATGACCTTATTGATGAAGTGCTTAATTACTTTGATGAACCACTAGGAGATAGCTCTATGCTACCAACTTATTTGGTTTCAAGATTAACAAAAAAGCATGTAACTGTTGCTTTAGGTGGAGATGGGGGTGATGAGTTGTTTGGCGGCTATACAACCTACAAAAATTTTTTAAATCCAAGTAAGATTGTAAGTTATACTCCTGAAATAATTAAGAACGGCATTTCGTCAATTGGTTCATTATTTCCCATAGGCATTAAAGGAAGAAATTTTTTAATAAATTTAAAAGGGACTCCTAGCCGTAGATTTTTACATAATAGACTATTTGATGAATATAGTATAAGAAATATTTTGTCTGAAGAGATGTTTAATAGTATTGTAAATTTTAGTACGAAACCTTATATTGATATAACCGGTGATTTGCTCTACGATATGACCAAATATGATTTTCAGAACTATCTTTCTGAAGATATATTATTTAAAGTTGACAGAGCTAGTATGTCTTCGTCATTAGAAATGAGGGCGCCATGGCTTGATAAGGATGTAATTGAATTTGCATTTTCATGTGTAGATAGTTCTTCCAAAATTAGAGGCAACAATTTAAAGATTCTTCCTAAAGAACTTTTAAAAAAACGTATGCCGATAGACTTCGATTTAAATAGAAAACAAGGGTTTTCAGTCCCGCTTAATACGTGGATTTCCACAAAATGGTTTGATAATATAATTAAAGAGGCAGAAAATCTCCCGTCATTTTTAAATCGAAAAGTTTTTTTACAAATGTGTAATGATACCAAAAAGGGTTATACTAATTCATCTAAAATATTTTCTTTAATTATTTTAAGTAAATGGATTAAAAAATATAAAATCAATTATTAAAAAATATAAAATCATGTTATTAATTTTAGTTAAAGTGTATTCTTATATTCATGAATTCTTTCATGAAATATTATCCATTAATTTGCCAGGACTTGGATATTTGTATCGAAAAATAAAGTCAGACAATGTTTTTTTTGTAAAAGGAAAAAAATTATTTTTTAATCATAAAATATCTGATAACTATGGAAGACTGATTAACGGTAGATTTAATGAAAAAGAAACTCATTTTTTCCTGGATTTTGTTTTTAGTAAAGGTCCGGGTAAATATCATTTTGTAGATATTGGTGGAAATGTTGGCGAATTTGTTTTAGATTATTCTTCTAATGAAAATGTCGAACATGTTACAGTGTTTGAGCCTCAATTAGAACAACAAAAAGCTATTTTAAAAACCATAGAGTTAAACGAATTTAAACATACGAATTTAATTAAACAACCAGCATCTGACAAGGTACAAGAAATCCTTTTTAATTTTAATACGACAAACTCTACAGCATCAGGAATTACCGCTGATTTAAGCGTTGGAACAAAGGTTTTAGCTACTACAATTGACAATGAGTTTTCTACAATTAAGACTTCGGATTTAATGGTATTCCTTATAGACACAGAGGGTGCTGAATTGGACATTTTAAAAGGTGGAAATGATTTAATATCAAAAATTTCCCCATTAATAATTTTTGAATTTAATCATGTCACTAAAAAACATTTTAAAATAAGTGATGTTCAAGAATATTTAGGACCAATTTATAATATTTATAGGTTGAGAAAAGATGGCAAATTGGACTTGAATTTCAATAATACATGGAATTTAGTTGCAGTGCCCAATACAATAAATTTCAAACACGTACATAGTTTAATATTGTAATCTAAAGTTAAATATTCAAAAAATTGACAACTAGCCCATTTCTATCTATTTGTATACCTTCATACAATAGACCTAATCAATTATTAAAACTACTTAACTCTATTTATGTAGAAGATTATCGAGAAATTGAAATAATTATATGTGAAGATAACAGTCCAAGAAGGAATGACATAATATCAGCAGTAAACTCTTTTAATGAAAAAACAAAAATAACATGCAAATTATATTTGAATGTTATTAATTTAGGATATGATGAAAATTTAAAAGAATTAATAAAGAAAGCAAATGGAGAGTATATAATGTACATGGGTGATGATGATGTTTTTCAAGAAGGTTCTTTAGTGAAATATGTAAAATTTTTAAAAAAGAATTCTCATTTAGGATATATATTGCGTAGATATACTGTTAGACACAATAATGGCATAAATGAAGAATTTATTTATTATAATTCAGATCAATATTTTGAACCTGGAATTAATGCTTTTAATTCCTTATTTAGAAAATCGGTTTTCATATCAGGATTTTGTTTCAAGAGAAGTTACGTACTTTCATTCTATGAAACCTCTTATTTTAAAGGAACTTTATTATATCAATTATTCTTGTGTGCCAAGCTTGTATTAACTTACCCAAGTGCTTATTGTAACATCCCATTGACTATAATGGATGAAAATGAAAGAGGTGTTCCTGAATTTGGATCTTCAATTAATGAATCGAACAAATATACACCTGGTAAAATTAGTGTTCAAAATTCAATTAATTTCATCAAATCATTTTTAATAATAACTAGGCATATTGATTCTGAATTTGGTTTTAATTCAACAAGTATATTTTTAAAAGATTTATCCAAATACTCTTATCCGGTCCTGTCTATTCAAAGAGATAATGGTTTTCAGACATTTATTGAGTACAATCGCCAATTAAAAAAGGAAGTAAATATTAATAATTCTATTTATTATTATATTTATTTTTATTCCTTAATTTTTTTAGGAAAAAAAAATTGCGATTCAATTATTATTAAAATAAAAAAAATATTTGGTAAAACCCCAAATTTATGAACTTGCAAATTAAGGCTCTCATTGTCGGTGATTATATCTCTCCTATACACGAAGATGCAATATCTAATGCGTTAATAAATAATGGACTAAATGTAATAAATTTTAAATTTTCTAAATATTTTAAAATCGGAAATTTTATAAGAACAAAGTTCAATAATTTTCAAATAAAATATTGTTATGGCCCATTAATTTGGAAAATAAACTATGATTTAACAAAACAAATAAAAAACAATGATTTTGATTTTATTTTCTTCTATCGACCAAGAATTATAAGAAATAAAGTTTTTAAGCTAGCATCAAAACGATCAATTTTATATTTTTATAATAATGATGATCCATTTGGTAATTTATACTCAAAGAATTATTGGAGAAACTATTTTAGTGGACTTAAATATTGCCATCATATTTTTTATTACCGAGAAAAAAATCAAAAGGATTATTTATACTTTGGATATGAAAAAATTTCCCTGCTAAGATCATATTATGTTAAGAATCTAAATTACCCAACACATAAGAACTACATATATGATGTGGTTTTTATTGGGCATTATGAAAATGATGGAAGGGATCAATATATAAAATATCTTATTGATAATAATGTAAATATAAAATTATTTGGCCCTGAATGGGAAAGAAGCAAATATTATGATTTCTTTTATACAAAAATGGGAGATATAACTCCACTTGACATTGAAAACTATAATGTTACTCTCAATCAGTCAAAAATTGCCCTGGTTTTCCTTTCTTCATTAAATTCTGACTCATATACAAGGCGATGCTTTGAAATTCCAGCTACAAAAACATTTATGCTTTCAAAATATAGCCGAGATCTGGCACAACTATTTACTCCAGAGAAAGAAGCTGATTTTTTCAATTCTAAAGAAGAGTTATTGCAAAAAATAGAGTATTATCTAGTAAATAGTGCAATAAGAGAAGGCATTGTTGAATGTGCATATGACAAACTTATTAAGAATAATCATGAAGTGTCTGAAAGAATTAAAATAGTTATCAATCAATTTAAATTAGATAGCAAAAAAAATTATGTACAAGATTAATATTTTCTCATATTTTTTAATGAAAATCTTGTCCATAATAATTTTATTATACTGTACTTTAATATTATTTTTTTCATTTTCTATTATTCCGCTTACATATCTCCTACTTTTTCTACAAATTATCTTAGTATTTGTTTATAGAAAATTTAAACCATTGGCTATTTTATTTGTTTTCATTATACCTTATACACTAGTCGCACACTTACATTTTCTTGATAAAGATTTCCCGTTACATCTAGGAAATCATTTAGATTTTGATAATGATATTTATTATTCAAAAATATTTATCATTTTAGCAGTATTCTGGTCATCATTTTCATTAATTCTCCCCAAGTTAAAGAATGAAATAGTCATTAAAGATGCAATTAGATTTATAAATCAACCATTAATTTTTTATTTTACCTTTATAATACAAATTTTAATTTTTTTATTTGGCAGAACTGGAAACAGTATATTTCAATCTGGGGGATATGGTTCAGTCGATTCCACTGTTTCAAACTTAGGTGGCACTGCAATATTTGAATATTTTCTGATATTTTATCCAATATCTTTTGTGTTTTCAGGTAATAATAAAATTAAAATTAATTTACTTTTAATTCTTTCTGTAGCATATTGTATCAAAGCAATTTCTTTTGGAGGTAGAGTTGAGGCTCTTCAATGTATGTTGATAATTTACGTGCTACATTTTGACAACTCAACAACTTCCCTACGAAAGATATTTGTGTTATCATTTTTCCCAATTTTATTTTTTATATTATTTGGATTTATCAGAGCTGCTCCTAACGCAACCTTTTATGAGTTAATAGAAATGGTACAAAACAATATAAATATAGCTGGTTACACATTCTTTGGTAATCAAATTGATGTTTTTTATAGTTCAACAAGACTATATGGTCTAATTGATATAGGCGTAATAAATAATATTGATCGATTGCAGATATTGCTATATAACATTTTTGCATTTGTGACACCATACAGCTTATTGCCAGAAAAGGCAAATATGGCATTATTATTACAAGATCAATATTCGGCTGGAGGCGGAGGATTACTTCCTGTATTTTTTTACGTTTATCTTTCTTTTTTTGGAGTTATTTTGATTGGACTTTTATTAGGGTTAGTTATTCGTAAATTAATTAATAATATTTCAAGATGTTCTAATTATTTTTTAATCTATATAACAATGCTAATGTCTACTTATCCTAGATGGTATGCGTATAGCTCAAATGTTATATATAAGTTTTGTTTTTATTCGGTTTTTTTATTTTTTCTAGCAAATATGATAATTAATTTATTCAATAAAAGGATCAAGTTTTATGATTTTAGGAATTGATGCATGTAATATTAGACAAGGAGGAGGGGTAACACATTTATTGGAAATTATAAATGAATTCAACCCAGATCGTCACGGATTTGAAAAAATTGTAATTTGGTCAAGTACCCAAACACTTGATAAAATACCGACCAAATACTATATTGAAAAAATTAATAATCATTACATAGATAAAAACTTTATTACTTCTTTTTTTTTCCAACTTTTTTATTTAAGACATCAGCTAGAATCTAAATCATGTGACATAGTATTGGTCCCTGGAGGTACATTTTTAACTTCTTTTACACCTTTTGTAACAATGTCACAAAATTTATTACCTTTTGAATTAAAAGAAGCATTCAGGTATAAATCATTTTTTAAAAAAATTAAATTTATTTTATTAAGACTTACACAATCATACACCTTTAAAAATGCCACTGGACTTATTTTCTTGACTGAATATGCTAAAGGTATTATTTCCGATCAAGTAAACATCCCTTTAAATAACGTCATAATACCTCATGGAATTAATAAAAAATATCTTCAATTTCCAAAAACTCAGCTTCAGAGTTTTGAATATAATGTCTCAAAAAAATTTAAACTACTATATGTTTCAATCTTATCTCCTTATAAACATCAAAGTAATATAGTTGAATCTGTATGTAGACTAAATGAAAAAGGGTACCCTATACAATTAGTGCTTATTGGCCCCTCTGAACCACAATCATTGAAAGAACTCAACAACACATTGGCAATGTTTTCGAATAGTGAAACTTGTATAGAATATTTAGGTTCTATAAAACATAACGAATTATTCAATTATTATAAAGATGCTGATGCATTTATTTTTGCCTCGACATGTGAAAATCTTCCTATTATTTTAATCGAGGCAATGTCTTCGGGCTTACCAATTTTATGTTCAAATTATGGCCCAATGCCTGAAGTTTTAGGCAAAAATGAAAATATGTATTTTGATCCATTAAAAGTTGATAACATACAAGAAAAAATTATTGAAATTTTTGAAAAAAAAGATATTCGCGAGAAAATATCAATACAATCATATAATAGATCACTAAAGTATTCTTGGTCTGAAATTGCAGATTATACTTATAAATATTTAATAGATACTATTTCAAATAAGACAAATGAAAAATAAAAAATTATTAATTACGGGTGGTACTGGATCATTTGGAAATGCAGTTCTTAATAGATTTCTTAATTCTGATTATTTTTCAGAAATAAGAATATTTAGTAGAGATGAAAAAAAACAAGATGACCTACGCAAAAGAGTCAACAATAATAAAGTTAAATTTTATATAGGAGACGTTCGTGATCGAGATAGTTTGATTCCTGCAATTAAAGGAGTTGATTACATTTTTCATGCAGCAGCTTTAAAGCAAGTCCCATCTTGTGAATTTTTTCCTTTAGAAGCTGTTAAGACCAATATTATAGGTACAGATAATGTTTTAACTGTTGCTCAAGATTTTGATGTGAAAAAAGTAGTGGTTCTAAGTACTGATAAAGCTGCATATCCAATTAATGCAATGGGTATGTCAAAGGCCCTGATGGAAAAAGTTATGGTAGCAAAATCTAGAATATTGGATTCTAATAAAACTATCTTTTGTGGAACTAGATATGGGAATGTTATGGCTTCAAGAGGTTCGGTAATACCTTTGTTTATAGAGCAAATAAAAGAAAATAAGGCGTTGACACTAACTGACCCCAATATGACACGCTTTATGATGACATTAGAAGATGCAGTTGATTTAGTTCTCTATGCTTTTGAGCAGGCAAATCAAGGTGATTTGTTTGTTCAAAAAGCCCCTTCTGCAACAGTTGGTACTTTGGCCCAGGCCTTAATTGAATTATACAAATCTTCGAGTGAAATTAAAGTGATCGGTACCAGACATGGTGAAAAGTTATACGAAACACTTGTAAATAGAGAAGACATGACTAAGGCTGAAGATCTTGGAGAGTACTATAGAATTCCAGCAGATAATAGGGATTTAAACTATGAACAGTATTTTTCTGAAGGCATGCCTGATATTGCAAATCTTAATGAGTATCACTCTCACAATACATCCATATTAGATGTAGAAGGAATGAAAAAATTATTATTAAAACTCCCAATTATCAGAAGAGATATACTTGGTGAAGTTGATGCCATACAATATCCGTATTAATTATGATTAGAGTTGGCGTAACAGGTTCAAATGGTTTTATAGGATGGCATTTGTGCCGCAAAATAGAACTAGATACTAATAAATTTGAATTAATTGAATTCCAAAGAGATTGGTTTAATGAAAACATTAATCTTGATACATTTGTTTCAAAATGTGATATTATAGTTCATTTAGCGGGGCTTAATCGCCATAGTGAAGAAACTGCTATTTATGACACAAATATTAGTTTAGCAGTTAAATTAGTTGACTCTTTTAAAAGAATAAGGTTTAAGGGTCAAGTTATATTTTCTTCATCTATTCAAGAAGAGAGAAATAACACATTTGGAAATTCAAAAAAAGTAGCCAGAGAATTATTTGCAAATTGGGCTTTCCAGTCTAATGCCACTTTTCATGGAGTAATAATACCAAATGTATTTGGTGCTTTTGGTGTGCCATTTTATAATTCAGTTATATCTACTTTTTGTCATCAGTTAGTTAATATCGAATCTCCGAAAATCGAAACCGATGCAACACTTAATCTTATTTATATTAATGATCTAGTAAAAAAAATAATTGGCTTATTTCATTCTGAAACTAATGATAATGTAACAATTCACCATACAGACACATATAAGGTTTCTGAAATACTAGAACTCTTAATTATGTTCAAAAACAAGTATTTTGAAAATGGGCAAATTCCAAATTTCAATAATCAGTTTGAAATAAATCTATTTAATACTTTCAGATCATATTTTAATTTGAACACTCATTTCCCAATTAAGTATCAAAATAACATTGATGAAAGGGGAAATTTTGTTGAGATAATAAGACTAGAAACAGGAGGTCAGGTTTCTTTTTCTACTACAAAAAAGGGAATAACAAGAGGGAATCATTTTCATACAAGAAAAATAGAGAGGTTTTCAGTAATAAAAGGTAAAGCTCTAATTCAATTAAGAAAAATTGGGACAACTAAAGTATATGATTACTATTTATCAGGAGATGAGCCTGCATATGTAGATATGCCTATTTGGTATACTCATAATATTAAAAATATAGGAGAAGAGGAATTATATACAATGTTTTGGATTAATGAGTTTTATGATGCAAATGATCCAGACACTTACTTTGAAAATGTATAAATAGTTTAAACAATGAGTCAGCAGTTAAAAGTAATGACGGTAGTAGGAACTAGGCCTGAAATTATCAGATTAGCAAGAGTAATGAGTGCCTTGGATAACTCAAAGGCAATTGAGCATATAATTGTTCATACGGGTCAAAATTATGATTATGAACTAAATCAAATATTTTTTGACGATTTACAAATTCGCAAACCTGACTATTTTTTAAATGCTGCAGGAACAACAGCAACAGAAACCATAGGTAAAATTCTAATTAATATAGACCCCTTATTAGAAGAAATAAAGCCTGATGCATTTTTGGTGTTGGGTGATACTAATAGTTGCCTGTGTGCAATACCCGCTAAAAAAAGACACATACCTATTTTCCACATGGAAGCTGGTAATAGGTGTTTTGATCAACGTGTTCCTGAAGAAACCAATCGTAAAATTGTAGACCATATTTCCGATATAAACTTGACATATAGTGACATTGCCCGTGAATATCTTTTACGAGAAGGCTTATCTGCAGATAGAATAATCAAAACAGGTTCTCCAATGTTTGAAGTTTTAAATCATTATTTGCCATCAATTAAGTCCTCTAATATCTTAGATCTTTTGCAAATAGAACGCAACAAATATTTTGTTATATCGGCTCATAGAGAAGAGAATATTGGTAGTGACATAAATTTTTCGGGTTTAGTTTCTAGCCTAAACCTAGTAGCAGAAAAATATGGTTTACCTATAATTGTTAGTACTCATCCTAGAACCAGAAAAATGATCGAGTCAAAAGGAATTGTTTTACATAAAAACATTCAGTTATTAAAGCCCTTAGGTTTTTATGATTATAATGCACTTCAACTACATTCCAAAGCAGTTTTATCTGATAGTGGAACAATTTCCGAGGAATCTTCAATTTTGAATTTCCCTGCATTAAATATTAGACAAGCACACGAGCGACCTGAAGCGATGGAAGAAGCTTCCGTAATGATGGTTGGACTAAACCCTGAGAGAATATTACAAGGGTTAATTCAGCTTGAATCACAAAAATGCGGAGATGAAAGATCATTCAGAAATGTAGCAGATTACTCAATGCCAAATGTTTCTGATAAAGTGGTAAGAATAATTATAAGTTATGTAGATTATATAAAAAGAACAGTTTGGGGTGAAAAGTAAACAAACTAAAATCTGGGTCGTTTCAGAACTATTTTATCCTGAAACAATTTCAACTGGTTATATAATGTCTGAAATTACTAAATCATTGTATAATGAATTTGAAGTAGAGGTAATTTGTGGATCATTATTTTATGAGCATAACGGCAATAATGAAAATTTTATTGATTTGCCATTTTTAGTCAATAGAATTAATGCTGTTAACTATAATAAAAATCATTTTATATCAAGATTAATAGGAAATTTAAAAATATCTTGGAAAATGTTTTTACTGATGAAGCAAAAAATTCCTTCAAATTCTCAAGTACTAATGGTTTCAAATCCTATATTTTTAACCTGGCTTGCAAGTTTATTGACTAAAAAAAGGGGATGGAAAATAAAGCTTTTAGTACACGATGTGTTTCCTGAAAACCTTAGTTCAATAAAAAGAATCAATTTAATTGGAAGCTTGTTTTTACCCTTATTAAAATATTTTTTCGATGTTTCATTTTCAAAAATGGATACATTAATATTATTAGGTAGAGACATGAAAGATGTTTTTTTAAAAAAAGTTAATAATGTACAAATTCAAATAATTGAAAACTGGGCAGATGTTCAAAACATATCACCTAGACACAATTATTCTAATCATGAGTTCAAATTTATTTATGCAGGTAATTTTGGAAGAGTACAAGGGATTGAAGCTTTACTTGAATCCTTTAACTATATCAAAAATCCAAAGTTTAGTTTTATTTTTATAGGATCAGGGGCGAGACAAAATTTGATTGATGACTTCATAAAAAAAAGTAAAAATAATCTAATCAAAAGACTACCTTGGCAAGAAAGAGAAAAACAAAATGGTTTTTTAAATGATGCATCAATTGGAGTTGTTTCTTTGGCAAAAGGTATGTATGGATTAGGTGTTCCTTCAAAATTTTATAATTTATTAGCTGCTGGCAAACCTATTTTATATATTGGTCCCAAAAATTCCGAGTTACACTTGGTTATAAATGAATTTAAAATAGGTTGGTTTGTAGAGGCAGATAATGTGTCAGAAATTACAGATACTTTTGAAAAAATAATAAATACAAGCGAATCGATACTTAGAGAATATTCTTCAAATGCAAGAATGCTAGCCGAAACGATGTATTCCAAAAAAATAATTTTAAGTAAATTCAATAAATTGTTCAGCCATGAAAATATTAATTAGTGGCGCTAATGGTTTTATAGGGCGACATCTCATTTCACAATTTTCATTTTTAAATTATGATACCATTGGAAGATCAAGTAATAATTCAATAATTGTTGACATAGAAAATAAATTTGCCATTTCAAATTTTTATTATTTAGTTATACATGGTGCAGGAAAAGCACATTTTATTCCTAAAACTGATGAAGATTGTTCTAAAATTTTCAAAGTCAATGTAACTGGAACTACTAATATTTTAGAAGCACTAGAAAAAAATACATTGCCAAAACAATTTGTTTACATTAGTTCTGTAAGTGTATATGGATTAATTAAAGGTGAAAATATTAATGAAGAATATTCTTTGCTAGCTCAAGATGCATATGGTAAAAGTAAAATTGAATCTGAAAAGATTGTAAAAAAATGGTGTGAAAAACATAATGTCATTTGTACTATTCTCAGATTACCACTTGTGGTAGGCGAGAATCCACCTGGAAATCTACGTGCGATGATCCAAGGAATTAAAAAAGGTTATTATTTTAATATAGATGGTGGTAGAGCAAAAAAAAGTATGGTATTGGCATCTGATATTGCTAAATTTATTTTAAAAGCTGCAGAAGTTGGTGGTACATACAATCTAACTGATGGGATACATCCATCATTTAATGAATTAAGTAAAAGTATATCACGAAATTTAGATAAATCATTTGTGCCAAATATTCCATTATCGATAGCTAAAGTGCTAGCAAGAATTGGTGATATACTTGGAAATACTTTCCCAATTAATTCCAATAAATTGACTAAAATTACTTCCACCTTAACTTTTGATGATTCTAAAGCAAGAATTGCTTTTGGTTGGAATCCGACTCCAGTTTTAGATAGTTTTAAATTACATGAAGATGCTTAATAGGTTTTTTGCATTCATTCTAATTATTCTTTTTTCTCCTATATTTATTGTTGTTGCCATAGCAATAATAATTGAAGATGGATTTCCTGTTTTTTTCACACAAAAACGTGTTGGCATTAACTATTCGTTCTTCAAAATTTATAAGTTTAGAAGTATGAAGAAGAATACTCCCAATGTGGCTACACATTTACTTTTGAATCCAGACCAATATTTGCTAAAAATTGGAAAGTTCATTAGAAAAACTAGTTTAGATGAACTTCCTAACTTATTCAACATAATTAAAGGAGAAATGGTTTTTGTTGGGCCACGTCCTGCATTATATAATCAAGATGATTTAATGCAATTTAGAGTTGCTACTGGTGTTTCTAAATTGAAACCTGGTATCACCGGCTGGGCCCAGATTAATGGAAGGGATGAAATATCAATTGCTCAAAAAGTTCATCTAGAGCAAGAGTATTTATATAGAAAGTCGTTTTTATTTGATTTTGAAATCCTTGTAAAAACTTTTACTAATGTATTGTTTAGTAAAGGGGTTAGTCATTAACCTATATTGTATCTTGTAGAATGCATAAAGCCAGGTTGTTCATAATCTGGCTTTTGATTTAGATATTAGTCTTAAATTTGTAAATTAGAATTACAATAATGAAAAAAGCCCTAATCACAGGTATTACAGGACAGGATGGAGCCTATTTAGCTGAGTTTTTACTCAATAAAGGCTATGAAGTGCATGGCATTAAGCGTAGATCCTCTTTGTTTAATACGCAAAGAATTGATCATATTTATGAGGATTCGCATATTCCAGACAGACATCTTCATTTACATTATGGCGACTTATCTGATAGCACTAACTTAATTAGAATTATTCAGGAAGTGCAACCCGATGAAATTTATAATTTGGGTGCAATGAGTCATGTACAAGTAAGTTTTGAAGAACCTGAGTATACTGCTAACGTAGATGGTATAGGTACTTTAAGAATATTGGAAGCAATTAGATTATTAGGACTTACGCTAAAAACAAAATTTTATCAAGCATCTACTTCTGAATTGTACGGATTAGTGCAAGCAGTTCCGCAATCTGAAACTACCCCTTTCTATCCGCGTTCTCCATATGGTGTTGCCAAGTTATATGCTTACTGGATAACAGTGAACTATCGTGAGGCTTATAATATGTATGCTTGTAATGGTATTTTATTTAATCACGAATCGCCACAACGTGGTGAAACTTTTTTAACGCGTAAAGTAACGCGTGCAGCTGCGCGTATTGCATTGGGTTTAGATAACTGCTTATACTTAGGTAACTTAAATGCACAACGTGATTGGGGACATGCCAAAGATTATATTGAAGGCATGTACCTAATGCTTCAACAAGACAAGCCAGAAGATTTTGTATTGGCTACTGGAATAACCACTACCATTCGTGAATTTGTAAAAATGGCATTTGCAGAATTAGACATTGAGCTTGGTTTTAAAGGCAGTGATAATGCGGAAGAAGGTTATGTAGTTAATAATACTGGAAACTATCATTTAAAGGAAGGTCAAGTTGTTATTAAAGTAGATCCTAAATACTACAGGCCGACAGAAGTGGATTTATTAATTGGGGATCCTTCTAAAGCCATGACTAAGCTTGGGTGGAAGCCTAAATATGATTTAGCTACTTTAGTAAAAGAAATGGTTGCAAGTGATCTTGAAATATTTAAGAAAGAGTTATTACTTAAAGAAAACGGTTATACAATAACTAAAGAAAGCGAATAGTTTTAATTATGGAGAAATCTTCTAAGATATATATCGCTGGACATAGAGGAATGGTAGGTTCTGCAATAGAGCGTAAGCTAAAAGCCGAAGGCTATACTAATATTATTCATAGAACTTCCAATGAACTTGATTTGCGCAATCAGGACTTGGTGAATAGCTTTTTTAGAGTAGACAAGCCGGACTATGTAATTTTAGCTGCTGCTAAAGTTGGAGGAATTCATGCCAATAATACTTATCGTGCTGAATTCATCTATGACAACTTGATGATGGAAGCCAATATTATTCATGCATCTTATCTAAATAAAGTAAAGAAACTATTATTCCTTGGTTCATCTTGTATTTATCCTAAGATGGCGCCACAGCCTTTAAAAGAGGAATATTTACTAAGTGGCTATTTAGAATCCACTAATCAGCCCTATGCAATTGCTAAAATAGCTGGCATTGAAATGTGTGATAGCTACCGTGCTCAATACGGGTGTAATTTTATATCTGCTATGCCTACGAACTTGTACGGCACCAACGACAATTACCATCCAGAAAACTCACATGTACTTCCTGCTTTAATTCGTCGTATTATTCTAGCTAAAAAGAACAATGATCCTAGTGTAGTCATTTGGGGCACAGGCACTCCAAGACGTGAATTCATGCATGTAGATGATTTAGCAGATGCTTGTTATTTTTTAATGCAAAACTACAATGAAGCCGGACTAGTAAATATAGGATGGGGGGAAGATGTCTCCATTAAGGAATTGGCTACACTTATTGCTTCTTTAACTAGCTACTCTGGTTCACTTGAATTTGACACCACCAAGCCCGATGGCACACCTCGTAAATTAATGGATACATCTAAGCTTACCAATCTAGGCTGGAAGCCTTCTATTAAGTTGGAGGAGGGAATAAGGAGAACGATTGGGGAAGTTATGGATCAGTTCTAAATGCACAAACTCAATAAATTGAATTATAAATTAATCCAATTTAATTCCCTAGCTTAATTCCAAGGCTGCTTAATTTATCTATTTTAAATCTAGTTAATCCCGATTAATAATAGAGATTTCTGATATAATTCTTCTATTTTTTCTATAATTTATAATATGAATCATAATTAAGCTCGGTAATATAAAGAATCTATAAACTAAAAGACCCTACAATTTTTTGTAGGGTCTTTTAGTTTATTATCCTTCAAGATTTACATCCCAGTCTTCAACATTCTCTAAAACATTTTCATCTGGATTAAATGATGATATCTTTCCATTTTTGAGTTTCGCTTGTCCTTTAATGTAATCCTTAGTTCCCATTAATATTTTCAATTTCTTAATGTTTTCCATATTAACATTACCATCTAATTTTATTATTTCAAATGTTTTTTTCTTTTCTTTATCATGCAGTAAAGTCATTTCAACTTCAACTACATTTCTCTTTTTTATTTCGCTAAAAATCCCTCTTTCTGTTTTCGTAAGTATTTTAATATTAAAAGAATTCTCGGAAACACTACAGTCTCCAAATATATCTTCTATAAAAAACTTAGCAGGGAAAAGTATAGCTGGCTTTTTCAAAGTTCTTTTCTCAAAGTCATAATATGCTACAGGTTCATTGTCTAAAACAGTATTAAGAAAATCTTTGTTTTCATGATTCCTTATAATTCCAAATACCGCCTTTTTTTCTATTTCTTTAGTTTGAATATTTCTCGTTTTTTCTGATGTAAGTGAAAAATATACTTCTGTTTTATTAACAACGTAATCTATTATGTTTAGATTAAAATAGTTGAAGTCAATTTGTATTGAATATTTTAAAGAACGATCATTTAGAATGCGTTCTACATTTTTGAGTGTTTCTAAATTTTCTATATATTCAGGTGCACTATCGATTTCTTCGATCAAATTCTTTTTTAGCTGAACAAGATTTAATCTAGCTATTTCATCTTTATACCCCCTCTCCATAAAGTATTTAAATGCCTCTTCTAAAGTTGAGATACTTGCTCCTATATTCTTAAGCTCCGAAAGGAACCTAAGCCACATTAACTGAGCTATACTAATGTGTGCATGTTTGCCATGTTCAAAAAAGGGCAATAGCCTCTTTTTTCTCCAATACCTTAAAGTTTCTAACTCATATTTTCTTGGGAATAAGTCATCACTATTAAATATATCCTCGTCGGTAAGGTTCAATGCCTCACGTTCACTTGTAATATCAGCAAGTTTAATTCTGTTGTGTAATAAGAGATTGGGAAAAATCTCTACATTCTTTCTAATTATACTATTATTCATATTGTTACAAATAAGGAAAAAATATATATGAAAATATATATTTATAAAGTTGGTAAAATAGTCAAACTATGATAATTTCGATATCGTTATTCAAGCTTTAAGTTTGAACAGATATGACAAAATTAACAAAATAGGTAAATATTACCAATTATTAAATGTAAAAAATTGAATTATGAAACGATGCCTCTACTGTGGCGCTCCAATACCAGATGACCGTCACAAAAACGCTTGGACTTGTACAAAAGAGCATGCTTTGCTATTAAAAAAAGAACGTGAAGCTGCTAACTACCAAAAAGTTCGTAACACAGCTGACCCAATTATAAGGTTGCGAGAGCACTTTTATAATTTGGCTGATGAATTTGGATACGAAGTTCCAATTGATCTTAATTACGTATCACCCTTTAAAATTGATTGGTCCCTTAAGACGGGAACCTTTCTAAAAGATGGTTCATTGGGTGTTGCACTTGGTGACATTGGTTATATGATTTACCAACCTCTATTAATCAAAATTTTTAAATTATAATTTATGCTAGAACAATTATTAAAGAATCCTGCTTTCGCAGAAATGTACAAAAATGCACCTCAATTAAATAACATTGAAGTGCCAAAATTAACGAGTGGGGGAATCCTTCCAACTAAACTAATGATTCCTCCAGTAGTTCAAACACCACTGATCATTCCGGCAAGTGTAAATAATCCTTCTTCTAAGAATGGAAAATTTAAATGGGTATTGCCAGCAATTATATTGGCTGGTGGAATATATGCTTTGTATAAAATTACTAGACGGATTGAAGAAGACAATAATAAATTTTAAACAATAAAATATAATAACTATGAGCTCAATTTTTTCAGACGGTATGTTTCCCGAATTTGACAAGTACATAAAAAACATTATTAAGAATGAATTGAAAGAAATGGCAACTAATCCACCTCCTCCAAATATTGATGAAGATGAGGTTTGGTCATTACAAAAGGCGGCAACTGTGATTGGTGTATCTACCCAAACTTTAGCTAAGATGTTAAAAAGAGAGGAGATTTTTGGAGTCAAACCTGGCCGCAAGTGGAAGCTTACCAAGAACAATGTCACTCTTTACATGAATCGTAAATTAAACTAAAATGGGTGTTTCTTTTTTCATAAACGATAAGAATGCTAGAAGGTCATCAATTGTTATCGACGTTACTGTAGATGGCACAAGGATTCGATTAAGAACTGGTATCCAAATTGAAACCGTACACTGGGATGCAAAAAAAGGCTTTATTAAATCTTACCAGGGAAAAAGTGTTACAACGAATATTATTCGTACGCTTAGAGAGAAGGAGGTTTCAATAATGGAGCTTATTGAGCAATACAAATACGGCAAGCCTAAGCTTAGTTATCTTGAACTGGAAGAGAAACTGAATGAGTTAAATGATAACCCAAAAACTAAGTTTAATAAATTAAAGAAGAGTGGGGTGCGTCCAAGTGGAGATTCCTTACTATCCTTCATTGATCTATTTATTAATGACTGTGAAGCAGGTGTGCGACTATCTCCTAAGAAAAAGAAGCTCAAGCCTCAAACTATAAGTAGTTTCAAGACTACTCGTAAAATGCTCGCTGGTTTTTTCAATAAAAAAAATTGGGATTTGAAGCTAGGGGAGTTGACGCAGGAGCATATTGACTTGATTAGCGATCACTTGATCATGGATTTAGATTGGAGCATGAATACGCATGCAAAGTTGATGATGGATATGTTACAAGTGTATAAGTATGCTGTGAAATTAAAGAGGCTGCCGCCAGCACTATTGTTTGAATTGAAATTTGACACCAGCCGAGAGGAGACAGATAGCATCTACCTAACCGAATCTGAAATTTTACAATTACTTGAGATTAAGGATTTTGATAACCCCGAACAAGAGATAGTGCGTGATGTATTTGCCATTGGTTGTTTTACAGCCATGCGTTTTTCGGATTATAGCGTTTTAGACCCTACGGCTATTCGTAATAATAGACTTTCTTTTATTCAGGTGAAGACGGGTGCGAAGGTGACGATACCTATCCACCCAGTAGTGAAAACCATTTTAGAGAAGTACGATTATAAGTTGCCACCTGTGCCACCTAATAATCAATTTAATGAGATCATTAAGAAGGTAGGTGCTAAGATGCCTTGTATGCATGTGCCATTTACAAAGCAAATAACCTATAAGCGTGAGCTCACTGAAATTGTAAAGATGAAATACGATTATATGATGACGCATACTGCACGTCGTTCCTTTTGCTCCAATGAGTTCATAAAAGGAACCGACCCGATGATCATTATGGCCATTAGCGGACACAAATCTTATAAGTCCTTTATGCGCTACATTAAAGTATCAGGCGACCAGTTCGCAGATAAGATGGAGAAGATATGGCAAGATAGGGAAGCGAAGGGGATGTAGGGGCTTGTATAGTCTAATCTCCCTTTTTGAAAATATAATAATAAGAATAAAATGACAATCGAAGAACAACTAGATCGCTTAAATAGAACCACATGGATAGTTATGACAGAACCAGATGTAAATAAAAAGTGGTTCAACATAAACATTACTACTATTTTAAATGACCTACATAAAGACGGCTATTTGATATGTATTGGAGACAAAGAGCACAGTTATAGCGTTGGCGAGTTGCGTGCCATTGATAGACTTGTTGCATGGATAACACAGATAACCTATGCCCAAAATGAAATAGAAGACCAAATAGCCATGTATGAAGATGACGCAGAAACCGACCAGTTTGATGACATGATAGACGAGGCCGAAGAAGGCCTAATAGCCTACCGAAAGCTGCATCTAGATGCAATCGCCTTCTTCACCAAGACAGACTGGAACAAAATAACACTTAAAAATTGCCCCTACCATCTATTTCAGGAGCTATTACTACATAAAACAGCTTTGATAAGGCAGTAGGCTATAATACACATATTGATTTTGGGTTGGTAAGTTCAGGCCATTCGTGAAAGCGAGTGGTCTTTTTTTAAGTATATATACTTAATGAAATAATTTAATTTATTTATACTTTTGTTATAAATCAATAACTGATAACAATAATTTAGATTTGAAAAACAAGACTGAAATATTATATAAAATCAGTATCAAGAGGTTTAAACGACGATTGTGGAGTAAAAAAAAGGCGAAAATTCGAAGAAGTGAAACGCAAAAACAAGCACAAAATATAGCAAAAACCAAAGAAAAATTATTATCAGATGAAAGCTTGTTAGAAAAATACTTGCCCGCAAATTTAAAGTATCTGATTTCTGATAATTTGTCATTATTTTCCATAGACAAGCTCAAATCAGTTAGATCAAATCATTATGGAACATATATTGTCCCTGAAAACTTTTCTATTTTAGATAATCCAAAAGAAAGCTATGCATTTATTCAAGAAGTAGCTTCGTGCTTAATTTTTAGAAGAAATCCAATAGTGACTATAGATTATAACCGCTGTTCAAACCTTGAATTGAGTACTCAAGTTTTGTTAGATATAATATTAAAGGAAGCAATTGAATATTTTAATATTATTAAACAAATAAATGTAAAATACTCAAAAGTTAAACAAATTAATGGTATTAATTTTAATAATGACGATATAAAGAAGTTGTTATTTTCAGTGGGCTCTCCTGCAATTCATTCTCAAAATAAAAGAGAGTATAATGATATAATACCTTATGAACTTTGCATTCATGATAGAGAAAAGAACTCTGATCCTATTAAAATTATTGAACAAAAAGATATTGATACAACAAGGTTAGTAGACTATGTTGTTGCTTGCTTAAAACGTCTTAATAAAAAGTTAACCCCAGAAAAATTAGAAGACTTGTGTATAGTAATTAGTGAAATGCTAATAAATGCAGAGGAGCATTCTTCGACAAAATACAGATTTTCTATAGGGTACTTTCATGAAAAAAATGAAAATGGTAAACATTACGGTGTTTTTAGATTGACTATCTTAAACTTCGGAAAAACCATTTATCAAAAATTTAAAGATCCGTTGTGTCCAAATATTGAAGTAGTAAAAAAAATGAAAAGGCTTTCCGATACTTATTTAGCAAAAAAATTCTTTTTTGAAAAAACTTTTGAAGAAGAGTCGCTTTGGACACTTTATTCTCTTCAAGAAGGTGTAACTTCTATAGCTCCAGAGGAATACAGTAAAAGAGGCAATGGTTCGATACAATTTATTGAAAGCTTTTTTAATTTCAAGGATGAAGATGAACTTTATCAGGAAGTTTCAAAAATGACAATTTTATCGGGCAATACAAGTATTGTTTTTGATGGCAAGTATAAAATTTTTGAAAAAACTATTAAAGGAGAAAATTTTAAATATATGACATTTAATAAAAGTGAAGATATAGAAGATAAACCTGATAATAAATATGTTAAATTTGTAGACAACTATTTCCCGGGAACTCTAATAAGCACTCAAATTTTATTTAATGACAAAACCTATGAAAGCTAAATTAAGTAATTCTAATACCATCAATTTAGAAGACTTTCGAGTTGAGGGAGCAAAAGTATTTACTGGACGTGATCGGGGTAAGTATGTTCGTGAAATTAGTAAAATAGATGAATTGGAAAACTCATTTGATCAAATAAAAATTATTATCCCCAAAGATATATATTCAATCATACCTTCGTTTTTTGAAGAATTATTCTTAAATGTTGTTACGAAGCTAGGCAGAGATGCTTTCAAAAATAAATTTGTTTTTGAAAGTCAGGGTGAATACAAATACGAAAAACCTTTAAATGAGGCAATTGATAGAATTCTTAGAACTAAAACTGCAATCGACTAATGTGCAATTCTCCTATTAATTCATGTTTTTCACTAGACAATTTTCAAAAAATTTCAACTGTTATTATTGCATTTGTAAATTTGTATTTATTGATAAAATACACAAATTTTAGAAATTCAAATGACAAAACGGAAAAAGAGAATGACCGTAAAATAAATTGGCTAAAAACATTGATATTAGATCATAATTTAAATAAATTTTACGACTTCTTTGATTTAGTAAAATCAGAGCTTGCTAACTTAAGAGTTAGAGGACTATCAGATGTTCAAAAACAAACTATTGATTCGAATGTTGGAGATCATTTTATCAACTTAAGAAGAGATTTTATTGATATTCTCCTTGCAATTGATGAAAATTTATATAAACAGATACTAGATGATATTGATAAACTTCAAACCCATCTTACAAACATTACTTTTGATAATGGAATAAATCTTGATGTAGATTCTAAATTCAAAATTTTAATTTTAGAAGAACTAACAAAGTCAAAAACCAATATAATAAAATTGTTGTTTAGTTATCGTGGTTAAACTTACACTGTCACACTAATCTAGCACACTAATTTAAGCGTGATCTAAAAATGCCCGTTTCGTGACCTAGGTTCGGTGCTAAGTGAATTTTAAAATATTGAATATCATATAGTTACAAGTAAATAAATCGATGGTCCACACTAATATGCCTTATTTCACCCCCTTCACCACCTCCCCAGGTGCTAACAATCTTGCATGATCCAGCAGCTCTACAATGGCCATTACTTTACGTGTTTTCAGATCACTCAAACCCTTAATGATGGAGTAAGAATCTTTTA
>JACCDU010516567.1_pt1 | contig 32346 bp, 64 predicted proteins | sample 7446081 | NCBI WGS metagenome assembly JACCDU01 (sample SAMN15323447, study PRJNA562643) | freshwater metagenome | isolation source: river surface water | place: USA:Blue River Watershed | collected 2017-08-17
ACCCCCCCTCCTCCCACCTACTACTACAGCAGGGGGAGATGGTTTATATGATAAGCGGGAGATTAAAGCGTGAAAGGATGAAAGGATATTTCACTACCTATTCTTACATGGACGCAAAAGAAGTAGTGGATAACTTTATAGCTAATGACAGTGAGGCAATAGCCAAACGTAAAAGCACGGGGGAACTAATAAATATAAGTACACATATGTTAGGATATATCTTAAGTGATAGGAAGTATTTCGATCATAAAGTTATAACGCGTGGCCCTAAATTGATTGGTTATAATATCCGTTGGGAGTATAGCAATAGCAATGGGTATCATAATGTATTTGAGGATGAAGAAAGCATTGTGCCCCTGAAAGACCTAATTATATTAAATGCCCAGGAATTACGGGCAGAGGTCTTCTTGGATGGTAAATCCAAACAGGTGGAGCAAACGTGAAAAGACCAGCTTGTATACAACAATAGATGTTGTAACTATAATCCTTTTGCTAACCTGTTTAACCATTTTTTTTGTTTAAAAAGCGTCAAAAAATTGACACTCCAACGTCAAAATCTTGACGTCAAATCGATGGCGTGTCAAATCCCTGACACGTCAGAAATGTGTCACCGTCAGGTTTTTGACGTCAGATGTATGACATGTCACCTATATGGCGCCAGACTTTTGACGCATGGTGGTGTATGGTAACATATGGTCACGCGGCCAATCTTATATATTGTTAGCAAAAAAAGGTGAGAGTGATAAAGGGTTAAACCCCCACATCGGAAAATATTTTTGTATGTATTGATAATCATTAGACTTTTTAACAACCTATACACTACATGCTATCATGCTAACGTGTTGCTGTATAGCACTGTATATTCTGTTGTATATGAATCCGTAATGAGACTAGGAATTAATATGCCTTGACTTCCCAGCGCATTGTGCTAAGATAGGCACAGGCACGGCGGCTGGTGTGTCACATATGGGTGACAGGGGATAACAGAGGGGTTGCGGGGATGGGGGTACCTGTGTTATACTGATATCGCGGTGTGGGTGTCCGTGCTAGCCGCCATTATGGGTAAAAGGTCGGGAGTATATCATACCTAGCCGCCCCCTGTCAAGGGTTATATAAGGGTGTCACCTACGGGTTACTGTCACATGCGGGTGACAGGGTGTGGGGGTACTTGTTGACGTAGGGAATAGGTGGTGTATTATGGGTACATCTTCAACGGCGCACCACGGAGAGAAAAACAATGGCATGGGTGAACGGCAAGCGGACAGTGTATTGCAAGCGTTGTTATAAAGCGGGACACAATAAGCGGTCATGCCCAGAGGCATCCCCTGAGACTAAGGCACGCTATAAGACAGGCGATCTTGCTCGTAAATGCTCGTACTGCTACAACGCAGGACATACCAAGCGTAAGTGCGAGAAGCGGACTAAGGATATTGCAGAATATGTTGCCGAGAATAAGAAGTATCGGAAAGCATATCTTGATACTCTTATCCAGAATGGGTTGTCTATTGGTTCCCTTGTCACGCATACGGCAAGGGCAGATAAGGGAATGGACAATCTAAAACCAGACCAGATTGGAATGGTGACACACATTGATTGGAATGAGATTCAATACAAGCGCAGGTCCAATCGTCCTATTCAAGCTAAACGTCTTGGATTAGAGGAAAATAACTGGAATAGTGAAATGTGGTTTGGTAGTCCGCCAATCCCAAACGTTGAATATGATGGTTGGGGCAACTGTTGTGTGTTGTCTAGGCGTAATGATATCATGTCTTATGTTCCCGCTGATTGGTTGGATGGATTGAGCGGAGCAGACCAGTTTTTCTAGCGGGTGTCACCCGAAAGCGACAGCCTGAAAAATGGGGTTGCGCTTTCGGGTGGTTGTGGCATAATAGGTTCATCAAGTCGCAGTTAACCACCAACGCAGTATAGCACAAACGAGGTTTACAATGGCTGTTGATTTCAAGACTTTCCTTAAGGTTGTTCCCCACGTTGCCGCTGTCAAGAAGCCTGTCCTTATTCGCGGTCGTCACGGTGTCGGTAAGAGTGAGACTGTGTATGCCTTTGCCGCCGCGCGTGGTATGAGGGTTGTGGAGCGTCGGGCATCCCAAATGACTGAGGGTGATTTGATTGGTCTGCCGTCTATTGATGGTAACAGCACCAAGTTTAATCCGCCTGATTGGTTTAAGGATTGCTGTGATAACGGTCGCGTCCTTTTCTTGGATGAGGTTGACCGTGCTACGCTTGAGGTTCGTCAGGGTATTTTCGAGCTGACGGATTCCCGCAAGCTTAACGGTCACACGCTGCATCCCCAGACGCTAATCTTTGCCGCTGTGAACGGTGGTGTGCATGGGGCACAGTATCAGGTGGGTGAGATGGACCCTGCCGAGTTGGACCGTTGGACTGTCTTTGACCTTGAACCTTCCGTTGATGATTGGCTTGATTTTGCAAAGACTAACGCAGACAGTCTGATTTGGGATTTCGTCAATCAGAATCGTGGGCACCTTGAGCATAAGGGTGAGTTTGAGCCTAACAAGGTTTATCCTTCCCGCCGTTCTTGGATGCGTTTGAACGAGTGTCTGACCCATGCGGGATTCCTTGGCACGGATGCAAAGGCTAATCTTTCCTCTATTTATGAGATTGGTTGCGCCTTTGTTGGCTTTGAGGCTTCCGTCGCTTTCCGAGATTTCGTTGATAAGTATGAGCGTCAGGTGACTGTTGACGACATTCTCAACGGCAAGCTTGAGAAGGTTAAGGATTGGGGCATCAATGACCATACCGCTATGGCAGACAAGCTTGTTGCCTCTGGTCTGTTTAAGGAGGAACTGACCGATGCAAAGATTGACGCCATTTGCAAGTATGCACACCTTATGCCGTCTGAGGTTTGCATGAAGTTCTGGCGTGCTATGTCTAGCGAGAATGTGAAGAACACGGTTAAGATTCACGAGAAGCTTTCCGACCGTATCATCACCATTCTGAATCCTGCTGCCAAGAAGTAATGTCTGACAATGCGGGGGAGGTTGAATGACTCCCCCGCTTTTGTTGTTTGCCTTTGCCTAGCCGCCCAAATATATGACAAAACTGGAACAGAAATATAGAAAGAATATTGGTAAGTTATTTGTTCATCCTCATAGAGAATGGGGAGGTGCTAAGACAGGATGGGTTTGGATTAAGAATCTGGTAATGATTAATGATGTTGAAAGGCATGGTGGATGGTTCCACTATAGCATGGATGTGGTAAAGAATAATCTAGATAACGTTGATGGAGTTAATGATAGGAATAGGATTCTGGTGTCTTGCAAGGAGTTTCACCGAAAGGCTGTGGATCCACTGTCACTCTTGGGTGACACCGAAAATAAGGAGGTTGCATAAATCTCAGGATGCGATACTATGTATCCATAACTCGCTGATGGAGGAAACAGTATGTCTAACGAGACTGAGCAGTTTGACCTTGACCGCTATATCTACAATCTCTTGCAGAATGAGCCGTTCTTTGCTGAGATTTCCCGTCACGTTGAGAAGCGTGCCAATCCTGCAATCCCTACCGCTGGCGTTCGTATTACCAGCGAGGGTCAGTTTGAAATGCTGTATAATCCCAAGTTCTTTCAGGGATTGACGCGAGAGCAGCGGGCAGGCGTTATCAAGCATGAGTTTTATCATTTGGTTTTCGGTCACGTTACTGACCGTATGCCAGACGGTAAGATGTCTAAGAAGTGGAATATTGCAACTGACCTTGCAATCAATAGCCATATCAAGGATGAACTGCCCTCAATGGCTTGCATCCCTAGCGTTGGTCCTTTCAAGGATTTGCCGCTGTTTGAGAGTGCCGAGTGGTATTACAATCATTTGCCAAAGCAAGACGATAAGAATGGCAAGGGGTTGGGACAGGGTTCTCCAGACGGTGACGGTGGTGAGGGTGAGCCTGATTCTTTCGATGATCACTCTCAGTGGGGAGAGAATGCAGAAAACCTTGACCCTGCCTTGCGTGAACTTGCTAAGGAACGTCTGCGTGAAATGATGCGAAGCGCAGCGGAGGAGGCAAATAAATCCTCTAATGGTTGGGGTTCCGTGTCTCATAATATTCGCAAGGATATCATGGACCGTATCTCAGGCAAGATTGATTGGCGTGCGGTCCTGCGCTACTTTATCAAGACCTCTCAGCGTTCTGCTAAGACTTCCACAGTTAAGCGTATCAACAAGCGATATGCTTATATTCATCCAGGCCAGAAGGTGCAGCGTCATGCTAAGATTGCCATTAGCATTGACCAGAGCGGTTCTGTTTCGGATGAAATGCTGGAAGCCTTTTTCTCTGAACTAAACAACCTTGCAAAGATTGCCACGTTCACTGTGGTTCCTTTTGATACTGAGGTTGATGAAAAGCTTGTTTATGTTTGGAAGAAGGGAATGGCTCGCAGGAAAGAGCGCGTTAAGTATGGCGGTACTGATTTTGACGCTCCAACCAAATATGTTAATGATAAGGGTTTTGATGGGCATATTGTGTTGACTGATATGCAGGCGCCAAAGCCTATCACTAGCAAGTGCCAGCGTTTGTGGATGACTACCAAGGATTGTATTTCTAGTATGCCGTTTAAGACAAACGAGAGAGTCATTCCAGTTGAATAGTTGAAAAGGTATTACTCTTTCCTCTTGTGCAGACTATATAGTATAGGAGGAAAGAGTAATGCCTTATAGTGATAAAGAAAAGCGCAAAGAAAAACAAAGAGAGGCGCAAAAGAGATACAGAGAAAAGAATAGAAATAATCCAGAATATAAAGCTAGAAAAGCTTTAGAGGATAAGAGATATAGAGAAAAGATAAATGCTAATCCTGTAAAAGCATCCGAGGTAAATGCTAGTAAAAGAGAATGGGCTAATAACAATCCAGACAAGGTAAAACTAGCCGCCAGAAAAAGAGACTTATTGCGTAAGTTTAATATAACAATTGAAGAATATGATATGTTATATGAAAAGCAAAAAGGTCTTTGCGCTATATGTGAAGAACCAGAAAAAGAAAACAATAAAAGATTAGCAGTTGACCATAATCATGATACAGGAAAAGTTAGAGGATTGTTGTGTCGTGCTTGTAATACAGGGATTGGCTTATTACAAGAAAAGCGAGAACTGTTAGAAAAGGCAATCAAGTATCTAAAACAAAACACCAATGATGTTTGATATAGCATTGCGGGGGCTGGGAATGGCAATAAACCTCCCAGTATATCATGCCCAGCCCCCAGCTGTCAAGTATATTTTTCTACCTGTCACCCACGGGTGACTGTCACGGGGAGGTGACACTCCCAAAAAACTGATTGCATAATGGAGCGGATAGCGGTACTATTAACCCATGACCCAGACCGAAAAGCAGTATTCTAAGAATGTTGGCAAGTTGTTTGTTTGTAAGGACCGTTATTATAATCACGATAAGAGAGGATACTCTTACACCTATTATCTTTGTTTTATTTATGGGATGGTGCGTAGTGGCTATAAAGGCAACACTGGCGCGTATGCATATAAAATCCAAACCCTGTTTCCCAAGGTTGAGAATGAATGGAGAATGGATTACACTATGAAGTGTAAGGATTTTATTGATGGTCCTGCTCGTCGGAGATACTGGAATAACGCCGAATATATGCCCAACACTCCAGAAAATCTCCAACTGATTGGAAAGGTTATTGATATAGAAGAAAAGTCGTGATATAGTGAACGTATGACCCAAACAGAAAAGAAATATAAATCCAGATTAGGAAGACTATATTGGAGCAGCGAGAGGGAATGGAATAGAGAAAAAGAACAATATGATATCAGATATTTTCTCGTAATGCTGTCTGGATGCGCTAAGAAATACGGTGAGAGCGGCAAATACAGATATTCCATTGATGTATTGACAGAGGGTAGAACATACGATAAAAACACGCAATATTTCATAGATTGTTCTTATTTTATTAAACTTGAAAATAAGATTAACAGATGGGACAATGGTTACTTCCCAGTAATAACAGGAGATGCTGAAAAAGATGTTGCCCAAATCCCGAAAGAATGCTAAGATGGGTTGCAAGCACAAGTTTCAAGTTCGTATCGGTTACGAGGAAGCGGAAAGCTTTGCAGGAGATATGTATCAACTCGATGTGACAGAGGTTTATGAATGTTTGGACTGTAAGAAAATCGTCAAGGTCTAGAAAAAAGATATTGACCTCCAGCACAAAATAGAATAAGATGGTTTCTGAAGTTAAGCGAAGTGATTGCAGTTAACCCTAACCAAACGCAGTTATCTCTAACCAAGGAAAACAATATGTCCTCTATCTCTAATTCTGATGTTGTGTCCGCTGTGCAGACTTTCGTTTCCACCAATAACCGTCCCTGTCCCTCGCATTTCCTGACTGAGAAGTTTGGTGATGATGTGTTGGATGTGATTGACGAGCTTAAGGCTTCTGGTGTTCTGCTTGGTCTGCGTGGTCGCAACGGCGGTCTTGCCACTCCTGACAGCGAGATTGTAGCCAAGCGTAGTGCTAAGTCTAAGGCTACTACAAACGAGCCTGCACAGGAGACTGTTGCTTCTGCTGTGTAATCTGATATAATGCGGTAAAGGCAGGGGGCGAAAAGCCCCCTGCCTGTTGTATCTAACATAAGGATTAAACATAATGTCTCTGTGGCGTTGTTCACAATGCAATAAGGCGGGATTAGAAGATGATTTTGTTTTCGTTCCTGTAGATGATACGCATGAAGTGTTGATGTGTTTTGATTGCGCTCCTCCAGAAGCAATGCAGCAACATTGGCCTGTTGACGAGGAGGAAAATAATGACAGTAACTGAGAGGAATTATAGAAAGTATCTTGGAAAGCTTTTCTGGTCTAATAACAGAGGTTCTCTTGTAACAATTGAAGGTCTTAAGAAGGTTGAATATGGCAACCGCTGGAAATTTGAAGTATACTATATGAATTCAACTGTTGTACCACAAAATAGAAAGATCGATTGTGTTCGAATTGCACAGCTGGTAAAAGAGGGAACATGGATGCCAGCTGACCAGTATATCAAAAACCAGCCCCCGTTGTCAAGCGCAAAGTAGCAGAAAAAAGTTGTTGACTTCTTCCACCACTCTGGTATTATCTTCCCATCATGAGCACTTGGAAATACAACCGAATGTACGCAGCGCGGTATACCCGTACTCCTGTTGAGAAGGTTACGGATGTCACTATCCCCACTCGTATTGATGCCGTTCTGAATAACGGTATCTGCAATGATTGGGAAAAAAACTTCTGTACTTCCATTAAGGAAAGCTTCACCAAATATCAGGGTCTGACTAAGGGACAATATGATACGTTTGTGAAGGTTGAACAGCGTTATGATGCTTCTAATATTGCATCACGTAATAACTGGAAGGCAGCATGGGATGCAGATAAGAAGGCGAAGTGGGATAAGATGATTGAGTATTATTCCAAGACGCCTTACTACAAGGGAGCGACGGATAAGGTTAAGGTTAATCCTAACTATATTCCAAGCGAAAAGGAATATGCTGCAATCTGTGAAAACAAGTATGCAGTTAAGATGCTTGCCCAACAGAATATTCCTCCCAAGTATAAGCTTGGAGAACTAGTTGTCTATAAGGAATATGGCAACTATTACCTTGCAACTGTGGTTGAAGTTGGTAATGTTGCCACGTGGGTTAAGGGCGGAAGGGAATACAAGATTAACATTGTTGGTGATGCCGCCCTAAAGCTTTGCGAGGAACGGGAAATGTTGTATTACCGCGACTCGATTATCCCTAAACTCTCTAAGAAGGAGGAAGCACCTTTTTAGTTGACCTCTAGCGCCCGCTGTGGTAGAATATACACAGCGCGGCGGCTAGCATGGAAAACAAAACAATGAATAAAGATATTAAGACCCGAGACTACTTCATGTTGTTTATTATTAACGGTGCTACCAAGAGCGGCACCCATAAGGATAAGAAGCGGGAACAAAATAAAAAGAAGTGCAGAAAAAAGGTTGACACTCGCAGGGAAGATTGATATACTAGACGCCATGAGTGATATTAACATCGGTGATATGCTTTATGATGTAGAGGCAGAAGGAAATTTGATTGGGTGGGTAACTAAAAAGAAAGGATATAGCCATTGGGTCATTGAATGGAATGATTGTAGTATTACAAACCTTCATCAAGAAGTTGTGCGAGACTTAAAGAAGGAATGGTACAAACTGAAAAGAAAGTGCTTGACACGGAAGCGGAAGTGATGTAGAATAGGTGATGTAAAAAAGAATACGGACTTGAGGGATGGCTCCCACAACACGCTTATAACGTGTCGCACTAGATTGGTGCTTGGATAAGGTTCGACTCCTTACAGGTCCATAGAAGAAAGTAGTTGACAAGTGAATAGAAGATGATGTAGAATAGATGATGTAGACGCTCCTATGGTGGAACAGGTAGACACAACAGACTTAAAATCTGTCGTCCGCGAGGGCATCCCAGTTCGATTCTGGGTGGGAGCATGATGGACCGCAAGCATTAATTAGTGATGCACTCGGCTTTTAACCGAAAGAACACGGGGCAGTACCGTGGCGGTCTACTAGTTGTAAATGTTGTTATTCCTCGATAGCTCAGTTGGCAGAGCAGATGACTGTTAATCATCGGGTCGCACGTTCGAGCCGTGCTCGGGGAGCAAGTAGTATGTAGACGGCCCTATCATCTAGAGGTCTAGGATACCGCCCTTTCAAGGCGATTACGCGAGTTCGAATCTCGCTAGGGTCATATGGAAATCAAAGTCGGTGATTTGGTTTGGAATAAGTTTAATGGTTATGGGACGGTATTAAAAGTTAAAGGTGAAAAGTGTGCTGTCTATTGGTATACACCGACAAACATAATGGAAAATAATTATTATCTTAAACCAGATTATCATGTAAAGTATGTGCGACAGTGGAAACGTAATGTTGAAGATAAATGCAGCGTTAGTTGCCCCGTGTAGCGGACCTACTAGTTGGTCTTCTAAACCGACAAAAACCGTTCGACTCGGTTACGGGGTGTAAAAGACTTTGAAATATATAGTCGTTTCAAATCCCTATAGACTATATACTATAAGGGGAAATGATATGACTAAAATATGCGGAGTCTGTAAACAAGAATTACCAATTGATTCTTTTAATGTAAAATCTAGAAAGAACGGTAAAGTATCAAGGCAATATTGCTGCAAAGAGTGTAATAAACAATATCTTAAACAGCACTATCAAAACAACAAAAAGTATTACAAAGACAAAAGTAAAGATTCGATAAAGAAAAATAAAACTCTTTTGCTGGAATATCTTAAAGACAAGAAATGCAAAGATTGTCCAGAAACAGATGCAGTAGTATTAGAGTTTGACCATTTAAGAGACAAGGAAGAATCAGTTTCGATATTAATCAGACTAGCATCATGGCAAACTGTTTTGAAAGAAATAGAAAAATGTGATATAGTATGTGCTAATTGTCACAGAAGAAGAACATATAAAAGAGCAAATAGTTATAGATATACGGGCATAGTTTAATTGGCAAAACCTCTGACTTTGAATCAGATGAGTGAACGTTCGATTCGTTCTGCCCGTTCTCATGGAAGTGACGCCTTACTGGACTAGGCAGTAGACTGTAAATCTACCGTTCTCACAAACAAGGGGGTTCGATTCCCTCCACTTCCACTATGATTGACGACTTTATCTATAATACACTGGAGATAATCGTGGGACTATCGCAGATTGCTTTTTACCTGTGGCTCATTTTCGGACTTGACTTCTTCAAGAGTTTCTTTTAAACTAGCCGCCATGTTAAAGACAAGAAAGCTGAATCTAGGTGACTTGGTTGCGGTAAGAGATAACAAGGGCAAAATTTCTATTGGAATGATTGTAGAATTTGATGATGCTTATACCACCTATAAGATTGAGTGGTATAACCATTCTCATGTTTGGACTAAAGCGCCTTGGATAACTACCCAAGAGTACCGTAACATTTTCCTTGACTGCAAGGCACAGCTGTTATAGGATGTTTCTCATGAATGACTCTTACATCGGCAAGCTGTTCGCAATGGATTGGCATCCTCCCAGCGTTGGAGTTGACCTAGAACAAAACATATATCTTTATATGGTTGTTTCCCCCGCTGCTCATGGGAATGACTACATTTGTGAATCCCTGACTTCGGGCAGACAATATGTTTATAACGAATACGAAATCATCAGAGGTCTTGTTTCTTATAAGCAATGGAAGGAGCGAAATAATGTCTGATATCCGCGAAGGTGATAGCTTGTTGGGCTATAGCATTACTACCAAGGATTATATTGTTGGCATCGTCACTGATATTAAGCTTGACAGCATTGCCCGTAAGCAGTATAATGTTCATTGGGCTGATGCACAAGTTGGATGGTTGGACCATAACACCGCTGTACGTTTGCGCGAGAAATACCTTGGATATCAAAATCGGTGATGGGGTTTGTTATTTCTCGGATGGACGAAAAGAATATTTTATCGGTACTGTAAATAAAATATCTTCATTTAGTCCTCAATATCATATTATTTGGAATGATACCTCCGAATCTTGGGAGCGTACAGAAACGGTAGAAGAATACCGCGATATATACCTTGACTTCCTCAACAAGTAGGGTATAGTGAACGTCATGAATATCAACGTTGGCGACAGTGTTTATTGGAATGGACAATGCGGAATCATTATGCAGGTTGGAAATCCACATGGTCAAAGACAGATTAAAATCCATTGGATGATTAGTAGTGGAGGTCTATTTACTTCGTGGGATTATATTAACGATGCTGTACGGATGCGACAGAAATATCTTGACCTTCTGAAGAAGTAGGGTATAGTAGTAATCATGAAAGCGACCGATTGCGTTGAGTGCGGAGAGCAGTTCAATCTCTTTTCCCCTGAGAAGCGCAGGGCAGGTGGTAAGTCAAATACTTGTCCCCAATGTAGTGAGGAGACTGCTGTTAAATATGCGGGAGTCTCAGCAGGCGAAGGCAAGATGGGTAGTGTTCAAGTCCTGAAGTTTTCTTCTAACGCTGACCGTGCAGCTTATCTTTCATTCTGGAAGGCTACAAGCGGTATGAATACAGGCAAGAACTGTCAGATGCAGTTTCGTGCCAAGGAACCAAACGTAAAGTTTAAGACTGTTGCAACCTTTACAGGCAACGTAAATCACAAGGGGAAGGCATAATGTCTGACGTACTTTCATCTAAGTATCTTACCCGTGATAATCGTCCAACCATTCGCCAACTGTTTGAGAAGCTTGGAATCAACAAAGGCGAGCATGATGAAAATGTTAGGGCAGCACTTGAAGAACTTATTACGTTGAGAAATCATAAGGGAAAGGAGTGATATAAGATGCCACATCCTCATAAGAACAGGCCACGCAAGGGACGCAGGAAGATTGGAAGCAAGAAGCGTAAGGCTCAGAGCAATAACCGAAAGAAGTAAACCATGAAAAGACTTAAGCGCGGCGACCTAGCTTGGATGATTTTTGATGGTAAGCAGAGCATGGTAATGATTACGGAGTGCAGATACAAGACTGATGTTTATCTTTGTGCCCCTGTCGCCGTAGCGAACCATGCATCATGGGTGTCAGGCTTTAGACTAGAGCGTGTAGTACCGTAAGGATTGCCTCCCCCTGCCACTACCGTAGTAGGGTGGGGGGAGGTCGTGAAAAAACAAAATTTCCTGTGCAGCCAGCCGCCGTTAGGCGGTATATTTATAGTATATATTAGTATATATGTATATGTATGGGGTAGGGGCGGCTAGTTCTTCTTGACAGGGGACTAGAGTAGTAGTAGAGTAGGGGGGGACCACATTATGTTCTACCGTTTCAGACAAAACAATAGCGGCGGTTATTTCATGCCTCCAGCTATACATGTTTACGTTGAGGCAGATAATGATGAACAAGCTGTAGAAACATTTACCTCTATCGAGGGAGTTTATCTAGATAGCTATAGAGATTGTAGTTGCTGCGGAGGCAGATGGGATGAATATATTAGTGACACTTATTCTACTGAATACGAAGTGCTGCGGGCAATAGAAGAAGAGATAAAAGATAGATGGAGTTGGAGCGTAAAGAAAGAAAAAATTCCCTATGCTTTTATTCGTAGCAAAAAGAAAGATAGCGTGATAGAGTAGAAAAAATGGACACACTACGCCATAACATAGGTAGACTTTTCTCAGACCCAGATGGAAGTTCAATGTCTGTCATTGTCGATGTTGTCTATGAACATGGTAAATACAAATATATATATTTTATGTTAGAGCGTGGTCAAACGCTTACTGCTTATGTTAAGTGGTTTGACCACGAAACATACGTCAAATGGCTGACGCCACCGCGTCAAAGCGTCGACGCAACGTGACCCTGACGCGTCAGAAAAATGACGCGCTCAGAATGTAAAAAAACTTTCACCTCCCGTCAAAAACCTGACGCGGGGTGACAAATCAATACATCAATAATATCATGGGTTTAGCGTTTCGTCAATGAAAGGGTTTGAGTCGCGTAACCATGCGGAATCATTAAGGAAAGCGGAAATTGCCCGGGGGGTTTTATTCCCAGCCCCCGCGAAGTCAAGTCCTTAGTTGCGGGTGTCACTTTCCTGTTACTGTCACGCTCGGGTGACACCGAAAAAAAGGAAGATTGCCAAGCGGCGCAAGGTGTGAGAATATATGTCCACTTCAAACGACGGACTAACCAAAAACAAAAAGCGAAAGGCAGACAATACTATGACCTACAATCTCAAGTGGACGATGGGCAATGCAAAGCTTGTTAAGACTAGCGGTGAGTCTTACCGCGTGCTCGGCTTTGGCATCCCTGCCGATTATTCCTTCGAAGGTGGCAATACTTGTCCCGCTGCTAACGCTTGCCGTGGCGTGTGCTATGCGAAGCAGGGACGTTATCTCATGGCAAACGTGCGTGATGCGCGTATGCATAACTTTAACCTGTTTCAGTCTCGCGGCAAGCTTGGGTTTATCGGTGATGCCATTGCAGACTTGACCCGTTTGGTTAAGCGTTACAACGTGGTTCGCTTGCATGATAGCGGCGACTTTTTCTCTCAGGATTATCTCGATGCGTGGAAGGCTATTGCGTGTGCTTTCCCTAACACTGTTTTTTACGCATACACTAAGAGCCTTCACCTTGATATCGGCACCGATAAGCCTGCAAACCTTCGCATCGTTCAGTCTCTCGGTGGTAAGTATGACGACAGGCTTATCCGTTCGCTCCCTCACTCTCGTATCTTTTCCACGGACGAGGACCGTATCAATGCTGGATATGTTGACGGTAACGTGAGCGATATTCCTGCCATTGAAGGCGAGATTAATATCGGTTTGGTTTATCATGGCAACCGTAAGCTTACCGATGCACAGTCTAAGTATTTCCGTTGAAAGGTAAACATGGTAAAGACTAGTTTTAAGTGTCCTCATTGTGAAACGCAAATCGTTGGCAATATAGCTTCAATGCTTGTCGTTAGTGTTGATAAAGGTTCCATGTTTCGCAAGGGAACCGTTATATTGTCAATGATTTGCAATCAGTGTCAAACTAGAACTAGTTTTGCTAATGCAGAGTTTTAATGCTGCTGCCCTAGCGAATAATGCTAGGGTTTGCGGCGGCTTGTATGATGTAAAAGAACTTTACAGGGAATATTTCCCGGGCATTTTGCTACCAGCCCCCGCGCTGTCAAGCGCTTTCTGCGGGGTGTCGCATGGGGGTGACGTAACGCACGGGTGACACCCAGAAACAGCTAGCTTGCAAGGTGAGCGGACCTGTGAGAATATATTGCCCATGAACGACACCACTTGGACCTGCGACCGCTGCGACGAGCTGAACGATATCTCTGGCGTGACCATTGTTGAGCATTGTGACGGCATCGGTGAGATTGTTTGTCACCCTTGCCTCCGTGACCAGCACGCAGAGGAAATGAAGCGTGCCGCTGAAACCCAAGAGTGACACCAGAAAAAAGGTTGCTTGCCAATAACCCGAATCTGTGAGAATATACCTCCCATGAACGACAACATCAAGTGGACGAACGATGCAACGCAGAACGTGGCAAAGTGGATTGACCGTGACCCTGCCTTCTACAACGTTGCGAAGAATAACCAGAAGGGACGGAATCCTTATCTGAATCTGCGTGCGTGGATGGTGACGCTCGGCTTCCACAAGACGCCTGACCAAGTGTCTTTCTTTGACGATTCGCTGGATATCAAGCAGCTTAACTCTTTCATTAAGGAGCTTTAATATATGACTCTCATTGATAACAACACTGGCAAGACTGTGAACATTGGTGACGTTGTTGTTTGCCATGCCAATGAACAGTGGGTTTTTCTGAACGTCATCGACGAGCATATGGTGTCTGTGATGTGGGATAGCGTTGTCTATGATATGCCCACCATGTCCATTTCCTGCCGCGCTGTCCAGCTTCCGTCTGTGAGGGCTTAAATGATTCATCGTAGCAACGCAATCTTTTTCATTCCCTCGCTGTATATTCCTGTTGGTATTATCGCTTATCTCTGGAGGATGCACTAATGTCTTGCGACGGTCGGCACACTAAGGGTGATGGTTCCTATTGGGTCAACGATGCACGCGGCATTCCGCTTGCGCGGGTTTGCCCGAAGTGCAGGGTGCAAAAGCTTTCCAAGTATCGGAAGGATGTAACTGTTAACCCTTATTATTCCGCTGACGAGAGCGTGGAGGAGAACTATTAATGATTATTAATCTGCAAGATTTCCGCAAGCTGCACGGCATTGACAATCAATCTGACTTTTGGGATTTGCTGACGGATTGGAGCGAGAGTGCTAAGGTGCCCGCTCTGTGTTCTCAGTTGTGTGAGGTTTCCCCTGATGCGAAGTGCGCGCATGGCGCACCCAGCATTATCGTGCGTGTGATTGGAGAGAACTAGAATGACAGAAAAAACGGTTAAGATTGTGTTGCTGGATGATGGTGATACTTGGGCAGGAGAAGCGGATATTATTACCTTGACCCAGAAGGGTTATGATGATTTGATGAATGGCGTTAAGTTTTCCCAGCTAGACGACAACGATATTATTGACAGTAAGCCCGCTGAGTAATCGAAAGGAAAATACAATGGGAGTCGAAAAGATTGGCAGTGATGGTTTTGCTGTGTTTGGTGAGCATATGCAGGTTTACATGCTGCTATCCATTCAGAAGACTCTCAAGCTGGAAGTTAAGACAGGCATGAAGTTTTCCAATCGCGTTAACGTTGCCCAGCAAGCGCGTGATATTCTTGCCCATAATGGCGTGAAGGCTCCGCGCAATAAGGCGAAGCTGCTTGATACATATAATAAGTTTCTTGATTCACGTGGCATCATTGTTGGCTATTAAAGACATAATCCCCGCGCCCTGTTATTGTTGACAGGGTTTGCGGGGGCTGGTTTGCCCAAAAGGGACGAAAAAAGCCCGGGAAGTTTAGTGCCAGCCCCCGTGTCGGTCAAGCTAAAAGCGCAGTGTGTCACCCGTAGGTGACTGTCACGTGGAGGTGACACAAAAAAGATGCACGCTTGCGTGTGAGGCGATTTCGTGAGAATATATGCCCATGACCAATACCGACATGACCAACGCGCAGGCGCGGCACGACGAGGTTCTTGAGAACTATGGCACCCCTTTTGCTAATCTTTCGGACGTGACCGTTGGTGCGTCTGTTAGGATTATTGCTGGTCCGTTTGCCTTTATTAAGGCAACGGTTAAGGAAGTGTATGGCAATACAGGATTTATTGTGCTTGATGCGTCTGTCTTTGGACAGAGGTTTGAGCAAGTGTTTCACTGGAAGGACGTAACTAAGCTGTAGGTTGTTGGGCACTCCCAGTAAAAGGGGAAAAAGCCCGGGCTTTATTCCCAGCCCCCGCCGTGTCAAGGGAAAAGGCGGGAGTGTCACACAGGGGATGCGTCACACCAGGGAGACACAAGAAAATGCGAAGCTTGCCAAGCGGGGCAAGGTGTGAGAATATATTGCCCATGAACAAGATCACCAAGGCAAGGCGCAGCGAGATGAAGGATTTCACCAAGGGTGCGCGGCGGTACATGAAGCGGTGGGTCAAGCGCACCGAGCGCCAGCAGGGAAAGAGGTTGTGTCACCCGTAGGTGACAGGGTAGAAAAAGAAGCTTGCAGGTTCCAAGGTTCCAGCGTATAATAGGCGCACTTAAAACGAAAGGGTAACAAAAAATGTCTAAGACTTCTTCTGTGTTCGTGGTGGATGCTGGTGATTATTATCAGGACGTGCGCGGTGCTTTCATTTCGCTGGACGCTGCAAAGGATTATGTTCTGTCCGAGGTTCTGCTGGACGTGCTGGATGGTGACAAGTATATCGACACCGTGAACTTCAACGTGAATGAATATCAGGGAACTGAGATTGTCAACACGTTTGAAGTTTCATGTCAGGGTTTTGACTTTTCTGTTAACATGGTAAAGAATCGCAGCAAAGTGCTGGAGACTCTGGACCTTGCATGTGTCACGCTGCGGTGACAAGTAGAAAAAAACAGGTTGCAAGTTTCCCCGTTCTGCTGTAGATTATCCCCACACTAACCGAAAGGAAGAAACGAATGATTACCCGTCAGCTTGGCATCGTGATTGAGAATGGGAAGGATTGGACGCTGGATGCGCTGCTTAATCAGTCCTGCATGAAGGCAACGCATTGCGTCAATGCCGAAGACCCTCACGGTGAGCCTGCCCGCGTTTGGGCAGAGGGTGAAAGTCACGCAGAGAAGATTGCAGGGTTCCTCGTTGGTTATGGTTACACGGTTCACGGCACGGAGGAGATTTGATGTCTTTGTTTCTGTTGGATGATGGCAGTTTTTGCACCGATTATCAGTTGCAGGGTTTCGAAATCGTGCAAACTTCTAACGGTTGGGTTCTTCGGTATTACTAACAGGAAAGGAAATAAACACAATGGCTCGCAAGATGCGTCGGTTGGAAACTGGGACTGTTGTTAATGTTTACTCTCACGGTATCACTAAGAACTTCTGGGAGTATTACTTCCTCGATCCAAAGCCAGACAGCCGAAAGAATATGTGTGCGCTTGTGATGGGGTTTGAGCAAGAGATGGGTGACGTTCACTTGCCAGAGGTGCAACCTTATCTTATGTCATACACTAAAAATGTGTCTGAGATTGCACCCGCTGAAGGTTGGGAATGGGTGGATTGATGGAAAAGCATAAGCTTGGAGACACTTTTACGATTGACGGCATACGTGGAACAATAACAAAGATTTGGCTAAGTGGGGTTGGCATTATTGACCCTCCGACGACCCTTTATGAAGTAACATGGGAAAGCGGCAGTAAATACGATGAATATGATTCTGAGGACATTGACTATCTAAAGAATCCAGAAAATGATGATAGTTAAAACTGTAACCCCGCGAAACTACAGGACATTCTGTGGTTTTCGCCGGGGGATTTTTCCACCCCAGCCGCCCGTTTGTCAAGTGTCACGCTGGGGTGACGCAACCCGTGGGTTACATTTGCATGTTCGGGCAACCTGTGAGAATATATGCACCATGAACGAACAAATGAAGAAGCTTCTGAGCGGTCACAACACTGTTAAGGAAACTAATGGCAACACTGGTTATTGGATGAACAGTGACGGTAAGGTGTTTGGTGACGGATACGAGCGTGACGGCAAGGTTTACGAGACTGACGCTTACGGTGGTATTTGGGGAACTTATACCTTGAACGTGGATTGTTGGCGCGTGGTGCGAAACCGCAAGACCTATGTTTACGAGACTTGGGATTTCCAGTGAAACCCTGCGGTGACACCTAAGAAAAAGAAGCTTGCATAAAACTAGAAACCGTGAGATAATAACGCCCATGAAAACACTCGACACCATCCTTGAAATCGCTGTAACTGGTACGGCTCTTTTCCTTTGGACGGCAATCTTTTTCATCTGGGCGGTGGCCTAATGCGTTTCCTGTTCGCGCTGTTTTGCTTGCCTCATGCAATCGCGTTCTGCATCATGGTGCATCGAGCGTGCCAGATTCCTATCAGTCAGTGGTGAAACCTGCGGGTGACAGTAGAAAAAAGATTCCTTGACCCTAACCCGAACCTGTGAGATAATAACCGCCATGAACCCAACGACAGAAGAAGTGGCAACAAAGATTGTTTCTCTTTACCTTGAATCGGTGGATGTTGAAAACCGCCGCGTTCATCTTCTTGGACGGCATGGCACGATTTATGAATACCTTGGCCGTCTTAACTTGCAGGAACGGACGGACGCCTATGTGATTACTGAGATCATCGCACGGCTTCAGAAGGTACTTGACCCTAACCCGAACCTGTGAGATAATAACCGCTATGACCAACGAAAACACCGTGACCTCTTTCGCCTGTAAGGATTCTGTTGCTGACGGTTGCCCTAACGTGACCGCTGTTGCTGACACTCATTGTGCCGATTGCGCTGCGTTCTATGCTGAGATTGCAGACGCTCAGGCACTCTTGAATGATGATAGCTGGAAGCCTAATGATTCGATTGCCGTTGTGGATGCTGCTCTTGCTCCGCTTGTGGTAGGCTTTGAGGTTGTGCAGGTTGCACCTGTTGAGGTTGAGCCTGCAAAGCCTGACCTTGATTCCGTGTGCTACACGATGAACGCTAGGGAGATTGATGCACAGGAAGCGTTGCGTCAGGCTGTTGATATTCTTCGCAACCTTCAAAAGTCTCTGAATGACCTTGACAACGCATGCGAGATTGTGGAGTCCAACCTTGCGCGGGAGGTTCACTGATATGGCAAAGAGTAAGGCAAGCGTGCAGCATATCCAAGTCACGCAGGAACAGGCAGATGCAATGATGTCTGCAATGGATGCTGTAAAGGAAACTCTGGAACGTACAATGCCAAAGGGCAAGCTGTATCAGGAGAATCTTTACACGGCACAGAAAATGATTACAGACCAGATTCTAGGAACAGGAGTGCTGAACTAATGGATGAGATTGCTAGCGCCGTTGAAACTAGCCCCCAGTTTCAAAACCATAAGCGCGTGTTGCGTGCTATGGGTTGGGAGGAAGATAAGATAGAGAAGTTTCTTTATACTGCCATGAGCTGTATTATTGCCACCAACAAAAAGGATAAGGGGAACAACTAATGGATAAGGTTATGATGCAGGAGCTGAACGAGCAGGTCATGTCTGGTGTTGTTGCTGTTGGTATTGTTGGCCTTACCTTCCTGCTGTTCTGCTATGGGTTGGCTGTGAGGTTCTAATGATTGTCGGGGAACTAGAAAAGATTAGGCTAACACTCTCAAGGTTAGGAGGCATGTGGAACTTCACCCACCATCCCCAGCAGTACCAACTTGACCTGATGTTGCGCGTTGTCCCAAAGGACGATTGGGAGAATATTGTTTATGCTATTCGTGGGTATGGTTGTCTTGCTCGTATCGCTGGTGACGCTATCGAATCTGGTGTGCACCCTCCTTCTGAATGGCTTAGGCTTTACAGGGAATGTGGACAGCGATTGATGTTTGAACTGCCTGAGCATCTAAAGTTTTTTGATAGGCGTAGGTTCAATAAACAATATGCAAAGGCATTTGCGTTTGGGTTTAACTGTGGGGGGGACTCCCCCTCCCCCCCGTAGTAACCCCCCCGTGTACGGAATCTAAGTCTCCCAAGTACTTGAAATGCTTGGGGAAAAGGGCTAGGGTCGTAAATAAATCGGGGACCAAAAATGGGAATTTTTCGTTTTTTAATAGTGATTGAAAAAGCGGCAAACATAGGGTATAGTAAAAAAATCCCCGGAAAAAATTTATGAAAATCACTCCTAAATATAATATTGGCGATACGGTTATGTGTAAGGCAACAGAGACAGCTGATGGTACGGAATATAAAAATATTATTGGAATCATAGCAGATGTAAAAATTTATATGCAAGGTAGTAATAATATGATTGCATATACAATACATTGGGCAGATCGGGATGACGCGTCAATGACGGATGAAAAAACGGTAGGATTATTACGTGAACATTATTTAAAAACTCGTCATGAAATGGGTATCTAAAACCCACCATTATGCCGAATCCTCGCGGGGTTGCTAATTACTGTTAGCAACCCTATTTTATTTGCATCAGAAAGGCCGTAGCTTTGCGTACAAACGATTTATCGAGGACAAGGCATCTTGGACACGTTCAACGAAAAGAGCATTCCTATAGGTTCCCTAGTGCGTATAAAGATTCATGGTGCGAAGCGGTATCTTGGCATCGTCGTGGAACGCATTTGGCACGGCAACACTAAAAAAATCGGCTATACTGTTTACTTGATGGAATTGGAAACCAATATTATGATGTTTGATCATGAGTTTGAGGTTTTAAATGATAAAGTATCGTAATCCAATAGCAATTGGAGCTTTAGTAAAAGATAAAAGCACAAAACGCCTAGCAATCATTCTAGACAAAATGAGCACAAGCGAATGGGAACGAACTGATAAAGATAATGAATTTAATGCTGGAATAGTTTATGGCATGCAATTCATGGACGGAATAGGACCATTTAAGACATATCGGTACGCTTATGAGATAGAAGTACTAAGCCGAGGAAAGGAGAATGGATAGAAAGGTAATAGATTTTAAAATAGGGGATTTAGTATATTTAAACGTAGATAATGGTGATGGTGGGATGGGGATGGTTGTAAGTGATATAGTTTATACAGAAATAGAATTTTATTACGCTGTTTTCTCAATGCGAGAAAATAAAATCATAATTGCTTTTCCATATGAATTAGAATTAGTGGAAGTTGATTCGGAAACTAATTAATTTATGGGGAACAAAAGAGATATTCCAGAAAATACTCATATACCAATTGGTGCGCTTGTGAGAGTTAATATCATAAAGCGTAAACAAGATATTGCCATTGTTGTTGATAAAAACGTTGGTCTTATTGAAAATACTTGGTACATGGTGCATAGTTTGAGTACTGGCAAGGAATACATGGCATATCCTCATGAAGTTTTTTGGTTAACCGATAAAAATAGGAAGGACGGTGAAGATAACTTATAGTTATATAAAAAATTATTTATGGAGGAACATGAGCATGCGTACATCACCTGTGGCAAAATATTATGATTTAGTAAATGAGATAACCCGTGAATTACCTGATTTTGCGGTTATTCCAAAAGATGAAAGTAAACTTATGTGGGCTTGTTATTATCTCGGTTTTATGCGCTTTTGGAATCCTGTTTTCATGACACGTTATATTACAACAGCTTTTGGAAAAGTATATATGCCACGTGAATTGATTGGTACTGAGATAGGAGCGGATATATTGCGTCATGAGTTAGTACATTTGCGTGATGCGAAAAAGTGGGGAATTCTTTTCTATCTTTCCTATCTCCTATTCCCGCTTCCTGCCGTTTTTACCATGCGTGCCTATTGGGAGTTTCGCGGTTATTGCGAGAGTTTGCGCTGTGAGCGCGACCGTTATGGTGTAGTTTATAGCGAATCTTTGCATTATTATGTATCTCTTTTCGCTGGTCCAAGCTATTTATGGATGTGTCCGTTTCCAAAATTTGTACAAAAACAATTCTTAAAATTTCTAGAAAAGGAAGGCATAAGGTTGGTATAATAGGTGGATGATAAATAGTCTAAAAGCACTAATACTTTTTGGAGCGCTTATACCGCCTTGGGCTTGGAGAAAATTATGGTTAAATGTAAATATAAGATGCGGGAAGTAAAGAACGTTACAATCGATGATAAGCCTGTTTTTCCTTATGGAGAAAAAAGTGAACATTTAGCTTCTAAATTAGAAGAAATTGCTCAAGATTTAGAACAAACAATTGTTAATCTAGGCGAACGTGGCGAAGCCGCTTTTTTACAATCAACACTAAATAAAGTTTTAGATTTAATGAAAGAAGCAGATCCACATAGTGCTGAAACTCGTACATCACAATTAGGTGACGAAGACGAACAATAAAAGGAAAAATAAAATGAAAATAACTAGAAACGACTTACGCAATTTAATTCGTGAATCATTAGACGAAGTTGGTCTTACGCCAAAACCCTTAGCCCTTGGTGGCGTACCTGGAAGCGGTCAAACAGGAAAGTCTTTAACAGATTATGACATAGAACATCTTCAAGATGTTTTGGCTATTCTTAAAAGCAAAATGCAATCAACTAGTATGCTAAATGCAGCTCGGTTAGAATTACAAACTGCTGCTGACCATGTAGAAAAAGCATTAAGAGTAGTAAAGATGGCAAAGAAGTAAAATAGTTTTAGGCCGCTTCGCGGATTATATACCCGCCCCGCCTCTGTCCCTCGCTTTTGAGTGATATGCGCCTCTGGGCGGGTTTTTTGTTGATCTTTCAACTACTTATATATTATGGCATTCCGTAGACCATGTTATGTAAAGGTAGGTGATTTTGTTCGTACCCGTGGAGATTTAGATGTCTACGGTTATGTTACTTATATTGATGGTAATAGCGAAACAGGTGATTACTACGTAGAAATAGTGTTTGATGAAGACGCTGATCCACTTTATTTCTACGATGATCAACTGGAAGTTTTAACGTTACAAAAAGAATAATGCATAAAATTGGAGATTTATTACTAGCCCATACAGTTAATGGTGGGATTATGCTTGGATTAGTAACAGATATAAATATTTCTCTTTTTGATCCGACATATAATTTATATACAGTGACTTGGTTTAATGACATTGACAGCGTTGACGTTAGAGACTATACTTATCAAAATGTTTGTAAATTAAAACAAAACCTAAAAGATTATTTAAACTATGACAAAATTTAAAGAAATAGTAGAACTTATTTTTTTGGCCTTTCTTGCCATAACACTATTTTTTTACGCGGCTTGGGGTATCACACACTGGAAATCTACCAAACCAGAACCGCGATACAAAAATACCCTACAAAGAGATATAAACTAATATGAAAAAAATAATTGTACTTTTAACTGCTCTTATGAGCTTAGGGGTTACTCCTACGCCAATAATGAAGCCATTGATGTGGGAAAAGAAAAATCCTAAGAGAGTTAAATGGAGTGAACATACGTTTCAACAGATTTATAAGAACTTTGATTCATTGGATAAGGCACAAGATATAAATTATTTTTGTCCTAATTATCATAATTTAAGCCGTGATCAACGTGTAAATGTTTGGGGACAATTAATAGCGGCAATGTCTTGGTACGAAAGTGGTCATAATCCCAAAGCAAGATTTCCACAGCCAAGTTTAGGTATCGATCCAGTTACAAATCGTCCGCTTTGCGCTGAAGGGCTAATGCAATTAGGATATGTTGACACAATGTGGCGTTCGTCGTGCGATTTTGATTGGTCGCAAGATATTCAATTTGATGATAATGATTCACGTAAAACAGTATTTGATCCATATATGAATCTAAAATGTGGAATTGGAATTCTTGTAGATCAGGTAGATAAATATGGTAAAATAGTTGTTAAAAATGGAGCATATTGGTCAGTTATTAAAGCTGGACATAAAAATTCTAGACTTAATGGTATTAAAGATATTGTATCAGAATATGAAATGTGTAAACTAAATGAATAATAATACTAAAATAGTTCTAGTCGCAATATCGCTAATAAGTAACGGTATATTTGCCGCATTTCTTTCTAAATCAATCCGAGCAGGTAATACTGAATGGTACTGGTCTTATTTCACTAGTTTTATAAGCGCCTCTATATTTGCTTATCAGCTAAAAGAAAAAATATTGCCTCTTACCGTTACATCAGTATTTCAAACTTTCTTTTTTCATGCCGCTTGGTATTGCACAGCATTTTTTATAATGTCCAATGAATTACAGGGACATAAATTAGTAGGACTTCTATTGGCATTTGCTGGTATGATAGTTATGAGTTTATAAAGGAGATAAACATGAGTTTGACTCAAACACAAGTTGAAAATGCAAAAAATGTTGCATGTGAAAAGTGCAGTTGTGAAGTTATGAAGCAGGCTTTTGTTATTAAAATGGTGTCAGGATTATTAATGCAGGATGGAAAAGATACTTATGTTCCAGTTCCCATATTTGCTTGTAACGATTGCGGATATGTAAATTCTGTTTTTGTAAAAGATTTAAAAATTAATACAAAAGAATCAACTAAACAATCCGTTCTTCACGTAACAGTATAATTAGTATAGATTGACGTTGAAGAAAGGTTCATGTAAGATGATAGGACAACTGGAGATATAAGTATGAAAGTTCTTGCCTTGTCCGCTAATTATGAGCCTCTTGGAGTTGTTTCTTGGGAACGTGCTATTACGCTTGTTTATTCTGATAAAGTTTCAGTAGTTGAAGAATACGAATGTTTTGTACGTTCCCCGTCAGTTCAAGTAAAGATTCCAGCAGTTATTGTTTTTAAGAAATCGTTTATCAGCAATAAACGTAATTCTGTTAGATTTTCCCGCAAGAACGTTTGGATTCGTGACGAAGGAAAGTGTCAATATTGTAATTTACACGTATCGCTTTCTACTTTTACTATTGATCACGTTATTCCAAAAAAACTTGGCGGACAAACCATGTGGGATAATGTAGTTGCATGTTGTTATTCTTGTAATCAAAAAAAAGGCGATAAAAGTTTGAAAGAAGCTGGATTCAAACTATTTAAAGTACCACGGAAACCATTTAAGTTGCCGTATTTACAAGAAATAACAGATGGACAATACAACTTGGAAAAAAATATTCCCCAAGAGTGGAAATTCTATCTAGAAAGATTTTAAATGAAAATTACAGTTATTGATACTGAAACGACAGGTTTAGATCTGTCGCAGCATGAAATTATTCAAATTGCTGCAATAGAAATGGAACAAGAAGATTGCGGAGATTTAAAAACAATTAATCAATTTGAATATAAAATTCGGCCATTTAATATAAATACCGCTAGTCTAGAAGCATTAAAGATAAACGGGTATAACAATAAAGATTGGGAAGATGCTCATTCCTTTTCGGAAGTTATTAGTTTATTAAATAATATTTGGGATACATCTGAATTATTGCTTGGTCAAAACCTTATTTTTGATTTACGTTTTATAGCTAAACATTATAAGCGTTATGGATTTGATTGCCCTAAGTTTCCTCGTTATATTGACACAAAGCATATGGGTGCTAGCTTAGTTACGGAAGGCATAATGAAATCTAGTTCAATGGATAGTATGTGTAGGCATTTTAATATAAAGTTTAAAGGTAGAGCACACACAGCGTTGACAGACTGCCAGAGAACTGTTACATTGTGGAGACAGTTGGCTAAGTACTCGGAAGCAAAGAAGTTTTCTTACAAGGAACCATATGACCCCCACGCAAAAAAGAATTCAAATGCCAGATAGTTTGTCTGCTAAAGATTTAGATCGCATCTCGTATGTTTTTTCTAAAATGTCTATTGCGTCCAAGCACGATTTCTTAGCAGCACTGATGGTAGATTGCCCAGAGCAGTATCTAAAAGTCACAGAAGCCCTTGGGGGCGATTACAAAAAATCTATGGTATTAGCATGAAAGCCGGTTCCTTGGTTAAAGTTGAAATTCAAACACCTGGTTTGCCAGTATATTCTTATGGTATTTTAATTGACGATGAAGCTCATGATTTATATGATGGTAGAGAAAAATATAAAAAAATATGGGTTTTTAAATATCCTGAATCATATGGAGAAATGGAACCAAAAAATATGTTGATTCAAGAAGAGCGTATAAAACACATTAAGACGTTTGAGGATTGGTGAGACTAAATATTTTAATGGGTATTTATGCCCATTAAGGAGTCATTATGTTTCTTCCAGCTATCGTTGAAAAGTTGAAGAAAGAAAAAGAACAACCAATTGAAAAACGTTTAGAACTCCCAAATTATCAACAAGAGTATTTAGAATTTAATAAAAAAAACGAAGAAAAAGATAAAAAACAAACAGTAATACACATCCAAATACTATAATAAAATTAGAAATTTAAGGTTCAAGAAACTACTTATGACATAGCTCGTAAGTAGTTTTTTTATTTTATGGACCTATTACTAGAAAACGTTAGCAAAGAAGATTTTAAAAAATATCTAAAAGAGTTCTATAATTATGCTAAAAAAGAACTTGATCTAGATAGGCCCCCTCGCGTGTTTTTAAAAGAGGATAAAATCAACGCTGATAATATGTTTGGTAAAACTGGCTACTATGATCCAGAAAACGAAGAAATATACTTATTTATGACAGATAGACATGCAAAAGATGTTTTGCGTTCCTTTTCGCATGAATTAGTACATCATGCACAAAAACTAGATGGACTAACAGATAAAGTAGATTTATCTAAAACATCTAATCCAGCATACGCTTCTGAAGATGAAGGTTTAAGAGAAATGGAACGTGATGCTTTTGAACGTGGTAATATGATTTTTAGAGATTGGTGTGATACAAAAAAATTAGAGAGGAAAAATATAATGGTTGAAAAAAAGGAAATGACAAAACCAGAAACAGTAGCAGCACATAAAAAGGCAAAAAAAATGTTGCCTGCTATGAAAAAACAATATGGCGCAAAAAAAGGTGAAAAAATTGCTTACGCAACTGCTACTAAACAGCAATTAAAAAAAGAAACTGAAAAACCAGAATTAAAAAATAAAGAAAAAGCTGATTTAGATGGTGACGGCGATATTTCAGATTATGAATATAAACGTGGAAAAGCGGTTGAAGACTCAATAGAAAAACAAGCCGAAAAACAAGCAAAAGAAAATATTGACGCTGTTTTAGGAAGAGATATGAAAAAAACAAAAAAAGAAAATGAACAAGAAAATTTATCTGAAAATGATAATCACCCATATCCAGAATTAATAAAGAAAAAAGAACGTTTAATGCAAGATATGTTTAATAAAAGAGAAGATGCGGTTTATCAAGAATTAATTCGTCGTTTTATTAAAAAATAATTATGTCTAGATTTATTATTAATTACGATTTTTCAAGAAAAAATAGTAATAACGAATTTTTGCCGTTAAAAGAATTTGTACCTGGAGTTATATCTTTAAAAAATACATACAGCCCATATACACTATATATAGGAACTTTAAATAGTAGTGCGTTGTTTAATAAAATAGATGTTTTTAAAAGTAATGTAGAAATTTTTAAAAAAAATTTACAATATTATATTTCTCGGACGAATAGAGAACAAGCTTTAACCTATATACGAGAAAATCCAAAACTGTTAGACGAATTAAAAGTTAATATAAATAATAAAGGTAATACAAGAATCACCGCTTCGACTACTAATACTTCAAGAAATATTTTGTCATCACAAGTTATTGCCTCTGTTGATCCCAAAACTTCTATTGAACCAACAAATATTTCTGCTGAAGCGAGAAAAATGATTAGTAAAAAAACTAGATAATGCTATTTTAAATAAAGAGAAAACATAATGTTAAATTTATTATTAGAAGGCGGTGCTGCAGGACACATGAACCATTTATACGATAATGGTAATTTAACTTTTTCAAAAATAAAAGAAATTTTTAATGCCGCCGCTGAAGGAAAATTAGAAGGATCTGAAAAAACAGATGGTCAAAATTTAATGATCTCTTATTCTGTTACGGAAAATAAAGCTAAAGGTGTTAGAAACAAATCTGAAATAAAATCTGGTGGATTAAATGCAGATCAAATGTCCGCTAAATTTGCTTCTCATGCGAATCCGCAACTTAAAAATACTTTTAAAGAAGCAATAATAAATTTTGAAAAAGCAGTTAATAATCTTTCTGATAAGGAAAAAATAGAATTATTCGGTCCAGATACAAATATATTTTATAATGCAGAAGTTATGGATCCTCGTACACCTAACGTAATTAATTATGATACTAAAACCTTAGTGTTACATCCAAGAGGACATATTGAATTTGATAGAAAAGAACAAAAAGTAACTGGTCGTGATTTATCAAAAGAATTATCAAAATTAGAAAATGCTATTATTAATACTCAAGAACAAATAAAACAAGATAATTATAGCGTTCAAACTACTTCGATAAGAAGACTAAAAGCGTTGAGTGATAAAAAACCACTTTATCAAGCGAATAGTAAAATTAATTCGCTTCTTTCTTCTGTTAATAGCCTTATAAAATCTGATTCTCTTAAATTAAACGATTCGTCTACTATAGACGAATATATGATAGCCAGAGTTTACATTCTTATAAATTCTATTTTACAAAAAGAAAAAATAAAATTAGATCCAGTAGCAAAAATGAATATTGCTAAAAGAATACTTGGAGTAAAAGGAATATCAATTAAAGATATTTCTGTAAAAATTTCTAAAGAACAAATAGAGTTTGTTAAAGAACATTTTTTGAATGAAGCAAGCAAAAAAGAAATATTAAAAACTGCTATTATGCCTTTAGAATTAATAGTAAACGAATTTGCTGTTGAAATGTTAAAAGGTCTACAAAGCGTATTTATTATTGATAATGCAAAAGAAGTAAAACGTCTAAGAGGCGAATTACAAAAAGCTATACAAGCTATTGAATCCTCTGGTAACGAAGAAGCTATGACTATTTTAAAACAGCAAATGACAAAATTAAAATCAGCAGATACAGTCGATTCTGCTGCAGAAGGATTCGTATTTGATTACGATGGAGTAACATATAAATTTACAGGTAATTTTGCTCCTATGAATCAAATATTAGGATTATTTAAATATGGCCGTGGAAATGTAGAAGCTCTTAAGGAAGCAAAAAAACTAAAACAAGAAACTATAACTATTTTTGCTGGTGCTTTTAAGCCTCCACATAAAGGTCATCTTAAAACCGTCAAAGACTGTTTAAAAAAATCAGATAAACTAATACTATTAATATCTCCATTATCTAGAGATGTGGAAAACAAAGGTCCGTTTACTTCTAAAATGTCAAAAAATTTATGGAATATATATTTACAAGCAGAAGGGATTGCTGATAAAGTTAGTATTTTAGATTCTGAATATAGTCCTGTAAGAACTGTATATCAATTTATAGAAAATAAAGAAAATAATCCTAATTTTGCTCAAGAAGGACAACATATAATTTTGGCTGTTGGTGATGATGATGTAGAAAGATATGATCAAAATTCTATTAAAAAACATGCTAAACCTGGTGTTACTGTATCAGTTAGCGTTATAAAACGTGTAGCTAGCGCCACTGGCATGCGTGAAGCAATATCTACAGATGATTTAAAAAAACTTAAAACATTTTTACCAGATTCTGTTGATAAAAATGCAGTTTCTAAACTAATATTAGATATGTTTAAAACTAAGCAAAATGTATCTGAAAATATAATTTATGATATAATTAAAGAAAGTATTAGTTTTTGTGGAAAGTATTCTTTATTAAGAAAAAGAAAATAAAAAAAATTCTTCTGCCTCCGTTAGTGGTTATGGAATGAAATTAGTAAAAAAAGGTAAATAAAAAAATGGAACAATTAGAAACATTGAGGCTTTATATTCGTAATGTTTTAAGAGGCTTAAAAAAGCAACAAAAATTAGAATTACAAAATGAATTAAATGAACAACGTACTTTACGTAAAACAATACGTAAAATGTTAAGAGAAAAACAAGACACTGTTCAGCATAATTCTACTGGTATTAACGCTTTAGAAAAGTTACTCAGCAGCATAGTGCCAATTATGGAATCGGGCTATAAAGATTTAAAAACCGATCCAGAACAACGTAAATCATTTAAAGCTCATATTCTTAGAGCAATACAAAATCTTTTATCAACCGCTTCAGTATATTTTTCAGCAGATAAAAAAACAAAAGATTCAGCACAACCATCTGTTCCAGCATTAGCTTTACCTAATCAACCAGAGGCAGAATTAAAAGAACAAGAAGATGAACCTTCTGATGTTGAAAAGAAAACTGGTCCAGAAACAAATCCACAATTTATCGATATTGAAAAAGATAAAAAGAAAGAAACAAAACCTAATCCCGTTGATGCTTTTCAGGCTGTAGAAGGAGAAGATTTAACTGGTAGAAATTTTGCTCTTGAAACTTTTAAAAAGATTCAAAAACAAATTCTTGAAACATATTCTCTATTGTCAAACGAACAAGACCGCGAAATATTTTATGATTTTTTAATTACAAACGTTAAATTATATTTTGATAAGTTTGAAACTGAATTAGAAGCTAGTCCGGCGGAACCAACAACTCCTGAATATGAGGCTGAAAAAGCAAAGAAAGATGCTTCGCTACAAGGTGCAGCTCCTCTAACTGGAGGCGAGGCATCATTAGCACCAACTGGTGGTGAACCACCAGCTCCAGAATTAACACCACCAGCATAAGAACCAAGAACATGGGTCTTAAGCTACACTAGCTAAAATTTGTAGTTAAATCTAAATATTAAAAAGGAATATAAAAAATGAATCCAGCAAAACGTAAAAAATTACTTAGACTTGAATTAGCTCAACAGAAACAAGAAGTTGCGCCCGTAGAACAAAAAGTTGAAACTCTTGCTCCAGTAATTCAACAAGCTGCATCAGCACCTGTTGCAGAATTTGAAATGGGATTAAAAGTTAGTGATTCTGTTGAAACATTAGATTCTAAGAAAGATAAAAAAAAGAAATCTTTAACCCAAGAATCCTAAGTGTGTTATAGTGGTTCACCATGAGCCACAGAACATATAAACAAATTGGTGAAGAAATTGGTAGTTTGGTAGATAAAAAAAATGCAGCATATGGTAGTTCATTTGCTGAATGTCATAAAATTTTGAGCGTCTTATATCCTAATGGTATTCAGCCAGAACAATATACGGACGCTCTTGCTATTATTAGAGTAATAGATAAATTATTTAGAATAGCTAATCAAAAAGACGCTTTTGGTGAATCTCCTTGGGGCGATATAGCAGGTTATGCTATATTAGGAATTGCCAATCATGAAAAAAAGTAAATATAATAAATATAGTATTAGTAAAGTATTAAGAGATGAGAAAAGAAGTAATGAATACTTTGAAATACTATTAAATAATTTAACATTAGAAGAAATAATAACTCTTAAATTAGAATTAGGTTATAAAGCAGTTGGTTTTCCTCTTTTTGGTTTTCCTATATGGAGAAGTATTAACTATATAGTAAAAGAAGCGTTACTAAAGTATTCAATCACTGCAACAGACACTAAAATGGATGCTATTAAATTGTTAGGAATCGATCCAAAACGTTTCTTTAAACTACTTAAAAAGTATAAAATAGATGCATATTACACTAAAAAGGAAAAACAAGAAAATGCTTATAACAGAAGTGCAATTGAAGAAAATATATCCTAATGTAAAAAAGGATAAACTACAAACTTATGTTAAAGCTTTTAATAATGTTTTTCCTGCCTATGGCATCAATACCGCTAGAAGGATTGCTGCATTTCTTGGACAAGTTGGCGTTGAAAGTGGAGAACTCAGATACGACAAAGAACTAGCTTCCAAATGGAACAAAAAAGATGTTAATAATAAATCTGAACTAATTGGAACTTTATATGAAGGAAGAAAAAATTTAGGTAATACACAAGTTGGCGATGGACCTAAATTTATTGGTCGTGGAATTCTTCAATTGACAGGCAGAGCTAACTATGAAAACATGTCTAAAATATTAGGAGTAGATTTAGTTGCTAATCCTGAATTGGCATGTGATCCAGAAGTTAGTACTAAAATTGCTTGTGAGTATTTTAAGAAACGTGGTCTGCTGGAATTAGCAGATGAATGGAATTTAGATGAAATAACACGCAGAGTTAATGGAAATGCAAAATTACATCACGATATACGTGTTAAATATAGTGAAACAGCATTAAAAACTTTAGGAGGATAAAATGAAGATAACAAAACAAGATTTAAAACGTATTATTAAAGAAGAATTAACAAAAACTTTAGAAGAAAATGTAGATATGGAAGAAATATATGACCAAGTACTTACTTATTTACAAAATAAATCTCCACAATCAAGCGAATTAGAATTAGATAATGAACTTAAAAATAAAATATCACAGGCTTATAATTATTACATAAAGCGGGGTTTTGACCCTAAAGTAGACGATATTTCTAGTCATATAGCTGCATATATAATGTATGGACATCTTTAATGATTAAAGAATCCTGTAAATCTTGTGGTTGGCAGCATGCTCCAAATATGCATGCTGTCGCACATGTTGGTTTTTTCTATTATTGTAACCGCTGTCATGATACAATAACCAAAGAAGCAAAAAAGAAACATAAAGAAAGAATGAAAGCATTAGAAGAATTGAATAATAAGCCTGTATAGCACAGTGGTAGTGCAACGGTTTTGTAAACCGTAGGTCGGGGGTTCGAATCCCTCAGCCGGCACCAACTCCCCTCTGTGTCCGTTCTGGGCAGCTAGGTAACGGATTATTCCGGTTACATGGGTACCCTCTCGGCATTCGCTGCTGATGCGCTGAAATCCGAGCCTCGTTGAGCAGGTCTCCGACGAGCACGGT
>JACCDU010809062.1_pt1 | contig 32340 bp, 25 predicted proteins | sample 7446081 | NCBI WGS metagenome assembly JACCDU01 (sample SAMN15323447, study PRJNA562643) | freshwater metagenome | isolation source: river surface water | place: USA:Blue River Watershed | collected 2017-08-17
CAACGCCATGACCGTGACGCTGGCTGCCGCCGGCATCCTGATGGTGACTATGGGCACGAGACAATCACTGGGGCTCTTCGTGTCGCCCATCAACTCGGCGACCGAAATCGGCATTGTCGGCATCAGCCTGGCACTGGCCATCGGGCAGTTCAGCTGGGGGCTGGCGCAACCCGTAGCCGGCTGGCTGTCGGATCGTTACGGGCCATCTCGCGTGCTGGTGGCCGGTGTCGCGCTCCTAGCGCTCGGCTGTGCTTTGGCACCCTATCTGCTCACCGGCATGGGTCTGATTGTCACGCTGGGGATTCTGGCGGCAGTCGGTTCCGGCTTTGGCAGTTTTTCGGTGCTTATTGGCGCAACGGCCCAACGCATATCGCCTGAGGCTCGCGGCCCGGCTTCTGGCGTGATTAATGCCGGTGGCTCACTAGGCCAGTTTATCGGCGCACCGATTTTTCAGGGGCTGATCCAGACTATCGGCTGGGTCGGCTCGCTCTGGGCGATGGCACTGCTGTCGCTGAGTGCGCTGCCCCTCATCGGTAAACTCACCGGTGGCCACGCGCCTAAAACACATGCACACAATCTGGCCGATGCCGACCCCTTCGGCAAAACGATTCGCAACGCTTTGGGCAACCCCAGTTACTTTTTGCTGAACCTCGGGTTTTTTACCTGCGGCTTTCATATCGCGTTTCTGGTCACCCACCTACCGGGTGAAGTCAGTCTGTGTGGCTTGCCAGCCTCGGTGGCGAGTGGTGCGTTGGCCATCATCGGTCTGAGCAATATTTTCGGGAGCCTCTACGCTGGTCAGTGCGTCGCCCGCTATAAAAGCAAATACATTCTGGCGGCCATGTATGGTAGCCGTGTCTTACTGATTGCCGGCTATCTGCTACTGCCCAAAAATGAATGGACGTTCTATCTGTTTGCGGCCGGCCTTGGTTTTACGTGGCTGGCCACCGTGCCACCCACGGCTTCGATTGTCGGTAAGCTATTTGGCTTGCGCTATCTGGCCACGCTTTTTGGCGTCTCCATGCTCTCACATCAGGTCGGAGCTTTTTTTGGTGCCTATCTGGGCGGCGTTGCTCTGGCCGAATGGGGTAATCTGGACACCATGTGGATCGCCGACATGGCACTGGCCGGTCTGGCTGCTCTGGTCAACCTGCCGATCCGCGAACCCGCGCTTAAAACCTGAACACCATGACAGATCTCACACTCTGGCTATCACTCGGCTTAACCGGTCTGATCATCGGTTTGCTGATCAGCCTGGCGGTTGCAGCGATCACTAATGGCTTCTGCGAATATCTGAGCAATGGCAGTTCCCAACGCTTCTGCGGTCTGAGTATGCTGCTGATCTATCTGCCGTTGTTTGCGGGGATCTTGCATCACGTGATGGCGGAGGCGCTGTACTCCATGCTCATCGGCATTCTGTGCAGCAGTGCAGTGATCAGCCTATCGGTATACCGACAGAATATCCGGGCATTAAAAAACCCGCTATCGTTACCGAAAGCGGGTTGATCGTCTTGCATCAGGTTTTTGGTGGTCGTGACGGGCTCGAACCGCCGACATGCTGCGTGTCAGTCAGCCGTTGATTCAGAGTTTATCAAGCGCCGCAATTAACTCAGGCACTGCGTTTTTTACGGTGTCCCAAACAACGGCATGATCCAACTCGAAATAACCATGCGCCATTCTGTTTCGCATGCCTTTCATCTTTAACCAAGGCACGTCAGGGCTGTCTTTAGCAAATGGCGCATCTTCTTCCAAAATTTTCGATGCCAACTCGCCGATAACCAACAGCTTCATAATAACGGCATCAAGAGTTTTAGGATCCTGCTCAAAGGCAGCCTGATCTAAACCTAAAACATACTCCTGAGCTTGGCGCGCAGCATGGCGCATCAAATCCACATGCAAGGATGTCCGCTCTTGTTGAGTCGTCATACCGGCAAGGCTTCGCTCAGCACGAGATCTCTAAACTGTAGCGGAAGATCTTTAGGCACCAATACGTCTACCGGGACACCAAGCCGCTCTTCTAGTTCAATCTGGATCGCACCCAGATCAAACAAGGTCGCTCCTTGTGCTGGATCAACCAGCAAATCAAGATCACTACCCTCTTTATCAACACCATGCAAAACCGATCCGAACACACGCGGATTTTTTGCACGATAGCGTTCAACCACGGTTCGGATGAGTTCGCGATGCACCTGGAGAGCAACTGAGGGTTTCATGCGTTTATTTAACCATAGTTTCAAAGTTAAACGCTGAACAACAAAAAACCCGCCATCGTTACCGAGAGCGGGTTGATCGTCTTGCATCAGGTTTTTGGTGGGTCGTGACGGGCTCGAACCGCCGACATTCTGCGTGTAAGGCAGACGCTCTACCAACTGAGCTAACGACCCTTCCTGAAGCAGGCGAGATTATACCTGATTACGCCTGATCCTGCAGCTGGGCTGCCCGCGTTTTGTGCAACGCTGCTTCCAGCTCGGTAATACGCTCCAGCAAACGGAAACCGAGTGCCAGGGCATGCACGTCGAGATCCAGCTCCAGATCCTCACGGATGCGGCGCAGACGGCGCGCCAAGGTCATGGCTTCGCTATCGAACGCCCAATCGCTGAGGCTCTGGCCAGCCGGTTTGAGGACACCGACTTCAACGAGGGATACAACGTCGATCTGCTGCAAACCGGCGACCTGGGTGAATTCGCTGACGTTGAGCCAGGTTGCTTCCAGTGTGGTGATGTGTTCAGTCATGGCCAACCTCACGCCTGGCGATGTGCTTCGGCCACAAAGTGACCGCGCGGGTTAAAGGTGGATGCTTCAGCCAGCTGCTGATATAGCGCTTTTTCGGCATCGTTGAGTTGGGTCGGACTGGCAATCTGCACGATGACATACAGATCCCCCTGCCCCTCTTTGGGTTTGGGTAAGCCACGGCCACCCAGGCGCAATTTGCGCCCGGCCGGTGTACCGGCCGGGATCTTCATGCGCACGGCACCATCTAGTGTCGGCACATCGATCTCTGCGCCCAGCGCGGCTTCCCAGGGTGTGATGGGCAGATCAAGGAACAGGTCATGGCCATCTGCCCGGAACAGCGGATGCGGATGCAAGGCAATATTCAGGTACAGATCGCCGTTGGGGCCGCCGTTGAAACCCTTACCACCCTTGCCGGGCAGTCGCATTTTCTGGCCATCGGTGGCGCCTTTGGGAATGCGTGCCTTGAATACCTGGGGTACGCGATGGACACGCCCCTGCGCATCGTACTCGGGCATTTCCAGATTGAGCTCAAGTGTAGTGCCTTTGGCCGCATCGTCCAGCGAGATGTGTGCGGTGACTTCAAAGTCCTGACCCGGTGCCTGATAACCCTGGCCTCCAGCGGTATGTGCGCCCTGCGCACCTCGACCTGTATGTGCACTGTGAGTGCGCCCGCGTCCCATCTGGGCAAAGAGTTCGGAAAGGTCGATATCCTCGAACCCGGCTCCTTCGAAGCCGCCTGCACCAAAACCACCGCCGCCAAAGCCGCCGGCACCCCCATGAGCACCGCTGAAGCCAGCGCCTTGGGCGTACTGCTCCCAACCGGGTGGCGGCCTGAATTGCTCACCGGGGTTATGGCGACCTAACTGGTCATAGGCTTTGCGCAGTTCGGGGTCTTTGAGGGTTTTGTAGGCCTCATTCACCTCTTTAAACTTCTCTTCACCCTCGGGATCTTTAGAGATATCGGGGTGATATTTGTGCGCGAGCTTTTTGAATGCTTTCTTGATTTCATCGGCCGACGCATCGCGGGCGACGCCGAGAATCTCGTAATAGTCCTTGAATTTCATGCCGGCTGTCTTCTCGTTTCTTTTCGTTATTTGTCGCGTGTGAAACACACACGGATTATTGTAGCCAGATTGGGGCAAGGTGCGAGAAATCAAGCCGCCAGAATGCAACATGCCGGTGAGGCGAACCTGACCGGCATGTTGGTTGCGCAAAATAGCGCGGGGTAACGTGCGAAAGCGCTAATTAGTGACCACGGCTGCCAAAACCACCATGACCACCAGTGCCGCCATGCTTGCTGAACACCTTGCCACCCGGCTTGGAGGCCGGTTTGCCAAAGGATTTACCACCCGGCTTGCCGAAGGATTTACCCGCCGGTTTATCCGAGGGCTTACCTTCGCGACGCGGTTTATCGCCAAACTTGCCAGCCGGTTTATCACCGAATTTGCCTGCAGGTTTGTCACCCCAGGGCTTACGATCACCGAAGGATTTACCCGCATCACCTTCACGGCGCGGGCGATCACCAAACGAACGCGGACGGTCGTCACGCGGACGATCATTGAATGAACGGGGGCGATCATCAAAGCTGCGCGGACGATCATCACGGGGACGATCTTCGAACGAGCGGGGGCGGTCATCAAAGGAACGCGGACGGTCGCTGAATTCACGCGGGCTATCGGAACGCTGATTGTCGCTACGCTTTTCCCAGCCGCCCGAACGATCACCGCCGGCATGGCTACGGCCATGACCACCAAAAGCACCACGACCACCGCCACCAAAGCCTCCCGAACGACCACGGCCCTCTCTTGAGCCATCTCCACGGCCGCCGCCGAAACCACCACGACCACCACGCTCGGGGCGTTCCGGCGTTTTCGGCTCCAGACCTGGCACCACGGCCACCGGGATACGCTGATCGGTCAGCGCTTCGATGGTACGGATCTTCATGCGGTCACGATGTTCGGCAAAGGTAATGGCTTTACCGGTACGACCGGCACGACCGGTACGACCAATACGGTGAACATAGTCTTCGGCCTTCATCGGCAGACCGAAGTTGAAGACGTGGGTAATGCTCGGCACGTCGATACCGCGGGCGGCCACGTCGGTGGCCACGAGCACACGCACCTGACCGGCCCGCAGCTGCTTGAGACGATGGGCACGCACCTTTTGCGGCATGGCGCCGTGCAGGGCGGCTACGGCATGGCCCTGCTCGGCCAGTGCGTCAGCCAGACGATCCGTTTCAACCTGGGTGCTGGCGAAAACGACCGCCTGCTCCAGCTCGGCATCCCGCAGATAATGGTCGAGCAGCTTTTCCTTATGGATCATGTTGTCGGCCCAGTGCAGCGACTGCGTGATCTGGGTGTGACGATCCGTGGCGCTGGCCAGTTCCAGACGGCCCGGATTCTTCATCAGACGGGCAGCCAGCGACATGATGCGTGGTGCAAAGGTGGCCGAGAACATGAGTGTCTGCTCACGCTTCTGGCACAGATGATTGATGTCTTCCAGATCTTCGGCAAAGCCCAGATCCAGCATGCGGTCGGCTTCATCAACAACGAGTGTCTTGACGTCGGCCAGGTGAATCTGACGACGCTGTGCCAGATCGAGCAGACGGCCCGGGGTAGCGACCACGAGCAGTGCGCCACGTAAGCCGGCCATCTGTTTGCCGTAAGGCATACCGCCCATAACGGTGGCGACGCGAATCCCTTTGCTGCTCTTGAGCAGGTCGATAGCGTCCTGAGCCACCTGTTGGGCGAGTTCACGGGTCGGGCACAGCACCAGGCCGGCCGGACCGATCACGCGGTGCAGATCGATCGGCGAGTTATTGCCTTCCGACATCAGTGCATTGATCACCGGCAGGAGGAAGGCCGCGGTTTTTCCGCTACCCGTCTGGCTGCTGACCATCCAGTCGCCACCCTTGATGGCGGCCGGAACGGCCTCTGCCTGGACGGGCGTTGGTTGGGTGAATCCCAGGTTCTCGATGGCCTTCAGCAAAGGCGCAGCCAGACCCATGCTCGCAAACGAGCTATTTGTTTGTTCAGTCATTTTTATCCCCAAAAAGGAAACCGGTCGCGCCTGTTTAACGCGATGGTCTGTGGTCAAAAGAACATCGACCATCAGACAGATGCCGACAATTGCGGCTTCCGGTACACCCTGTGGGTGCGGCTGGGGACGATGCTAATTACTTGATACGCAAATAATAACGCGATGCATTATTGCGCTGCGTCATTTTTACAACGGGGCGAAGTGTACCACCACTCCGCCCTGTTGGCTAATAGTTTGATTAATGACGCGTTGTTGCTTCCGTGGTGGGTGCTTCCGCTGCCGACGGAACGACAGCGGCCGCGGCGTCAACAACCGCTTCGGTCTGCTCTGGCAGCGCCACCGGGGCACTGGCCAGGGCGTTTTCCAGAACCTCATCAATCCATTTCACGGGAATGATCTCGATACGGCCCTTGATGGTATCCGGGATCTCAACCAGATCTTTCACGTTCTCATGCGGAATCAAGGCACGGGTGATACCACCGCGAACGGCCGCCAGGAGCTTCTCTTTCAGACCACCAATGGCCAGCACTTCGCCACGCAGGGTGATTTCGCCAGTCATGGCAACATCACAGCGCACGGGAATACCGGTCAGAGCCGAGACAATCGCCGTGGTGATGGCGATACCGGCCGACGGGCCATCCTTCGGAGTTGCCCCTTCCGGAAAGTGTACGTGCAGGTCGGTCTTTTCAAAGGCGTCATCCTTGATACCCAGACGACGGGCGCGAGAACGCACCACCGTACGCGCAGCCTCCACCGATTCCTTCATGACATCGCCAATGGAGCCGGTACGCTGCACCACACCCTTACCGGGCATGGAGGCGACTTCAATGGTGAGCAGTTCGCCGCCCACTTCCGTCCAGGCCAGGCCGGTAACCTGACCGACCTGGTTGTCCTTTTCCGCCATGCCAAAGGTGAAGCGACGTACCCCCAGGAACTTATCCAGGTTTTTGGGCGTGACTAGCACGCGGGCGGTGGGTGCTTTCTTCTTGAGCAGCAGGGTCTTGACGACCTTGCGGCAGATTTTGGAAAGCTCACGTTCCAGTGAACGGACACCGGCTTCACGGGTGTAGTAACGGACGATGTCACGGATGGCCGCATCGCTGACGGTAATTTCGGTCTTCTTCAGCCCGTTGTTCTTGATCTGCTTGGGCAGCAGATAACGCGTGGCGATGCTGACCTTTTCGTCTTCGGTGTAACCCGACAGACGAATGATCTCCATCCGGTCAAGTAGCGGGCCCGGCAGATTCAGGCTGTTGGCCGTGGCCACAAACATGACATCCGACAGGTCGAAATCCACTTCGACGTAGTGATCCTGGAAGGTGTGGTTCTGTTCCGGATCCAACACTTCGAGCAATGCCGACGACGGGTCGCCACGGAAATCCTGGCCCATCTTATCGACTTCATCGAGCAAGAAGAGCGGATTACGCACGCCGACCTTGGTGAGGCTGGTGAGGATCTTGCCGGGCATGGAGCCGATGTAGGTGCGACGGTGACCACGGATCTCGGCTTCGTCACGCACGCCGCCCAGCGCCATGCGCACGAACTTGCGGTTGGTGGCCTTGGCGATCGACTGACCGAGCGAGGTCTTACCCACACCTGGGGGGCCCACCAGACACAGGATCGGGGCTTTGACCTTGTCAACGCGCTGCTGCACGGCAAGGTATTCGATGATGCGGTCTTTAACGCGCTCCAGGCCGTAGTGATCCTGATTCAGAATCTTTTCGGCACCGGCCAGATCTTTGCTGACGCGGGTTTTCTTTTTCCACGGCAGACCGACCAGGGTATCGATAAAGTTACGCACGACGGTGGCTTCAGCCGACATCGGCGACATCAGCTTGAGTTTCTTGAGTTCGGATTCGGCTTTCTTCTGTGCTTCCTTGCTCATGCCGGCGGCTTTGATCTTTTTCTCGAGCTCTTCGAGATCGGCCCCCTCTTCGCCCTCACCCAGTTCTTTCTGGATGGCTTTGACCTGTTCATTGAGGTAGTACTCGCGCTGTGACTTCTCCATCTGGCGCTTGACGCGGCCACGGATACGCTTTTCCACCTGCAGGATGTCGATTTCGGATTCGAGTTGACCGAGCAGACGCTCGGTACGCTCGCGCACGCCCAGTAGCTCCAGCACTTCCTGCTTCTGCTCCAGCTTGAGCGGCAGATGGGCTGCAATGGTGTCGCACAGGCGACCGGTGTCTTCGATACCCGAAATGGACGACAGAATCTCTGGCGGAATCTTCTTGTTCAGCTTGATGTACTGATCAAACTGGGCGACCAACGCGCGGCGCATGGCCTCGACTTCATTGTCGTCGTTGTTTTCGCTATCGAGCACGGTCAGCTGGGCGAAGAACAACTCATCCTGTGCTTCGATGCTGTTCACACGGACGCGACGCATGCCTTCGACCAGCACTTTGACGGTGCCGTCGGGCAGCTTGAGCAGTTGCAGAATGCTGGCGACACAGCCGACGTCATAGAGCTGATCGGCTGCAGGATCATCATCCGCCGCCGATTTCTGAGCCAACAACACGACGGACTTGCCATCTTCCATGGCCAGCTCAAGCGCCTTGATCGATTTGGGTCGGCCGACAAACAGCGGAATCACCATCTGCGGGAAGACAACAACATCGCGCAATGGCAGCATCGGCAGGCGCACCTGTTCTCCCGGCTGCAGCTTAGCCGCTTTGGAAGCAGATTTCTCAGCGCCTTGGCCAGTTTCCTGGTCCTCGATGCGCTCGTCGTCCAGTTGCTCTTCGGGGTTTTCGATCTTATCGGTCATCGCTGTGGCCTTCTGTTTTCTGTTCTCTTTCAGGGGCACCCCATCCGGGGTACTTTGCCGCAGTTGGGGGTACTACCGTCTATTTCAAGCAGCGCCCCCTCATGCGCGCAGTTCAGGCGCCATATCCGAAATTAACCTGCTTGGGCTTGAGCGCCTTCCTGCAACACATACAACGGCTTGCTGTCACCGGTAATGGCGGCTTCTTCCACCACCACTTTGGCGATATCGGTGCTACCGGGTAGATCGTACATGGTGTCGATGAGGGTTGCTTCCACAATGGACCGCAGACCGCGAGCACCCGTTTTACGCTCCAGCGCCCGACGGGCGATAGCCTTGAGCGCTTCCGGGCGGAACTCCAACGCCACGCCTTCCATCTGGAACAGCTTCTGGTACTGCTTGGTTAGTGCGTTCTTGGGTTCAGTCAGAATACGGACCAAGGCCTCGGCTTCCAGCTCATCCAGTGTGGCAACCACCGGCAGACGGCCGATGAGCTCGGGGATCAGACCGTACTTGATCAGATCTTCCGGTTCCACCACCTTGAGCAACGTGGTGATGGCTTTTTCTTCCTTGCCGGTCACTTCGGCACCGAAGCCGATACCGGTCTTTTCGGTCCGGTTACGGATGACCTTGTCGATCCCTTCAAAGGCGCCGCTGCAGATAAACAGGATGTTGGTGGTATCGACCTGGACAAAGTCCTGGTTCGGGTGCTTGCGCCCCCCCTGCGGTGGCACAGACGCCACCGTCCCTTCGATCAGCTTGAGCAATGCCTGCTGCACGCCCTCACCCGACACGTCACGGGTAATCGAGGGATTATCCGATTTACGCGAGATCTTATCGATTTCATCGATGTAGACAATGCCCTGACGTGCTTTTTCAACATCGTAGTCACATTTCTGCAGCAGCTTCTGGATGATGTTTTCGACGTCTTCCCCCACATAACCGGCTTCGGTCAGGGTGGTGGCATCCGCCATGACGAAGGGCACATCCAGCAGGCGGGCCAACGTCTGTGCCAGCAGCGTCTTGCCGGAACCCGTCGGGCCGATCAGCAGAATATTGGATTTGGAAAGCTCAACACCATCATCCGTCGTCTGCGGCAGGCGCAACCGCTTGTAATGGTTATAGACGGCTACGGCCAGAATCTTTTTAGCGGCATCCTGGCCAATGACGTATTCGTCGAGCGTTTCGCGAATTTCCCGCGGTGTGGGCAGGCCTTCTTTGGCGACGCGGGCTTCTTCTTCGACTTCGTCCTTAACGATGTCGGTACACAACTCGATGCATTCATCACAGATGAACACGGAGGGCCCAGCGATCAGTTTTTTGACTTCGTGCTGGCTTTTGCCGCAGAAGGAGCAGTACAAGGGCTTTTCAGCGTCTTTGCTGGTATCGCTCGGTTTATCTTTACTCATGAATCTTTCCTTCTAATTCTTTGGATGTCTCTGCTCAGGCCGCTTCGCCGCGCTTGCCCAGAACCTTGTCGATCAGGCCGTAGGCAACAGCCTCCTCTGCCGACATGAAGTTATCGCGGTCGGTATCCCGTTCGATACGCTCGACATCCTGTCCTGTATGCGACGCCAGCATGTTGTTAAGCTTGGCACGCAGGGAAAGGATCTCCTTGGCATGGATTTCGATATCCGACGCCTGGCCCTGGAAGCCCCCCAGCGGCTGATGGATCATGACGCGCGAGTTCGGCAGCGAGAAACGCTTGCCTTTGGTGCCGGCAGTCAGCAGAAATGCCCCCATTGAGGCAGCCTGGCCCAGACACAGGGTGGAGACATCCGGTTTGATGAACTGCATCGTGTCGTAAATCGACAGACCGGCCGTGACCGAACCACCCGGGGAGTTGATGTAGAGGTGGATATCCTTATCGGGGTTCTCGGCTTCAAGGAACAGCAGCTGAGCCACGACCAGGTTGGCGCTCAGATCATTGACGGGGCCAACCAGGAAGACGACGCGTTCACGCAGCAGGCGGGAATAAATGTCGAATGCACGTTCGCCACGGCCGCTTTGCTCGACCACCATGGGCACCAACCCTACCATTTGCGGGTCCGGATGCGTCTGAACAAGGGTCTCGACAAGACTGTTATGGGTATACATAGGTGCTCCTGGGGTAAAACGATCGCTAAATCGGATGATTGAACGTAATCATGCCGCAAATGCGGCTATTTTTTTAGTGTTTCAAGGCGAATTCGGCAATAAAAAGCGTCCACCAACCCAAATCAAGGACTTAGAAAGGTTAGGCGCCCGCAAAAAGCAACCGGCCGGGACAAACCCGGCCGGTTTTTACTGCCAATGATCTGCTAAAAGCGCGATCAGATGCCTTGCTGACCCATGATGTCATCGAAATCGATGGTTTTGTCGGTCACTTTAGCGCGGGCCAGGAACCAGTCAACCACGTTCTGTTCCAGAACGTCCGACTCGATACCGCTCATGCGCTGGCGATCCTGCTTGTACCACTGGGTCACTTCTTCCGGATGCTGATAGGTTTCGGCGATCTCGGCAATACGGGCATCCATCTGGGCTTCAGTCGCAACCAGGTTTTCCTTCTCGACCAGATCCGCCAGGATCAGGCCCATGCGAACGCGCGGCAGTGCACGCTCCTGGAACCACTCCGGCTGCAGCGGAATATCGCCCTTCATGCCGCGCTGCTTCATGTCTTCACGGGTACCCTGCATCAGGCGATAGATTTCCTGCTCGACCAGCGCCTTCGGCACGGCGATCGGGTTCAGGCTATCCAGCTTTTCCATCACGGCTTCACGCAGACGCTGGTGGATACGCTTCTTCACTTCACCCTTCAGATTCTTTTCAATTTCTGCCTTGAGGTCGTCGGCTTTGCCGCTCTCGATACCCATGGCCTTGACGAACTCTTCGTCCAGCTCGGGGATCACCGGGCCCTGCACCTGCTTGACCGTCAGGTCAAACTGGACGGTCTGACCGGCCAGGTCGGCATTGCCGTAATCGGCCGGGAAGGTCAGATCAAAGGTCTTGCTGGTACCAGCCGTTGAGCCTTCAATGGCGGCTTCGAAATCCGGCAGGAGCGTACCCTTGCCCACAACCATCGGGTAATCCTTGGCTTCGCCACCGGCGAACGGCACGCCGTCCTTTTTGCCGAGGAAGTCGATCACAACACGGTCTTCCTTCTGGGCGGCGCGGGCAGCGTCTTCATAACGGACACGCTGCTTGCGCAGGATGTCGAGGGTCTTTTCCAGATCATCCGCGGTCACTTCGTGAACCGGGCGCTCGATTTCGGCGCTGGTCACGTCAGCCAGCGTAAATTCCGGATACAGCTCGAACGTGGCGGCAAACGTCAGCGTTTCGCCCAGGGCATCACCCTTCGGCTCGATACGCGGGTAACCGGCAACCTTGAGCTTCTGCTGGGTGATGGCTTCGCCGAAGGCGCGGCCAACGATCTCGTTCAGCGCTTCGTCACGGGCCTGCAGGCCATATTGCTGCTTGACCACCTTGGCCGGGACCTTGCCCGGACGGAAACCGGCGATTTTCAGGGTCTTGCCCATACGCGCCAGACGTGCGTCCGTGGCGGCTTCCAGTTCCTTGGCATCAACGGTCAGATCAATCGTACGCTCCAGCGGCGAGACTTCAACCTGGGCGACCGGGGCTTCCTGCACGGTTTCGGTGGTGCTCATGAATTCGTTCCTAAAGAATGAGGGCAAAACAACGGCAAAACTTGCCAAACCGCTGATTATATCCGAAGCCGCCTGCCGGATGTAAGATCCCGGCCTCTGCAACGCTGAATTCGGCTTAAGGTTGCCCTAATAATTCTTTCCAATTTACCGCTATGCTCACATCCATAACTTATGACATCCCATGGAGACCATGATGAAACGACTCGCTTTATTTGCAGCCGCACTGGCCGTTGGCCTAACCATGGCCGTTGGCAATGCGGAAGCTGCCCGTATCGGCGGTGGTAAATCCCTTGGCATGCAGCGCCAAATGGCCCCGGTGAGCAAGCCAGCAACTGCGGCACCACCCCAGACCGCAACCCCCGCCCCTGCAGCCTCTGCCGCCAAAACGCCGGGCGCACCGACGCCTGCGGCACAACCCAAGCGTTCCTGGATGGGTCCGATTGCTGGTCTGGCTGCTGGTCTCGGCCTCGCCGCACTGGCCAGCCACTTCGGCTTCGGGGAAGAACTGGCCAATATCATGATGATTGCACTGATTGCCTTTGCCGTAATGGCTGTGATCGGCTTCTTCCTGCGTAAGCGGGCAGCCAGCCAGCAACCCGCCATGGCCGGTGCCGGTGCGCCCTATAACGCACCTGCGTCGATGTACCAGAGCCAGAACGCAGCCTCTGGCAGCAGCACGGCCGCAAACAGCCACATTCCGGCCGGCTTTGATACGGATGGTTTCATCCGCAACGCCAAGGTGGGCTTTATCCGTCTGCAGGCTGCCCATGATGCCGGCGATCTGGCCGATATCCGCGAGTTCACTTCGCCGGAGATGTTTGCCGAGATCCGCATGGATCTGGACCAGCGCCAGGGCGCAGCCCAGAAAACCGATATCGTGTCACTCAATGCCGAGATTCTGGAAGTCGCCGAGGAAACCAACCGTTACGTCGTTAGCGTCCGTTTCTCCGGCATGCTGCGTGAAGAAGCCAATGCTGCACCGGTCGCCATCGACGAAATCTGGCATCTGACTAAACCAGTCACTGCACAGGGCGGCTGGGTCCTCGCTGGCATTCAGCAAATCCAGTAACCCTCCAGGTTTAGCAACACCCGGGAAAACTCAGAGCCTCTCGGAAGCTCTCACCCAACCTCCCAACAGAGATTTCCCGGTTTGCCCCTGCGCTGCTTGCAGCCAGGGGCTTTTTCTTGGCGCTGCGGTTTAGTTGGGCTGTTTGCCGGGTGTGACGGGTTGCGGAATCGGTAAACCCGCCTTCTTGAGGGCAGCATCCTGTCTCTGGACATGGGTATAAACGGCCGCATTCAAGGCATGGTTGTAGCCTGGCGGCACCCTTGCCCAGGGATAGCCAGCCAGGCTCAAGTTATAGGCATAGTCAAACAGCGCATTCATGTATTTCGGATCAAATTCTTTGGTGTGGGGTATATCGAAATCCGGGCCGATATACGCCAGATTAAAACCCACACCATCGCGCTGCGTCATCAGGTAGGTGCGATCAATATCCCCAAGCCCCTGCACCTGAATTAACTGGTCCACCGCACGCCCCATAATCGTGAGCGTATTACGCTCGATCTGGCGCCAGTCAGAGTCCAACCGGGAATTGCGAATCAGATAGGCCTGACGATCCTTATAGGGACTAACAACGCCTTCACGTAATGCCGCAACACTAAGGGCTGTTGGATAGAGAAACAGTTCGGCACTGGCGCCACCATCAACATGCATTTCCTGATAACGCTTGCCGTCTGCAATGACGTCAATCATGACTGGCGGGAAGGCACCGGGAATCGATGCGGATGCCAACAAAATTTTGCGAAACAGTTGCAACGATTCTGGCGTTCCCATCCCTGCCAATTTACCCATATTCCAGACGACCGGCACGCCAGCATCCAGATTGGTTGTCACAACCAGTAACCAGCGGTTACGCAAGGTGTATTCATCACTGATCTTCTGCAGCAGTTGCGGGGTCACATACTCGGAGATCAGTTTGTACAGCGGTGACGTATCGGCGTAGGCATCACTAAACAACACCCCGGCCAAACCGCGCTCAATGAAAATACTCTGCTGATCAACTTCGGTAAAGGTTCGCTTCAGCACAAAATCGTAATCCGGGCCGAGAAAAGCAAAGGGGGCAATCAGCGCACCCGTACTGACCCCGGATACCAGAATGAATTCCGGTCGATCTCCCCGTTTTGTCCAGCCGCTGAGCAAACCGGCACCAAATGCGCCGTTATCGCCCCCACCCGACAGTGCCAGATAGTTGGCAACTTTGGCACTCCGCTGATATTGCACATCAGTGATGCCTTGCCGCATATCGTTGACCATCTCTTCAATACCCGCCTGAGACCAGATCTTGTAACGTACACCGGGCATGTTTTCGATCATCGTATCGAACGTTAGTGCCTTGGGAACGGCGTTTTCTCGCGGCAGTGTGGTGCAGGCCGTCAGACCGCTAAGAAGCAGTCCCAACACGAGTATGTGGCTTAACTGAAGCATCCGGATTCCGGAAATCATGGTCTAGTCACTCGATAAATTGGACAAAATCAGCAACCGATTCACGGTCGGTTTGCAAGCTGTTGACGATTTTCGCGGGGTCAGCATATCCCAAAGCCATACCGCAAACGACCTTTTGCGATTCAGGCAGATTCAGATGCTGCCGGATAATGCGGTGAAATTGGTTAAATGCGGCTTGCGGGCAGGTATCCAGATCCCTGGCTCGAGCTGCCAGCATGACGTTCTGCATAAACATGCCATAGTCCAGGAGGCTACCCTGCCCCATAACTCGATCCATCGTAAAGATCAGACCAACCGGTGCATCAAAGAAGTAATAATTTCTGGCTTGCTGGGCTTTCATGCCATCCTTATCATCACGCGTCAGCCCCAGTAATCCATAGAGATCTAGCCCGATCTTGCGACGACGGGTGAGATAAGGGTCTTGCCATACGGCCGGGTAGTAGTCGTATTCCTCGTGATGTGTTGCCAAAGCCGCATCATCGTAAAACGTTTTGACAATCTCATCTGAAAGCGCGATTTTGCGCTGGCCGGTCAACACATAGACCTGCCATGGCTGGGTATTGGTGCCCGAAGGTGCCCTGGCCGCCACTGCAAGTATGGCCTCAATCGTGGATCGCGGGATCGGCGTTGGCAGAAAGGCGCGTACAGAATGACGCTCGCCAATCACACGATCAACAATGTTGGATACGCTTTCCAAAGTCGTTACTCCTTATGTACTCAAGCACTCGCCAGCAGGACCAGCCCATAAGCAAGAATAATGGAAGGCCCAAACGGGAGCTCTTCCTGCATGCCGATCCTGCGACTGGCAAGAAGCCGGCAGCAGATCACCCCCAGGATGGCCAACAATGACGCACCCAACAGCACGTACGGCAAAACCCAGGGACCCGACCAGGCGCCCATAGCAGCCAGTAATTTTAGATCTCCCATACCTAGACCGTCACGCTTGCGAACCAGCCAATAGAAATGCGCCAGAAGCCAGAGCGGTAAATAGCCTGCAACCGCGCCAATGACCGCCATTTCCAGCCCTACGGTTCTGGTAGCCGGCCACAGCTGAATCAGCAAGCCCAACCAAATCAACGGCAACGTCAGGATATCCGGTAGCAATCTTGTTTGATAATCCACTAGAGCGAGAATAACCAAGCCACACCCGAACACAAACCATGCCACGATGGATTCAGGTGACATCTGATTGAGACATGCCCATATGGCGACAGTGACGACACTGACCACGGCGATGAGCGTCATAGCACCGGGCCGGGGTAAACCAACGAACGGGGGCGCTGCTGGCGCCTGCCCCGACAGTTCCTCTATCTGGACGGGAAGCCCGTCACATCGAATGCTTTTGGCACGCATATGAGCCAGCCAAAGCGCGTCTTCGTGAGCATAGTGTTTGGGCAGCCATTCAACCGCTCGACATACCAGCCAGATCGTTACACCCAGAAACATCAAGCCCGGCAACCCGATTGAGATTAGCTCATCCCTCATGTTGGCCTCGCTTACTGACAATACACATCGCAGTAACAATCCGGCGTACAACATCGCTCCAGATATTGAACATCCATACTGGAATAGCCCGGACACGAAGGATAAGCCGTTTGTCCCAGGGTACGGTTGCTGGTTGCCGCCTGCAGATCCATCGGCTCCTGGGTCAGACACTGCTGGTAAATTTCGTTCGCCACTTTGGCAGGGGTATCCGTCACCCCTCTCAAGGCCATATAGGCAGCCGTTGATTTCTGCAGGGTTGCTGCATTTAGCAGAAACCGGGTTGTATCGTCCACGGAAGATTGGGCAAGCTGGTTTTGCAACGCAGCCATATCACGGCGTTCCTGCTGGGTGATCTGATCCGTATAGGGCTGCGAACAAATACGCATGTTCTGCCCCTCGCAGGCCGCTAACATGGACTGACGCAATTCGAACCCCCAGCGTGCACGTTGAATATTCGCTTCAATCGTGGATTCACAGAAAGGCTGCAACGAGGCATCGGCCAGTACCGTTCCGGCCATGGATAGCGACAATATGACGAATGCAATACGGGGAATCCGCATCAAAATCTCCGTGGAGACAGGACATGATTGCGCTTATACTACACGCCGATCAATCAACTGCACGACCCAGAACCGGCTTTTGCAGCCGCGACCCTGCTCATCCATGAAACAGCGCATCCTTGCTCTTGTGAAAGGCAACACCAATTCGCTGATTATCGGCGTTGGTGGCGTTCTTGCGCTCATTATCATTGCAACTGCGGTCATTTCCGCGTACTCCATGCGGCAGAACAGCCGTCAGGAATGGTCCAACCAGCTCGACAACCTGTCACTGATTCTGTCCGAGCAGGTCAACCAGACGCTTTATTCATCCAATGCCGCGCTGGACAGCATTATGCAGGAGGTTGCAGCGGCCAGAATTGACGATGAAAAGCAGTTCCGGGAGTTTGCCTCACGCGAAAAAGAGTTTGTTTTTCTGGCCCAGAAGACCGCGACTAACCCATTGATCAATGTTGCGGCATTTATTGATAACAAAGGCGAGATCATCAATTACTCGCGCGCCTACCCTGCCCCTAAAATCAGCGTCGCTGATCGGGATTACTTTATGAACGCCCAGGCCGCGACCAGTGATAAAACTTTTTATAGCGGCCCTGTTCAGAACCGCACGGACAACAGCTGGGTGTTTTATCAGAGCCGCCGGGTGAGTAATCGGCAAGGGGATTTTCTGGGCCTGGCCGTCATCGGCATGTCGGCGGATGTCTTTTCCCATTTTTATGAGCGTGTGATTGCCAATCTCGGACCCGGAAGCACTATTACGTTATACCGCAATGACTTCACGGTGATGACGGAATGGCCCTTTAATGTGGAATCCGTCGGCAAAAAACAACCGGATCCGATGACTGTCAAGGTAATCAGTGATCTCAAGCTCACCAGTGGTGTCTTACAGAACAATGCACCGGCCAACACCCGACTTGTAGCCACCCGTCTGGTACAAAACTATCCCTTCATCGTTTCTGCCTCCGTCAATGAAGACGTCGTCATGAAAAATTGGGAAGGGAATGAACGCTGGGTCTGGTCTTCTGCAGCGGCCAGTCTGATCATTCTGGCAGTCAGCATGCACTTTCTGCTCAAAGCCAACAATAAAATCAATCGGGAACTTCAAGAGCGTATTGCAGCCCAGAAAGAATTGACGAAGGCGCACGCTAAGCTGGAATCCCGAGTCAAGGAACGGACTATCGAGCTTAGCAAAGAGGTGGCGGATCGCAAGCTGGCCCAGGAGGAGCTGGCGCGGCTGAATTCCTACATTGCAGAAGTCTCTCATCGGGCCGGTATGTCCGAGGTTGCGAACAGCGTGATTCATAATGTCGGCAATGCCTTAAACAGCATCAACGTGGCTGTCAGCACGATTAACAGCGAAATCAAAATGAGCCCCCTTTCAGCGTTACCCAAGCTGGCTGACCTGCTGAAAACTCACAGAAATGAACTGGCTAGTTTCATGACTACCGACGAAAAAGGCCGGAAGCTCCCGCAACTGATTGAAATGCTGTCTGATCAGTGGCGTCTGGAAAATGCAACGCTGATTAGTGAGACCAAACAGCTGCAGGAGAGCGTTTCTCATATTCGGGAAATCGTCAGCCGGCAACAGTCCCTCAGCGGTCGATTGGGTATTAATGAACAGATCAACATTCCCGATCTGATCAATAACTGCCTGAGTTTCTACGTGACGAATTTCAAGAACGCGCACATTCTGGTGTCCATGAATAACGAGCCCTATCTGGAGTGGACAGGTGATCGGAGCAAGATCACACAGATTCTTCTGAATCTCATTATGAATGCAGAAGAGTCGCTGATCGCTGCTGAACAAGAGACCAAAACCCTTAAAATCAGCAGTTATCGCGATCAGACGGATGGCTTGAAAATCGAGGTCGCCGACAATGGATTAGGCATTGACCCTGTGGTTCTCAGCCAGCTCTTCACGTATGGCTTTACCACCAAGCCGTTCGGACACGGGTTGGGTTTGCATGCCAGCGCCATTGCCGCGAATGAAATGGGGGGTACCCTCCAGGCCTTTAGCCCGGGCGTCGGTAAAGGCGCTACGTTTGTATTGGCGCTTCCCATGACACCGCCTGCCCATACACCGCAAACAGAACAGGTTCAGTGATGCTTGATCGTATACTGATCATTGACGATAACCCGGCGATCTACGAAGACTTCTGTAAAGTCCTCTGTCCGGTAACGGCACCCTCCAAAGCACTTCTCGATTTAGCCAGTGCCATCTTCGATGAAGCCATCCCTGCCCATTCGATTAGCAACTACCGCATCGAATATGCCCAACGCGGGCAGGACGGTGTACGGATGGTACAGGAAGCACAATCGCAGCGAGATCCTTACGTTGTCGCCTTTGTCGACATGCGAATGCCTAACGGATGGAATGGTCTGGAGACAATCTCGCATCTCTGGCAGACCGACCCTCGGCTGCAAATTGTTCTTTGTACCGCTTATTCTGACTATACGTGGCAGGAAATTCGTGAAAGGTTGTCAACACGTGACCGTTTCCTGATCCTCAAGAAACCATTTGACAACATTGAAGTACAGCAGATGGTCGAAACCATGATTCATCGTCAGGCTGCGGAGTCGCAGTTACTCTTGCTAGATGCCTGCGTCTCTCAGGCCAATGAGGTGGTCATCATTACCGATGCCCGCCCTGCTGCTGAAGGCGGGCCACGCATCGTGTACGTTAACGACATCTTTGTACAGACCACGGGCTTCGCACGCGAGGACGTTCTCGGGAAATCCCTGGATATGATGATAGGCCCTGGCACCAAGGAAACAACGCTGGTGCAAATCTCGAAAGCACAGGCTGCAGGTAAGCCACTGCGCACCGAGCTTCTCGTCTGTGATGCGCAGCGCCACGAATCCTGGATCGACCTCAATCTCTCGCCCATTCGCGATGCTCAGGGGTCGGTCACCCACTGGCTCTATCTGCAACGGGATATCAGCTCTCAAAAGTCGACGCTGGATACGCTGACCGAGAAAGAATACAAGGTCGTTGCCACTGTGGCCCGAAACAGCGAGATCCCTCTGAAAGATATCGCCGATCTATTGCACATCAGCGAACATACACTACGTAACCATCTGGCATCGATTTACGAGAAACTCGGTGTCAAGAACCGGCTTGAGTTATATGTATTCTGTAGCAAGCTGATGGACGACCTCGGCACCCCTTAAACAGCAGCGATAAAGCGGTATCGCACCTGCCAGGCACCCAACACCTTATTAGGATAGGCATCCGAGCCTAAGCTGCCGTTGTAGCGGGCCAGAGCCCGATGAATGTCGTTACGTTCGATGTCCAAATAATGTTTGAGGATAATGCAACCATAGCGAAGATTGGTCTGCATTTCGAAGAGTGAATCATCTTTATGGCCGATCAGCTCTTTCCAGAACGGCATCACCTGCATGAGACCAGAAGCCCCGACGTGCGATAGGGCAAAGCGGTTAAATCCGCTTTCAACCTCAATCAATGCCAGTACTAGGTCAGGGTCAAGTCCATAGCGCGTCGCCTCATAGTGCACCATACGCAGAAAATCGCGGCGAGTCCGGTCATCCGGGATTTTTGTTCTGATTTTATCCGACTGATAAGCGATCCAGCTGATTGCATGATTGACATCACGAAATGAATTGATCAGATGGGTTGAGCCGTAAAACTTCTGACGAAGCTCCTGGCGGTTCGATAAAGATATCTCCTGATACTGCTGTGCACCCGCCATAGCTATCGAGGCCTGAATCAACATGATCAGCAAGAGAAAACAGCGAACCATCGCCATTATCCCCCGGTAACTACCTGTCCCATTTTGAAAATGGGCAGATACATGGCCACGAGGATAAAACCAATCACCCCACCCAGGAAGACAATCATGAGTGGCTCCATCATCTGCGCCAGCTTCTCGACGGAGGTATCGAACTCTTCTTCATAGTAGCTGCTGATAGTTTCGAGCATTTCCGTCATGTTGCCGGTCTGCTCACCCACCGAAATCAGCTGTGAGAATGTCGCCGGAAAATCGTCAATTTCGCCCAGCAGCTTGGACAAAGGTTCACCCGAAAATACGCCTCGCTTGGCAATCTGGATCGCATCACGGATAACATCGTTCCTGGTCGAAGCGGCGGTGATATCCAGTGCTTCAATCACTGGCACGCCAGCCCCGGAGAGATTACCGTACACCATGGCAATCTGTGCCAGATTGGCATCCAGAATCATCTTGCCAATCAATGGGATACGCAGCAGCAGCCGATGCCACCTGGCACGGATGGCGTCATTGCGCGACACCAGCATGCGGAAACCTATGATCGTGGCAATAATCGTCACCAGAAGAATGCCCCCCCCGTAAGGATCACGCAGGAAGTTGCTAACGCTCATGATCATCAGTGTGGGTCCTGGCAGCTCAGAACCGATACTGCCGAACATCTGGGCAAATACCGGCACAACAAAGATCATCATGATCCCAACGACGACCGTCGCCACGGTGAGCAGAATCGACGGATAAAGCATGGCCGACTGGATGCTTTTTCGAATCTTGATGGTTTTACGGAGATTCAGAACCAGCTTGTCTAGAAAAATATCAAGCCGGCCACTGGACTCCCCTGCCTTCACCAAATTGATATAAATCGGGGAAAAGATCTCCGGATTCTTCGAGAAAGCCTGAGAAAGACTGGAGCCGGACTCCACATCGTTGTAGATCTGGTGCATGGTGGCTTTAAGCGATGGATTCTCGACCTGATCACGTACCATGGCCAGCGCCGGCAGTATCGACAGGCCCGAACGCAGCATCGTTGCCATCTTCTTGGTGGAGATCATGAGCTGTGCCAGTTTGACCTTCTTCTTGAACTTGAACAGTTCGCGCCAGTTGAATGGTTGGCGGGCTTTGGCCTCCTCTGCACGCAGCCGCTTGTCCAGCTGGGTAATAATCACCCCATCTGACTTCAGCTTGTGCGCGGCTTCATCCCGGGTCAGTGCACTCACGACGCCCGAGACATACTGCTTGTTGCGGATACCTTTCCAGTCAAAATCTGCCATGACCTCTTCCTTAGCCGAAGACCAGATGATTCTGGTATTCCTCAATGGTCAAAGAGCCCTGCATGATCATCTCCCGGCCGATCACCTGCATAGGCCTGAACCCATCAGCCAGTGCGATGCTTTTCAGAGTCCGACGATCTTCAGCATTAATGGCTGCGCGCATTTCTTCGTTAATGCGCAGCACTTCATAAATGGCTTGGCGTCCTTTGTACCCTGAATGGTTGCAGCGATCACAACCGGCGCCGTGATATGGCACGACGGATTGCGCCTCCTCGTCAGTAAACCCAAGCGTCTTGAGTATCGGCGCCTGATCACCCGGCACCGGTTCACGACAGTGAGTACAAATACGACGTGCCAATCGTTGCGCAATCACCAGTGTCAGCGCCGCTGCAATGAGATACCCCGGGATCCCCATATTAATCAAGCGAATGATGGTACTCACTGCATCATTGGCGTGAAGCGTAGAAAGGACAAGGTGACCGGTAAGTGCTGCCTTAATCGAAATATCGGCGGTTTCTTTATCCCGGATTTCGCCGACCAGAATGACTTCAGGATCCTGGCGGAGGAAAGAACGCAACGCTGCAGCAAAAGTCAGGCCAATATCATCCCGTATCTGTACCTGGCCAACACCCTCGATGGTGAATTCAACCGGATCTTCCGCAGTCAGAATGTTCACCCCCGGCTTATTCAGCCGACGCAAGGCACCATACAGCGTCGTCGATTTACCCGAACCTGTTGGCCCTGTAACCAACACCATCCCCTGAGAGGCCTCAAAAGCGGCAACAACGTCGGCATATTCCTTTTCAGGAAAACCCAGCTTATCCAGATCGAATGAAATACCGTCGCGATCAAGAATCCGCATGACGACACGTTCACCAAAGACCGTAGGCAATACCGATACACGGAGATCGACATCACGGCCTTCCGGCAACGAAATGGTAATCGCACCATCCTGCGGCAGTCGCCGCTCCGAAATATCGAGATCCGACATGATCTTGAGCCGGGTGGTCACAGCAGCATAGTTGGAAAACAAAAAACTTCCGATGTCACGACAGGGCTCTAGTACGCCATCGATCCGGTAACGCGCAACCGCTTTATCTTTGTAGGCATCGAGATGAATATCACTCGCCCCCTGGCGAATCGCACTAAATAACAGCTCATTGACGAAACTGATCACCTGGCGCCCCTGGCCGTCATCAGTCGCCTCTCCCTGCTCGCTCGAGCCCTTTGCAGGGGAAGCCGTGTTCCGCGCCGGTACCTGACCACTCTTGGCCAGCAGACTCGAAAGCTTCGCCACATCCGTTTTATTGTGATCTTTCGGGGGGCTCATCCGAATAGCACTATCTGCCTTCTGTTTTGGTACTGAATTTGCCAGATCCTCCAGCAAGCCTTCCATTTCGATGGGTGAAACAAGTACCGCGCTGACGTCCTTCCCGGTGATTAATCGAACACTGCTCAGGCTACGCAATGCACTCGGTTCGGAAATTGCCACCCGAAAACGACCAGCCTGCTCGCCGAGTGGGATGACTCTGTTTTCCAGTGCAAAGTTGGCCGGCACAGCAGAAAGATGTTGTGTGAACTGCTCGCGAACCGCCGAGGCTTCAATTTCCGGCAGGTCCAGGTATGCCGCCACAGCGCTCTTGGCGGCTGCATCTTCTATCGCATTGGAGTTGACCAGCAATTTATAGACAGACGTACCACTCGCCTTGCTCTGCGTCTCGGCAGTTTTAAAGCGAACCAGATCCACTAACCCGCGATCAAGACAGAAGCGGGCAACTTCATAGGAGGCATCCATAAGCATCGCCATATCAGTTCAAAATCTTGGGTGCGATAAAGACCAGTAACTGAGTCTTCTTGTCAGCCTTTTTGGTATAGCTGAAGAAACTACCCAAGAGCGGAATATCACCCAGCAAGGGCACCTTCTCGACGGTGTTTTCCTTAGTCTGATCATAGATACCACCAATCACTGCGATGGTGCCGTCCTGGATCAACAGCTTACTGCGCACTTCGCGCTTATAAATGGATGGCGGCGCCGAACTATTCGCTGTCGGTACCGGTGAATCCTTATTCACCACCATATTTAGGAATAGATTGCCGTCGCCCACAATACTGGGCGTGACCGTCAATTTAAGTGCCGCATCCTTGAATTCATAAGTAATCTGGTTAGGGCCCACGCCAGCAACCGGATAGGGAATCTGTACACCGTCGATGACAATGGCTTCTTCGTTGTCCATCGTAAATACATGTGGATTCGACACGATTTTCAACAGACTGAGCTTTTCCATCGCGGTCAGTTCCACCTTTAATGCCGATGACGTGGTCTGATACAGATAACCGAAACCAAACGGTGCTCCCGCCGCGACTCGGTCAAACACTGAACCGGTGGCAGTCCCCAGGGCTAGATCGCTAGCACTGGTGTTGGCACCGGCAGCCGTACCACCGATTTTATTGATACCGTTCACTGAAGCCGAATAGCTGCCAAGGCGCGCACCCAACTCGTATTGCCAATCATCCGAGGCTTCGACGACAAAGGCTTCAATGAGCACCTCCTGCGTACGGATATCCAGTTTGGAAATCAGCCTGGCAGCGAGCTCCATCTCACTTTGCGTGCCTTTAACGATGATCGAATTAATTCGTTCATCCGTCGTAATTTCAATGATGCCGCCAGGTGGGCGAACGCCGCCAGGGGTGGCACCACTCGCTGAATTTCCACCAAAGATGGCTTCGAGTTGCTTTTTAACAATACCCGGCTTCGTATAATAAAGCCGGAATATCTCAGTGACCTGAGTACTTACAATCCGTTTGGCGGCAATCTGACGACTGACCTCTTCCAGCCGTTTGCGTTCAAACTCATCTCGAGCCAGGACCGTTTCCGGTTTCTGGATGCGGATGATGTTGGCACCTGGATCCACACTCTTGGATAAGCCTTTGATCCGGAGAATGTTATCAAGCGCTTTGTCCCAAGGTACGTTGTTGATTTTGACGGTTACCGTGCCATCCACATCATCACCGACCAAAATATTGACACCGGAAATCTGGGTCATGGCCTGCGCAAGCTCACGGATATCGACGTCGACAAAATTGAGATTCACTTTGAACGACTTCCACTGACCATCTTCAGAACGCTGGGATTCGTTAATGAAATTTCGACGGTGCTGATCTAGCTGCTCATTAGGGCGTCGTTCGATTTTCGGGCCCATAGCCAGCGTCTGCTCGGTCTTCGGCGCAAGATCACTCATGATTTGCTGTGGGTCTAGCACCATCTGCTGACGCATCTGTGCTTCAGATTGTGGCGGCAGATTCTTGATTGCCTGACAACCGCTAAGCACCAGCAACAGGGCTGCGGGAACGATGAATTTATGAATCATGCTTATCTCCCGGGAGCAACCGGCTGTTGTCCGTATTGCGATTGAAGATACAGACGTTGTCGACCATCACCCTGCCTCAGAACAATGCCGTCCATATCGATGTCGGTAATCACCCCGCCCTGATTACCCAGCCGGTCGCCAATCTTGACGACATAGTTCTCACGGAAATCCGTACGAATCATGGCGGCTTTAACACCTGGCGACACAATGACACCGGTAATCACATAAGACTCCGGCGGGGCCATTAACAATGGAGACTTTCTCGGATCCCGGCCGCCTTCTATCATGCCACTCGACCCCCGAGAAAATGGATCTCGCTCAACATTCCTGGAATTGGGAACGACGGTAGCGCTTCTCGATGTACCAGACGTACTACTAGAAATCGGTTCTTCACGGGACAATGCCGGTGCCTGAGGTAACGCCGGTATTGAAGCGGCTGCTGGTGCACTCATATTGGGCACCGGTGCCATCAACGGATCGTTGATCACGGCACTCATCTTGATCAAGCGATAGCCATCCTCCTGCAACCAGCCGGTGGGCTGCATACCCTGTGTCGGCGTTCCGTTATGCTTTTCACTCGTAGCCGGTGCCGGCAGCTTATTGGGCAGGCGAAAGGTCGATAGCTGAGCCACAACAACCACCGTGCCACGATTATCGCCAGGCACCAGCGTAATCTGCTCTTTATCAAGATTGATACTTTTATCAAAATCAGCCAGCAATGCACGGTAACGCATGTAGCGTGTATACGTGCCCTTCATTTCCATTTTGAGACGGATCCGGTAAAACAATGGTGCCCCGGATTTAGCTGGATCTGCTTTGCCGGCCCCATTAGCCGCAACACCCTGAGCTGGTTGTCCATTCGTGCCTGCGCTATTAGCCGAATTAGCGAGCGGCTTGCCAGCCCCATAGATGGCCTCTTCGCTCTCCTTGGACAACGAGCTAATAACTAATCCTTGCGAGGTTGCCATTTCACTGAGTCGCTGATAAAGCTCCTCCAGCTCAGATTCGACACTGAACAACTGATTTAGATCCGCATAGTTACGCTCGGCCATTTGCAGATCGATTCTGGCTTTCTCTGTTGCTGTATCAATGAGTTGCAGACGAGCTTCCATCTCCGGGATGGCGCTCACCTTAGCCTGCATTTGCTGCCTATCCTCCAGACCGGGCCAGAATATAAAGTAGACATATGAAAAGAAAATCAGCGCGCCCAGCACCGACCATAGAATCACCTTGGCATAGGGGCCACTGACCAGTGTCGTTCGATTTGAGAACCTGGATTGGAGCCACTGGCCGACATCGATATTTTTTAGTTCATTCAGTCGCATGACAGGGTCTCAGATATGCAGGATATTGCCGGTCGGCTGTGATTCGGTGGTGTGGACAGGTTGTGCAGAAGGCTTGGCCGGCGATGCAGTCGCGGTAGGCATGGTGACAACAACACAACGCACCTCAAACTGTTTGGGGCCACTGCCCTTTCGGGAGTTGTTACCTGCCGTCATAGACATCGTCTGCAAGGAGGCACGCTCAACCATCGGAAGCTTCTGTAGGCGGTCAATAAAATTAACAATCACTTGATCATTGGCACCTTCACCTTTGATGATCAAACTACTCGGGCTATCAAAGCTGATGACCGAAAACCACACGCCGCCTGGCACGGTCTGATTTACGGCGTCGAGTAGCAAATATGTCGACTGCTGATTCGATTGAAATTCACGGCTGGCATCAAGCATCTTGCCGTAACGCGAACGCTGCGCTTTGAGATTAGTGAGAACGGCCTCTTTCGCCTGGAGCTGCTTTTCAATCTGAACGGCATTCTGATATTGCGAGGTCAGCGTATTGTCGAAAAAATATTGATAGAACAATGTTCCGATGACAAAAACGCCCATGACGGCACCAACCCCCAACATGCCGATTCTGGAAAGCATCTTTTTTCGTTCAACCTGACGGACATGATCGCGGTTCGGTAACAGGTTGACGTTATTCACACCCGTCACATACTTGTAGTAACCAAAAATATCAACCTTGCGGACGGCCAGACCGATCGCCGAGGTGAATACCGAGACATTGGGTTCTGCCTCGATCATCTCGTCGAGATTGGTCGGCACCTGTAGCTCATCCATCGGATCAAATAGATCAACGCCATAACCATCGAGAAAGCGGCGCATCTGCAGCAGTAGCTGTTGCTTTTCCTGAATCGGTGAAACCAGCAGCACTTTCTCGACAAGGCTTTTTCCCATCTTGTTTTCGTAGGCACGAAAAGCCTGCATCACCTGGCCGGCAAATCGGTCGTAGAGACGGTCACCCTGTTCGCCTTCGAGCTCGACACGCTCTATCAGCGCACGGTCTGCATCAGAGATATAGATGTCATAAATAAAGGGGGCATCATCGGTCACGATGAGAACATAGTTTTCATTGGGACCGAATTCAACGATAGCGGTGTTCGCTGGAAAACGGTGTTTTTGCGTTTTAAGTGCATTGCGGATGGCAAAACAGCGTACGTCAACCACGACCGGGTTAAGGCCGGCTCGGGTAGCGATCTGGACGTACTGGTTGATTTCAGAAAGCTTGGAGGCAACGAACAGCAGTTCCATCGTGTTATCCGCACTATTACGACGAATCACCTGCCAGAAAATCGAGTAATCATCGAGCTTCTCTTCCAGTTGAAGAATATTGTTCCAGAGGGAGTCATACTCGATGGCGTTCTCAATTTCTTCATTACTCATCAGCGGCAATGTCACTGTCCGGACAATGGCTGATGTAATTGGAATTGAAATCGCCGCATTCAGTGTTTCCAGGCGTGCACTGGACACCAGTTCGCGCAGCTTATTAACGTATTCGTCCTGCGCATCGCGAATATCGTTCAGTGTTGCCCGATCAGAGACATATTTCACACCCAGCTTTTCGAGCACCCATCCCTGGCCGTTTTCACTGAGCTGGGCGATCCGGATCGTGTTCGGTGTGATATCAACGCCGACAACATCTTCCTGACGCACGGAGTACTTACTCAATGCGTCAATAAAAGACTTGACCAATGGCTGGAGTGGATTGTTCATTTAGGTAGACTCGGAGAATCGTGATTACAGCGCGCGCTTTTCGCGCCAGGATTTGTACTGGATACGGCCGGAATTTGCGCGCGGCGTCGCCGACAACTTGGCGATGTTGTCGACGCCATTAGGGAGGCTCTTGCCTGGTGCCAGATTACTGACACCAAGGTAAATGTTTCCTTTGGTATCGATCACTGGCTGGGTGGCCAGTCCATCACCAATCACCGCACCGGCACCACCGGCCTGGCAGGTGTCGCTCATTTCGATCAGACGGCTGGTGCCATATTTAGGGCAGGATTGTGCTTCCGGTTGATAGGCCGTGAAATAGACATATTTGTTGTAGACCGATGCACGCCCCACAATCTTCTGGAAGTCGGCCACAGGGCTCACTCCGGTTTTTGCCCAAACATTGGCATACCAGGAATTGTTGACCGTACAGCTCTGGCTATCCACATTGGTGAAAGTAGCCGCCGTCTGATTCGTGTTGGTCAGTAATGCGGCAGGGAAATTGGGATCCGCCACGCCGTATATGCGGTTATTAATGGTTGACGCACGCCGCTGAATACGGGTCAGATCACCCGTGCCAAAATAATTGTAAAGGCGGCTCAGATTATTGCCACTGCCATCCACACCGCTGACAATGGTCGTACCCAGCTGATTGAAGCCCATCCGGTCATTCGCCAACGTGGCCTCAGCACGGAATGACTGATAGAGACTAAACAGGCCACTGTTACTGTCTGAAAGATTGCTCTTGCTCAGATTCCATTTCCACAGCTTACCCTGCAGGTCAGTCATATAGGCAATACCACCGTAGTAGCTGGCCATCGAGGTGCCATCGCCCGTGACCACGGATAAATGTGCGGTCACGCCATTGGGAATATTCGAAGCTGCATCACTACTGAGTGGCGTGGCAGTGATCACATGCCCACCCGTTGAGGTGACGGCATTCGCCGCTGTGGCGCCGCAGCTTTCGGTGGATAATCCGGCATCAGGTTCAAATTCGATGGCGTAAGCATAGGCACCAAAAGCACTAGTTGATCCTGTACCGGTAACCGACTCTCCCCCAGCGTAACCACCACCGAATACGGCAACCCATCGCTGGTTATAAGCGCCCTCGCTATAGGGCAGCAGCATGATGACCGGACGTGACCAAGCCCCGCCAAGCTTTGAATAATCGAAAGCGCTGCAACTGGCACTATAGGCAAACGTCGACTTTTTGCCGCCAGCATCCCAATAGTTGATGGTTTTACTAGCGACATCATTGTTGAAGCTAAACAGATGCTTTGGCTTATCCGGATCAGTGACGTCTAGTGCGTAATAACTGTTCCCGCCCCAGCCTAGCCCACCCATCAGCACCGTTTTCCACTTGGCTTCACCATAGAAATAAACATCCTTGACCGTAATAGGCCCATCCACCGAAAAAATGCTGTTGCTCTTACCGCCGCCCAGTGTGCCAGCCCCTTTATCACCGGACATGTTGCGCAACATCGGAACTACAGATGGTGGGATAAATGCCCAGCGCTCATTCAGATCAAGATCAAAGGCATGGAGCATGCCGTCGTTGGCGCCCACGTAAATCTGCGTACGACGGCTGATGTTATTGGCAATAAAAGTACTATAGCCCTTCATATATCGGAAGTACGCTTCAGACTTACCGAATTTATTAACGTCCGAGCTCCATGGTGCATTTGGAATGCCTACCATGACCATCTCGGAATGGTACGTATCGCCCAGAACTGAATCTCGTACAGCGTTTACCGGTGCAGCATCTTCAAGATAGGCGTTCAAGCCACGTGTAAAATTGATCAAATCACTGGTCGCGGTGGCATTGGCCACTGTCGGACAATTAAACAGCAGTTTTTCCAGTAACGACGAGTTACCCGTGTTAAAGCTGTTATTGCCGGCATCATTCGTTAGCGGTGATGACATACAGCGCGGGTCATACCCCACCGTCCAGATCGAGCGGCCACCGCTATTGAAATCGCCGTTGACGGCGGCCCGAGCTTTCAGCCCGGTACTGGCCAGAATCGGTGCGTTAGGCTTAATAGCCCCAGTAGCATCCAGACCGTATCGTTTGATCTCACCGATCCACTGTTTATCTTTCTGATAACGGAACAATGCCTGGTAAATCGTGCCATCCCCCAGAACCGGGGGCGCGTAGGTCTGGTAGACATTGGGGTCTGTACTACTACCACCAGGTAGTGAAGCCACTTTTGTCGGCAACGCCGGCGGCACTGCCGTGCCGCTAACGCCCTTGAAACCAAAGGTATAAGCCAGGGTCGGATAGTTCGGGTCATAGCCCATGGAATAGGTGCTGGCACCGACAGCACTCATAGCGGCCGAGAGTGATGCACGCGAATCCCCTGCACCATAATAAATGTAGAACGTCGCCGATTCGTTGCAATACAGATCACCGAACTGGAAATCGAAGGATGAACCAGTTCCCGCTGAACTGTAGTTTTTCCCATTCAGCCCGATATAGTCTTGATTCAATGTCCTGCTGTCGTAGGCGTCACAGACAGTAAAGGGGTCCGCCCCTAGATTATCTTCCCCACCGTTATCACAATAACTCCAGATTTTCGGATAATTAGTGCCTGTATACGATGAGCGAACACCTACCGCATCAACGGCAGGCGTAAAGACGTTTTCCAGGACATCCCAATCCATTGTGCGGCGATAGCGCACATCCGTTAGCGTGCCACCGGAAATATTGGTCACTGTTACGAGACCCTGAAACAGATTTTTATTGGTACTGCCTGCTGTTGGCCCGAACAAATGAGTCACCTCAAGCATCGGTAGCCCGGAGGTATCATTGATCCAGACGGTGGATTTAACGCTGGTCGCATCTACCGTGAAACTTTTGACAGTCATCGTTGTCAATGCCGTCGCTTTTTTCATACCCACATGGGCACTCATTGAGGCCCATGCTTTCTGATTTCGGTTGTCGATAGCGCCAGCCCCCCAGGCTTCCCACTTATTACCCTGACTGGTTGAGTCATACCAACCTGGAATGTAATAGGCACCGGTGATCAAGGCACCGGTTGAAGGATTACGACGCTGAGGGCCCGCTGGCCAATAATAAGAAATACCCACAGAGCCGGAGTTGACGTATTGGAGGGTGTTGCCTCTGGAATCCTTGGCCTGATTGAGCGTATTGTTTGCTGCCGTCCCCGAACCATCTGGTGTATTCAAATTGCCATAGGGATTAACCCCCAGCATGATTGTCTGATCCGCCTTGATCAACGAATTGTGAATAATGCCGTAGGATGGGAATGAACTTTGCCCATTGGCCGACGTCGGCATCAGCAAAACGGCAAACGAAATAGCGCTTACAAGTCCTTGTGCTCGGCCAGCAGTTTTTGAAGTCAACGAGAAAGAGATCATGGCGGAGGTACTCAGGGAATGTATTGCACAACGGCCTCAACGACCGATCTGCTGGAGCCCGACTGCCAAAAACGGGTATCAATAGCACTCCCGTTCAGGGGTACGTTAAAATCTCCCTGCGCCGTTAGGCGGATGACGTACACGAAGTTACTCGAACCATATCCGTTAGAGGTACCGATCTCGTTACCGGTATTCCCATTCGTCGTCGATGAAAGCTTTTCGACGATACAACTGCTATATAAAGCCTTGCCAGCACGATCTGTGAAAGCAACAGCGCGGTTGTCGCTCTGCCCCAGTGGCACCGTATCTGCGAGCAGCGTCTTGCCGGCTAACGGGCCACCAGATGCGGCTAGATCCAGAGGTAAGCCCTCACCATTGACCCAGCTTTGCCCTGCCGGTTTGGACAACCATTCCAGGGCATGATCAAAACATGTGTCAGCGGCTTCGATCGATACCGGTTTATTGGCGACAGCCGCAACCATATCGGACTGCACGGTAGCGACATAGGCGATGCCCAGGCCCATGACAGTAATCACCAGCAACAGAATCAGGCTAATGACCATGGCAATGCCTGACTGTGAAGCGCTCGTCGATGGCACGTGGCGAAACATAAATAGAGATTCAGGGGACCAGGGAGACATTCTTGGCCCTCGCAATAAAAGTAAAATCCCTCGTTGTGTCCTTGGCAACGCCCTCTAGTTTTCTGGGCGACTTCAACGTCAGAACAACCTTGAGTGTCTGGAACTGGTCTTTGAAACTCCCCGAGCTCTTAGGGTTCTGCCCGGTAACAACAAACTGCTCGACC
>JACCDU011055826.1_pt1 | contig 32299 bp, 39 predicted proteins | sample 7446081 | NCBI WGS metagenome assembly JACCDU01 (sample SAMN15323447, study PRJNA562643) | freshwater metagenome | isolation source: river surface water | place: USA:Blue River Watershed | collected 2017-08-17
ATTGTCCATTTTGACATCCCATTATAAATTCTAAAAATAGATTATCTTTAAATATTTTTTCAAATTTTAATAATATTACAAACTAATAATAACTATAAAGGATAGTGAGAACAGTTCAATTCCTCTACTGGTTCTACACAACAACCACTATCAAAACCTGCTAATAATGCGTCTACCAGTTCTATACAACCACAAACATCACTTATTCCAGAATTTCAAGAATATTGTTTAGAGAAAACCCGGAATGAATTGTTTATGTTTGATAAATTAGGATGTTACTATAATAAGATAGTCAAAGATTTCCAAATAGGGTTTCAGTATATCTCAAATAGATGGGAACCCTTTGATTTACAAAAAGGTAAAACTCAAAAGACAGGTCTTCCGCTATTCATGTTGTACATCAACGAAATCAACAAAAAAACCTTGGGATATAAAAGCATCACCAAACTTTCCAAAAAAGTTAAAGACGAACTGCTCGATACCACAAAGAATATAGCCTTGAAAGCTATTCAAGATGCTTATAAATTTACGGTTAAATTTACGAAAACGAATAATGCTTCCACGAGCAACATCTTGCAATTCGAACCTTATGAATTCGTTCTTGCACTCTTCGATATCAAACGTTCGATGGATTATTTATTCGTGAAAGCTTGTCAAATTGCAAATAAAAACACAGAAAACACAAAATATGTATTTGTTTCAAATGATAGGTCTGCAATATGTTATTCTATTCTAATGGGAAATCCATCGATACTTACACCTAAAGTAGCAACGACAGAAAATGGAGATACAACCGAAGAAATATGCAAACGTGGAGAACAATACTTTATCCTGTATGACCCTAATTCTGCTTCAACATCACAACAACCAACCTTTAGTCGCCACCACAGAACACAAAATGCGACACAAAACGCAAAAGATGAAAATGATGAAGAGAATGTATCGACTTTTGACGCAGAAGAACTCTTGAAAGAGTTTGGTTTATTAAATATTGAACCAAACAATTTTCAACAAAATTTAGGTGATATCATCAAAATTAGTCAAGTCTTTATTAAAACATACGAAACCACGAAACAAAAATTTAAATCTCCAAAGACGACAAAAATAACCATACCAAGAGAACTGATACAAGCATTTAGTAAAGGAAAAAATCAAAAAACGGTTTATTTTGAAAATCCTCAAGTGGTAGATATGTATAATATTTGTCAAAGTTTATCCAAAATACCATCATCACCACAAACAGGCGGAAGTTTATCTAAACAATCCATATTGAACACAAAAATTCCTTTGGATGATATCGAAAGTATTTGTGAGCCTGGTTCACCGATGTATATATTGTTTCACTATCATTCGCAATTATCCCCATTCATATCCTTTTTTTGGTTTATCACTTATAAATCCTTGTTATATTTCTGTTTTGGTGCCGATATGTATCAATCAAAATGTAAAATATGGAAAGATTATACAGAACCCAACGCAACAAACATAAACAAGTTAGGGCGCTCTTATAGTAGCACATTGAATACAAGAACAAATGACTTATCACAATATGAGACGAAACGGCATATCATAAGTAATTCAGGATATGCTTATAAAACAAATAATAATAGTAATAAAAAGACTTAAATATCCATATCTCTCATTTTAATCAACGTTTCTAAATCTAAAAATGTTGGATTTGCACATTCTTCAAGAATGAATAAACTTTTTACAACATCTAATGACTTTTCAGAAACAGTTTGATGTGTTCCTAGCTTTCCCAACACATTCGTAGGATTTTTTACTCTGTAAATTGTTTGTGAATTCCTTGACTTGAAAACAAATCTTGATAGACCCAATATGTCCATCCAAAAAAAGTGGTGCGTATCTTTTTGTTTGGTATCCACAAATCGCGAACGTACAAAATCCGTTATTATGGGAAGATTTTTATTGGATACGATAAAATTTCCTTCATGAATGTCGTTATGCAAGTATCCTGTTTTCAGAAACGCATTCCCCAACATGTCTATGACATTCATCATGAAAACTTGAGCTTGTTCCAAAGATTCAAACTTGTAGTTTGCTAACGAACCAGATGGAAAGAACGGCATAACAATGGCTGATTTCATATCTTTTGTACTCCCTTGACATAACGTTTCTTTATCATCCAAATCATCATCGCATTCAAACATACAGAGAAACTTCATGAATCCTGTCAATCCACATCTATGTAAAAATTCGGATATCTTGTATTCATCGTTTGTTTGTTTTTTTGAAGATAATTTGATGACAAGTTTTTTGTTTCTCATACCTAATTGCGAATATTCTTTTACTGCCACTTTCATAACCTTTGCATCACTACTTGGAATATGTCTTTCTACTTCAAGATGTTTGATTGGGTCTATATCTCTACAATCCACAAAATATTTAATGTCGTTGTTTGCTCCACCATGTGTTTTGGATAGATGATGGATTTTTAACGGCATTATTAATTTATACTTACAAGCTTTACTTTTCAAACTTACAAACAATCACATGAAAAACATCTAGGGGCAAATTGAAAAAAAAAGAATATAAAAAATATGAAAAACTATAAGTATATATATTCATGGATCAGTTTTACACAAAACGTAAAGTAGCAGAAGAATGTTTCGATATCTTGAAAACAATTATAAATATTCAAGATTATGATGTATTACTGGAACCAAGTGCAGGTACGGGTTCCTTTTATAATATATTGCCACAAGATAAGAGATACGGAATAGATATCGATCCTAAAGGAGACGGCATATTTCAACAAGATTTTCTGGAATATAAGAATGAAGAAGGGAAAAAATATTTAGTTATTGGGAATCCCCCTTTTGGTAGAGTAAGTTCCTTGGCTGTTAAATTCTTCAACAAAGCGTCATCTTTTGCAGATGTTATTGCTTTTATTGTTCCAAGAACTTTCAAAAGAGTCAGCATACAGAACAAATTAAACCAAAACTTTCATTTAATCCATAACAAAGATTTACCAATGATGCCTTGTTGTTTTGAGCCAAAGATGGGAGCAAAATGTTGCTTTCAGGTATGGGAGAAAAAAGAACAAAAAAGAAATATTGTGGTTTATAATAAAAGACATAGAGATTTTGAGTTTTTAAAATATGGACCATTGGATGATATGAAACAACCAACACCTCCAAATAATCCAGACTTCGTAATCAAGGCTTATGGTGGAAACTGCGGAGAGATTAAGAAAAATAATTTAGCAACCTTACGACCAAAAAGTTGGCATTGGATAAAATCAAATATTGATGTGGAAATTTTGATGAGCCGTTTCAAAACATTGGACTTTACGATGAGTAAAGATACCGTCCGACAAGATAGTATTGGACAACAAGAAGTTATATTTCTTTATGAACAAAAGTATGGCTGATAGTTATTTTTCGGCAATCTATATATGTACCCTAAAATAACATAAATCCTAATATTGAGATATTTCTTTACAAGGACGCCAATTGAGTGGATGTGGTTCTTGTACGATACCACAGAATTGTTCTTTGACTTGTTGAGTATGTGGAGGAAGAGCTAAAGTTTGGTCTATGGGTTTAGGAAGGCAAGGACGATGATTATCTTTGACAACTAAACGATTATTGATATTCCAATCAAAAGGAACTTCAACACGTTCTTGAGGATTTTGACAGAGCCATTCCCAACGGTTCCAACCTCTGCATCTCAAAGTGCAAGGTGGATTACTTATTCTAGTTGCTTCTTCATCCAGACTGTTACATTCTTTCAATGGAACTGCACGACAATAAGGTTTATCACTAGGTAGATATTGTTTGCTCGGACAATCCGATGCTTTTCTGGTTAAGCCCATCAATTCAGAATCTACGTCTATCAATTCTTTATGACATAAAGCAGCCCCATAACTACCTAAACGTATAGTTGGAGAAGGAACAAAACAAGGATTACATCTATTATTACGATCAATCATATATTCACCTGGTCCAACACTTTCAGTGAGTTGATGCTTATAAGCACAAGTATCATCACGAAGTTTTGTAAAACTCATACTTTATACTTTATACTTTATTTATATTTTTTTAGAGACAAAGTTGTAGTTTATTAGATTTCACATGAATTTGAACACAATGGTTTTGATTGTTTTTCAATTTAATTTTATATTTTTGTTTTCTCATATATTTCGTTAAGCCGTAATCATAAGAAGACCAATAATCGTATTCTTCGATATATTTTTTATTTTTTTTTATTGGACCTATATCATCATCCGTAGGAATTAAAATTTCATTTCCATAAGTGAAGACGATACAGTGAGGGGTGTTGACAAGATTACGTTTATTATTCACATAAACAAAATGTAGATGTTTATTTTTGGATAAAGATGCCATATCTAAAACAGAATCATAGTTTCTTTGAATAACAAGAGTGTTTAATGCCTTTAACTCTTTTAAAAATATGAGATTACATGATATTGATTTGAGATGAATACTTGCGTGTCTTAATTCCGTTTTCAAAAAGTTTTTCAAATACTTACATGTCATATAAAGATTGAGATAGTCTTTAGGTTGAAAAACACATTCACCGATGATTGTCAGGATTTCTAAAGGCAACTTATCCAGCATCTAATCTAAAGACATATTAAAAAATAAAATAAAAATGAATTTACCAAAATCCGTTTATGGAATTCGTTATGATAAAAGTCTATTCGGATATACAGAGCGTAGTGCGTATTTTTCATCCGTTGTGTTCGCTTTTGCACAAAAAAGAGATGCACAAAACATCAGAAAAATTATTACGACGCTTGGATCATATCCACACATCACACTTGATGACGATGATAATTTTGTGATTCATAAACATCGTTCAACCAAACTTCCAAAACATGTTGTAAGAAGACCATTGAACTATCAAAATATCTTGATCAATGAATTTTTAACAGATAAGTTGATCATGCAATGTGGAATAAATGGAATTGATACTTGTTTGGTTCGTGAGTTTAAAGAAACGGAAGAATTTTTGGGAATAGTATCCTATTATAGATTATCGATGCAAGGTTCAAATATAGATATCATTGCGAAGAACTTGCAAAACAAATATGAAAAACAATGAACAAAAATAAAATATAATGCTAATTATGGAGTAGGATAGGTTTTTATTATTTCAACAAGTCTGAGTCCTGTATTTCCGCAATGATCAAATCATTAGTGAAATACATTATAAAGAAGTTGTTGATGTCGCACTTTTTGAAATAATCAATATTGTTTTTGTATACATAATGTTTTGCCTTGTTATTGATACCAAGAATAACTTGAAAGATAAGTTTATCTATATTTTGTTTCTGAAAGTTTACATCAAGTTTACACAATATATTTTCTATGAATGTATCTCTGTTGAAATTGCATTTCCAAGGGTTTCTTGATGCCGAAATGCAATTTGGAAATTGTCTACACATCATGTCCATAATACTTTTGAATACGCTCACTTTTAGTTTATTGTCGTTCTCCAAATACAAATAAGGAATTGGGATAGAAGAATTAATTTGTTTGAAATCATGTATGACAACGTTTTCGTCTTTTGTTTTTACAATCTTTATCAATAGCATGATATCTTTGTTTATGTTTAGTGCTGCTTCGAGACGATGAATGCCATCATATATATATAATGTCTTGTATTTCAACCAAGCACAAATAATACCATCCACAATCTCAATGTGATTATCCAAAAGGTATTGTTGTATTTGTGCTACCCGGACAATGTCTGGCGGTCTATTTTTTTGCCAATTTTGTATAGTATATTTAGATTTAAGTTCGTTTATATGGCATTTCACAATGTCATAAGTATCACATGAATAGATGACATTGCTTTTGAATGTGAATATATTCATGATGACAAAGTATATGAAATCTTTTGTTTGAGCTATTCAAATTTTTATGTCATTGAGCATCAAAAAATATATTCATATAGAATAATACTACTATGGCTTTCACACGGATGCCTTATGACACTTGTGAATATTTGACAAAATGCACGGAAAATGTTTCTACTCTGTCTTATGTATTAGAACCTCAAAAATGGTATCATTGTTCTCCTTGTCGTCAAGCATTAGGTGGTGGTGCTCCTTCAGGAAATTCTGTTTCTAAACTAAAAGGTAATTTAGTAGATTTAGAAAACGATTTATTTGGAATTACTCGTGAATTATCTCGTTGTCCTGCGAATAAATATATTCCAAATGATACATATATACATCCTTTTAATGTGCATAAAACAAATAATTACGAACGTTTGAATATCAAAGAGAAGAAACATTTACGTGAATGTCAATTCTTTGATATTCCTGGTCTTCCTTCTCCACCGCCATTGAATCTTGCACAATGTCCTAAATAAGTTGTATCGTATATGAGACAACTTGATTTAAAAAATAAATAGCATTTAATAATTAGATTTTTCTTTATCTGCAGTTTGAACAGTTCTCAACAGTTCAGATTGTTCTTTTGGTTTATAAACAGATGGAACGACAACAATAGGAGTATCAACATCAGTATTTGGAAAAGTATCACTTTTTGGAGAGTAAGTGAATGGAGCATTGTCTAAAGCATATTGTCCTGGTTGGACACTTTCAGCAACTGCTAAAGAATAAATTCGAGGGTCTGCAGTTCTTTCCATTGAAATATCTATTATAAATTATAAAGATATTATTTTGACATAGACATTTCTTCAGAACGTATCCAATTTTTACCATCATGCTTGTATCCACATTTTTTCAATACCATTGCACTTCTCATCATTTCTCTACTGTTTTCTCCTCCTTGATGAAAAGGTAGAACCACATTTTCAGGATCTTGAATATTTTCTAAACAAGGGATGAGAGGAGTGAAACGATCAAAATCACGTTCTCCTAATCTATCACATTGACGATATTGTGTAGTATCATCTCCAGATATAAGGCGACTTTCAACATTAGGAACACTGGTACCTTTAGACAAATCAGGATTTGCTTGATAGAAACGTGTGAAAAGTTGTGTTTTGGATTTTTCATTCGTGATTAAAGCATTATGACGAAGTTCAGTATCATTATCTACATAACAACCATTTGTATAACCATATCCATTTTTATAATGTAAATTAGGATGTTTGATAGAAAAATCCTCTAATTCTTTTTCTCTTTGAGGTGCACAATTCATGTTATAGACATTCCATAAACTATAATCATTGATAGAAGAATTTTGATAATCTTTGGCATTCATTGCACATTCGTCTGTGCCTAAACGATTTTCGTTTTCAAAAAATTTCATCTTTATTATTATTGATAAAGAAAAATATATCAAATTCTCAAATCATTATACATATTCTTATGACATTTTGAACCATTTCCTTCTTTACAAGTTGGACCTGTTTTGTATAACCATTCTGCAAAGGTTTGTTGATTATTAGGAATGGTTTGAATAGGTGTTTGATAATAATTTCGACTATTTGTTTTTCTCTTCCAAACATCATCAACATCTCTATATAAATTATCTTCAAAATACTCTTCTGCTAAATTTTTTATTTTTTTATTATTGATATCACAACCAGGGTTTCTTTTAGGATTCAAGGAATAATCACTAATTAATATATTTGCCATAGGATTATTCTTGGATGGTAAGGTGCAAGGAGTTTTCAATTTGGAATCATAACCCCATCCTAATCGTTGATACATTTCATTTGTTTTTTTTCTATTTCTGTCGTACATTTCAAACAAAAAAGCAGTGAGTGCTGCCATGAAAATAATAAAATAAAACACTCGTAAATCCGTTTTGACAAAATAGACAAGAATGGAGAAATAAATAGAAAATCTCATCAAAGCATTAAGTTTTTGAGGAAAAGTCATCGTAGATGTTGGTATAAATCTCGTGAGATTATCTAAAGTGACAAATGTTTTAAGGTCTTTATACCATATATTTTCTATCATTGTTTATTCTTTCTTTAATCACACATTTTTATTCTGTTCTTGCTGTCTTTTTTCTAATTTTTTCCTTAAACGGTCACGTGTTTCAAGATTTCTTACTTTACTATTATCCACGGACACACGAGTCTTGGAACCGCTATTTCCTCCTCCTCCACCCGTAAAACTACTCATCATATCTTTAAAAGCAGGATTGTTCATCATACTTGCAATATCACCAAGACCACCAAGACCACCAGATGATTTATTACCACCTGCACCGTTAAGCATACCAATAAGACCTAATGCTTCAGAAACTAATTCACCTTGATTGATTTCACCAGATGCGATTTTATTTTGAATTTTACTTCCAACTTTAGAAACAATATTTCCTAATACATTATTACTACCAGTGAGATTTTCAAAGTTTAATAAATCTTCTGGACCATTGATATTTAATGATGTCATATCGATTTCTTCGGATATTTCTTTTGCCAATGAACCAATCTTGCTATTTTCAAACATATTCATAGTATCATCAACTTTAGGAGTAGTATCAGGGATTTTGGATAGTTGTAGTATGCTTTTTAGGTCTGTTAGTAGTTTGGAGATATCATCGTCTAATATTTCTGATTCCAATTCATCTACATCTGTATTGGATTGATATCCTTTGATGATTTCGATAACTTTAGATAACAGTTTTTCCCCATCGTCTGTTTGTTCTTGACTGATATGATGGATGATTCTAAAGATATAGACATAACTTTTTACGGTATTGGTATCATTTTCATTGATTTTAGTATATAATGTTTCTAAAGTAGTATCTGGTAAAATCATTATTTTTTTGTCATCATCATCTAAACTATCTGCAAAAAGCAGAAAGTAAGTATCACTTGACTTGTCAAACACTTTAAAATGCTTTTTGATGAGTTTCTTCATCTCATCATTTGAGTTTTTCAAGTCCGTAATGAAATTGAGATAAAAACTATTGAAAGCATAAACAATTTTTTTATGAAATATAGAATCCATTATTTTTAACAATAAATTCATAAAAATAAAAGATTTCAAACTTAAATATTACATTTCTTATTCAATAAGACCAAAAGTTGTAAATATTTCCATATCGCATCTTTATTCGAGTCATCTAAAGTTTTCCAGATGGATTTTATTTTAGGAATGATATCTAAATCAATTCCATTGATTAAATTAGAATTGTGTCTAATAATTTCTTGATAATCTTGCTCTAAAAAGAACTTTTCGTCACGTGACATAATGTGTGTTTCGAATGAAGATGTTAAATTCTCATTGAAATATTTTTGAGGTAGTTTTGCATCTATGGTCATTGCAAGTTTTAGTCCATTACGCAATACTTTGACATCATTGAATTCGGGAAAACTTGTCGATAAATCTTTCAAGAATTCATCTAGTTTTGTATTGAAACATTCAAAATATGTCATAGTCATTTTTTCTATATTTGTATATTAATATTATATAATTCTTATTCATAAAACGCTTATATCATTTCATATAACGTTTGATATCCATGTCTCTTTCACTCACTAATCTATCATAATTTATAGATCCTTGTGTTTTATTCCCCATGATATCTCCATCATTTTCTTCTGGAGTATATATATGCTGTTCTACACCAAAAATGCCATAGTTACCACTTTCACCACCCATAATGTTTTCGTCTTGATCATTGATATATGAAAACATACCCCCACAACCACTTACACGTTCTTGTGGGGATGCAAAGGATTGTAAATAACTGGTAATATCATCTTCAAACAATATTTTCATATTTCCATTTTCACTTTGAATCAGGATTGCTGGAACTCTATCAATTTCACTGGGTAATCTATATTTATTTGTGTCTGCACACAACATCACAAATTGATTTTTCAAGTTGTATTTCTCCATTTGTATCATAACATCCTTGCAAAAATGACAATAATTACTGAAAATAAAAATGTCTTTTTTGGATTGCATTATAATATTTGAGTTTATGACGAGAAAATTTTGTAGAAATCTAATCTCTAAACTTATTATTTAAAGAAAAAAATTGATGACATATTATAATATATATTATAAATATACTCTCAACTTTCAAAATGCATTTTACAAATATTTCATTAACAAAAAGCAAAGCGTCGTTTGAAATAAATGATATAGATGTGAGTGTGGTGAATGCTATAAGACGGACAATTTTATCTGAAATTCCCAATGTTGCTTTTGATTTTGATTTGAATGCAAAAAATAATGATATCATCGTGAATAAAAATACATGTTCTTTGCACAACGAATTTTTATGTCATCGTATAGCATTAGTTCCTTTACATTTTAATGAACACGAGATAGAACACTTTGAGTCTTCAAAATATAGATTTGTTTTAAGAAAGAAGAATGATACAAATGATATGATGGATGTAACCACAGAAGACTTTGATATTTTGGACGAGACAGGCAAAACGTATGGAAGAGAGTTTGTGAAAAGAATACTTCCTCCAAATGAAATCAGTAAAGATTATATTTTGCTTACCGTATTAAAACCAAACATTTATGATAATACAAAAGGAGATGAAATTGATATCGAAGCAAGACCATCTATAAATATCGCACAGGTGAATTCCCGATGGAGTCCTGTAAGTTTGTGTTCCTTTTATAATACAATCGATGAAAATACTGCAGAAATCGAATTGAATAAATATCTAAAAGAGCAAGAACATAGTGGAATAGATGTGAAAGAATTGACAGAAAGGTTCGACACTTTGTTAAAATATCGTTGTTTCAAAAAAAATAACTTTGGGGAACCTTGCTCTTTTCAATTTGCTATCGAGAGTGAATGTCTATTGTCACCTCAATATTTGGTTCAAAAATCTATACATATACTGGTTGCCCATATCAATTCTTTGATAAAAGACTTGGAAACCAAAGAAAACATGAAATTAGAACAATATCAAGGAATGTCAATTTTAAAATTGGATAACTGTGAGCACACTATTGCCAACCTATTACAAGCCAATATTTACAATATAATGATTCGTAATAAAGATGAAAAATATCCTATTGAATATTTAGGATACTTTAAACCACATCCTCTAGAACCAGGGATTGTAATGAAAATCAAATGTCAAGAGAATGTTATAGAAACATTGAAGTATGGATTTGGCAAGATCGTAAATTATTTGAATGATTTATCTAATGAATGGTCTGTATCTTGTAATACTATTAAACATTAATCATTATTATTTTTTCTAATATTGAAATAAGACATCTTCAATAATATAAAATGGAAGATATCCAAAGTTTAAATGAATTTATTTTAGATGACAATACCAATGAAGAGTTTGAATTAGAATGTGAGGATGAACCTTTACCATCTTTTGATCAAGTGGAACAATACGTTGATGATGATATTCTTATTCAATTCACGGATGAACAATACATTTCACAACTTGTCAATATTCTTACCTATAATGTGAAGAATATTGAAATTCAAAAAGGAAAATGGATACGTTTAGCTAAACAATATCTTTCTATACTTTCATCCTTACAAAACAAACAAATAGACACTAACGAAAGACTTTTCCTTAATCCAAAAGTAATACCTATCATAGAAGGGAAAAAGTTATTGATGGTCAAATCTAAAGAAACGAATGAAGAAGATTCTGACATTCAGTTTATTACTGAAAATGAATATTGGGATAATATGGACTTTGATTATAATACGACACTGGAACAAAAAATCTATAGAGAAAGGGTTTGGAAAAATAATGATGATGACATCATTATTGCAAATGATACTTTAGGCAAATTATACAGCGAAGATTATGACCAATACGTGCAAATTTTAGGTGAAATGATTTGGACAAGATTCACAGGTCAGAAAGTAAAAGTCAAGGGGTTTTTATATCGTATACACGATCATCAAAAACCTGAAATAGTTTTTGATCCAGTCACATATATCGAAAGTTTAGAAAAACTTACCATCAATCAAACTGTCACTCTGTTATGTAATACGAATGGATATATTGGGAAAGTAAAAATCATCGATATCAACAGCGAGAGAATAGTTGTGAATTCATCATTAGGAGATATAAGTATTTCCAAAAAGGATATACACAAAAATACTCATTTTATCTATGATCATTTGCTTGTGAAAAAAGAAGATATGTATTGTAAAGCATCTGTCAGGGATAAGAATGTGATGATGTATATTCTACCTGATGATAAACATTATCATAAAACATTAGAACTATTGATTCCTTCATATAGTGAAATCTTATCGCTTTTTGAAAATCAAATTGTACCACAATGTTTCAATTTACAGGATTTTAATGAGATATTCGAACGATATGGTTTAGATTCTGAAAATGTAGAAAAAGATACGGAACTACTGAATAAAACTTTGACAAATATCGTGAACAATTATAAAACGGAATCCAAAAAACAGGTCAAACAAAAGAATTTTAGAAAAGTGATGAAAGAAACATTTTGGAATAAACATATATATGATTTGAATGACCTCAAACAAAAATTAGATATGTATGATTATAAATCATTTCCTTTACCAAATAGGTTATGTGATACTGAATATTATAGAATGAAATTTTATACAGAACAAGGAGATAATGGATATATATTCTATACGAGATTTATACTCTCCTTTATGGAAAGTTTATATCATCATATAGATAAAAATCTTGTGAAATATAAAAATTTGCAAAAAGAATATGAAAAGAACCTCAAAGAAATTGATCATCATATAAAGCAGTTGGAATGTGATGTGAAACATAATGTAAAGAAATCCTATAAATCTCTGGACAAATTAGAAAAAGATAATTATAAAAAAATAAAGGATATTGAAATTGGAGACTGGTGTGTATTACAATTCCAAAATCAAGAAACATATTATAAAAGGATATCGACAAACATAAATGGAGAATCCCAAGAACTATGGTTGAAAATGAATGTTGAATCAGAACAATGTGCACAAGATACGTTGGAAGATAGTGTGATGTTGAAAAAGAACCGTCAATATTATTTACAAAGAGCACAATATAGACATCATCACTTTGCAATAAAAAATTTGGAAAACGCAATAGAATTTCATAAAAACTATGGTTTGCACACTCAATCTTTGGCACAAAAATGTTTAAACATCGCAAAAAGTTCATCCAAAAACTTTTCATATTCTATGTCGTATACTACTGGTGAAGATTACACGGATTATGTAGGAACTCTTGATGTTGAGTTAGAACAAGATATACAAGAAATTGCAGAACAAATAGATGGATTACAATATTCGTCTATGAAAGCAAAAAGTTTTATTGAAACGATATCAGAAACAGACAAGGATGTATTAGATTCTATGTCTTCTGATGAACTTATGGTCAATACTTTGATAAAACTTTTTGGAATAAAGTTGGACAAACCACAAGAATTATACATATCTAGTTATTTATCCTATGCAGTTCCTGATTCAAAATATAAAAAACAATATGAAATGCTTGTTAAAACGCTAAAAAACAATCCAAAGTTCAAAACAAATTATAAAGATATTGCCAAAAAACAGAGTCAAAGAGTGAACAACGGAGAAAAAATACTAATTGCGTGTGCTTTATATGTGATTTTCATTCAGATAAAGGGTGTAGAACTGGATAAAATATATTTCAATTGCACAAAAGAATATTCCATAAATTTCAACAAAGATGCAACGAAAAATATATTTAATTACCTTGCTTGTGTTGTAAAGGACTATGCACAGAATGACAATATGAATATTATCTATGGCAAATTCGCAAGTGAAACACAAACCGTACATAAAATACAAACTGAAATTGCACAACACTATGAAAAGTTAAAATCGACACATCCATTCAAAACACTTTTAGAAACTCCTAAAGGAGATACAACTGCAACGGAACAATATACATCCTATAAAGAATGGAATTCATTTAAACCATTTAACAATCTAAAAGGAAGTGATACATTGATTGGAAACTTTATGTATGCTTTACAACAAGTAATAGAACATCAGTTGCAGAACAAAAAGAACGGACAAATATACGAAGAATTATCCTATGGTATCAAAGCAATGAATTCTTACTTGTCCAATCCTACAGTAAAGAAACTATACACAGACAAGATATCAAAATTGAATACGGAAAAAGATGTTCCAAACTCTTTTTCTTATTATGATGAGGATAAAACTCTAAAACCAACCACCGATTTGTTCAAATCCAAAGACATAAACAATGTTCATGTATATATCATTGATAAAACGAAAGAAGGTAAAAATGACAAGTTGAAAATAAAAGATGAGGTGCTGAGAGAAGCCATCAAAAACTTATTCAATAATGACAAAAACGAAGAATATTGGCAAGAATTTTCAGAAAAAGTTGCATCGATGTATGAAAATTTATACGATTTCATAGAAATCCAAAAGGAGACGAAAGAAATCTATGAACAATATGCGCGTCAAGTTACAAATAAGTATCTTTTACAAACAAGAAATTCTTATGCAAATTTCCTATATCACACCTTGAAAATGATATACGCAAGGATATCCAACAGATGGAAACTCCCTGTTGTGAGTAAAAAACTGTATAATTGGCATAGGTATTTGAGTAAAAGAACAAACGATATGGAAAAATTGGAAAAAATATATACAAGTCAATCTATCAATGATATATTGGGAGAATTTGAATTATTTGATCCTCGGTTATTAGAGATATTGAGCGAATGTTTGCAAGATATTGTCAAAGAGTTGTTGACAAAAGAAATCAAAGTGTATCATGAAGACACGGATTCCTTACGCAAGAATGTAAGTGTCTATAACTATATTTTGATGAAAAGTGTATATACAATATTGAGTGTGGTGAATAAAGGTGATGATATATATGATACCTCCACGATAGAATGTACAATCAAGTCCAAAGATATTTTGTCTAAATTTGTGAATTATATTTTCAAATCATTTGTCGAACATATGAATACGAATAACTTTGTTGCGTCGGATATCATACATTCTCAAGAAAAACTTCGTGAAGGTCGAAAAGAAGCAAGTATTCGTAAGTTAGAAGCACATAGGAAAGCTTATGGAGAAGAAGCTACACAAGCATTTTTAGCGGCCAAAAACCTAAATATCGTATCTTTAGACGATTTGGAAGAAGAAATCTATGAAGATTCGAATGAAAATATCAAAAACAACGAAATAGTTGAAGAAGATACAGAAATGAATATAAAAGGTTTGGATGAAGACGATTTGAATGATGACATGGATGGAGATAATGAGATTACGTATTACGATTAGAGTGTAACAACATCAGGACAAGTCGCATCCAAATTCCTATCTCGTTTAAGATATTCTGCTCTTCTACAAATGAATTGTTTAGCATTATTTGGGATAAAAACTGGGTCTGTTTGCGAGATAGGAAGAAATTTCACCTTGTCAAAGGTACTACTATCATAATTTGCCCCATCGATATAACCAATTGCATCTTTTATATCATTTTCAGGTACATAACCTAAAACATTGACAGAATCACAAGTAATCACTCCAGTTCGAATATCTTGTATAAAGACGAAGGATACCATTTTACCATGCGATTTTGTATCTCTATGAAGGATAGCGTTGATTTCATATTTCACGGTTTTGTTTTTTTGGTTGAATGTTTTATTTTTGATTTCTACAGAATAAACATTGAAATTATCTTCATTTTCAGGTAAGTTTTGATTGATAAATGTTTGCGTGAAGGATTGGAAGTTTATGGGATTTTCTTGTATAGGTTTTGTCTTTTGATGTTTCAAACTGGTGATCAATCCACATTCTATTTCAAAATTGTTTTTTTCGTTATAGTATATATTTTTACTTGCATAGTCAGAAGGAGAGTTTGTATTTGCAAAGTTATTTCCAGGGATAAAGTTTGATTTATTCCTAAATGAACAGTTGTTGTTGTTGTCGTTAAAATATTCTTTGATTTTAGGAGCTCTTTCATATTCATCCATGACGAACGCATAATCAGGATAATTTTTATCACAACTGTTATCATGACATAGTGGTTCGCCTTCATAATATCTAAAACCTTTTCTATTTGTTCCCATAGGCATTTCACAATAACCATCTTGACATCCACCACGATAATTCAAATAGTTTTTGTTTTTCTGGAAAAACGGACATTCATGATCAAATTCACAAGGTTTATCCCAAACATCTTTTTTTTGTTTTTTTTCACCTAATATATCATAGGGTGATAAACACAATCCTTTTATTTTTATATTTGGATTGGTGTAACACATATACAATGGGTCATTTGGATCATCTGTGTTATGTTTGGAATAGTTTATTTTTTTTGCATAAATCAGATTGTGTTTGACCTGAACAATTTGGTACAAACCATTTTCGATTTTATGTTTTTGATTCTTGAGTTCTAACACATCGTCCGTTTGAATAGTTTGTAATTTGGTATTGGTTTTAAGAATCAATAGATTTTTTTCATGATTATAAAAAAGTTTTTCATACGGAGTGTCTATAATATACTGAATAGATTCAAATGGTTCAACGATCGTGGTGGATAATAATTCTAAAGTGCGTGGATGTATCTTATAAAACTTATGATAATAGTTGATATAATCATGATTATGTGTGTAAAAGTTGATGATATAATCATAAAGATAGGGTGCTTTATTACCATACGAGTATAAAACATGATTGAAAGCCATACATAAATGAATAACGGATTTGCTATGAAAACTATTGAATATTAATTTAAGATCTTTGTTAGATACGATGCAATGTGGTAAAAAGAATTTTAAAAGATTTATATCGATATCATCATAATTATAAATATCCAGTTTTTGATGTTGTAATCTTTTCAATATCATGGGATTTTGCAAGTTTGTGAAAAGGAAGAATGATTGGATGGTTTGTTTTTGGAATAACGCAGTAAAACCTTGTTCGATGTTTTTAAACTGAACGACACGCTTTTTATCAAAGGGTATTTTATAGCAATCGAAGAGCACTTTGATAATAAGTAAATCGATAGGTGAATGATAACCAATTAAAGTTTGTTTATCTGCAAATTCTGTAATATGTCCAGCATCTATTGAGTTTGTATTTTTTAAGAAAAGACAGGTTTTAAGGTCGTCCGTTACTGCAACGATATTGGCATAATCTTTTTGTGAGGCAAAGGTCAAAACATCTGATAATACAAGGTCATTATCTTGTGGCATAGTTTCAAAAACAAGCACAAATTTTCCATTTGTCTTAGGAATAAAATATATCATGAGGTTTTCATCAAATTGGTTTTTGGGTGCAACAATGATTTGTTTTATATTGTCCTTGATAAATGTAATTTTTAAAGGTGATGTGAATGTTTCGAAAGAAGGCGATAATAAAATAATCATAATCAATATTGCTAAAAGTAAAAACAAAGACATTATCTTTTTATTTATTCTTTATAATATAATAATATCATGAAGTTTATGAATGGTAGAATAATATATAGTTTGTTGTTTTATGTTTTGAGTGTAAGTCTGTTGATTGTATCTAAACCATCATTCATGTTTTCCAAAAGCGGTGAAATTAAAAGTTTTGGAGTAGGTGGAACAGAACAAAGAACCGTATTTTCTTTTGGTGTCTTTATTATTGTTTTAGCAATATTCAGTTTCTATGTATTCGCTTTGTTAGACATTATTTTCTCTAAATAGTCTAAATTATGGATAACAGATTATCATCACTTTTAAAAGCATTTGAAAATGAGGATTATCAAAAGGTTTTGAAAAACTTTTCATCTTCGAATATTAAATTTGACAGTAAAAAAGGGATATTGATTATGATAATAGATGGTATATCATACGATATAAAATTACCAAAATATCAAAATACAGAGGAAGCAATAATGAATTTACAAAAAAATAAAGATGATCTATTCATTGATTATATTCGCTTGAAGGATAAACTATTATATTGTCAAGAGGAAATAGACGATATAGACATAAAAAAATATGATAACATTATAACACGAATCAATGATATAAATAAAGATATAATGTTATTGAAGAGTTATAAGCAAGTTATCAACGAACAATATCGTATTAATATAGATGTTTTGAAAAACAAACAGATTGATATAAAGAAAGCATTAGATAATAAGGAATTGGTACCAAATAATACCAAATACTTGGAATGCCTTGGCCTTTTAAAATCATTGGAAAAAGAAATTGTTGAAGAAAAACAAAAATATATTGACTTTTATATTGAAACCAACATAAAACTGAACAAATCCAAAACAAATCCAGTGCAAAAAACAAAAAACAAAAAAACACTTAAAGACAAAGCAGTGAAAGGAGGTTATATAAGTGAAAGTAGTAAAGTAAAAGATATCGTAAAGAAAAAGCTGTTTGAAGCTTTTAAGAAAAATGGCAGATTACACAGAATGGAATTCTGATGACAGAGATATTACAGACAGACCCCCTATCGGTGCTTATGATGAAGATGACAGCGATTTGGGTAAAATATGCAAAGGAATCGTAAATGATATCGAAAACAGAAAGTATGAATTGTTTTGGCAAGAAGATGATGGATATGATGAATATGATGAATATGATGAATATGATGAAGATGATGAATATGATGAAGATGAAGATGATGAAGAAGATGAAGATGACGAAAATGAAGAAGATGCATACAATGATAAAGAATTGTATGATGACAGAAACCAGACGGATGATGATGCTACTGCAGACGAGATAAGTAGAGACAATAAGGATAGTGAGGATAATACTCCATTATATGGTGAAAAACAGTTCTTTTATACATAAAAAATATAATAATTATGTAATAATATAGTAATGTTGAATATCAATCCGTTATACTTTTTTATTGCTTTTGCGATAGGCATTTTCGTTGTATATATCATAACACCACCACCCGAGATAATATTGAAATTTCCTAGTCCATATAATGCTGGTAATGTATTATATGAAGATAAGGCCCATAATTGTTACAAGTATCATGCCGATAAAGTTGCATGTCCTAAGGAAAAATCATTGATTAAACCGCAACCCATATTAGAAGATTATACGAATAAAATAAAACAATTTTCTCACTTGAAAACAATAGGAGATGGATATTAAACATTTAATGACAAGTAAAGAGGGACAAATATTGATATCAGTGATTTTGGGATTTGGTTTAGCAACTATTTTTAGAAAAGTGTGCAAAGATAACAACTGTGTCGTAATCAAAGGTCCAAAGATAGAAGATGTACAGAAATACTATTATAAAATGGACGAAGGATGTTATAAATATACACCATATATAGTAGATTGTAATGAGAAAAGTAATAAAGGGGTTTTAAAAGTATAAGTGCGGTTTAATCAAGATACAACTTTTCCTGTATTATTTCAAATAATAATGAGTAAATCCACACCTATATCACAATTACCAAACATAGGTTATGAAAATACAAGTAATGAGGTGATAGATGATGACGCAACAGTTCAAGAGGTATTAAATCAGTTTAATGCTACTACAAATCCTAATACTGATTATAATATACCGATGAACCCATCAATCATGCAACAACAATTACCACCACAACAGATGTTTTATAATCAACAATCTTTGAATGATGTCATTACTCCTCCACCAATGCAACATCAATCTAATCATGGACAGAAAACAAATACGATTAATAAATTTATAGATGGTGATGTGAGAACTATCCTTTTAGTTGTTTTTGTATGTATATTATGTCAAATCATTCCTGTAGAAAGTTATGTATTTAAATATGTGTCCATTGAAAAGATACCATATTCAGATATAATTTGTAAGGCTCTGTTTGCAGGAATAATTTTTTATTTGATCAACAAATATATTTCATAAAAATTTGAGAAACAGATATAAAGAAAAACTATATAAATGAAACATATCATACATAATGTCGTCGTTCATATCGTGATACATATATTTCAATGACGCAACATATACCACCTTCATCGTATTATACGATGAGGGATGATATTCCAGCAAAAGATTCAACCGAGAGACAACGTTATTTTTTGAATTGTGCTGCAAAACTTGCAATGAAGTCCGGTATGGGGCACAAACATGGATGTGTGATAGTATATGAAGATGAAATAATAGCGACGGGTTATAATCATCATTTTACGCATATGAGTCACAAGTATAGTCTGCATGCAGAGATGCATGCGATTCATAAAACTAAAAAGAAATATAAACATCTTTTGCCAGAGTGTGAATTATATGTGGTAAGGATTGCAGGGAAAAACTTGAATAATTGTTTGAAATATAGTAAACCATGTGAAGATTGTAGTTGTGAAATAAAAAAATGTGGAATACCAAAAGTGTATTATTCAACGAATTATGAATATGAAAGGTTGTTTGCAGAGAAATATCTCTAATTGATAATGTAGTGATAATGAAAAAGTTTGATGAAGATATTGTTGTGAGATGTATTATGAACTCTAACAAGGTTGGTACTTTTTTAGTTCGATTCAGCAAGTATGATATCATTAGAATTATAAATGCACTACATAATACATCACTATCTTATGATACAGGATATCTATTTCACTATTTAGGTGTATATTTTTTGGTTATTGAAAGTAAAGTAAGAATATTTTGTTATATAGTATATGTAGTTCACTTTAATGATGATAGAATGCCAGAGGTCGAACAACATATTATAACAGATCAAAACTATTCCGAACAGTTATATAAAAGACTTCAGGAAACTGAAAAACTCTGTTTATGCTGTTTTTGAATGACATTTATATGATGTGTTATTTCCACGGTTTCCTAAATAGTGCTTTTGAGATTTCGATAAACAAATACATCCCTTATCACAACTAAAAGGCGACTCTCGACAACATTCAGGAAGACATTTATTATATGTGAACATAAACATGGACTTGTTCGAATCATTCATTCCATCAATAGACGGAAAGTATTTAGAATGATCTAAATGATAACCTTGTTGGGTATCATGAAAGGGTAATGAATGACCTTGATAGACATTGAGTTTATTTTTATCTATAAAATTATCAAATGTTTCTTTCAGAGATGTGGTAAATTTCCACCATAGCAACAACAAAATGATTAGAACTATGACGAATAAAGAAATCTTAAACATTTATTTAAATAGTGAGATAACTAAAAAGAAAAGGGAAGTAAAAATAACGGTAATAGATATTTTTTCACCGATATATTTTTGTGTGATAAGAGTTCCACCAGATAAGGCAAGACCATAAATAAGCGGTCTAACAAGTGCACTATAACCAAAATCATGACTATAATTCTTCACGAACTTTATAATGGGATATTTTGTTCCGATATAATTCATAGATAGAGACCAAAGAATATCAACGATAATGGAAGTCATGGCATAAGCTATCACAAAGTCTATGATATCTTTTTTATGAAAATCTGCAGGAAACACATCTTTTTTGTTAAAGATATACTTATATATCAACATTGTATGTAAAAGAGTCAAAGTGTAATAAATGTATTCGGCAACTACGATCAATAAGATATGTGTTGTATAATATTTCTGATACATGTTTTTATGAGAACTTGAAGTGTTGAAATAGTTATGATAAATCGTTACGATGGGTTCTAAAATCGCAAAAGATGTGGTCCAATATAATAAAACTTGGTATAGTCTATGATCATTTTCATTCATATTTGATTTAATTTATATATATATTTATAAAATGAATAGTTCATTATTTACAATTGTTCTATTGCTTTCGACAAGTTTGATCATATCACTCATTATCATTCCAACAAGAAAATCAGGTGAAGTGAAACCACAATTTGAATAATCATTCATCGTAGTCATTTTCATCTGCGTCATTTTCTATATCATCATCATAGCTTCCATCGAATTCATCTTCTTCGATATCTAATTTATCTTCTTGTGTGATGATTCTTGGAATGATAGACATAGTTTGGAGTTCTTGTATGAATAGTTTCATGGAATAAGGGGATTTAATCATAGCAAAATGGGTGTTATGGGGATTTGTCAATGATTGTACATGACCAATAGATACATTACCTATAGCAACATCACCAGTGTTTTTGTCAATCGTAAATTTGTAATCGTCACTTCTTTCTAAACAACTTTCTTTCATAGTAGAAGCAATACCATGAGCTAAAACACTCATCTGTTCCATTTCACCCATTTTGAGACCACCACCTTTACCACGGCTTTTTACAGGTTGTCTTGTCATTGTAGTATAAGGACCTTCATTTCGTGCACGATAATTGTATTTATCTTGAACCATATGTTTCAATCTCAAATAATAAGTAGGACCAATGAATATTTCAGTAGGTATTTGTTCTCCAGTAATACCACAATACATGATTTCATTACCATACCTTTCATAACCTTTGTTCTGTAAAGCCGCATAAGCAGCTTCGATATTTTGATTACAAAATGGAGTTGCGTCATAACATTGACCTTCGATTGCACCCAATTTACCTAAAACACATTCTATTAAATGTGCAATCGTCATACGTGTTGGTATAGCATGTGGATTAATGATTAAATCAGGTTTGATACCATCTTTCGTAAACGGCATATCTTTTTCGTCTAAAATTGCGCCAATAACACCTTTTTGTGCATTTCTCGACGCATGTTTGTCACCTAAAACAGGGGTTCTTACTTTTCTAAACCGAATTTTACAATTTTTCAAACCAGTGGTATCATCATTGAAAACATACACTTTATCTATTGTTGCATATAATGTTTTATCTGCGATCGAACTTTTATCTTTATAATTGACCGATTGTATTTGGGTTTTGAATATATTATCATTTTGTGAAGGGTCGTCGATCGTAATTGGTTTTTCTAGATATTTGCCAATATAAACGTCACCCTCCGTTATTTTACTATTTTCCTTAGGAAATCCATTCTCATCCAACTTTGAATAATTTGCAAATCTTTGTCCAAACCCTTCCACATTCTTACCTTGTTTTGTCATTTCAAAAGGATTTCCAAATAACACTTTATCTCCACTATATTCATTCTCTTCTTCCGTTTCTACATAAGTTTTGTAATAGGTAAGATTGAATAAACCTCTTTCTATCGCTGAACGATTTATGATAATACTATCTTCCTGATTATATCCCGTGTAACACATAATAGCAACAATAGTATTCACGCCATTTGGTAGGTTATTGTTGTTGAGATATGTCATGTATTTCGTATTCACAATAGCTTTTTGTGGATAATGTAATACAAAACCCATAGTGTCCATACGGTTATTAAATTGAGTGCTATAAACACCTATTGCTTGTTTTCCTTGAGCACCAGAGAAATAATTACGTGGTGCTTGATTATGATTTGCGAATGGAATATTAGCAGTTAGCACTGCAAACATTGTCGATGGATGGATTTCACAATGAGTATATGTTTTAGAAGAATCTTCAACAAGGCTATTTAGGTTCATAGCAATAAGACAAGTATTACTCTCTTCGACATCAATAAACTCAATAACAGATTGGTTTTTCCTCAAAATATTCCAAACATTATGATCCTCATTATCGGATGATTTAGATATACCAAAGAATGTATATGGATTTCTATATTCACAACTGGTCATATCGAATTGATCATCATTTAAACTATTGCCTTTTATCATAGAAAACCATTGTTGATTTTTTTTGACTGCAATTTGTTTGTTTTTTACAATGAGTAAAGGTCTAGCACATCTACCTGCTTCAGTATTTATATTAATTTCATTTGCAAAAATGTTCCATGATATAGATGTCATAACATTTATAAATGCATTTCTTCTTAATAATCTCAACCTTTCTACGAGAACATCTGGTGTTTTAGTAATACCATACCAATTACTATTCACTAAAACTTTGACAGAATTGGTAATATCTTTTGGGGATACATAATCTAAACGAATGACATCCAAATCATTCAAACATTCTTTGATATGCTGACTATTACAATCAGATGTCACATGACAAAGTAAAGCAAAATTTTTTAATAAACCAATAGAAGCACCATCAGGAGATTCACAAGGACACATACAACCCCATTGAGAAGGATGTAATCTATGTGGTTCAACAATTTTGATGCTTCTATCTATGGGTGTGTTTACTCGTCTTAAATGACTTGTAGAACCTAAATAGGATAAACGACTCAAGTCTTGAACAATACCTTGTTTGTCTTTTGATTGTTCGACCCCCCAAGCACTTTTAAGAGATTTGATTAAACCAACACTCAAAAATTTAGAATTGAAAATTTTCCATTGATTGGTTTTGTTGATCAGTTCTGAGAATTTACTCTCTTTCTTCCAAGGCCCGTATAGGTATTCTCTATCTATTTGTGAGCGACACTCATTACGAAATTGATTATAAAAATCACGAAATAGATTCGACATCAAGAAACCAGATAAATCTACACGTTTGAAAGTGTAATTATCACGATCACTTTCTCTTTCTATAGACAGACAAACTTTGACGATATGATGAATGATATGCCCAAGAAATAAAGCTTTTTGATTCAGACTGACAGATGTATCATCTCCACTACCTTGGTTTAAATTAGGGAATAAATCATTCATCATAACAAATTTCACATAGTTGATATCATCGTATTGTACATGCTTTTGTAGGAATTCCAAAGCTTCTTGTTGAGTATATATAAAAGAACTGTCAATGACGCTTGCGTAGAGAAAATCCAACAATGTTTTATTATTTTCATCTTCTAAATCATAAAGAATATATTCAAGAATACGTTTGTCTGATATAATACCTAAAGCACGAAACAGAATGAATATTGGCACTTCTCTATTGATATTTGGAATAATAAAAGATATAGCATTCTTTCTATTCAATAGTTCGTCAGATTTAGGTAAAATAGATGAACTCGAATTCGATTTGGTTTTACCATTATACACGACTATTCTAACGGTTTTTGGGAAAACTGCTGCAGCTTCGGTTGTACAACGAATTAATCCTTCGAAAGATAAATGATGTTCTTTACTTTTGTTGATAAACAAACGGTTTGTTGCAATACGTTCTTGTGCGACGATAACTTTTTCTTTTCCATCTATAATAAAATATCCTCCTTGATCATAAGGACATTCACCCAACTCTTTTAATAATTGTTGTGGTTGAGAGTTTGTGATACATATATTGCTTTGTAACATGATAGGTATCATCCCAATTTTTATTTTTTTGAATTCTTTGTTTTCTGGTGCATGAATAGGCATTCCAGATGAAGGATCTAGTGTTATATATTTCACAAGTATATCGCAAGCTAATTCACAAGCATATGTTTTATTTTTTAATCTTGCTTCATTTGGATATAAAGGTCTATATGATTCCGTTGAATCATCTTTTATGATGGGTTTTGTCAAGTATATAGATTTACCATCTTCACCGCCGATATACACTCTCACTTCATGTTTGGGTAAACCATTTTCATCGTTTTTTAATGTAATAAATGGATTCAGACTTTTTATCGTATTAGGTATTTTTGTGTTGATAAAATCGTTATAAGATTCTAAATGATGTTTTGAAATAAAATTTGGATTATCTGTGAAATATTTGTGAAGAATATCCCAATTAATTATTTCCATGTTTATTGGAAGATGAGAAAATATCGTATGAATGTATGCGACATAATAACAAAAATGACTAGAACAACATAATTTATTTCTTTGTGGTTTTCTTTTTTTGAACTTTTTTAGTCGTTTTCTTTTTTGCTCCCCCTAAAGCGAAAGGACCATCATACATTTTCACACCACTTGGATATACGGTGTTTTTGGTAATGGGTTGCATAGTTGTAATATTTTGAGATGCTAATTGTTGCTGTACCATAGATACTGGTGTCATATTTAAAGTGGATTGTGAAGATGATGGAACTGCTGCTGGAGGCGTAGTAATTGGATCCATACGCCCAACAGGTTTATCTATAATAGGAATAGATGAACCTCCTTTTTTTACCATTTTTTTTACAGGTTTCTTCTTTTTAGCACCTGCAGAAATATTATAAACCATCATTTTTTCATTTTGTGTTTCATTCACATCAATCTTTTTCACCAATTTCCTACCACCCGTTAAACTGAACTTGTCAGAAAACATATTTGACAAATGTTCATAAGTTGATGGAGTAACTAGTTTGGTTACTGCATCTGATGCTTGGGATCCACCTGTTTTTTTGGGAAACTTCTTTACCATTTATGTATATAAGAGAAAATTATACAATATCATAAGAAATAATGTTGCATACATATCAAACATAACAACTGTAAATCTATATTATCTCTTATACTCTCGATATCTACAAATTCATACTTATCTCCAAAATATTGTCTGAGACAAATCAAAAAATATCTCTGAAAATTATCAAAATCCCACATATCTATATACGATAACAATTGTATATAAATATCTACATTTACACTTCGACTAATGTTTTCAAAAAGTTCTTGAATATCATCATCTTTTGGGATCAAATGAAGAGAAGTTTTATAACGTTTTTCTATCAAAGCACAAAAAATATCGTGGGACAACATCTTATCTTTAAACGATAGAAATGAGATTTTATAGGAAACGCAGTGAATATAAATCAGAATAAATCATATTCTTTCTGTGTCGAATCAAAAGAATAAGGTGGTTTGTAAGACACACCACATTTTCTTGCAACCATTTTCAATCTATTATATGTTAATCCTTCTATTTTTAATCTACATTCATTTGCTGTATTTTGAAACCTATCTGGAATATTCATATAAACTTCTGTAAACTTATTCAATAATTGCTTACGAACATCCTGAAGTATTTGAAACTTTTGTAAGCTTTGTTCAGACTTTTTGCCATACCGTAATATCTTGAAATGTGTTTTTAGAAAGTATTCTGTAAGATAAATCAGTTCTTCGTATATTGCAGGTTCAAAGGTTTTTAGAAAATCTAGTTTCTTAAAAATACCGACTAAAGAATCAATCATCGGAATGTATTTTATTTTGTTCGGACTATGATGTAGCGGATAGATATTATGATATAACATTTCTATATTTTTTGTCTTACCATCTTTTATAACTGATTTATCAAACGATGAAGACTCTAATACCTGTTTGTATCTTGTTTCGTAATCATGATTGTACAACATATAACATATCAATAAACCTAAACATATTATAATAATTTTTGATAACACAAATGGTGAAGATATCAATAGTATTGTGCCCAATACTGTAACCAGATACATATAGAGTATATTGGAGTTGCTTATAACATTATTAAGATAATCCATTATTCACTAATAAAAATAAAGAATAAAATTAGACTTATTATAACAATCAGCATACCAACATATATCTGAGTTTCATTTTTAAGAAATAACTTATTAAAGTGGTTTATGTTCCTCACTTTGTATATATTGTTGATTAATGATTTAAGAACTTTAAACAGGTTGAATATATGTTCTTTGATAGATAGATTTAGAAATTCTTTCGACTTTAGTTCCTTTTGATTGGAATGATCTATAACACGATTGATGGTATTCAACACATTTTTTTCAGTGTTGATTGTTTTTTCATAGATTTCTGTTGGGTCTGATTTGTTGATAAGTGTCTGAAAATCTGCAAATTCCATATTATAATATATAATATATTTATATAATATCCATCATATCGACTGTTGAAATCATCATACGCCTACAACATATCCTGTTCAATTTGAGTTCATCGAGGATATGTCCTCTCGTTTTTGGATCAATATTCTTGAATTCCGTTGATGAAGACGTTGATGGTTTTCCTTTATCATCCTGTTCATCCACTTTTTTACATTCTCTTTGGAAATATCTATATTTATCGGCCAATACATGACCACATGTGAAACAGCAAACTGGAATTATCATGTTTGTTGATATTATATTTTAGGATTATATTATTTTTATATAGTTCATTCATATTTTTTTGCGTTAAATTTCCAATATTCATATAACTATTCATATAAAATGTATGGTGTTTATCAACGTATCAATGCCATTGCAGGTGCTGTGAACACGTTGAGTAGTGAAATAAAGGTTTTAGAAGAAAAGATTGGTAATGAAAGAGATACACCAACAAATACAAGTACAACATCAACAACACAACAATCTCTTTCGTCTCTCGAACAAACAATAGAAACGGTAAAAAAAGACATTGAAATATTAAAAAAATTGGAAGTGAAAAAAGAAATCCAAAAAGAATTATGTGTATTTGAAACCACATTATCGAAAAAATTAGAACAAAACATGACAAAATTATTGAATGATAAATTGGAGATGATGATGATGGAATATAACTCGAAAATGAGTAGTGTTATAGATGAAAAAATAAAGAATATGGTTCCCTTATCATCGACAACCTTGGATATGAGTGCTTTAGACGACGATTATGAAATCAATGTCACTTTAGCAGGCGAAAACGAAACAGAAAAACCAATCGTAGAGAAGAAAAAAGGTGGGCGTAAAAAGATTGCAACGGTTTAATTTTGAAGATGTTTGTATAAACGTAAATAATCTCTCAAAAACATACTCTGATTGTTCGTTATTGTTCCATTAGATTGATACATATTGTATGTATATTCGTATATGGCTTTTGCAAACACATAATTTCCTTTTTTTGTTTCAAAAATTGCTTTGAGATAATAGAATTCAGGATTGGTCTTTAATCTTACATTAATAAATTGTGTATCGATTTCTTTTTTCATCTCGGTAGTAAAACTATCATTATCTAAAATGGTTTTTGCTAAAGTATTATATTCAGGATTAAAAATTAAACGGTTATTTACTTCTAATGTGCTAAAGTATAAACCCAACTTGCTTCCATCCACAAATATATTCGGCACACATAAAAGAGGTTTGAGTTCTAATTTGTAAATGATATAACTCATTTGAATGTTGTTGATAAACCTTATAGGTGTATATTCATCCACAAACTGTTTAGCATGTGCTGGTGAAATCAAATATGAATCACAACATGGTAAAATTTTATATACGTCAGTCACATTTTGATATTTAGCATCTTTATCAACATCTTTTGAAGCAGGTAATCCAAAAAATATTAAATCATGATTTTGTGGCAAGTTTGTTAATATATTTTGTAAAGAGTCTGCAACATTATCATTATATACGATATCATCTTCGATAATCATGTTTAATGAATCCGTCGCATTTGTACTGATATATTTGAGAGCAGTCAAATGTTTCAATGTGTTTGATAATTGATTGATGTGCATGTTTTTTATGAATTGATTAAACGGTGCTAATCTTTCATCTGTAACTTTTTTATAATCCACAAACTGTTTGATATCATCAGATGTAATATCATTTGGGTCATATTCCGAAATATAGTTCATATTGATATCAAAGACAGTTTCTAATGCGGATTTCAACTTTTCACAACTTGGTTTTCTAAATTCCAACATTTTACAATGAACGACATAGATATTTAATTTGAGTTTTTGAACTGCATTCATATTTGTCATTAGAAAACAAAAGAAACCACAAAAGAACAACGCATAAAAAAATGAATATGATATAAAAATAGAATTATTAAATAAGGAATAAATAGCAAAATGAAGTTTTGTGATTTATGCGACAATATGTTGTACTTGAAACTATCAGAGGAGGACAAGAAACTACTATATCATTGTAAAAATTGTAATAACACTATAAAAGAAGAAACAACTGGAAGTGTATGTGTATTAGATAATAACTATATCGATGATAACACAAATTATCGTCAATATATAAACAAGTATCTGAAACACGATGTAACCCTACCTAGAGTGTCAAATATAACGTGTCCAAATAAATCTTGCACAAAACCAAAAGACGCAGAGAATAAAGTAATTTTTTTGAAATATGATTATGATAATATGAAATATTTATATCACTGCAACTATTGTGAAACGTTCTGGAAATCTGAATAAAAATATGATTATGATTAAATTGAATATTCATATCACTATGGAATAATAATATGATATAAAAATAATCATATTAATTATAACAAGATGACTTCTAAAATCGTAGAAGATTATAATGATATTATGACGAATTATGATCCAAGACAAAATATCACAAAAAACATTTTATCTAAATACGAAAAAACAAAAATATTAGGAATGCGGATGGAACAGTTGGCAAGAAGTGCAAAACCTTATGTTGATATCAAAAACAGAGAATATGATCCTTATAAAATTGCTCAAGAAGAACTTATGTCGAGAAAAATACCATTTATGATATGTAGAACTTTACCAAATGGGAAAAAAGAATATTGGAGATTAGATGATATGCTAATTTTATAACCATCATTTTCTATCAAGTTTTTTATTGTCATTTAAGTATAAATGGTGAAAAGAACATCTCGTGGTGGTAATATTTTTGGTTCAGGTAGTTTTGCAGAAGTCATAGATATAAATGAAGTGACGGATATAAAATTTTTTGATACGAGTTTCAGATTGGTCAATGAAACAATACCTTTTGAAAAGATTGTATTCAAACGTTTTAAGAATATCAAGAATAAAATAAATGTAAGAGAAGTAATGAAACTCGTAAACAGAAAATTTACGAATCCAAAAATAGATATAGACATACCAAAGGATTATCAATATTTAGTGTTGGAATTAGTGAATATGCTTATCATTTCCGACCTTCCTATCAAATCATCATTGGTTCAAGTCAAAAACAGAAAATTATTGTTTGCCGTGATAAACAAAACTGACATATTTCCAGTTTATCAAGTTTACGATGGAGATGTCAAAACAGCAATGGAAAAAAAACTGATTGATTTTGATACATATTTAAATTTAATAGAAACTATTCTTCACACGGTCAAAGTGTTGCATATGAACTTTATGTATCATTTTGACATCAAACCTGAAAATATATTGTATAGAAAAGATTTGTCTAGTAATAGTTTGGAGTTTGTCTTGAGTGATTATGGTCTTTTAGGAAATGTTTATGGAGATGGTTTCAAAGGAACTCCTATGTATCAGAGTCCTTTGACAGTGTTTGGATATCAATGTGAAGAAGACGATAATGAATGTCAAGAAAAAAAACCTACGTATGATGAAATACATGAATTTTTTATGGAGACTGCTTTGGCATTAAGTGTAACAACCGAAGATTGTGCAAAGATGCCGAATAGCGAAGAAATAGGAAAGAATATCACAGAAAATTGTGAAGCATACAAAGCAAATATCAAAAACTTTTCCAACAAATTGAAAAACAGATATGCATCTAAAAATCTACAAGCTCTCGTTTTGAATGTAGACAAAACTCTTGAAAATCTTTGCGGTGTGAATTTTAAAATCGATTGTCAAGCAGCATCCAATTTGAGCAGAGATATAATGAGTATCATATTCCAAAAGAATGAATTACATGCTTTGGGTATCACTATTCGTAATGTATTCGCAGCAGTTGTTGGTAAAGAATCTCTCGAAGCAGAACTTATTCGTAGTATAAATACATTCGTGCAATTATTAACGCACGCAACTTTATTCAAAGACATTACCACGGAACAAGAGGATATATACTTTTGTGAAGAAGCTTTGAGTTATTTTGATTATAATATAAAAGGACTTTATATAGAGATGACACAAGAAAGTCGCCGACGAAAACCCGTGAACAATAATGCTAACAACTCCAACTCTATTTGGAAAATTAAACGTTCCAATTCATTCATATAGATTGAACTGACCACCATGAACTCTTTTATTACGATCATCATCATTATCATTCACGACATCTTTTACTTTTTCTATGAATTCTTCAAATGAAAGAAAGCTTTTGTTATTGAACAATATATTCTTTGAAGCAAGTGATATATGTTGGTCATGTTTTGATATGTTTCCTTGATGATTGGTATCGATGTTCACGAAAACCTGACTTAAAAACTTTTCTAAATGTTTTGTGTTTTCAAAAATAGTATCCCAGTCAATTTGACTAGAAATTAATTCTTTTATGTCTATCGTATCTGAATCTATCTTTTCTATTTCTGCTATCAAATGAACTTGATTATTCAAGCGTTTCAAGACAGCGATAAACTCATGCTTTTCAATTTCATTTTTTCCCTTTTCTTTTAAAAGTTTAATGATATAAGATAATCGCTGACTATTGATATTCAGAATTCCAGTTTTGGCATTATATAGAGAACCATCCAAATCCATTATCTTTTTAGTGATATCGTTTTCTTGATTTGGTAGTAAAATATCAATAAAGTCCGCTCCAGAAACCCTATTAATCCTTAATGGTTTCTATTAAGAGTGCAATGGATTAATCGGTTTTCTAACCGTCCTGAAGGAAAGACGGGGTTGTTCCCTAATGAAAACAACCTTTCATTTTTATA
>JACCDU010514223.1_pt1 | contig 32286 bp, 31 predicted proteins | sample 7446081 | NCBI WGS metagenome assembly JACCDU01 (sample SAMN15323447, study PRJNA562643) | freshwater metagenome | isolation source: river surface water | place: USA:Blue River Watershed | collected 2017-08-17
TGAGATTCTTATCGACCTAAAGACCACGGCTAACCTTGATGACTTCAAGTTCTCTGCACGTAAGTATAACTACGACTCCCAGGCTTACATCTACAACCAGTTATTCGGTAAGCCTATGGTGTTTATCGCAGTAGAGAAAGATAGCTGTCGTACGGGCTTGTTTGAGTGCTCAGATGAGTTCTTGGATCGTGGCAGAGAGAAGGTCTACAAGGCCATCGATGTGTACCAAAAGTTCTTCGGGCCAAATGCGACCGATGACATTACTCAGTATTTTAAATTAGAAACTTTATAATTATGGCAAAGTCTAAAAAAACAAATGAACATCAAGTATATTATGTTGCATCACCAGATATACTGGAGCCTGAGATTGAGGTATTCCCAGAGTTAACGGCAGATAATGCTATTGATTATGTTAGGGAAAATGAACCAAACATAAAAGAGATTTATCTGTACGAAGTTAAACTTATAGGTAAGTATAAAGTATCATATAATTTAGAAAAAGTAAACAATTAAACTAAACAAGCAATGGCACAATACAGAAAGAAACCAGTAGTTATTGAAGCGATTCAATTGGCAGATGAAAACGTAGACCTATTGTTGAAATTTTGCGGTGATAAAATTAAATCTCATCCACTTACGGGTGTTGTTATTGAAACACTTGAAGGCGATATGTTAGCAAGTAAAGGAGACTATATCATTAAAGGTGTAAAGGGAGAGTTCTACCCTTGCAAGCCCGACATTTTTGAAATGACTTACGAATCAGTAAACAATTAAACAAACAATAAATTATGGCACAATTATTTTCAGCATCTTTAGATGTATCAAAAATCTCCAAGGACAAGTTAATCAAAGGAGCAAAAGGCAACTACCTTAACATTACTATCTCAGTAAACGATGAGGCAGACCAGTACGGGAATGTACTATCTATTTATGAGTCACATACTAAGGAGGAGCGTGAAGCAAAGGAGAAGAAGAACTACATTGCTAATGGCAAATTAGTTTGGTCATCTGATGGTGGCTCAACAGCACCTGCTCCTGCTAAGACAGCACCTACTCCTGCACCTAAGGTGGAAGAGGGTGATGAGCTCCCATTTTAAAATGGAAGTTTTCTAAATTATTCTAGTTACCTTTGTAGAAACAAATGTAAATATTATGATACAAATAAAACAATGTTTTAAGTGTGGTGAATTAAAAGAATTAACTGAATTTTATAAGCATAAACAAATGGGTGACGGGCATTTGAATAAATGTATACCATGCACTAAGGAAGATGTACATAAAAATTACAGTAAAAATTCTGAGGATAATTCTTACATAGAACGTGAACGTGCGAGAGGTAGGAAAAAATACCATCGTCTTTACACTGGTACATCTAAAGCAAATAATCAAAGGAATATAAAGTATCACTACTTATATCCTGAGAAAAAGAAAGCTAACGTTGTATCTCAAAGAGTTAAACCACCACAACCTGGATTAGAGAAACATCATTGGTCATACAATGAAGAACATTATAAAGACTTGATATTCCTAACTAAGAAACATCACATGAAAGCACATCGCTTCATTGTTTATGATCAAGAAAGAATGATGTATCGAAGATATGATACCAATGAGTTACTTGACACCAAAGAAAAACATGAATCATTTATTTTATTTTGTATAGAAAACAAAGAAGACTAATGTATAAATGTATAAAATAGAGGGGGCTTACGACTATATATAAAAAACTTTACTAGTTCTTTTTTTATTTTTTTCGTTTTCCCCTTTTATTTTCTACATTTTGTACACTAAAGAATATAAATAACTAATAATCAATTAGTTATCCATGTAAACTTTAAAATATTTTGTACACAAATAGATGTAAAAAATGACTGAAATAATAAATAATCCAATTAACCTTAGAAAAGTACAATGGAAAATAATGAAATAAATTTTAATGAGGCTTTAAAAATTCTTGATATAGAAGAATATAAAGAAAAAATATTTACAAGCAACTCTCGTGGAGAGTTATATCATTTACAGGATTACATAGCATTAGCTAAATTTTTTAAGAACTATCCTACTGCAATTTCTGTATTCAAAAAACATTTTGAAGAAGTGGTCGATGATGCATATAAAAATTGGGAAAGACCTCAGTCGGTATTTCAGCATCTTAAGGAATTTTTTTAAACATCAATAACCAATGGAAGTAACAATCTTTCGCAACATAAAAGAGACCGCTGTACCTTTCCACAAGGATGTGTTAGATATACTTGTTCGCATCAAGGAAGGAAAGACTAAAGAGCTTGTTCGCAAGATCAGATTAGAGAAGAATAAGGAGGAGCGTAATAAACTTAAGCAGGATTTGCCTGCGATATGTTTCTCAGGTACATTCTCTAAGCGTGACGATGCATCATTGCTTAAGCACAGCGGACTGATATGTATAGACATGGACAATTTCCCCTCGCACGCAGAGATGCTAGCTAAGAAGGAGGAATTATCTGCTGACAACTATACGTTCTCCGTATTCGTATCTCCATCAGGAAATGGATTGAAGGTATTGGTTAAGATACCTACTAACCCTGAGAAGCATAAGGCATACTTCAATGCTTTAGAAAAGTATTACAATTGTCCTGAGTTTGACACTACGTCCAAGAACATCTCACGTGTATGCTATGAGTCGTATGACCCTACCATATTTGTGAACTTAAACTCACACGAGTGGAATCAAATTGACGAGGGCGAGATTGACCACGTGACTAAAGACCAACGTCCGACCATACCTATCGATGACGAGGATGAGATTATCTCACGCCTAGCTAAATGGTGGGAAGGTAAATATGGCTTTGTACCTGGTGCAAGAAACAATAACCTGTTCATCTTGGCCTCCGCATTCAACCAGTATGGTGTGACTAAGTCTGAGGCCATGTACAGATTGATGGCGTTCGCATCAGAAGACTTTAACTCCAAGGAGATTCAGTCTGTCATCGAGTCGGCATACAAGCTTAAGGATCAGCACGCAACTAAATACTTTGAGGACACTCAAAAGGTCAACGAGGTGAAGGTACAGTTAAATCGTGGTGTGCCAAAAAAGGAAGTCCGTTCTCAATTGAAAGCCTCCGGGGTGGAGGACGGAACTATTGATTCAGTCTTAACTAAGATTGAAGAGGAGGAGAGTAAGAATATATTTTGGACTAAGAGCGACAAGGGTGTGGTGACTTTGATACACTATGACCTTAAGCGATTCTTGGAAGAGAATGGGTATCGTAAGTATGTGCCTGAGGGTAACAAAGGATTCATCTTTGTACGTATCAATCAGAACTTGATAGAGATGTGCAGTGAGGATGACATAAAAGATTTTGTGCTCAACCACATACTAACTAATTTCCAAGACTTAAGCGTGTACAATTTCTTTGCAGACAAGACTAGATTCTTTAGGGAAGACTTTCTGTCGATGCTAGATTCCATCTCAATATATTTTGTTGAGGACACTAAGGATGAGGCATACTTATACTACCGTAATGGCGTGGTGAAGGTTACAAAGAATGAGGTCATATTACTTAACTACGAGGATCTTGGTGGGTACATTTGGTCAGACCAGGTGATACAGCGAGACTTTATATTCTGTCCTTCAGATGACTGTGACTACAAAACATTTATACGCAACATTGGCGGTCATGATGACAAGCGTGTCGCATCTATTGAGTCAACCATTGGCTTCGTTCTGCATGCGTTCAAGAATGGTGGGTACTGCCCTGCGGTGATTATTAATGACGAGGTTATATCAGAGAACCCTGAGGGTGGCACCGGTAAAGGTTTGTTCATGAACGGCATCAGTCGCATGAAGAAGCTAGTGACCATTGATGGTAAGTCATTCTCGTTCGACAAGTCATTTGCTTATCAGTTGGTGACAACAGATACGCAGGTGCTAGTGTTCGATGACGTGAAGAAGAACTTTGACTTCGAGCGTTTATTCTCTGTCATTACTGAGGGTATAACCATCGAGCGTAAGAATAAGGATGCAATAAAGATTCCATTCCACAAGTCACCTAAAGTGGTGATAACAACTAACTATGCTATCCAAGGTAAGGGTAACTCATTCGAGAGACGTAAGTGGGAGATGGAGTTCAAGCAGTATTACAGCAAAGACTTCACGCCACAAGACGAGTTTGGTAGGTTGCTATTCAACGATTGGAACGTAGACGATTGGTGTGCATTCGACAACTACATGGTGAAGGTGCTCAAGGGCTACCTAAACACTGGGCTAATTAAGTGCGAGTTTGTCAACCTTAAGGAGCGTAAGTTCAGGGCTGAGACTAACGCTGAGTTTGTTGAGTGGATAGCTGAGTTTGGTGCAACTGTTGTGCCGTTCAATGAGAAGTTCAGACCTGACAAGGCGTTTGATAAGTTTATCATGGACAACAATGGCATGTTCAGAATGCTGTCCAAGCAGAGATTTAATTCTTGGCTACGGACATATGCATTGCATAAGACAGGTCGCAATCCTGAGGAGGGTCGTGATGCTGCCGGTAAGTGGATGACAATTGAGTATAAAGAACAATTAGAACTTTTGTAAAATGGCAAATAACACAACCAAAAGCCTGATCAACAAGACGAAGAAGTATCTCAAGGAAAGAGATTTACCCTTCATTAATGTTAATGATTCGCACAACCTCATGGTGCTTAGAGCATCTGGAGAGTACCACTATTTAGTCATCCAGTTTTTTGAGATGCCTGAGAAGTGGATGTACCAACGTAGGCACTTTAATATTAAGACAGCCTACGCAATTGATTACCAACAACTAACTAACGCCATAAATAGATACCTAGATGCCGTACCTAAATCATAATATACCAACGCTTACGTGTTTTATTAGAAATGAATTCTTGTTTAACAACACTAAAGGTCACGGAGAACTTACTCTTTGTGATGTGCACTCAGTAGCATCTATTGAGAAGAGAGTGCCATTATTTGAGGCGTTCCTTGAGAACGGTGTGAACTGGACACGAAGACCTATCCATGCATTCTGTTGGAAGAAAGATGCTGAGGAGCTACCGCTGACTGAGTACATCTATTGGGATTGCTTCAGCTCATACGTTGACGTTCAGGTACGAGCTCGGATGTCGGGACTTAGAGCTGACCTCATTTCTATATCAGGAGTGAAAAGACAGGGCACATATCTATTTACTTTAGACTGGGCATTTGAGAATAGAAGTATGTTGGATACTAATTTCTCTGAGACGCCTGAGCACAAGTGTGGTCACGTATTTAAGATGGACAATGGTAACTACTTTATCTATCCAAACAACAGAATCATTTGGATGGACAATGCTTGGACATACAACAGGATAGATAAGAACCCTGGGTATCAGATAGACATGACAGTTTATTCGATAGAGAATAAGACTAGTTATGAAACAGACTACAACTACTTAACAGAATTCAATGCAGACAGTAAATAGTTTATCAGGAGGTAAAACTTCTTCATACATGGCAGTTCATTATCCTGCTGATTTTGAATTGTTTTCGCTTGTCAGAACATCTGATCCTGCCTGCAAGTTTAAAGATGACAAACTTAGACAGATGGTTAGTGATAAGATTGGGCAAGAATTTATAGGCACGCTTGAAGAAGATGCTATTGTTTATACTATGATGGACTTGGAGCAATTTATTGGCCGTGAAATTAATTGGATAAGTGGTCCCGTTTTTGATGATATCATAAAAAGAAAAAACAGAAATGGAGAACCTTACACTTGGCTACCAAATAAAACTCAAAGATTCTGTACTGTTGAAATGAAAATCTTACCAATATTTAATTGGTGTAGAGAAAATACTAATCTTCCTGTTGAGATGAGAATTGGTTTTAGAGCAAATGAAATCAATCGTGCAATATCAATGGTAGATAAATGTGTTAATGGGATTGAGAAACAGAAAGCAATTGTTGGTAAACGAAAAGATGGCAAAAACAAATGGCAATTAATTGATTACAGAAAGCCAAAGTTTCCACTCATTGAAGATAACATCTTAAGAGATTCAGTACTTAATTTTTGGAAAGATAAGCCAGTTAGATTTGCTTACATGAATAATTGTGTTGGATGTTTTCATCGTAACCCTGCATTACTTAAGTTGATGTCTGAAATACAATCAAATAAATTTGACTGGTTTTCTAATCAAGAGACAGAAAAAGCTAGGTTTATTACGGGTACCACATATGATAGAATTAAAAATTCTTTTAAACAAGTTGAATTATTTGAGTCGGACTTTAATGAATGCGACTCAGGATTTTGCGGACTATAAATAATGTATTATGCCTGACATATCAATGTGCACGGGTGAAGGTTGCCCACGAAAAGAAACCTGTTATCGCTTTACTGCAAAGGCAAGCGAGTTTAGGCAATCATATTTTATGAATGCTCCGATTAAAGAAGACAATACTTGTGAATACTATTGGCCAAACGAAGATGATAGAACTAAGAAAGTACCAACAAAAAATAGTAAAAGACGGGCTTGGCATTATTAGTCAACATGGTTTACTATATCTTGCGATGGAGGTGAGAACAGGCAAGACCATGACATCACTAGCTATTTGTGACAAGCTAAAGTGCGATGATGTTCTGTTCATCACGAAGCTAAAGGTTGTACCAGGTATACAAAAGGACCACAAGGATCTTGGCTGTAAATTTAAACTTACATGTTTAAACTATGAGTCATTACATAAACTTGAAGGTTCAAACTTTGATGTAATTATCTGCGATGAAGCTCATACCTTAGGGGCATTCCCTAAGCCAAGCAAGCGTGCCAAGCAAGTCAAAGACTTAGTTAAGAAATATAAGTCTAAGGTTATATTCTTGTCGGGCACACCAACACCTGAGTCGCATAGTCAGATGTACCATCAATTGTACGTGCATCCTAACAATCCGTTCAAGGAGTACATTAACTTTTATAGATGGGCTAACGATCACGTCAGTGTTAAGATTAAGTACATTGGTGCAATGAAGGTAAATGATTACTCATCTGCTTTGAAAGATAAGATTATGTCAAAGGTGAATCCGCTGATGATTAACTATACCCAGGAGGCTGCCGGTTTTGAATCTAGTATCACCGAAAGTATATACCGAGTGCCGATGAAAGCATCGACCTATGCACTATGCGACAGACTAAAGAAAGACTTAGTCATCCAAGGTAAGGACGATGTAATCCTAGCAGACACAGGTGCAAAGCTGATGAACAAGTTGCATCAGATGTACAGCGGAACGATCATCCTAGAGTCAGGCAAGAGGCAAGTCATTGATGATAGCAAGGCTCAGTTTATACTGCAAGCATTTAAAGGTAAGAAGATTGGAATCTTTTACAAGTTTAAGGCTGAGTGGGATTTGCTTAAGGATGTTTATGGTAATAACCTTACTGATAGTCTTGAAGAGTTTAATGCCACCGATAAGAACATCGCCCTACAGATTGTTAGTGGACGTGAGGGCATCAGCCTCCGCAATGCAGATGTGTTGGTGTACTTTAACATAGACTTCTCAGCTGTATCTTACTGGCAGTCAAGGGATAGGATGACAACCATTGATCGTAAGTTTAATAACATTTATTGGATATTCTCCAAGGGCGGTATTGAAGATAAGATTTACAAGGCTGTGCAAGAAAAAAAGGATTACACCTTATCTTATTTCAAGAAAGATTTTTTATCTTCGTAACGCATGACTGAGCAGCAAATACAATCTAAAAGAATCAAGCAACTTGAAGCAGAAGGATACTACGTCATCAAGATTATCAAGGCAAACAAGAATGGCCTTCCTGATATCTTGGCTTTACACCCTGACAAAGGAGTCTTGTTCTCTGAGGTCAAAACACCAGAAGGTAGGTTATCAAAATTACAGGAGTATAGACTTAAAGAACTACAAGAATATGGATTCCGTTGTGAAGTATTTAGAGGGAGTTGATTTGGTTATAATGCCATCAAGTGTTTTCAAATGGATTGAATCATTTGATGATGACATATTCGACCAGTTCATGGATGCTATATCCCATTTCGATAATCAGTTTGAAGAAGAAACAGAGATTGTATTCCCAATCATTGGAGATACAGTTGAGTATTTTAAACTAGAGATTGGTCATGGTGTAATTGCACTTGACGAAGATGATAAAGAAAGGGACATGATAGTCGTTGACTCACTAGAAAGAATTGATGTCGACGAGTTTCTAGATTGCTTACTAGAAGGTAAAGAAATAATTAAAAATAAAGAGTTAAAACGTATTTTAATAAACTATAGTTACTTATGAAAAAGCCAAACATTAACCGGTACAAATCAAAAGATGGAGCAGAAGTAGTAGAGATTAACTACGACACACTGAACCATGACTACTACTCAGCCAAATGGCGTGGACGTAAACGTCAACTACTTGGAAGCTACATGGACAGACTTGAAGATCGTCTTCGTCGTGACGAGTGGAAAAGAATTAATAAGTCTCAGTTTGACAAAGCTTTAGAAAAATTCAGCAATGACAACGACTGAGAAAGAGAAAGCACTTACGTTCCTGGCATTGATGCAGGCAACGTATGAGTTGGCAACGGATATAGATTTCGAGGCCAAGCCGTTCAACAAGCCCATCGTAAAAGAACGAGTATGGGACTTGACTAGAACAATCAACAAACAAATCGACCGAGTGCTACCATTATCTGATTGCACGAAGGAAGATTGGGACAGAGCAGCCGAGCAACACGTGGAGGCTGCCGACAGAATGCTTGAGTTCTTTAAAGTTGGACTGAAGCTTCAAGAATTAGACGAGGTGAAAGCCCAAGGATTTGACACACAACTAAACATATTACTTAAAACTTATGGAATTGACATTTGACCAATTGATTGTAAACGTACATGACTGGGCTAACGACAAGGGATTAATCAATCCTGACTACGTTAAGTCTCAGTTTGTAAAAGTTGTTGAGGAATTAGGCGAAGCTGCCTCCGCTATCAGCAAGAACCAGCGTGATGAACTAATCGATGGATTAGGGGATACATTTGTAACATTAATTATCTTGACATTACAATGTGGACTAACTCCACAAGAAGCATTAGGTGCTGCTTGGGATGAGATTAAGGACAGAAAAGGTAAGACTAACAACGGTGTATTCATAAAGCAATGATAAAGACGCATCCAATAACTGAGCAAGACTTAATTGACTTAGACTTTAAGATGGTCTTTGTTAGTAAGGAAGAACATGGTGGAGATAATGACTTCTACTATTATGTGCTTTCTTTATTTGGAGATGATGACGATAGATATTCTATGTGTCTTATCTCATGTGCAAACGACGAGGCTGTAAATAAAGATTGGAGAGTTGAGTTGTTTGATTACGATAGGTTTTATTTTGATACTGTTGAATCTCTAACTGAGTTCATACTCGCTGCTAAAAATGCAAAAAGAAAATAGTATCTATTTTTATGTGGTTCATGAGAATGGGTCCAGTGCTGAGTTTGACATTCATTCTGTCGAGATTACAGTAGACTCAATAATTGAAACGCTAGAGTTATTGATCGGGTTGGTGTAACTGGTAACACGCCCTCCTCGAGGCTGGGGGTAACGCTCGTTCGAATCGGGCACTCGATTAAATATAGTCAGGTGGCGGAAAAAGAGCAGACGCTATGCAGTCATTGGTGCAAAGGTGTGTTTCAAGTGTACCACGATGGTGTCCAATAGAGCCATAGGAGCTTGCAAACTATAATTCCATACAGGTTCGAATCCTGTCCTGACTACGGAGAGATGGTAATCTCCCTATATGGCATCCAGTCCGTTAAGCTGGAGAACTTACCTGACTGATGGAAAGACATCAATTTTTTACCCTCATTTTATAACAAGTAATGTTGGAATTTACCCTCACTATGTTACGAAATTATATAAAAAGGTAACACTTTATACAAGCTTTGATACCCGATAGGGTATTATAATGCACAATTTTATTTCATTTATACCTGATAGGGGATATTTTTTTCTCAAATGCGTACAACTTATTATTTTATTCACTAAATTTATCACGGTTAAATGTGATTATTGGGGAGGCTGTTTTGTTGGTTTGCAGTCTCCCCTATTTTTTTATTGAATGAAGGACAAGGAACATATTGATTTTACAAATGAAACGATGCGTTTCATCAATAAACTGACCGACGAAATCTACGAATCACTTATCGATAAAGAGTACGAAGATCTATACGACTCTACAACAATCCTAATCGAATACCTAATTAAACTACAAAATGAAAGACTACATCAAGTACGCTCTAGAGTTGTACCGAGAGGGGAACAAGACTAAGGCTGAGATTGCTAGGGAAGTAAAAGAAAAGTTTAATCTTGAGACTAATGTTGAAACATTACGCAAAAGAATTTCAGAAAAGACTGTCGCAATTGAACACTCGGGTTTAAAAAGTGAGTGTGATAACGTAGGTGCACCAATCACAAATGTGTCGCACTACTGGGTAAAAACAAAAACCCACTCGGCATTTGTTAAAGTCTCCGACAACGAGCAAGCAGAAGCCATGATAGACGTCATTCGTGACATCGTCAGCAACTATAATCCAGATAAGCTCCGAACTATTGAGAAGACAAAAATCGACTCGCCTGTGGCAATTAAAGCGACCGTCTCCGACATGCACGTTGGACTTGAGCCTAACCCTGGTAACAACTCACTATTCGCCTACGAATACAATGAACAGATATTTAAGAGTAATCTTGACAAGGTATTTCGATCCCTATGCAAGGAGCACGCAGCAAACGGCAAGTTTGATGTTTTGGTTATCGACGATCTTGGTGACGGCTTGGATGGTTATAATGGTCATACTACGAGAGGAGGCCATCCGCTAGATCAGAACATGTCAAACGAACAGATGTTCCGTGTGTTTGTTGAAGGTAAGCTTAATCTTATTGAGAATTGTATCCAAGCAGGCATAGCCAATGAGGTGATTGTTCGTAACGTGGCTAACGATAACCACGCAGGAAGTTTTGCAGGCATCGCCAACATGACCATACAGATGATACTTAACCGTACTTATTCACAGGACGATGTTAAGTTCCATATATTGAACCGATTCATGGAGCACTTTGAGTACGGTGACCACACATTTATTCTTACGCATGGCAAGGATGCCAAGCACATGTTCAAAGGCTTGCCGTATAATCTAAATGATAAGGCGGTGTCATTCATCAACGATTACATTGACCACTATAACATTCGCTCAAAGTATATTCATTTAGAAAAGGGTGACTTGCATCGTGTGGGATACGATAGAACAAAGAAGTTTGACTACCGTAACTACATGACATTTGCTCCACCATCTGCATGGGTACAGCATAACTTCGGTGATTGCTATAGTGGCTACTCAATTCAGACTATTCCTAAGTTTAGCGGCGAGATATCACACACTGATTATTATTTTGAATTGCAAAAAAAATTATAACTTTGCATCATGGGAACAAGATTAGGACATCTTAACACAGTTAAGAACAAAAACAAAAAAAGTAAGCTCGAGAAAGACGAGTATGTTTGTATTTGGATTAAGGACCAAACTGGACCTAAGCCATTATTATTGAGCGAGATTGAGTTAAGTAATGCAATATCTCGTGGTAAAAAGAATCCTGAGGATGTAGTCCCAAGAAGTTTTATTTCTAAATTAATAGATTAAGTTTTTTCATAATTCATTTTGCGTAAGGTTGTTAAATTAAAAAGGGGACTCATGGTCCCCATTTTTATTACTCTTTTGCTATTGTCCTAGCTTCTTTTTCAACAGTCTTTATTATTCTTTTTGCAACTGTTTCTGCTTCGGTAGGAAGTAAGTTTGCTTGTCCAAGAACCTGCATTGTAGCTGCAATCTTTAAATATTGCTTTTGTTGGTCAGTAAACTCGAGTTCGTTTCCGTATTGATCTTCATACAAGTCTCCATTTATTTTATCAAATGTATCGTAAATGTCATACGCTCTTCTAGCTGTTGACACAACTGGACTTGCTAAAGACTCAGCCATAGCTCCCCATAATGACTCAGGCTTGCTTTCGAAAAGTTGGAACATCTCCTGCTTTTCTTCTTTGGTCATGTCTTCAGTTTCTTGAGCCTTTCTCAATAACGCATTAAATCCTGCAACAGTTGCAGCATCTCCCACGTTAGGGAACGGAGACAACAAGTCTGTAATAATACGTGTAGCCGCTAATTCAGTGTATCTTTTTTGTCTCAATAATTTCTCCTCTTCATCTTCATCGTATCCTATGATAGAATAAGCTAACGATGTCAATGCCCAGTTAAAACTAGCAGATAATCCAATGTATGCCGGTAACTCAGCAAGTGTTGCTGCAATAGAACGCATAGCTGCATTCTTATCTTCTTGAGTAGCTAATTTACTTGTCAAAACAGTTATGTCTGTTTTTAATCTACCTTTTGCATTTATCAAAAAGCTAGTGTATGGAAACACCATTGTAGTAAGAAGCTTTCTTATTGGGTCTTTACTTGAGTAAAGTTTACCAAGCGTACTTGTCATACTAGCATTCTGATTGATAGATACTTCATTGTTAGCATAACTAGCAGCATCTTTATCTATTTCTGCTTTACTCCAGTCTACATTCTTATAAGGCTTTCCTGCCTTTTTCAATGCATGGATATAGTAACCCCACCAAGAAGCACGAGCTAAAGGCACGTCACCCTTGGTTAAAGATTTCATAAAGAATCTACCTGCCTTATCAGAGGCATCAATAACATCGCTAACAAATTGATACTTGGATTCTTTTAATAATCTTTCTGCTGACTTAATATCAGCGATTGACTCAGCACCACGAAGATTAATTTCACCTCCATTTCTATTGATAAAGCCTTGGACATCTTCAGCATACTTTGTATTGAAAACGTTCAATGCTTTAAAGAATTCTCCAAGTGCATATGGATCATTAGAAAGATTAAGCCCTGTGTTGACCATTGCAGATGCTGCTTGTTTTACAACTGCTGTTGCAGACCCTAATGCACGATATGTTGCAAATTTCTTAAGAGCATTTGTAACCTTAAGTACACCTTGCAAATCTGAACCATAACCTACTTTGCCTCTTTCGTTATTGATGTAGTAGTTCATTATTTCTTTGAACAACTTCTCATCTTCGGCATTATCAAATAGTTTTTTGAAATCTTTAGAAGACACAAATCCACTATATTGAGCAACTGCTTTAGCTGTATATGTGTCAAGTAATGTTTTTTCTAATGCATTAAATGCACTAGCATCAAAATCTAATCTTAATATTCGCTCAACTCCTGATGCATCATTATTTTTTACATCATATCCTGGCAAGTTTTGAATTCTTTGGTTTTCCATCAATGTGCCAGTCTGCTTTTTATTAAGCATATTGTATGGCATGTCAACAGTTTGTGATGCACTTTCAACATTAATAGGCTCGCCTGAAATGTCTCTAAACATATCAGGAGTATAAAGCTCGTCTTGCTGAAGAATAATGTTATACATTCCTTCTGCAACATCTTTTACTTCTTCAAAGTATCCGTCAAATTTATTTGATATAAACTCAACAGCTTCTTGGTTAATCTTATCAACCTTGCCTTTTACATCGCTAGGTGTTTGAGCATCAGCAACTTTATCAAAAACCTTCTTCAATATCTTACCTTCTTCAATCAAAGATTTATTTCTTGATTGCTCCATGGCTTGAATAGATTGAGCAATAATTTTCTTACGTCTTTCAAATTCAGCCTGCTGTTTATCAGCAGTATCACCTACACTTCTAGACATATAAGCATATACTAATCTTTCATAAGTATTAGTAATGCTATTGAACTTCTGACCATTAGGTTTCTTTTTTAAGAACTTTGCAATGTACTCATTCTCAGCAATGGTTCTATCTTCTTTTGCACGTGCAGCACCTGCAAGAAAATCATCAACACCCATTGCTTTCATCATGGTACGACCTCTTTCACGTCCTCTCCATAGCCATGTAAATAGACCACGGATTTGTTCAGTTTCTTTTGCCCACTTCCTGGATCCCCACCAGCTTCCGCCCATGACCCAACGGAAATCTCCGGCTTTCATATTGTCGGCAATCATTTTTTGCAAATTCTGCTCACCTGTATATCTTTTTAGAATAGCATCCATTCCAAACTTCTTACCATTAACGATGTAATTCATTAATGCTTCTTGAGCACGGTAAGCATATTGGACAGGAAGTTTATCTAAATCTATTTTGGTAAATTCAGTTAACAACTTTTTATCTGCTTCAGTCATTGACACATCTTCTCCAGTAAATGGATTAATGCCATCAGTAACCATCGAATTAGCTAATGCCGATAACGAATCAAATAACTTATTTAATGTTTTTCTTATTTCTTTTTCTTTCTCCTCGTCAGCATCTATTTTTTTATTTTCAATATCCAAAATATAATCTTGAATATCTTCAAGAGACATTGTGCTATCGATTAATCCAGCCTCCACTAAATAATTGTATTCATCAAGCAAAGCATTCTTATCTATTTCGTTTGCTTCTTTTAATTGCTTATCTATATATGTATTTATTTCATCTACTGAAGCAATGTTTCTAATTGGCTTACCAATTGAATCATAAACTTTGTTTGCAAAGTCAATGTATTCTTCAATATCAGTAACATTACTAGGAGAAATCTTAGCAAATTGCTTTGCCATGTTAGCAATATTAGGAGCAAGTGTTTTTGATTTAGCCGCCTTTTTAATTGCGGTATTAATTTTCTTGCCTGCATTTACCTGCTCTACATAATTAGCTTTCTCAATGATACGTCCAATCTTATTTAATGCACGCTCTCTAAGATTAGGATTTAAAAGATTAACTTTCAATGCATTCTCAGCAGACTTGAATTGACGTGGAGAAATCCTTCCAGTTAATTCCATTGCTTTTACAGCATCAATTGCACTGTTCTTCACATCCTCTGCAAACTTAGCACCACCTTTAGCAGCCTTTGCTTCTAATCTAATTTGATCCTTTAAGGCAGTCGCTTCGTTTACTGTAACTTTTGTTGGTGCAGCTTCGCCTAAAACTTTTTTAGTTGATGGAGCTTTCTTTTCTTTAACGCCAAACTTTTTATTGATATCACGTAGCATTTGCTCACGAGTTGTATCGTCAGCTTGCTCATACGCAATAGTCTTTTGCATGAAAGATATACCACCCTTAATAGCTTCTGCTCTAGGACGGCCACGCTTTAATGCTTTATCGACAGCATCAATACCCTTCTGTACAGCATTTACTTGTTCAGTTTTTTGTTCAGGAGTAATTACTATTTCTTTTTTAATTTCTTTCGTAGCAGTTGGTTCTGTTTTAAGGGATTTAGACGCATCAAGAACTAATATGTTTTCAATTCCTGACTTTAATGTTTTTTGATCAATATCAGTGTATTTTACCGCCTCAAACCCTTTTTCTTTTAATGCATCAAAAACTCTTTTAATATCTTCTTCAGGTAGTGCCTCATCAAATCTAGGATCAATTAATTCAAAGAAGTTACCATCTGCTTCTAAGCCTAATTCTTCCATTATAGCAAAAGCATCTTCTTCACTAGCTATCTTATTCTTGTTTAAAAAGAATTTAGATACTTTCCCGTCAGACATCTTTGCATATTCATTTGCTTGACTTGCATCCTCTGACACATACAAAGGTTTACCCTCTTCCAATGTTGGTAAATTGCCACCATGAAATACTTCAATTGTTTCAGAAGGAGTTGCTACTTCTTCTGTTTTAACTTCTTGAACGGGACGAGTAAAAGTTTCACCTTGACCAAAATCGTATTCGTCAGCATTATCAATAATACCTTGTGCATCAGATTTAGAAGTAGCCATTAATGAACGACCCGTAATATTATTTACTACGTACCAATTACCTTCTCTACCACTTCTTTCTAAGTCAGCTTTGCCTCCTCTGTTATCAATGATTTCAAAATCACCAACCCATTGTTCTTTATTTTCTGGATTGGTTTCATATATAAATTCTTCTTCAGCTGGAGTTACTTCTTCTGCTTTAACTTCTTCGGCAGGGACTTGAGGTTCTGCTTGGGGTTCTCCTTGCGCCACTTCTCCGCTAACTCCGGCTTCTGGCTGAATAGGTACTTGACTTGTTGCTTGCTTTTGAATGGCATCTTTTTGTTCGTTTAATTGATTTTTCTTTTCTAATAAATCTTTTAATAATAAATTCTTAGCATCTTGATCCATTGATTGGTCATCAAATATAGCTTTTGCTTTATTATAATTGTCATACAATTGGTCGTCGATAGCAACCACTTGTTTGATTTGGTCGTCTGTCAAATTATCTACAGCACTCTGAGCAACAGCCATCATAGATGTATTCTGTGCTTCTAGCTCTTTAATCTTATTGTCAATAACACTATTAACCTCAGGATTAATGTCATCACCCTTTTGGGTGTTAAGTTCTCCAATAGTCTTAATGTTATTGTCTATTTTTTCTTTGTCAGCCTTAGGCATGATTTGACTTGCAAGATAGTTTCTTGCGCTACCAACAATTTGCCCACCTGTACGAATAGTACCTGCGGAAACACCACCTGTTATACCTGCATTTAAAGTTCTTCTTCCAATACCCCACCAATCAACATCTCGTCCATTAAGTACATCGTCAGCAATACCTTGGGTAGCTTCAGTTGCCGCCTCAGCAGCAGCCTCTTCGCCAATATCTTTTGCAATTTCTTCTATGATTTTTATTTTATATCCACTACCTAAAATCTCTGCTGCTTTAGGATTTCCAAAGGCAGCCTTAGCAGCACGACCCATAATTTTATTGGTCACACCTTGTGCTAATACCTCAGATGCACCAGTAACCCCTGAATTTAAAAGATAATTTACGCCAAGATTGCCTCCTGTCTTTTCTAAATCCTCAGCACGTTTACCTGATGCAGCAGCAATACCTACCAAAGCTGGCGATAATGCATATCCTGCCATGAAAGGTACAGACTCAACTGTAGATTTTAAACCACGATAAAGAATATTACCTACACCTTCGATTGAAGGGTTGCTTGTAAAGTTTGATATCTCATCTACAATATCACCTTCTTCTTTTCTTGTCTTTTGATATACTTCTTCTGACCGCTTATTTAAATAGTCGGCTGCTTGGTTAGATAACTGTACGTTAGGTAATGGAGAAACTTTAGATGTATTATTGACAACATTACGTATCTCTTTCTTTGCAGCAGCTGGAAGTTTATTGAACTCATCGTTCATCCCCATTGCTGTTGTAACAATATCAAGAGCGTATGTCTGTGCCATCTCAGGCACTTTTGCTAAATCAGCAAGCGTACTTAATCCTGCGCCTTTAAAAGTATTCCACAAGTCATCTATAACACCAACCTTTTGTTTTCCTTCAGGAGTTTTGGGTTGATACGGGATGATTGGTTTTTGTTTTGGCATAAATGCCGAAGGCCCAGTTACTACCTGACTTCCTAAACCCAATGAAGATTTCGGTTTGGCCTGCGTAGAAGGAACAACCGTAGCTAAAGGCTTTTTTTTTTTAAATTCAGTAACTTCTTGTTTTGATGGTATTAGTGAAGTATTTGAATTTAAAAATTTAGCCTTTTCTTCAGGAGTCGGAATTAAGTTATTACGTTGTTCTTCCATTATCTAACGTCTATATTTCTATTTGTTTTTAACCAATTTGTATATTCTGGTAAAGTCATACCTGCTTTACTAGCATTTTGTGTTGCTTCTTGTAAAGATATAGTATTTTGACTTTGTTGAGGCTCAGGAGTCGTTTCACTCATGTAATCTTTTGCTCTATCATATTCACCTAAAGCATCAATAACATTTTCTTTACCTGTAGTATATGCATAAATTTCTCCAGCAGAATTAAATCTTGCAATCTCAACTGGCTTAGATTTTCCTTTTGGAATACCGTATAATATTTTATATCCTTCATTTGTATTGGTGATAGTTGGAGATTTAACACCTCTCAATCTAGCAGCCTCTTTTAAAGGACCCCAATCAGATGTATCATTACTAGAATAAATCTTATCAGCAATAGCAGCTTTTGCCACTAAAGGTTTCATTGCTTTTTGTTCCGCCTTTTGTTCCTTATACAACAAAAGCTCTAGTCCTCTTAATCCACCTGAATCTCTTGGTTCATCTAATCTAGTTTTAAATCCAACACGTTGCTCAATTTGTTGATCAGCAATTTGTTGGGCTTTCTTAGTTAACTCATCAGTTATAATTGGCTGAGGTACACCATTGATTAATCTAACTTCAATTAGTTTATCTTTAGGCACTCCATTATCAATTAACTTCTGTCTTGATGCCTCATCTTTATATCCTTGATATCCTGCAACAGATGATAAAAAACGTGCAGTATTTCTTGGAGTAGATGTCAAATCCGCAATCTTAGTTTTTTTAGCATTAGGAAATGCTGGATTTAATTTAGGACTAATTGTAGTAATACGCCCTTGCTCATCTTCATATGTGCCAATATTTGTTGCCCAAGTATTTAAATCTTTATCATAGTCAACATTTCTGTCAAGAAAAGGAGCTGCAGTTTTTAACACAGCAGGATCAAAGAAACTATTTGTAGGCGAAATCTTTCCATCATTATCATATTGTACATATGAAATTGTACCATTTGGCATAGCCATCAAAGATGACTTTTTAGTATTCATTGCATCTGAAAAGAAATCAGAATATATGTTACCCATACTAGAAACTTCGCCTTTTCTTATAGCCTCATCTATGATTTTAAAATTCTCATTACTTGCTTTTATTGCTCCATTAATATTATTAATACTAGTCTTGAAATTTGAGGCAGTGCTATTTAACTGTTGTTTAGATCCAGTTTTTTTGACATCATACATAGTCTTCTTGATGCCTTGTGCGACAGAAGAAAGCATGTCATTAACTGTTTGACTTTGTGAATACTCAAAATCCTTTATACTATTAAGATTATCATCAAAGTATTTATCAAACGATTCTTGCGTTTTTCTATCCTCTTCCCTTTTTGCTTGGTCAATAGCAATTACATTACTAACTAATCCGTTAGTTATTTCACCGTAATTAATCGGTGGCGATGCAACATATCCAGCGTATTCTGCCATTTCTTATACTTTAAATTATTGTCTAAGACCCCATTGATTAGTATATGGATTCCATCTGTATTGATTCTGAAACTGAATTTGAGGATTACGTAAGCTATCTAATTGTTGCTGTTGAGCTAATGTGTTTTGCATTTGGTTAACTCCAACATTAGTAACTTGAGGCTGAATTCCGGTAGGGGCCATTCCTTGTATAGTAGGCTTAAATGCTTCATTTGCATTAAACATCGTTTGATTAACTGGTGAGGCATTTGTTCCCCCCAATCCTAATGCATATCCAACATTACCTAAAAATTGACTTCCTTTTGATATGCCTGTACCTGTAGCATCATTTTTACCATAAATATCTTTATATGCATCTAATGTTGCTAAATTAGATAAAGCACCTAACCCTCCTGCAATTGCCGTATTAACCTGCTGTCTACCCTCTGCGGCAGCTTGTTGAGCACCACCTAATTTAGCTTGGTTCATAGCAAACTCACGTTGCATACGCCCCTGCTCAATTTGTTGAGCATTTTGAGCTAAGGCAGCATCTCTTTGGTATTGCATTTGATCTGCTTGTGCAGCTAGTTGTAAGTTTTGAGCTTGAGATTGTTGACCTAATCCTGTCAAACCTCCAAGTACGCCAGCTGCACCAGATTCTTGTAATGCTCGCAAAGTACTAGCCTGTTGAGCCTGAATATTTTGTTGTGCTAATTCGGTGCCTAATGTTGGCACCTGTAATGATGCAAACTTATCTTGCTCTGCAATGCGTTTAGCGTCAAGTGCTGCTTGTTCTGCTGCCGATGTTGCTGCTGCTGATGCTTGAGCACCTTTGAACCCTTGATATGCTGACATACCAAGACTTGCTATAGCGACTGCTGTTCCTAATCCCATATTATAAAAATTTTATCATTTCTACTGCACCTTCTTGTGCTTTAACAAACCCACAATTTTGGTACTTATTAATCAAATTTTGATTTGAAACGCTAGTAAAAATTACTTTATATCCTGAATTTTCACAAGAGTTAGATAAAGAATTTATTAAATATTCAATAGCATCATTTCTATCTTCATCCTTATAATTTTTATTTGAAATTATAAATTCACACCAAGCAATGTTAGAGTTAGTAAAATATGCAAAACCTGCACAAATATCTACATCTTCTTTCGATACCATAAATCCGCCCGTACCATTCTTAGGTAAAGACTCTTTTCCTGGTGCCGTCCACTGCCAATCATTCCACCATTTTACTAGCGTATTATCATAGTCACTGTCGTTTAGCAACCTAATATTAAATTTCATTTACAAAGATAGTTATATTAAGAATATGATTTAAATACTTCTGATGAAGTCATGTACATTTCTGTATAATCTGTATCATTATTAGTAAACTCAACCTCAAGGTATGTACCTCTTGTTGGGGATGACTCAGCAATACTACTTTTTAGATAAAGAATAAAACTTCCAGGTACTGGAATAGCACCTGTGCGATTTATTGTTATTGTATTATCTGTGTGAGCTGTTATTACACCGCAAAACTGAATGTTAGATCCATTTAACATATACAAACTATCCCCATCACTAACAATATCTCCAACGTTAAACGTAAACGTAAGCACATTTGATGTGTATGTTGTAACATTACCTACGCCTTGAGCTGAAATCATAGACAAGCTATTGTCATTAGCATTTCTTCTAATGTAAGCATACCAAGTACCTTCTTTTAGAGCATAGTAATCAGAATCAATAAAGCCATTACCCTGATCAGATAATACAAGAGTATCCCAAGCAGTAGTAGAGTTGGTTGCAATTGTTTTAAATTGCTTAGTTTGAGACGGCTCATTATTAAAAATGGTAGTTATTTTGGATGGATATAAAGTTCCGTAGTAACTATTACGTGTTTGGTTTGAATTGTGTTTATATAAATTTCCTTCTTTAAATGTATAAAGAGAGTTATTCATTGTAACCATCCAATCGGGATAGTAGGAATGAAACGAAGTCCATCCATTGTATCTTGGGGAATATGTAATTGTGTAGTTAGCCATATATTTACAAATTTACACATTATGATTTTAATAAAATATATTTTTCAATCAACTCTTCGTCAAACAATTTAATATTATCAAATATAAATTTATAATAATTATCGTAAATATTAAACAATTCACTTTTACTTATCAAAACAAGAGCTCTATTAGCTACATCTAAACTTTTCTTTTTATGTTCTTCAAAGTTGTTAGGGTTGTTTATATCACCACTTTGCTTATGGCCCGCTACTTCCATTGGGTCAGACCAATTGAAACAATAAGATGGAATGTATTTTTTATTATGCTCATTTAATTGTCCTTCATCTCTTAATTTAGTATACCAACTTAAGCCTTCGTATCCGGTTAAGTCAGACCTAAATCCAATCTCTCTTATTCTATCCATCTTTACAATTACGGAAGCTTCCATAATATTCATTGCAAGCTCTATTTTATGCGATGTGGCAAAGAATGATTTCTCTGGCTTCCAAGCATCTGTCCCTAACTCTTCAATTCCTTCTACTGCTTGTTGCAAATGCCAAGGCAAATAAATATCATCGTCATCCGCCAACATAAAATAGTACCCCGTAGCATGGGTAACTGCATCTCTGCAAATATATCCTCTATTAGTGTATGGCAAACCAGTTTGGTAATCAATACCATTATTTACTATTATAACATCATCTCTTTCCTCAGCCAATACATATGGGTATTCTTCGTCTGTGTTAAATATAATTAACTCCTTGTTAGGATAAGTCTGTGCATCAAACTGAGCTAATATTCTTTTTACGCATGTGAATCTTCTGAAGGTTGTGCATACAAAACTTACTTTATTTACCATATATTTCCCTGTAAAAATGATTTAATATATTTGTCATCACAGTCTAATAAATTGTGTATGATTAAATTATCCATTATTTTTTTTCTAATATTATAATCATTTAGCCCACCATCTACAATAATATCTGATTCTTCTAGGTTTAAATTAGATACTTTATTTGTTGGTAAATATTTTCTTATTATTCGTTCCAATTTTCTTTCAATAAAATCATAAGTATGCACCCACTCTTTCCATCCGTATTTAATTAATAAAGAACCAAAATTATCAGGTCTAAACATAAGAACCCTAGTGCTTAATTGATTTATGGAGCTTCTTTTCCAAGTATATATATAACTGTCGGACAACTTATCATCAAATGGATTTTTTTTAAGATGACATACTCCAGTTAGTTTAATGCCATATTTGCATCCCAACATTGAAGCAGACGTTATCCCCAAGCTCATTAACTCGGCTTCTCCTATTTGCTTTTCTTGCCTAGGTGATTGATGTATAACCCTATATTCTTTTATGTTAGGTAAAGTTTTAATGTGCTCTTCTATAAGTTGCCAATTTGAATTATAGTTTTTATTGTCAACTAAATTATAAGGGTCATCATTTTTATGCATTATAATTGCAGAATTAACATCTAAATGTGGAGTTGATCCATCTACAACTATAAGAGCAAATGGATTATTGATAATCCTGCTATTGACAGACAAAGCTAAGCATATTTGATTAATCCTATTACATGATGTAATTATGAGTGCATTGTCTATTTTGTATTTAGAAAATGGGAATTGAAAAGTAGCATTTTCATTAATTACATCTTCTACAATTTCTCCATTATACTCTAATACTAATTCAAGTTCTTTTGCATGAAAAGGTTTTGGGTCAGTAAAATTTTCATTGCAAGCTCTAAAGTTTAATTTATTATCAATTAAAAATTTATCTCTTATAATGGATGATACATCAAGACCACCCCAATCGGCTTTTATTATTTTTATCATTTATATTAAGCAACTTTTTTTAGCTGTCTTTTGTATTTCGTTCCAATAATGCCAACTTGCTGTACCTTCTTTTATGTTTAATGGTTTATTGTATGGTAAGTCATTTACATATTCTCCTTTATAAAATAAACCTTCTTTAGAAGATACTACTCCAGCATTATGAAATATGTTAAACTTATCCCATTCCGATTCTTGAGTAGTAGCCCAACAAAATTGAAAATCATCTTTACAATGTGTGTTGTATCCTCTTTTCCACCCTTCCCAAAGAACTGCCCACATATCGGCACACCATATTTGTAACTCATGATGCTTAGGATTTTCTATCTTTTTTTGATTATTCAAATTAGTTATATCAACAAATAGTTTTTCTGAAATACGTTCTACGTTATCCCAAAAATCATATGTCAATCCTTTCATCAGATACTGAGCTCCAATGGAATTTAATTCATTTTCTTTAACAAGAGATTTATCTATCTTAGCAATTTCACACATTGCATCTAAAACATCTTCACCTTTTGATACAATATAATCGTGACCGATATACCATCTTGTATCAGAACCATACCACTCATTATCTTCAACGTAGTTATAAATCCAATTTATTTGGCGAGTAAATACAATATCGCAATCATGATAAAAAATTGCCTCATGTTCTAATTCAGGATAAGCAGCCCAATGCTGCTTTAATAAATTGGGGCGTATAGATGAAATATACCCTTTAGTTTCACGAGTATCTTGATAGAAGAAAAATCGTGCAGGATATCTATTAGCAAGTTTAGACCAGTCTTCTGGAACTGTAGAGTCTTCTTTGCAGCAAACAACATCAACATTGTTGAGATTTATTCCCATCTCAGCAAAGTTATTAAGCATAGTCTCAACCTGCCAAGTGTAGTACTTTATGGCAGGTTGAGCAGATACAAATCTTAGATTCATTTTATTTTATTTAAGTACAAGAACCAAGCGGTCCATCTATAATTATTCCGTCAAATGAATACGGGAAAGTTCCTGCTGCCACACAATATTGTGGTGCTGTAAATGGATCTACAAATACCGTTGTTTCATTTGTTGTTCCACAAGGGACATAATATACAAATCCACCAGTTCCTGTATCATCAGTAAATCTATACAAGTTGCAACTTGGTGCAGCTGTAGTAGTTGTTGGTGCAGCTGTGGTAGTTGTTGGTGCTACATATCCGCAACTTGGCGAGTTAAATTGTATTGGCTGATTGTAAGTACCGCAACTTCCGTTAGCGTAAGTACCAATCAAATCAAATCCTGAGCAGAATGTAGATAATAATGTTCCAGCAGGAGTACAAGTTGTAGTCGTTGTTGGAGGTACATATCCACAGCTTGGAGAATTAAACTCTATAACTGAATCAAAAGTACCGCAACTTCCGTTAGCATAAACTCCAATTAAATTAACACCTGAGCAATACGTTGATAACAATGTACCATTTGGCGTACAAGTAGTAGTTGTCGTAGGTGTTACGTATCCACAACTTGGTGAGTTAAACTGTATAACTTGATTGTAAGTACCACAACTTCCGTTAGCATAAACTCCAATTAAATCAAATCCTGAACAGAATGTAGACAATAACGTTCCAGCAGGAGTACAAGTTGTAGTCGTTGTAGTAGGAGCTAATGTAGTTGTAGTAGTCGTAGGAGTTATACAAGATATTGAAATACCTGGTATACTTGTACCATTACCTGCACTATCTCTAACAGCAACAGTATATGTTCCATTTGCTAATCCTGTCAATTGATTAGTTGCAGGATAATTAAACCATGTACCAGGAGTAGGCTGAATACTATATTGATATCCTGTTCCTGTTCCACCTGATATGCTATTGATAGTTATAACACCTGTACCTTCTCCACCAGCACAAGAAGTTGAATAAGTAAACGACATTGGAGGTACAGTTGTTGTAGTTGTAGTGGTTGTAGTAGCAGGGCATCCAGTTAATCCTGTTCCTGTCATTGCTATTTGAGTGCCACCAGGGTTAGTCGTTAACTCTTCTTGAACTACAAAGAAAGCACCACCAAAAGTTAATCGAGCATTTATTGCAAAAGTTCCAATTGTACGTTGTGTTGTAAATACAGTAGAGCCATCAGCACAAGCTGTAGTTCTGTACCACACAGCAGCTAAGGTAGTCGTTGTAGTTGTAGGTGCTATTGTAGTTGTGGTAGTGGTTGGTACACAACTAGCACAAGACAATGATTGACTCACAACATTAACTGCTAAGTAATCAGGTGTATTAGGAGAGTCGGCATTTAATACCTCATAACAAATATTACCAGGGAATGCAGGTACGCCAGACTTCTCAAGAACTAATGCAAATCCTACAGGATAACTTAATCCGCTAGATAATGTAATGTAATAACTTGTACCACCTCCACAAGGTGCTACTTGTAATACATAAGGCGCATGAGTAGTAGTAGTTGTCGTTGTTGTAGTAGCAGGACAGCTAGTTAATCCAGTTAATGTAATTGGTATTTGAGATCCACCTGGATTTACATACAATTCTGAAACAATTGTAAAGTAAGCTCCACCGAACTCAACAATTTGACCAACTGAGAATGAACCTAAAGTATATTGTTGTGAATTCACAGTGTCTCCATTAGCACATGCCGTCATTTGATACCAAACTGGTGGCAATGTAGTTGTCGTAGTCGTAGTTGTTGTTGGCGGAACACAGCTTGCACAAGATAGTGATTGGCCAACCACATTTACAGCCAAGTAATCAGGTGAAGTAGGTGAATCACCATTTAATACCTCATAGCAAATATCACCAGGGAATGCAGGCACCCCTGTTTTTTCAAGAACCAATGCAAATCCTACAGGATAACTCAGTCCACTAGAAAGTGTAATAAAGTAATTAGTACCACCTCCACAAGGTGCAACTTCTAAGACATACGGAGCATGAGTAGTTGTTGTAGTTGTGGTAGGCGTAGGGGGGCAACTAGTAAATACAGTTGCTGTAATTGGAATTAATGGCCCTCCAGGATTAGAAAATAATTGTAAATCAACTGTAAAATAAGCTCCACCAAATTCAACAATATCTCCAATTGAGAATGAATCTACAGGGTAGCTAATAGAGTTTAATATATCTCCATTAATACAAGATATTAATCTATACCATACAGGTATTTGTGTAGTAGTCGTAGTTGTTGTAGTTGGACCTCCAGTAGTTGTTGTAGTCGTTGTAGTTGGTCCTCCAGTTGTAGTCGTTGTAGTTACTAATCCAGCTTGATTAAATATAATATTTCTTGTCCCATCGCATCCTTGAACAGTTACAGTTAAATTTCTAATACCACCTGTATTAGCTGTAGCAGAATAATAAATTAATGTGGTATCATTGCCATATAATGTGCTTAATGTTAACCAATCATTCGCAGGAACTGTAATATACCATTCATTATTAGAATCTACTGTAAATGCATATACATTTGTTGCAGCCTCTTTAGCAAAATCAACATCTGTTTCATTTACATCAAAAACACAATATTGAACAGATACATCATTATTAGATAAAACATAATGCTCAAAGTATGGATCAAATACGCCAAGTTTTTGTGTATTGTTTTCTAGATTTGCTTTAAACCAGTTCTTCATACCATCAGACGATATTTCAAACAAACCGTTCTCAGCAAGTTTTAAAACTGCTCCTCTTCGTGTATCCGTAAAGAATAAATCATTACCCCATATAGCAAAGCTTTCAGGGTTGTTACTAATTCCATATTCACCTAAGTAAGCAATCTGTGTACCAAGTACCTCAGGGATAGAAGCAATCGTTCCACCTCCTACAGAGTCGCTTAGTAAATTTTTGCCATATAATACTTTAGATATTTTATTCTCTTGAAACACAACCAAGTCTGTATCTCTTGCGTATAACTTTTCAATAGATCCAAAAAATCTATCTAAGTATTTAAAGTTACCAAGCGATAAATTAAATTCATTGAGTCTATTTAATGCAGTTGTTTGTTGATATACACCACTATATGTTAAAGCTTGAACAAGTATTTGTTGTTCATATCCTTCAATGGTAGAGTTAGCTCTAGGGCTAAACTCCATAGTAGCTGCATTATAATCATCTCTAATTCTATAACTTTCAACATTATTACCCCATGCAAAAGCATTAAAGTTTGAGTTCTCTGTAAATGTATTTAAATCAACAATAGCAGGTTGCCCTAGTACTGGAGGTATTACATCAGGATCCGGTAATATTTGATTTTGATAATTACCTGTATGAACTCCATTTACAATAGGATAAGTATTTGATAATTCATAATAAACATCTTGATTGGCATCAACAGGGACCGTTTCAAATATTGTAGCATCTTCTTGCTGAACAACATTCATAGAGGCAAAGAAATAATCAGGAGCATCTATATAAGCATTAGGCCCTATAAACATGGCCATAGGGTAATTTAAACTATCAGCAGAAATTGAACCACCTTGAGTTCCTGTTTGAGAAGAAGCACTTGTTGGAAGGACCTGTATTCTTCTAAAATTAACTTCTTCACTTCCGTTATCTAAAATAGTAAAATTAGTATATGCATTATCTTCAATAAACCATTCCTCAATATTGACATATTCGGAACTAGATATAAATTGTTTTTCTATTTTAGTTCCTGTTGAACCATATTGGACTGTAAACTTTAAAATAGCTCCAGGATAAATTGGCCTTACGCTACTTGTTAGGGAGCTAAGTGTCCAACTGCTAGTTGTAACATAAACGGCAGCAAACACAGATGTGCTAAGTATAGCCATTCCTCCAAATATATTTATAGGTCCTAAAAAAGATCCAAAAGAGGCACGGCAATTTATAACCCAATAATCGCCAACAGTATGTCCTGTATTAGTTGCAAAACTTACAGTACAAGACATTGTAACAGTATAGTTGCCATATGAAGTCAAAGACTCAACAGGACCAGTATAAGTAAGAACAGCATTTGCCCCAGCAACAATACTAATACCAGATGACACTAGTTTCTTATCACTACCGCCAAACATGATATAATACCGATAAGTATCTGTTACGCCTGCACTATCTATTTCAACATAGAATCTTGCATCTACATTAGGTTTACCCGAAGGAATAGTTGTAGAATAAATATTACCATTGGTTGTTTGTAAATTATTTAATCCACTTCCATAAAATATTGTTTTCTCAGCTACTTGAAAATCACCTGTTACTGGATTTGTTGATCCAGTTTTAGAACCATATCCATAATAAGTAAATACACTTGGTAATACACTGCTTGATATTTTTACTTTAAAATAAACCCCTGCAGGCTGAGTATTGTCATTATTTAAAAAATTAGCTGATTTGCTTTCAATATCTAATATTTTAAATTGAACATCTTTTGATACATTAGACGAACTCTTTAAATAAACATAAGAGCCAACCGATATTTTATCTACGTCAGCTTGATTAATTAAGAACCATTTAAATTGACCTTCTGTAAAATAAGTCAGTGGAAATATATTATAATAATCTTGCTTATTCTGTTTTATATAAAAACGATAGTATGTAGCAAAACAAGGAGGTTCAAAATCCTTATCTATTGTAACACGTATGTTATTTGCCAAATTTGCATTTTCTGCAGGAATAAATATTGTATTACTATTTGTTATATTATTCCCTTCAGGAATTACAACAGTTGTACTCCTGCCATAATCATCTAAATATACCAAACCAATTTCATAATCCCGATTACTTTTAAATGTAGGTTTAGGATTATTGTCAGATATAGATTGATTAGTTAATGATAGACTGAATACGGGATTTATTGGTTCTCCAATACAATCTACTAAATTAAAAAACTGTGTATAATTACCGTATATTAAACGACTACCAATTAATTCTTGTGATTTTGCTTTTAAAGGAACATTATCAAAGAGTCTATTTACTTGATCTGCATCAAGTATTGAGTAAACTTTATTGTTTTTAAATTGATATGTTTGAGACTGAGAAGGAGACAATGTTCTTGTCTGAATATTATCTATAATATACGCATTAAGACTTCTAGTGTCTTTAAAAATAAGCTGAACTTCAATAACATTGTCACCACCCTTATCATAAGTTAAAGTAACAGTGTTAAAATAATTTGTCATAGATATGTTTTCAGACACACCATAATCATAAGCAAATTGCTTTGGTAAAAAAGCTACTGGAGAAAATGGAGACAAAGCACTATACTCGTTGTCGATATATTTATATCGATAAGCAAAGTATAAGAATTTATCTTCTAGGTTATTTGAATCGCCTATATTAGACAGCGCAATAGATGGAGGATTTAATGGAGGAGCTAGAATAACACTAATGTCATCTTCTGTAAAATTATCAACACCATAGTTTTTAGCACGCTCAATATTAATTCTTCTTGGAGGATTGTAGTTATCGGTCCAAAATAATAAACCATTGATATAGTTAATGCCAGTTACATAGAACGTCTTATTGAAATTTAACAATGACGGTGTAGTTGGGCTAGCTTTTGTGGCTTTTAATACAATTGTAGTTAAATCTAATGTCTCATTGTATTCAAAGATAGCATCTGCGTTATCTGCAGCAACTAACCAATATATTAAGTTTTGGGCATCATAAGCTAATGAGCCAATGCATCTTGCATTAGTTAAACCTAATGCAGAGTTCATTAAGGTATTTCCTAGATAGTTTTGTACAGCACCATTGTTAGATCCCTCGATAGCAACAAATTGCCCATCAGAGTCTCCAACGATAATATTTAATGCATCACGATATTGTCCATCGGGTAAAAAATGAGGATCTAAATCCTTGTTCATTATACCCTGTAGGAAGTTCCTTTGTAACTCAGCCATTTATTTTATCCACTTAGATTGACCTCTCATATTCATTAATAATCGGCCAGGATGTAAATTACTTAATCTGATTTTAGCGTTTCTCCAATTAGAAACTTTTTCTTTACGTGCTCTATTAATAACGTACTCAGGCTGATTAGCCTTTGTATTTAAAATTGCCCACTTAATGTAAGAATAAATATATTCTTCTGCTAATTTTGGAACAGGAATTTCTTCATCTGTTAACCCATATAAGCCATCAGATATGTATTCCAATAAAACAGACTTACGATGTACGCCTGTACTAAAGTTAATTACACCTGCAGTTTTATCAATAGTAAAACTTGGATTAGAATTTGCTGCTTCAGTATTCAATCCGTAGTATTGACCACCAGGATAGTTAAAATACCACAAACCATCTAAGTACCATCCCCACTGATCGTTGTACTCACAGTAGCATTGGTTCAAGCCAATAAGGCGAGACTCATCTAATTTAGATGTACCAATTAATGCTTCTCCATTCTCGTCAAAAAGAATGTTGTAGTATTGATCTTGTAAGAATTCAGTAGATGAGTTTGCTTGCAAGTTCTCATGCATTGGGTATAGTACGCCTCCGCAGAACAAAGAAATACGAACCCAGTTTACATAGTCAGGAGGCAATACAAATTTTAAGTCGTCACCAACATCAAGTTGTAAGTTATTTATAACTCTATTGCCATCATATTGAAGCTCTTGTATCGCACGCTTTGCGTGAAATAAAATCTTGTAACGATTTATATTATTTAATAAATCGCCATCGTCTACGTACATTAATTGGAAGTTATTAACAACTTCTTTTAATGTAACATTTTGATATGTCCCCCAATTTGAATCTGTGGGGTTCACCCCGTCATTGGTGTAATATTCTTCTTGAGTCATTATTGTGCCATTTGATCCATGTAAACTTCTTGTTGTTTAGCAGCAGATACTACTTCTTGCTCTCTGATACTTGTACCAGCATATTCGCAAATTTTAACAACTAATTTTGGGAAGTCTGAAGTTGTTAATTCAAAATCTTGATAGTCTGAAGCCGATTGATTAAACAATGGGCTACCATTAACTACTGTATATGTCCACTTTGGATCGTAAGGGAATCTAACATAATAGGTTTCAACACCACTTGTAATACTTAATGGGTATACTGTAATTTGATCACCTTGCATAACATATGCAGGATAAAGTGCATTTGGTGCAGTAAGATTAGACTGCAATAATTTATATACATTTCTTTGGTCAACATGCTCAATTTCTTTTTGATTGTAATATAAAGAATTGAGTAAGAACCAGCCAGATGGCATTGTAAACTTTTGATTAAGCGAATCGTATACCAAGTTTACATTCTTAGAAAAGTAATCAATCGTCTGATCCATCTGTTTTGTGATATCCGAATATCCAGAAGACTCCATTCCCTTAAAATCCTCTAGCTTAGAGTTTTTAAAGTCCACGAAATATTGATTGAAGATTTCTAACTGAGCTTGCTTTGCAAACGAGTTAAATTCCTCAGGAGTTACATATCCATTATTATCCTTGTTAAGAATGGACATCACGGTGTTGCGAACAGAATTTATCATGATGACAAAGATATAAAAAAAGGAGGACTTTTGTCCTCCCTTAGTGTTACTTGAATTTTTTCTCGATCATTTTATATAATTCGAGACCATCGTCACTTTGTAAATAAGCCATTAGTAATTTAACAGGATCTTCGCCAAACGGAATACCCATTAATTTTTTCTTATTTTCTGTTAAGTTAAAGTAGATATCTCGCTTATTATTCTTTAATACAAACAATCCTTCTTGGAAAGATTTAGATGCAATGTTGCGTAACCGCAATTCAGGGTCATCTAACATATCTAAGAATTCTTTTGGATTGTTACGAGCATACATTAAGATATCTCTGTTCAATTCTTCGCTTGATAATCTATCAACACGAGCACCAAGTAGAATACGACCAATAGCTTCTTTAGTAGCCAAGTCTAAACTACGTGCAGCAATTTGTGCATCTAATTGAATGTTCATCCAATCAATTTGTGCAGATGCATCTTTCTTAGTATCAACCTCTTCATATAAAACGCCATTCTCTGGATGAAGTGCTAAGAACTTTTGTAATACTTGATTATTTTTTGGTACAGTAAGTAGACCATCTTCAAAGATAATTGGTTCTAAGATAGCGTTGCCATCTTGCTCATCTTGAAATGGAGACTTCTGATTTGTTGCGTAACGCAATGGACGATTTTGTCCGGTTTCCTCGTCGAAATATAATAATGGTTTACGAGCAGTATTTCTCGAAGCCAACATAAGCGACATGGGGAATGTTTTTCTTTTAAGGACATAGACCTTGTCCTCGATAGTTACTTTTGACATTTGATTATAATTTAAGTTTTAAAAAATAAATAAGGGGAGGATTGCTCCCCCCCAATATTTTACTATGCTTCGAACAAGAAGAAGTTGTTCGCACCAAGTGTACATAATGCACGCTCAGATAAGAAGTTAACCTCCATTGCATCTAGGTCGCTAGTTTGAGCACCACCAGCAGAACCTGTGATCCA
>JACCDU010174992.1_pt1 | contig 32283 bp, 31 predicted proteins | sample 7446081 | NCBI WGS metagenome assembly JACCDU01 (sample SAMN15323447, study PRJNA562643) | freshwater metagenome | isolation source: river surface water | place: USA:Blue River Watershed | collected 2017-08-17
GGCCAGCACCGACTACTCGGGCGACCTGAACATCGACGACAAGATCCTGGCCCGCGTGGTGGACGCCTACCGCCGCATCCGCAACACGCTGCGCTTTTTGCTGGCCAACGTGAGCGACTTCGATCCGGCCAAAGATGCCGTGTCCGATGACCAGCTGCTGGAGATCGACCGCTACGCCCTGGCGCGGGCGGCCGAGCTGCAGGCCGACATCCTGCGCCACTTCGACGTCTACGAATTCCACCCGGTGGTGGGCAAGCTGCAGGTGTACTGCTCGGAAGACCTGGGCGCCTTCTACCTGGACGTGCTCAAGGACCGCCTCTACACCACGGCCCCCAAGAGCCTGGCACGCCGCAGCGCCCAAACCGCCCTGTGGCGCATCACCCACGCCATGCTGCGCTGGATGGCGCCCTTCCTGTCCTTCACGGCCGAAGAGGCCTGGAAGACCTTCGGCACCTCCGAATCCATCTTCTTCGAGACCTTCAGCGAGCTGGGCGCGCCCGACGATGCGCTGTTGGCCAAGTGGGCGCGCATCCGCGAGATCCGCGACATCGCCAACAAGGACATCGAGGCCGTGCGCGCCGAAGGCAAGGTGGGCGCTTCGCTGCAGGCCAACCTGACCCTGACAGCCCCGCCCCAGGACCACGCGCTGCTGGCCAGTCTGGGGGATGACCTCAAGTTCGTGTTCATCACGTCCAGGGTCACGCTGCAGGCCGGTGACGCGCTGGCGGTACAGGTGACCGTGAGCGAAGCCGCCAAGTGCGAGCGCTGCTGGCATTACCGCGACGACGTCGGTCACGACGCAGCGCATCCGACCCTGTGTGGTCGCTGCACCAGCAACCTCTACGGCGCGGGCGAAACCCGCACCGTGGCCTGATCGCCATGGCCCGGGGAAAAGGCTCACGCGCAGGCAGCGGCTGGCTGCTGTGGCTCGGCATCGCCGTGCTGATCGTGGTGCTCGACCAGTTCACCAAGGTGCTGGTGCTGGGCAGTTTCCAGTACGGCGACAGCCTGCCCATCACCTCGTTCTTCAACCTGGTGCGGGTGCACAACCTGGGCGCGGCGTTTTCCTTTCTGGCCGATGCGGGCGGCTGGCAACGCTGGTTCTTCACCGCTCTGGGCATCGTGGCCGCACTCGTCATGGTCTGGATGCTGCGCTCCCACGCCGGTCAGCGCCTCTTCTGCTCGGCGATCAGCTTCATCCTGGGAGGAGCGGTGGGCAACGTGATCGACCGCCTGCTGCACGGCTATGTGGTGGACTTTTTGGACTTCTACTGGGGTCGCTGGCACTTTCCGGCCTTCAATGTGGCCGACTGCGCGATCACCGTGGGCGCCGGCCTCCTGATCCTGGACGAGTTGCTGCGCGTGCGGCGCGGCCGCTGACCCCAACGCATTGCCCACAACGGAGACAAACCATGCCCGGACTGCTGCCCAACATCGACCCCGACGGCCTGCTCGAATTCTCGGTGGTCTACACCGACCGCGCGCTCAACCACATGTCCAAACGCTTTGGCGGCGTGATGACCGACATCTCGCGCATGCTCAAGCAGGTGTACAAAGCCCATTCGGTGGCCTTAGTGCCCGGTAGCGGCACCTTCGGTATGGAATCGGTGGCACGCCAGTTCGCCACCGGCCAGCACGCCATGGTGATCCGCAACGGCTGGTTCAGCTTCCGCTGGACGCAGATCTTCGACATGGGTCAGATCCCGACAAGCCATGCGGTTCTGAAAGCCCGCCGCATCGCTGACGGCCCACAGGCCGCCTGGGCGCCAGCGCCGATTGCCGAAGTGACGGCTGCGATCGCCAAGGAAAAACCTGCCATGGTCTTTGCGCCGCATGTCGAAACCGCCGCCGGCATGATCCTGCCCGATGACTACCTCAAGGCCGTGGCCGATGCGGTGCATGCGGTGGGCGGTCTGTTCGTGCTCGACTGCATCGCCTCGGGCGCGATGTGGGTGGACATGCAGGCCACCGGCGTCGACGTGCTGATCAGTGCCCCGCAAAAAGGCTGGAGCAGCTCGCCCTGCTGCGCCATGGTGATGATGAGCGAGCGCGCCCGCAAAGCCATCGATGGCACCACCAGCACCACCTTTGCGATGGACCTCAAGAAGTGGCTGCAGGTGATGGAAACCTACGAGGGCGGTGCCCACATGTACCACACCACCCTGCCCACCGACGCCCTGCAGCGCCTGCAGCAGGCCATGCTGGAAACCGAGGCTTATGGCTTTGCCAAAGTGCGCGAAGAACAGATGGCGCTGGGGCGTGGTGTGCGTGCACTGCTGCGCGAGTACGGCTTCGCCAGCGTGGCCGCACCCGGTTTTGAGGCACCCGGCGTGGTGGTGAGCTACACCACCGACCCTGAAATCCAGAACAGCAAGAAGTTTCTGGCCCAGGGCCTGCAGACCGCAGCAGGCGTGCCACTGCAGTGCGATGAGCCGGCCGATTTCTGCACTTTCCGCATCGGTCTGTTCGGTCTGGAAAAATGGCACAACGTCGAACGCACGCTGGGACAGCTGCGATCGGCCCTGGAGACCGTGGCACCCCAGCACAAACTGGCGGCCTGACCGGCTGTGGGTATCCAGGATCACACAAGGCGTTGGCCAGCCTTGCCGTGCTTGTAGCCAAGGGTGTGGCAGTGCGCTGACACCTGAGGGCAGCTTGCCTACATTGACTCTCTGTTCGAACCAGGTGCGATCAAAACGGTAAACACCGTGTGATCGCGGGTTCGGGCAACAGTTCTCAAATGGAGAGTCAGCATGAAAACAGACCACATCCTCATCACAGCCGCCCTGACCGCCCTGACATGGACGGTCAGCTCCCAGCTCATGGCACAGTCCCCGGCCGGCAAGACGCGCGAACAGGTTCAGCAAGAATTGGCTGAAGCGGTTCGAACCGGCAATGTGCGCAGTGCCGATGAAGGCGGCATGCTCGAGCGTGAGGCCAGCCCCTCGCGTTACCCCGCAGCGCCGAGCACAGGTGGCAAGACCCGCGCGCAGGTCCAGGAAGAACTGCGCGAAGCCGTCCGCACGGGCAACATGCCCGCCAACGACGAGTCGGGGCGGACCATGAGAGAAGTCAATCCGGGTCTGTACCCGAAAAACTGAAACCGGCAACACCCCCAATGAGGAGGATGTGACGAGGCCATCACAGCGTCAGGATTGTGCAGCCGGTGGTCTTGCGTGCTTCGAGCGCACGGTGGGCGTCCTGGACCTGGGCCAGCGGGAAGGTCTGATCGATGTGGATCTTCACCTTGCCCGACAGCACCACCTCAAAGAGTTCATCGGCCATCGCCTGCGTGGCTTCGCGCGTGGCGATGTGCGTGAACAGGGTCTGGCGCGTCACGTACAGCGAGCCCTTGTTGCCCAGAATGCCGGGCGCAAACGGCGGCACCGGGCCCGAAGCGTTGCCGAAGCTGGCCATCAGGCCAAACGGGCGCAGGCAGTCCAGCGACTTGTCCCAGGTGTCCTTGCCGACCGAGTCGTAGACCACCTTCACACCCGCACCGCCCGTGATCTCCTTGACCTTGGCCGCAAAGTCGTCCTTGCTGTAGTTGATGCAGAACTCGGCGCCATTGGCCAACGCCAGCTGGCACTTGGCCTCGCTGCCGGCCGTGCCGATCAGGCGCAGGCCCAGGGCCTTGGCCCACTGGCAGGCGATCAGGCCGACACCACCGGCTGCAGCATGGAAAAGCACGAAGTCGCCCTTGTGCAGTCCCTCCACCGGCAGCGTGCGGCGCAGCAGGTATTGGGCGGTCAGGCCCTTGAGCATCATGGCCGCGCCCGTCTCGAACGAAATCGCGTCAGGCAGCTTGCAGACGTTCTTGGCAGGCATGACGCGCACCTCGCAATAGCTGCCAGGAGGCGCGCTGGCATAGGCGGCGCGGTCGCCGGCCTTGAGGTGGCTGACGCCCTCACCCACCGCCTCGACCACGCCAGCGCCTTCCATGCCCAGCTTGAGGGGCATCGGGAAAGGGTACAGACCCGAGCGCTGGTAGACGTCGATGAAGTTCAGGCCAATGGCCTTGTGGCGGATGCGGATCTCGCCGGGGCCGGGCTCGCCGACCTGCACGTCGACGAGTTTCATCACTTCGGGTCCACCGTTCTGGTCAATCTGGACGGCAAGGCTCATGCGGTTCTCCTGCAGGTTGTGTCAAATGGATGGGCGCCACTTTGCCATGAATTGCATGCCCGAGTGATGCAGTCGGCGTCTTGCCCGACCCCTGGGCGACAAGGGGTAAACCCGAACGCCCTTACAGTCACGGCATGTCTCAAAAGCTCTCGCCGGTCACGGCCCTGCTGCTGACCGTGCCGCCCCTGATGTGGGCCGGCAATGCGGTTGTCGGCCGCATGGTCAGCACCCTGGTGCCGCCAATCACCCTCAACTTCCTGCGCTGGGCCATCGCATTCGTCATCCTGCTGCCGCTAGCCACCTGGGTGCTGCGCCGGGGTTCGGGCCTGTGGTCTCACTGGCGCCGCTTTGCTTTGCTGAGCCTGCTGGGTGTGGGCTGCTACAACGCGCTGCAGTACCTGGCGCTGCAGACCTCCACCGCGCTCAATGTGACGCTGGTGGCTGCCAGCGGCCCTTTCTGGATGCTGATCATTGGGGCCCTGTTCTTTCATGCGCCGGTACGCCGCCGTCAGGCCCTGAGCGCCCTGCTGTCGATCGTGGGCGTGCTGGTGGTGCTGTCGCGCGGTGACTGGCAGCAGCTGCTGACGGTGCGTCCGGTCATTGGCGATCTGTTCATGCTGCTGGCCACGGCCAGCTGGTCGCTCTACAGCTGGCTGCTCTCGCGACGCGACGAGCCCGAAGCCATCCGCAACGACTGGGCGGCCTTCCTGCTGGGTCAGGTCGTCTTCGGTCTGGGCTGGTCAGGCCTGTTCACTGCCTTCGAATGGGGCCTGACCGACGCCCATATCAGCTGGGGTTGGCCCCTGGTGAGCACGCTGGTGTTTGTGGCGGTCGGCCCGGCCGTGCTGGCTTACCGCTGCTGGGGCCTGGGCATCCAGCAAGCAGGCCCCACCATGGCCGGTTTTTTCGCGAACCTCACGCCGCTTTTTGCCGCCTTGCTGTCGGCGGCCTTTCTGGGCGAGATGCCACACCTGTACCACGCGGTGGCCTTCGGTCTGATCGTGGCCGGGATCGTGGTGTCGTCCCGGCCCTGACACTCAATACGTGCCTTGGTAGGAGCCGCCATCGGGCAGGATGTTCTGCCCGGTGATGTAGCCGGCCTGCTGGCTGCACAAAAAGGCGCAGATGGCACCGAACTCCTCGGGTGTGCCGTAACGACCGACCGGGATCTGCGCCTGCTGCAGGGCTCGCATTTCATCGACCGTCTTGCCTGCCTTCTCGGCCATGGCCGGCAGCGTGGAACGGATGCGGTCGGTGTCGAACTTGCCGGGCAACAGGTTGTTGATGGTCACACCACGCGCGGCGATCTTGCTGCGGGCGACGCCGGCCACAAAGCCGGTCAGGCCGCTGCGTGCGCCATTGGACAGGCCCAGCACGTCGATCGGCGCCTTCACCGCACTGGACGTGATGTTGATGATGCGGCCAAAACCCCGCGCGGCCATGCCGTCCACCGTGGTCTTGATGAGCTCAATCGGCGTGAGCATGTTGGCGTCCACCGCCTTGATCCAGGCCTCACGGTCCCAGTCTCGGAAATCACCGGGCGGCGGGCCACCGGCGTTGGTCACCACAATGTCGTAGTCCTTGCCCGGACCGCCGGCCACGGCCCAGATGGCCTCGCGACCCGCAGACGTGGTGATGTCGGTGGCGACACCCAGCACCTTGACCTTGCCACCGGTTTCCTGGCGCAGCCTGTCGATGCTGGCCTGCAGCACTTCAGCGCCGCGCGCCACCATGACCACATTCACGCCTTCAAGGGCCAGCGCGCGTGCGCAGCCCCAACCCAGCCCCTTGCTCGCGCCACCCACCAGCGCCCATTTGCCTGCAATGCCCAGATCCATCTTGAACTCCTCTTGTTGATGTCACTCACACACGCGATGGACGCGTCACCCAGAACACGCCCGAAACGACCAGCACCGTACCACCGATGATCCACACGTTGAAAGGCTCACCCAGGATCAGCACCCCCATCAGGAGGGTGGACATGGGGCCGATCATGCCCGTCTGCGCTGTCAAGCCGGCACCGATGCGTTCAATCGCCATCATGACCAGCAGCACCGGCACCGCCGTGCAGGCAGTGGCATTGAGCAGGGAGAGCCAGACCACCGGCTCGGCCACCTGCGCGTCCGAAAGCGGCCGCAAGACAGCGAACTGGCCAATGCACAACAGGCATGCGACCGAGGTGGCCCAGCCCGCCAGCCGCAGCGAGCCCAGGCGCTGCACCATCTGGCCGCTGTAGCTCAGGTAGAACGCATAGCTGACGGCGCTGCCCAGCACCAGCAAAGTGCCCAACGCCGCATCTTTTCCGGCAAACGAGGCTTCATGCCCGAACACCAGCAGCACGCCCGCGTAGCTCACCGCCATGCCCACGCCCTGCCGGTGGTTGATCTTGCGACCGTACAGCAGCCAGCCGAGCACCAGCACCAGCGTGGGGTTGAGGTAGAGGATCAGCCGCTCCAGCGAGGCGCTGATGTATTCCAGCCCCCAGAAGTCCAGAAAAGACGCCAGGTAGTAGCCGCTGCAGCCCAGCCCCAGGATGCCCAGCCAGTCCCGCCCCGACAGGCGAGGCTTGCCGCGCCCTGCCCACAAGGCCATGGCCAGGAACATCGGCAAGGCAAACAGCATCCGGTACATGAGCAAGGTGACCGCATCGACGCCATGGCGGTAGGCCAGCTTGACGATGATGGCCTTGCCGCTGAAGGCGATCGAGCCGGCCGCCGCCAGCAGCAGCCCCGAAGTGAGGTGTGCCGGACGTGCGCCCGCCATCAAAAGCCCACCGCCTGACCGTCACGCCGCGGATCGCTGGCGGCCAGGTAGCCCTCCACCGCGGGATCGCCCATGCGCCAGATGAACTGGCCGGCACCAAAGTCCTGGTAGGAATCGTTGATCACGTCCAGCTGGTGCCCCAGGGCCTGCAGGCCCTCGACGGTGCCGGCATTCATGGCGGCTTCGACGTTGATGTTGAGCCCGGTGTTGTAACGCCAGCGCGGTGCATCGCAGGCCGCCTGCGGGTTCTGCCCATAGTCCAGCATGCGCACCAGTGTCTGCATGTGGCCTTGAGGCTGCATGTTGGCCCCCATCACGCCATAGCTCATGACGGGCTGACCGTTGCGGGTCAGAAACGCCGGGATGATGGTGTGAAACGGCCGCTTGCCCGGTGCCACCTGGTTGGGGCCGGGCTGCAGGCTGAAGCCATGGCCGCGGTTTTGCAGGCTGATGCCGAACGTCGGCTCGACCACACCCGAGCCAAAGCCCATGAAGTTGCTCTGGATGAAGCTGACCATCATGCCGTTCTCATCGGCCGCTGTCAGGTAGATGGTGCCGCCCTTGACAGGGTTGCCGGCCTGGAAGTTCTGTGCCCGCCTGGGATCGATCAGGCGTGCACGGGTGGCCAGATAGGCCTCATCGAGCATCTGCGCAGGCGTGACTTCCATGCTGCGCGGGTCGGCCACATAACGGTACACATCAGCGAAAGCCAGTTTCATGGCCTCGATCTGCAGGTGCTGCGACTGCACACCATCCACCGGCAGGCTGGCCAGATCGAAGTTGGACAGGATGCCCAGTGCGATCAAGGCCGCAATGCCCTGCCCGTTGGGTGGAATTTCGTGCAGCGTGTAGCCACGGTAGGTCTGGGCGATCGGCTCGACCCATTCGGGCTGGAAAGCAGCCATGTCGCGCGCCGTAAGACTACCGCCATGTTCCGCGATGAACTTCTCGATCGCCTCGGCGATTTCGCCGCCATACAAGGCCTGCCCCTTGGTCGCTGCAATAGCCTTGAGGCCGCGTGCCGCCGCAGGAAAACGAAACAGCTCGCCCACCTGCGGCGCCCGCCCCCAGGGCAGAAAACTCTGTGCGAAACCGGGCTGCGACTGGAGCTCGGGGGTGGCGGCAGCCCATTTCTGCTGAACGACGACGGGCATCAGATAGCCCCGCTCGGCGATCTCGATGGCCGGTTGCATCAGATCGGCAAACGGCAGCCTGCCAAAACGTTCGGACAAGGCCACCCACCCCGCCACTGCCCCTGGCACCGTGACCGAATCCACGCCCCGCTTGGGCGGCGTGAGCGCATCGGCACCGTATTTGCGGCTGAAGTAGTCGCTGGTCCAGCTCGCCGGCGCATGCCCCGAAGCATTGAGGCCGTGCAAACGCTGCCCATCCCACAAGATGCAAAAGGCATCCGAACCCAGACCACAGCTGACCGGCTCGGTCAGGGTGATCGCCGCCGCTGCGGCAATCGCGGCATCCACAGCATTGCCACCGGCCAGCAACATGCGCAGGCCCGCCTGTGCCGCCAAAGGGTGCGAAGTGGAAACCACATTGCGCGCGAACAGCGGCAAACGGGTGCTGGTGTACGGGTGATTGAAATTGAATGGCATGGCAGCAACAGAGTTGGGCTGATTTTGGCAGAGCCTGTGACCATGAACAGGAGCAACGGCGACACCAAGAAAAACGGCCTCACGCAGAGGCCGTTTTCCGGGCAGACACCGAGATCACTCTTCGACGAAGGCCTCTTCGCGCTTGGACTTGACGGATGGCAGCATCACGATGACCAGCAGCACAGCGGCCGCTGCCAGCAGGCTGGCCGACAGGGGACGCGTGACGAACACGCTCCAGTCGCCGCGCGAGAGCAGCATGGCGCGACGCAGGTTTTCTTCCATCATCGGGCCCAGGATGAAGCCCAGCAGCAGCGGCGCGGGCTCCACACCCAGCTTGATGAACAGGTAACCAATCACACCGAAAGCGGCCACCATCCAGATATCGAAGGTGTTGTTGTTGGTAGAGTACACACCGATCGCACAGAACAGCACGATGGCCGGGAACAGCCAGCGATACGGCACTGTCAGCAACTTGATCCACATGCCGATCAGCGGCAGGTTCAGGATCACCAGCATGAGGTTGCCGATCCACATCGAGGCGATCAGACCCCAGAACAGCTCGGGGTTGCTGGTCATCACCTGCGGGCCGGGCTGGATGTTGTGGATGGTCATGGCCCCCACCATCAGCGCCATCACGGCGTTGGGCGGAATGCCCAGCGTCAGCAGCGGGATGAAAGAAGTCTGTGAACCCGCGTTGTTGGCGGACTCCGGGGAAGCCACGCCACGGATGTTGCCCTGCCCGAACGGCACTTCACCGGCCTTGAGCTTGGTTTTCTTCTCGATGGTGTAGGCCGCAAAGGCCGCCAGCAGAGCGCCACCGCCGGGCAGGATACCCAGGATGGAGCCGATGGTCGTGCCGCGCATGACGGCCGGGATCATGTTCTTGAAGTCGGTCAGGGTGGGCAGCAGGCCTTCCACCTTGCCTGTGAAAACCTCCCGGTCTTCTTCCTTGTGCGACAGGTTGTGGATGATCTCGCCATAACCGAACACGCCCATGGCGATGGTGATGAAGCCAATGCCGTCGGTCAGTTCGGGGATGTCGAACGAGAAGCGGGCCACGCCCGAGTTCACGTCGGTACCGATCAGGCCCATCAGCAGGCCCAGCACGATCATGGCCACGGCCTTGATCAGCGAACCGGAAGCCAGCACCACGGCACCGATCAGACCCAGCACCATCAGCGAGAAGTATTCGGCCGGGCCGAACTTGAAGGCGACTTCGGTCAGCGGCGCTGCAAATGCGGCCAGGATCAGCGTACCGACGCAACCGGCAAAGAAGGAGCCGAGACCGGCAGCCGCCAGTGCGGGGCCGGCACGGCCTTTGCGGGCCATCTGGTAGCCGTCGATCATGGTCACGACCGACGAAGCTTCACCGGGCAGGTTCACCAGAATGGCGGTGGTGGATCCACCGTACTGGGCACCGTAGTAAATACCGGCCAGCATGATCAGCGCAGCCACCGGGGGCAGCGCGTAGGTGGCGGGCAGCAGCATGGCGATGGTCGCCACAGGACCCACACCGGGCAACACACCGATCAGCGTGCCCAGCAGACAGCCGACAAACGCGTAGATCAGGTTCTGGAAAGTGAATGCAACGCCAAAGCCGAGGGCGAGGTTGTTAAAAAGTTCCATGTTGTTCTACTCCTCAGCCTGCGATGAACGTGGGCCAGACCGGGAACTGCAACTTGAGCAGCAGGATGAAAGCGGCGTAGCTGCCGATCGACAGGATCACCGACAGGACCAGCACTTCCTTGAGCTTGAAGCTGTCACCGGCCAGGCTGGCAACGATGGTCAGGCCGAAGATGCCGGCAATCAGGCCCATGGGCGGCAGGCCGATGCTCGGCAGGCCGCCGATCATGATGCCAAACAGCACGTTGGCCGAGATGATCAGGAACAGCGGCTTCCAGGCCCACTTGCCGATCTTGTCGCCGCCCGGGGTTTCGACCACCAGCGCCTTGAACATGATGATGGACCCCAGGATGGCCAGGATGACGCCCAGCAGCAGCGGGAAATAACCCGGCCCCATGCGGCCGCCAGTGCCGACGCTGTAGCCGGTGGCCCCGTAGGCAAATGCCGCACCAACTACGGTGAACATCAGCCCCGAGAAAAAGTCTTTCTGACTTTTGATGAGCACGATAAAACTCCTCCAGAATTTTGGATGCCGCGATTGTGTTGGAGGAATGTCCCCCCCTCCATGTGGGTTCCACCTATGTCCCCAGGGCGACCCACAAGGGTAAACCCTATCATCCATGCGGCTTGCGCCGCCGCCCGAGGCTTATTTGATGAGCGGTTTGAACACCCTCAGCCACTTGGTGGCCGGCAGCCCCCACTTGGCCTCGATGCGCTCTGCGGCTTCCAGCAGCTGTTCGCGCTTGAGTCGCGTGGGCGTGCGCTGCGCCAGCACCACGGTGTTGCCTTCGCGAGTGGGCTTGAAAGCCCAGACCGCGTCCTCGCCAAAGGCGGTGCAGATTTTCTGCAGGCTGGCTTCGTAACTGGACGAACGGCCGAACAGGTTGACCGTCATGCAGGCATTCGGGCTGAGCAAGGCGCGGCAGTCGCGGTAGAAGTCTTCGCTGTCGAGCACCGGCGCCGCCGCCTCATGGTCGTACAGGTCCACCTGCAGCGCGTCAACCACGCCGGCCCATTCGGGCGAGCGGATTTCCTGCGCCGCGTCGGCCAGTACCACGCGCAGCCGCTCATCGTCGGGCGGCAACCTGAACCAGCCGCGGCAGGCGTGCAGCACGCCGGGGTTGAGCTCGATGGCCGTGCAGGTCATCTTGAGCTTTTTGTAGCAGAACTTGGTGATCGTGCCCGCCCCAAGCCCGAGCTGCATGGCATGGGCGCCGGCCACCTCCAGCGGCGGCATGAACAGCAGCCAGGCCATCATGCGCTGCACGTATTCCAGCTCGATGTCGTAGGGTTTTTTAATCAGCATCGAGCCCTGGATCCAGGGCGAGGCCAGGTGCAGGTAGCGGATGTCGCCGTCCTCGGAAAAATTCACTTCGGGCAGGGTTGCGGTTTTTTTTCGGCTCATGCCAGCAGTCCATGTTCGTGCATCACCGCGCGCCAGGCGCCGAGCTTGCGTTCAAAAGTCCAGGAAGCGTTGGCCGGACTGGTCGAAGGCAGCTTGTGCAGCTGCACCCGACCGGCCAGGCCTGCGTGGGCCAGCGATTGTTCCACGGCGCGCGCATGGCGAAAGCTCTCGCCACCGTTGTGGGCGATACCGGTCAGCAAGGGGCACTGCCGCAACAACGCAGGAAAGTCGTTGAGTTGCGCGTCGCGGATCGCGCTGTCGAGGCTGCCCTCGCGCTCGCAACTGGCATACACATCCCAGATGCCCAGACCCTGTGCCAGCGCGCAGGCGCAGCGCCGGGCGTAGTCACCGTCCACAGGCCAGCCCGCCTGCGGCCACAGCTGCTGCAGGATTGGCCAGAACTTGTTTTGCGGGTGTGCGTAGTACTGCTGCAGCTGCAGCGACTTCACGCCCGGAAAGCTGCCCAGCACCAGCAGGCGTGTGGCGGACGACACCAGCGGCGCCAGACCCTGCAGACGGGTCATGCCAGACGCTCCAGCCGCGGCAACACGCGCCGTGCATTGCGGCTGCTGGTCTGTGCCAGCGCCTCGGGGTCAATACCGCGCAGTTCGGCCAGCACCTGCGCGATGCGGGGCAGCTCGGCCGGCGTGTTGCGCCCTTGTGGCTGGCCTACGGCCCGCGCCTGCGCCGTGCGGTAGACCCACTGCGGCGGGATGTCGGGCGCATCGGTTTCCAGCACCAGCGCATCCAGCGGCAGCGTGCGCGCCAGCGTGCGCAGGGCCGTGGCCCGTTCGAAGGTCATGGCACCGCCAAAACCCAGCGCGAACCCCAGACCGATGAAGGCCTGCGCCTGCTGCGCGCTGCCATTGAAAGCATGGGCGATGCCGCCCGAAACACCCACCTGCCTCAAACCCTTGAGCAACAGGTCAGCCGAGCGCCGCACATGCACGATGACGGGCAAACCATGCTGGCGCGCCAGCTGCAACTGTGCAACGTAAAAGCGCCACTGCCGCTCGCGCATGGTCGGTTCGCACAGGGCCGGCACAAAAAAGTCCAGCCCGATCTCGCCCACCGCCACCAGACGTGGGTCGTCCCGTGCAGCAGTCAGCGCAGCATCCAGCGCCTGCAAGTCCTGCTCATCGGCCTGCGGCACATACAGCGGGTGGATGCCCAGCGCGTACGCATCGCCATGCTGCTGCGCAAGCGCCTGCACACCCGCCCAGTCGCTGCGCTGCACGGCCGGCAACACGCACAGGCCCACGCCCGCCGCGCGCGCCTGCTGGCGCACGGCATCCCGGTCAGCGTCAAACTCAGGGGCGTCCAGGTGACAGTGGGTGTCGATCCACACGGGCGTCAGGACGGCAGTTCGGACAGGTGGCCCTGCACCAGTTGCAGTTGCCGGTCACAGCGCTCGGCCAGGCTGCGGTCGTGGGTCACCACCACAAAGGCCATGCCGCGCTCGCGCGCCAGCTGCAGCATCAAATCGAACACACCGTCCGCAGTGCCCCGGTCGAGGTTGCCCGTGGGCTCGTCGGCCAGCACGCAGGCCGGCTCGGTCACCAGCGCGCGCGCAATGGCCACGCGCTGACGCTCACCACCCGACAGCTCGGCCGGCCGGTGCTGCAGGCGCTCGCCCAGACCCACGCGTGTGAGCCACTCGGCCGCCTGCGCCATGGCCTGCTCGCGCGGCATGCGCCGAATCCACAGCGGCATGGCCACGTTTTCCTGCGCGGTGAATTCGGGCAGCAGGTGGTGGAACTGGTAGACAAAGCCCAGATGGCGGTTGCGCTGCGCGCCCTGCTGAGCAGCAGACAAGGCTGTCAGAGAACGCCCCAGCACCTGCACCGTGCCCGAAGACGGCGCGTCCAGCCCACCCAGCACATGCAGCAGCGTGCTCTTGCCCGAACCCGAGGCTCCGACAATCGCCAGCGTTTCGCCAGCGCGCACGCTCAGGTCAACGCCGTGCAAAACATGCACCTTCAGTGGGCCTTCGGCATAGGTTTTGTAGAGCCTGTGGGCCTGCAGCACCGGTGTCTGGGGTTCACTCATAACGCAGGGCCTCCGCCGGGTTGACGCGGCTGGCGCGCCAGCTCGGGTAAAGGGTGGCCACAAAGGCCAGCACCAGCGCGATGACCGCGATCGGCACGATGTCGCTGGCCAGCGGCTCGCTGGGCATGCGGCTGATCAGGTAAATGTCCTTGGGCAAAAAGTTGGCGTTGAACAGCCTCTCCAGCGCCGGCACGATCACGTCGATGTTGAAAGCCACCAGCAGGCCCAGCGCCAGGCCGCTGAAGGTGCCGATCACCCCCACGGTGGCGCCCTGCACCACGAAGATGCCCATGATGCTGCGCGGGCTCGCGCCCAGCGTTCGCAAAATCGCGATGTCGGCACGCTTGTCGGTCACCGTCATCACCAGTGTGCTCACCAGGTTGAAGGCAGCCACCGCGACGATCAGCGTCAGGATGATGAACATCATGCGTTTTTCCACCTGCACCGCGGCGAACCAGGTGCGGTTTTGCTGCGTCCAGTCACGCACATAAAACTCGCCGCCCAGCTCCTGCTGCAGCTCGGCCGCCACGGTGCGGGCCTGGTGCAGGTCACGCAGTTTCACGCGCAGACCGCTCGGGCCTTCCAGACGGAACAGGCGGGCTGCGTCTTCGACGTGCAGCAGCACCAGCGCCGAGTCGTACTCGTAGTGTCCCGAAGAAAACAGGCCGACCAACCGCATCTGCTTGAGCCGGGGCAAGGCCACCGCCGTCGTGACCTGCCCGGACGGCGAGATCAGCGTCACAGAGTCCCCGGGCATCGCGCCCAGCGCCATGGCCAGATCGCGCCCCACGACCACCTGGAACTGTCCGGGCAACAGCATTTGCAACACGCTGGCCTGGCCATCGCGCAGATCGCTGACCTGCGGCTCCAGCGCCGGGTCGATGCCACGCACCAGCACGCCTTTCATGTCTTCACCGCGGGCCAGCAAGGCCTGCGCGCTGATGAAAGGCGCTGCGCCGCGCACCTCAGGGTGTGCCAGAAGACGGGCACGCAAGCCCTCCGCATCGGGCAGGGCGCCACCGCTGGCGGCATAGATCTCGATGTGCGAGACCACCCCCAGCATGCGGTCACGCACCTCGCGCTGAAAGCCGTTCATCACCGACAGCACAATGATGAGCGCCGCCACACCCAGGGCAATGCCCAGCATGGACACGCCCGAAATGAAGGAAATGAAGCCGTTGCGCCGACTGGCCCGACCGGCGCGGGTGTAGCGCCAGCCCAGCAGCAGCTCGTAAGGCCATGGTTTGAAAAATGACATGGGCGCTATTGTGACGAATCACCAAGACCCTTTCGCGCCCGGCCTGAGGACGGAACGACTGCTGCGACAATCCCGGCCCATGCACTGCATCATTGCTTACGCTGCCAGCGAGCACCTGCCCCCCGAGGCGCTGAACGGCCTGCACCTGCCCCGCCTGCAGGCCCTGCTGGGCCGGCTTCACGCCACCGGCCAGGACCGGGACCCCGGGAACGGGCACCCGCCTGCGGCCCTGCCCCATGAACGCGCCCTGGCCACGGCGCTGGGCTGGGACGCGCAGGCCCCGCTGCCCTGGGCCGCCTGGCAAACCCGCAGCGCAGACGGCAGCGCACAGGCCTGGATCACGCCCTGCCACTGGCAGATCGGCATGGACCAGGTGTTCATGCTGGACCCGGCCACGCTGAACCTGGGTGACGACGAATCCCGGGCCCTGCTGCAGGCCATGCAACCCTGGCTGCTGGAAGACGGCCTGCAGGTGCGCTGGCACGACGCCCTGCACTGGAACGCGCAGGGTGAACTGCTGGATGGCTGGGCATCGCCCTCGCTGGACCGCGTCATCGGTGCCAATGTGCGCCCCTGGATCACCAATGGCCTGCCCGGTGCGCTGGTGCGCCTGCAAAGCGAGATGCAAATGCTGGCCTACAACCACCCGGTCAACGACGCCAGGCTGGCCCGCGGGCAGCTGCCGGTCAACGCCTTCTGGGTGCATGGCGCTGGCCGCCTGCCTGCCGTCGGCGCGGCCCCGACGGACATCCAGTATCTGGACGAGCTGCGCACCACCGCCCTGCATGGCGATGTGCAGGGCTGGCGCGCCGCCTGGCAAAGCCTGGACGCCCGCCTGCCCGACCCGGACACACCCGGACTGCAACTGACGCTGTGCAGCGAATCCGCCGCTCACCACTGGCAAAGCCGCCCCACACACTGGCTGGCCCGCCTGCAACGCAGGCTCCGCACCACCGACACCACCGCGGCCCTGAGGGCCCTGATCGACACATGAAACTGCTGACCCGCGATGTGCCGCCCCGCAGCGCCTGGGCGCTGGAACAGGCCGGCATCCACCCCCTGCTCGCACGCCTGTACGCCGCCCGTGGTGTGCTGGGCAAGGATGAACTGGATGACGCCCTCAGCCGGTTGTTGCCCCCCACCGGCCTCAAGGGCGTGCAGGACGCCGCCCGCCTGCTGGCCGATGCGATTGCCGCCGACAAGCGCCTGTGCATCGTGGCCGACTACGACTGCGATGGCGCCACCGCCTGCGCCGTGGCCGTGCGTGGCCTGCGCATGCTGGGGGCACGCCAGGTGAGTTATCTGGTGCCCGACCGGGTAGTGGACGGCTACGGCCTGACGCCCCCGATCGCGCAGCGCGTGAAAGCGCAAGGTGCTGACGTGCTGATCACGGTGGACAACGGCATCGCCAGCGTCGATGGGGTGGCCGCCGCACAGGCACTGGGCCTGCAGGTGCTGGTGACCGACCACCACCTGCCCGCCGCGCAGTTGCCCGCCGCCGAGGTCATCGTCAACCCCAACCAGCCCGGCTGCGATTTCGGGAGCAAGTCCATGGCCGGTGTGGGCGTGATGTTTTATGTGCTGCTGGCTCTGCGCGCCGAACTGCGCGCACGGGGTGTGTTCGACGCAGCCACTCAACCCAAACTCGATGCCCTACTGCCGCTGGTGGCGCTCGGCACGGTGGCCGACGTGGTCAGGCTGGATGCCAACAACCGCCGCCTGGTGGCGCAAGGTCTCAGGCGGGTGCGCGCCGGGGCACTGCCGCCGGGCATGGCCGCGCTGTTTCGCGCCGCTGCCCGCGAAGTCGGCCGGGCCACGACGTTTGACTTCGGCTTTGCGCTGGGCCCGCGCATCAACGCAGCGGGTCGCCTGGCCGACATGACGCTGGGCATCGAATGCCTGCTGACCGACGACGCCGGCCGTGCCGACGAACTGGCCAAACAGCTGGACGCCATCAACCGCGAGCGCCGCGTGATCGAGGGCGACATGCGCGAGATGGCGATGGAGATGGCCGAATCCCTGTTCGAGGAAGGCGATGAACCGCCGCCCGCGGTGTGCGTGTTCGACCCAGATTTCCACGAAGGCGTGGTGGGCATCGTGGCCTCGCGCCTCAAGGACAAGCTGCACCGCCCCACCTTTGTGTTTGCCGCCAGCACCGCGCCCGGCAAGGAACACGAACTCAAGGGTTCGGGCCGCTCGATTGCGGGCTTCCATTTGCGCGATGCGCTCGATCTGGTGGCCAAGCGCGCGCCTGGCGTGTTGTTGCGCTTTGGCGGCCACGCCATGGCCGCGGGCTGCACGATTGCCGAAGAACATTTCGAGGTGTTCGAAGAAACCCTCAACCAGGTCGCGATGGAGTGGCTGGATGCCGCCACGCTGCAGCGGCGGCTGGAAACCGACGGCCCCCTGCCGCCCGAATACCGCCGCACCGAGCTGGTGGACATGCTGCATGCCGAGGTCTGGGGCCAGGGCTTTGCGCCGCCGGTCTTCAGCGAGGAAGTCGACGTGCTGTCGCAGCGCCTGGTCGGCGAGAAACACCTCGCGCTCAAACTCAAACACCAGGGACAGCCGGTGGACGGCATCTGGTTCAACCGTGCCGAGCCTTTGCCCTCGCGCGTGAAGATCGCCTACCGGCTCGACGCCGACGAATGGCAGGGGCAAAAACGGGTGCGTTTTTTGATCGAGGCCGCCGAGGCCTGATCAAGCCTCGGTGGTTTTCAGCGGCAGGATGCCTGAGAGTTCCAGCTGCATCACCAGCTTGTTGACCAGTGTGGCCACCGAAGGGCGCCCGGTTTCCAGCACGAAGTGGGCCGTGTCACGGTAGAGCGCGTCTCGCGTTTCATACAGCGAACGCAGCCGGCCCAGCGGATCGTCCACCTGCAGCAGCGGCCGGCCGGTGTCGTGCCGCACCCGGCGAAACACGTCTTCGGGCGAGGTGCGCAGGTAAATCACATGACCGCGCTCGTGCAGGTGCCGGCGGTTGGCCTCGCGCAGCACCGAGCCACCGCCGGTGGACAGCACGCCATGGTGGTGCTGGCTCAGGTCGTCCAGCACAGCCTGCTCCACGTCGCGGAAGGCGTCTTCGCCCTCGCGGGCAAAGTATTCGCGGATCGAGCAGCCCAGCCGTTCTTCGATGACATGGTCTGAATCGACAAAAGGCAGGCCCAGCCGCCGCGCCAGCTGACGTCCGATGGTGGTTTTGCCCGAGCCCGGCAGGCCGACGAAGATGATGTTCAAGACCGTCTCACACACGAATGCGACACCCGGCCTCAGCCCGGCGCACGCCGAAAACCCTCAAGTGTATGCGAGCGGGCCCCCGCCGCCCTCAGGGTCGCGGGTCCGCCACCGGGGTGACCGGCCCGACCAGCTCGGCCGCACTGGCGTTCTCGGCCACCACGCGCGGCGTCAGGAACACCAGCAACTCGCTGCGGCGACGCAGCTGCTGGCGGTTGCGAAACAGCCAGCCCAGCACCGGCACATCGCCCAGCGTGGGCACCTTGGCCTCGTCGTTTTTGTCGGTGTCTTCGAAGATGCCGCCCAGCACCACCGTGCCGCCGTCCTGCACCCTCACCTGCGTTTTCACATGTTTGGTGTTGATGGCGTACCCGGCCGTGGTGAGTTGCCCCACGCTGTCTCGGTTGACGTCCACATCAAGCACCACCGCGCCCTCGGGCGTGATCTGCGGCGTGACTTCGAGCTTGAGGTTGGCCTTGCGAAAAGTGATGTTGGTCAGGGTGCTGCCCCCCGAAGTGGCAGCCGTCTGGTAGGGCAGCTCGGTGCCTTGCTCAATCAGGGCCTTGGTCTGGTCCGCCGTGATCACGCGCGGGCGCGAGACCACCTTGCCGCGGCCGTCGGCTTCGAGCGCCGACAGCTCCAGATTGATGAAGCGGTCGGCCGCCGCGTTGAACAGCGACACCGCCACGCTGGCCGGCGTCACCAGCGTCTGCCCGGCAGCGCCCGCCGGGAAAGCAATCTGGTTGCCAGCGACGGCCCCAGCGCCGGTGACCGAATTGGTCGCGCCCAACTGCCCGACGCTGGTGGCCTGTCCGTTGATCAGCACGCTGCGGCTGGCGCCCACACCCAGCCGCACACCCAGCGATTCACCGAACTGGTCGTCCGCCTCGACGATGCGCGCCTCGATCAGCACCTGCCGCACCGGCACATCGAGTTGGGCAACGATCTGCTGCAGCTCCGCCAGGCGCGCCGGCACGTCGCTGATAAAGAGCTGGTTGGTGCGCGGCTCGGCCATCACGCTGCCGCGCGCGCTCAGCCAGCGCCCACCGGTAGCGGCCCCGCCTGCAGCGCCCACCCCGCCCGCGCCCTGCAGGCGCTGCGCCACCTCGCTGGCCCGCGCGTACTGCAGGCGCATGGCTGCCATCTGCAAAGGGCTGACCCCGTCCAGCGCGGCCTGCGACTCCAGCAGCTTTTTCTCGCGCTGCAGCCATTCGTCCTGCGGCGCGATCCAGACCACACGCCCCTCCTGCCGCGCGGCCAGCCCCTTGGCCTGCAGCACCACCTGCAGCGCCTGCGGCCAGGGCAGTGCCTGCAGCCGCACCGAGACCTGACCGGTCACGCTGTCGGTGGTGACAAAGTTCAGGCCGGTGAAGTCGGCAAACACCTGCATCAGGGCGCGCACCTCGGTGTTCTGGAAATTCAGGCTGATGGGCGCGCTGCCAGCTGGCGCCTGCAAAGCCGCAGGTACGGGCCACTGCGCCGCCACCGGCAGCGCAGCATGAGCTGCCACACCACAAGCCAGCGCAGACAGGTATTGCTGCAGTCTCATCGTGGATCCCCTTGCTGTTTCAGATGCAGTGCTGCGGCCGCGCCGTCTGGCGCCACCAAGTCCACGCCCACCGGGTTCACCCGGCGAACCCGATAAGCTTCCTGCCCAACCCGCTGGCCTGGTCCAACCACCACGGTGTCGAGACCGCCCCCCAGCACCGCATGCGCAGCCCCAGCCTGCTGCCAGATGCCCAGCAACTGCAAACGGCTCAGCGGCCAGCGCCGCGGGTCGACGTCCAGCGCCAGCGGCGCATCACCCACCAACGGCGGCCGTGTACTCGCTGCGCTCTGTGGTGCTGCAAACACCTCGGCGCCAGCCACGCGGGCGTCGGTCGCGGCCCCCCATGCAGGACCGTGCCATGCAGGCGCGTCGCCTGCGTCCGGCGCCACTGGCTGCAGGCTCAACCGTGCCTGCAGCTCCAAGCGCACGTCTGCGGACTTCTGGCCTGAGGGCAAGACCAGCCATTGGTCGATGCCCCACCAAGGGGCATATGCGTCCATCGCCTGCTCGAACGCCAGCCAGTCGCCCCATGCGCCTTGCAGGCGCAGCGTCACAGGTTGCTCGTGCACGCCCTGCACTTCCACCATCGGCTGCGGCCTGAGCGCTTGCACCTGCAGGCCTTGCTCCTGCAGCCGCTGCTGCAGCCAGGGCCAGATGGCGACCTGCTGACCCTGAGCGGGGCCAGTCATGGTCGCTGCTGCCGCCTGGGCCTGCCCTGACGGGGAGGGACGCACAGGCATGCCCTGCACAAGGATCTGCAGCTGTGCCACCTCGTGTTCGAGTGCCTGCAACGCTTCATTGTCCGGCGCGGTCAGCCAGGCCGCCGCCATCAGCCCCACTGCGCCGGCCAGTGCCGCCACGACCACAGAACGCCGCTGCGGACCTGACCCAAGGGGTGAAAACAGACGCTTCATGGTTGCTTGCCTCCACCGTCACGGGGAGGGATCGGCCAGGGCGCTTCCAGTACCGCTTCGATGCCTGCACCCGCCTGATCGTTCAGGCTTTGCAAAGTCCAGGCCAGCGGCCATGCCTGCGACAGCTGGGCCGTGAGCGACGGCAAGGCCTGGGCATGGGGCAGCCACAGTTGCAGCACCAGCTGGCGCCCGTCACCCTGCCAGCGCAGCACACGCAGGCCGTTGTTGCGGGCCTGGGCACTGAGCACAGCGTGCAGCGCAAGCATGTGTTGGCGCCGTGTCTGCCAGGCTTGCTGCCGTGCGGCTTGCCGCTTCAGCATCTGCTCACGTTGCTCGCTGGCTTTGATCTGTACCTGCTGACTGGCCTGGCTTTGTGCTTGCGCCTTGAGCGCTGAGCGCCGGGCCAGCCAGTCATCTTGCCGGTGCTGCTGCCACACGCCCCATCCCATGCCGGCCAACCCACCCGCCAGCACGCAGGCCAGCGCCAGCCGCTGCAGCGCAGGCTCCAGCAGATGCGCCGGCCTGGGGTGGCGCAACAGGTTGAGCGGCCGAACGGTCACTGCAGCGCTCCCAACGCCGCGCCACACGCCACCAGCGGTCTCCACATGGGGCCGGCCTGCAGTTGCGGCCAATCCACTTCATCCGGTGTGCGCTGGGTCGTGCGGCTGAACTGCCAGTCCTGTGGTGATTCGGCCCAGTTCTGCAGCGTGTCGCCACGCAGGCACAAAGCAGCGCGCTGCGCCGCCTGGCGCTCAGGCTCGACTGCAGGCAAGCGCCAGCCAGCGGTTCGGGCATGCTGGCGCCATTGCAGCAATTCTTCGCGCAGACATGCCGCCCAATGCACCTGCAGGCCAGCGCCAGGTTCGAACACATCGATGCGGAAATCAAAACCCACCGCGTCAGGGGCCACGTTCCATGCGGCAGCCGCCTCGGTTTGAACTTCGGCCTCCAGCCGGCTCGGGTAGTGTCCGTCTGTCCAGTCCATCACGCCCTGGCGGCATCGGCCTTCGCCCAGGGCCAGCACCATGGTGCGCAGGTGCTTGGGCAAATGCGAGCCCAGCCCACGCAAGGTCTGCACGAGCCAGTCGTCGCGCTCGGAAAGGTGCACCAGCCCGTCAGGCGCGTGCAGATGTTCGTACACCAGCACGCGAATACCCCCGGTCTGCTGCATGGACAAGGCGACCAGCAGGATTTCCTGCTGGTCCAGCATGGCGCCCCAGGCGCTGGTGCGTTGCCGTCGCCACCGCCACAAGCCCTTGGCCCACTCGCTCCATTGCATGCCGGGTCTCCTCCCTGACCAGCCTCCTGCCAGGCCGGTGCACCTTCTTTGTAGGTGTGTTCACACCTTGTTTCAATCAATAAATGAACTATTAAGATTTCAATTTATTGAATTCCGTAAGAAGGAGACGGTGGCGGATTTTTATAATGCGAGCCTGCCTTGCGCCCTTCGGGCGCGGCCGATGAAGGTCTTATGTCCGCCAAGCCCAATCCCGCTCACGAATCCTCGTCCTCGGCACGCACTGTCCACAGAGGGCCCGCTTACTGGCTGACCAGGCTGGTCTTGTGGCTGGCCGGCCTGGCCATTGCAGGTCTGATGTGCCTGTTGTTCGTGGCCGGTGTTGCCATGGTGGTGGCTTACCCCAACCTGCCCGACATATCGGATCTGGCCGATTACCGGCCCAAGCTGCCCATGCGGGTCTACACCGCCGATGGGGTGCTGATGGGCGAATTTGGTGAGGAGCGCCGCAACCTGACCCCGATCGCCGAGATCCCGAAAGTCATGAAGGACGCGGTGCTGTCCATTGAAGACTCACGTTTTTACCAGCACGGTGGCGTGGATTACCTGGGCATCCTGCGCGCCGGCGTGGCCAACATTGGCCGCATGAAGAGCCAGGGTGCGTCCACCATCACCATGCAGGTCGCACGCAACGTGTACCTGTCCTCCGAGAAGACCTACACGCGCAAGATCTACGAGATCCTGCTGACCTACAAGCTCGAACACATGCTCTCCAAGGACCAGATCCTGGAGATTTACATGAACCAGATCTTTCTGGGCAACCGGGCGTATGGTTTTGCCTCGGCGGCGGAAACCTACTTCGGCAAATCGCTCAAGGAGATCACGATCGCCGAAGCAGCCATGCTCGCCGGTCTGCCCAAGGCGCCCTCGGCCTACAACCCGTTTGCCAACCCCAAGCGCGCACGCGCGCGCCAGCTCTACATCATCGAGCGCATGGAAGAAAACGGCTTCATCACGGCGGCGCAAGCCAAGGCCGCCAAGGCCGAGCCGCTGCGCCTGCGCAGCTCGGCCGACAAGAACATCCTGCACGCCGAATATGTGGCGGAAACAGTGCGCCAGATGGTCTACGCCCAGTACGGACCCGAAACCTACACCCGCGGCCTGAACGTTTACACCACCTTGCTGGCAGACGAACAGCGTTCGGCCTACCGCGCCCTGCGTCAGGGCATCATGGACTACGAGCGCCGCCAGATTTACCGCGGCCCCGAGAAATTCATCGACCTGCCTGCCGATCCCAAAAAACAGGAAGACGCGATCGACGATGTGCTCGACGATCACCCGGACAACGGCGACCTGCTCAGCGCTGTGGTGCTCGAAGCAGGTCCCCGCAAGGTGGTGGTCACGCGCGGCAATGGCGAGAACATCGAGGTCACCGGCGAAGGCCTCAAGCCCGTGCAGTCTGGCCTATCCGACAAGGCCGCGCCTGCCGTGCGCCTGCGCCGCGGCGCTGTGGTGCGCATCGTGCAAATGGCCAAGGGAGGCTACGAAATCACCCAGCAGCCCGAAGTCGAAGGCGCTTTTGTGGCCATCCACCCCCAGACCGGCGCAGTGCGTGCCCTGGTGGGCGGCTTTGACTTTGCCAAGAACAAGTTCAACCACGTCACCCAGGCCTGGCGCCAGCCGGGTTCAAGCTTCAAACCCTTCATCTATTCGGCCGCACTCGAAAAGGGCTTCACCGCGGCCACCGTGGTCAACGATGCGCCCCTGTTCTTTGACGGCGGCGTCACCGGCGGCCAGCCCTGGGAACCCAAGAACTACGACGGCAAGTTCGAAGGTCCGATGAGCCTGCGCACCGGTCTGGCCAAATCCAAGAACATGATTTCCATACGCGTGCTGCAGGCGGTAGGTGCCCGTAACGCGCAGGAATGGGTCACACGCTTTGGCTTTGACGAAGACAAGCATCCCGCCTACCTGACCATGGCGCTGGGCGCCGGCTCGGTCACGCCGATGCAGATGGCCACCGGCTATTCGGTGTTTGCCAACGGCGGCTACCTGGTCCAGCCGCACCTGATCACGCGCGTCACCGACCCCAAAGGCAAGGTGCTGGTGGAAAGCCCGTCGCCGACACAGCTGGACGAATCACAGCGCGCCATCACGGCACGCAACGCCTACGTGATGAGCAGCCTGCTGCAGGAAGTCACCCGCTCGGGCACCGCCGCGCGGGCCCAGGCCATGCTCAAACGCCCCGATGTGTACGGCAAGACCGGCACCACCAACGACGCGATGGACGCCTGGTTCGCCGGCTACAACCCGCAGGTCACTGGCATTGTCTGGATCGGCTACGACACGCCGCGCAAGCTGGGTGACCGCGAAACCGGCGGCGGCCTGAGCCTGCCGGTGTGGATCAGTTACATGCAGACCGCGCTGCAAAATGTCCCCGTCTCAGAGCTCCCTGTGCCAGAAGGACTGGTGCAGGTGGGCGGTGAATGGGTTTTCGACGAGTTTTCTCGCAGTGGCGTGAGTTCGCTTGGGCTGAACGACAGGTCGGATGAAAAACCTGCAGCCCTGCCCGCTGGCGACGAGAAACGGCGGATTCTGGACCTGTTCCGCAACTGAGGCTCAGGTGCCGAAACGCAGGCTTTGGCCGGCCTGCTCGCTCGCATACAACGACAGGCTTTCCCAGAATTCGCCCTGACCCTTGGTGTCCATCCAGTGGCTGCCATCGTGTTTGTAGTGAAAGCCGCCTCGGCGCGCAGCCAACCAGACTTCGTGCAGCGGCTTTTGCAGGTTGATGACGATCTGGCTGCGGTTGGCAAAGGTCAGCGTGACCATGCCACCCACGCGCTGGTTGTCGACGTCGGCATCACTCTCGTCGTTGATGCGGTCGCACGAGGTCTCCACCTGCGCCAGCAGGCGCTCGGCCAGGTCCATGTATTCGAGGTCGGTCATTACAATCGCCGGATGTTGAGAATTGCAAGAATTCTAGTCATCGCCCAAGTCCTTGCCGCAAGTGCGGCGATGCTGGCGGCATGTGGCCAGAAAGGGGCGCTGTACCTGCCCGACACCCCTGAAGCTCAGGGCCGCGCCACACTGCCGCAAACCCTCAACCCCTGGCACAAACCGGCCCAGACCGCGCCGGCCACCCCACCGGCCTCCGACACCGCCCGCTGAACATGACTTCCCACACCTCTTTGCCCGGCCAGCCTTTCATTGCCTACCAGGGCGAGCAACTGCACATTGAAGGCGTGCGCCTGAACGATCTGGCCCGTGAATATGGCACCCCCCTGTTCGTCTATTCCAAAGCCGCCATGCTGTCGGCCCTGGCCGCCTACCAGCGCGGCTTTGCCGGTCGAAAGGCGCAAATCTGCTACGCCATGAAGGCCAACTCCAGCCTGGCCGTGCTGCAGGTCTTTGCCAACGCGGGCTGCGGCTTCGACATCGTCTCGGGCGGTGAGCTGGTGCGCGTGCTGGCCGCGGGTGGCGATCCGGCCAAGGTGATCTTCTCGGGCGTGGGCAAAACCCGTGCCGAGATGAAACAGGCCCTGCAGGCCGGCATCGGCTGCTTCAACGTCGAGAGCGAAGCCGAGCTGGATGTGCTCAGCGAGGTGGCTGCCGGCATGGGCCTGCAGGCCCCGGTGAGCCTGCGCGTCAACCCCAACGTCGACGCGAAAACGCACCCCTACATTTCCACCGGCCTCAAGGGCAACAAGTTCGGCATCGCACACGAAGACGCGCTCAAGGCCTACCGCCATGCGGCCAGCCTGCCGGGCCTCAAAGTCGTGGGCATCGACTGCCACATCGGCTCGCAGATCACCGAGGTCACGCCCTACCTGGACGCGATGGACCGCGTGCTGGACCTGCTGGCCGAGATCGAGGCGGCCGGCATCCCGGTCCACCACATCGACTTTGGCGGTGGTCTGGGCATCGACTACAACGGCGACACGCCGCCTGCGGCCGACGACCTGTGGCGCCAGCTGCTGGCCAAACTGGACGCGCGCGGCTACGGCCAGCGCCAGCTGATGATCGAACCCGGTCGTTCGCTGGTGGGCAATGCCGGCGTGTGCCTGACCGAGGTGGTGTTTACCAAGCCGGGTGAGCAAAAGAATTTTTGTATCGTCGACGCGGCCATGAACGACCTGCCGCGCCCGGCCATGTACGAGGCCTTCCACCAGATCGTGCCGCTCTCGCCGCGTGCCGGTGAGGCAGTGACGTATGACGTGGTCGGTCCGGTGTGCGAGAGCGGCGACTGGCTGGGCCGCGACCGCCAGCTGGTGGTGCAGTCCGGTGATCTGCTGGCGGTGCTGTCGGCCGGGGCGTATTGCATGAGCATGGCCAGCAACTACAACACGCGCGGTCGTGCGGCCGAGGTGCTGGTCGATGGCGACCGGGCCCACCTGATCCGCCAGCGCGAATCGGCGTTTGACACCTTTGCGCTGGAGCAGCTGGTCGGCTGAGTCTGGGCAGCCACCGCCGGTTGGGAGAGGGCTGACCTCGCCCGCCTCATGAGGCGCTGCGCGCCAAAATCGTTGGTCGAGGCCAGCCCTCTCCCAACCTCACTGTTGTTTTGATCGCCGCAGCACACGCCAACCCAGCAATCCCGCCAGGATCAGGCCATAGACCCACACCTCGGTGAAATTGCGCTTGCCCGCGCGCATCCACCAGAAATGCAGGATGGCGAGCACGGCCACGGCGTAGACGCTGCAGTGCAGGGCCTGCCAGCGGCGGGGGCCCAGACGGCGAATGGCGCCGTTCCATGAGGTCGCGGCCAGGGGAACGAGCAGTGCAAAGGCCAGCGCGCCCACCAGCACAAAGGGGCGTTTGGGAATGTCGTGCACGATGTCGGGCCATTCAAAACCCATGTCGAAACCGGTGTAGCACAACAGGTGCAGGCAGGCGTAGCCAAAGGTCAGCAGGCCCAGCAGGCGTCGAAAGCGCAGCAGTTCAGGCCAGCCCAGCAGCACGCGCAAAGGGGTGACGGCCAATGTCAGGCACAGGCCGCGCAGGGTCCAGTCGCCAGTGGCGCGGATCAGGGTTTCGGCCGGGTTGGCGCCCAGCTGGTCAGCCAGCGTGCGCCACACCAGCCAGGCCAGCGGCAGCAGGCCCAGGGCCAGCAGTGCCCACCAGGCGGTGCGCGTGCGCAACCAGCCGCGCATGCTCAGAAGTATTTCTTGAGGTCCATGCCGGCGTACAGCTGGCCGACCTGAGACTCGTAGCCGTTGAACATCAGGGTCTTGCGCTTTTTGGCCAGCAGGCCGTCTTCGCCGATGCGGCGCTCGGTGGCCTGGCTCCAGCGGGGGTGATCCACCGTCGGGTTCACGTTGGAATAAAAGCCGTATTCCTGTGGCGCAGCCTTTTCCCAGGAGGACACCGGCTGTTTGTCGACAAAGCGGATCTTGACCAGGCTCTTGGCACTCTTGAAACCGTATTTCCAGGGCACCACCAGGCGCAGCGGCGCGCCGTTCTGGTTGGGCAGCACCTCGCCGTACATGCCAAAGGCCAGCAGGGTCAGCGGGTGCATGGCCTCGTCCATGCGCAGGCCTTCCACATAGGGCCAATCCAGCACGCTGGAACGGATGCCGGGCATGGTGGCGCGGTCGGCCAGGGTCACGAATTCGACGAATTTGGCACCGGGCTGCGGCTCCACACGGCGGATCAGCTCGGCCAGCGAGTAACCCACCCACGGAATGACCATGGACCAGCCTTCGACGCAGCGCAGGCGGTAGATGCGCTCTTCCATCGCGCCCCACTTCATCAGGTCTTCCAGGCCATAGCGGCCAGGTTTTTTGACCAGACCTTCCACCTCCACCGCCCACGGCCTGGTCTTGAGGGTGTGGGCATGGCGCGCCGGATCGGACTTGTCGGTGCCAAATTCGTAGAAGTTGTTGTAGGTGGTGGCGTCCTTGTAGGCCGTGGGCTTGTCCAGGGTCTGGGCACCCGCCAGAGTGGACGGCACTGCAGACAAGACCGGCAGCACACCCGGGCCCTTCATTTGGGCACGCGCATCGCGCGCGGCCCAGCCGGCCAGTGTCAGGCCTGCGGCACCGGCAGCCATTTGCTGGAGCAGGGTGCGGCGCGATTCGAACACCGCACGCGGCGTGATATCGCTCGCCACGGGGGACTCGAAACCGGAATCGGATGAACGGATCAACATGAAGAACCTCCTGCGCCACAAGGCGTGTGCATTGTGGTCCTTTTCGGCGCCCCTTGCAGGGCGCGGTGTCAGAGCGTGCCGTAGCTGTGCAGGCCGCTGAGGAACATGTTCACACCCAGGAAGGCGAAGGTCGTCACACCCAGGCCAACCAGGGCCCACCAGGCCGCCACGGTGCCGCGCAGGCCTTTCATCAGGCGCATGTGCAGCCAGGCCGCATAGTTGAGCCAGACAATCAGGGCCCAGGTTTCCTTGGGGTCCCAGCTCCAGTAGCCGCCCCAGGCTTCGGCGGCCCAAAGTGCGCCCAGCACGGTGGCGATGGTGAAGAAGGCAAAACCCACGGCAATGGCCTTGTACATCACGTCGTCGAGCACCTCGAGCGCGGGCAGGCGCTCGGTCAGGCGCCGACGCGCCAGCAGGATGCCGCCCGCAATGAGCGCTGCGATCAGCGCATAGCCCACCCAGTAGCTGCCGCCGGCTTCGGCCACGCCGCGCTGGCGAAAAGCGATTGGCACAAAGCACAGGGCCGCACCCAGCAGCCACAGGGGCGCGAGCTTGTACCAGCGGGTCTCGGCCGCCTGCTGCTTGATCAGGTAGGCAAAGGCCACCATGGCCGACAGGGCAAAGGTGCCATAGCCGATGAAGTTGGCCGGCACATGCAGCTTCATCCACCAGCTCTTGAGGGCGGGCACCAGCGGCTGGATTTCATGCGCCTCGCGCACCAGCGTGTACCAGAGCAAAAAGCCCACGGCAGCACTGACCACCAGCATGACAAAGGCACCCAACGCACGCGTCTGGTACTGGCCTTCGTAGTACAGGTAGAAGACGGTCGTCATCCAGCAGAACATGACGAAGACTTCGTACAGGTTGCTCACCGGGATGTGGCCGATGTCCGGACCAATCAGGTAGCTCTCGTACCAGCGCACCATGGTGCCCACCAGCGCCAGCGTCACCCCCGCCCAGGCCATGCGTGAGCCCAGGGTTTCGAACACGTCGCCCTGCCCGGGCAGCAGCATGCCGGCCCAGTAGAACGCGGTGCTGATGAAAAACACCATGCTCATCCACAGGATGGCCGACTGGCTGGAGAGGAAATACTTGAGCCAGAACACGCTCTCAGCCCGCGCCAGATCACCCTGGTAGCTGACGATGGCCAGCAGCGACAGCGCCGCCACCCCCAGCATCAGGTTGCGCGCCGAGCGCCAGAACCAGCCCAGCCAGACGACGGACGGCCAGGCGCACACCAGAATGGCCTGCTCGTAGCCGTCCATAGCGTGGCGGTACTGGCTCAAGGCCCAGAGCATGCCCAGCAGGGCCAGGGCGGCAAAGCCCCAGTCGCCCGCGCTGCGGCGGGAGAAGAAACCCGGATTCAGGGTCACGGTGGTCGTGTTCATGCAGCGTTCTCCGGCCCCTGTGGCGTTGGCAGCAGGTGGCCCCTGAGTTGTTCAAATTCGCGGTCGGTGTCCATGGCCTTGCGGTTGGACGACAGGGCCATCAGCGCAGTCGAGCCGCTGCCCGAAGGCGCCAGCCAGATCCACAGACGGCGTTCACGGATGTAGAGCATCGCAAAAACGCCGAGGATCAGCAGGGCGCAGCCCAGGTAAACCACGGTTTTGCCGGGGGCTCTGGCCACCTGGAACACGCTGGCCTGCACCTGGGTGAAGTCCTTGAGCATGAGCGCCATGGGGGCGGAGTACAGCGACGCGTCGCTCAGGGCCAGCACCGACTGGCTCATGAAGCCCTGAATGCGCTCCTGCGGCAGCGGTTTGACCCCGGCCTGTTCGCGCGCCACGGCGTCAAGCTCGAACAGCACCCCGTTGAGGATGCGGACCAGCATTTCGCCAGCGCGGTTGCGCTCGGCCTCGGGCACATTGGCCTCCATGAAGTCGGCCACCGCCTGCAGGCCCGCCACCGGCTTGCCCCCAACCTGCTCCAGTCCGGCAAACAGGCCCAGCGCGCGGCTGGCGGATTCGGCCAGCTGCGGCGCCAGCTCGGGCCGTTGCGGGTCCACCGCATTGCGGGCGTAACGCTGCACCGCCAGCTGGCGCAGCGGCGCCGACTGCAGGGCGGCGCGCAGGCGCACAAAGCCATCCATTGCGCTGTTCTCGTCGGCCGGCAGGCGCAGGTAACGGAAGGACTCGCCAGGGTTCTCGCGCACGCCCAGCAGGAACAAGGGCTGGCCGTCGCCCATGTCCACCGGCAGCATGTAGTTGTTGTATTCACGCGCCTGGCCTGCCGCGTCGCGCAGCTTGTAGCTCACGCTGGGGCCGATGTTGCGCAGCTCCTTTTTGGTCGCGGTCTTGTGGCCGGCGCCCAGGCGGCTTTCGATGTTCTGGCGCAGGTCCACCGCGCGCACATCGGTGGCGCCGCCACCCTGGCCTGCAAAATTCTCGACGTTGATGGTGCGCAGGCCAGTGAACTCGAGGCGCAGCTTGTCGTTGCCGTTGGTCAGTTCGGTGCTGCCGCCGATCACACCCTCCACCTCGAAAGGCTTGCTGGCCGCCGACATGGGCACGGCCTGCAGCTTCACGCGCGAGCCACCGTCGTCAAAGCTGGACTGGTAAATCTCGATGCCACGAAAGCTGGCCGGCTTGTTGACCTCGACCCGCGCTTCCTGCTTTTCACCGGTGGCCTTGTCGTGGATCACGATGTCGCTGGCAAACAGCTTGGGCATGCCGGTCGAGTAGTACTCGACGATGAATTTTTTCAGCTCGACCGTGAAGGGCAGCTCTTGCAGCAGGATGCCGTCGGACTGGTTGAGGATGGCGGTGCTCGACGCCGTGCCCTCGGCCACCATCAGGTTGCCGCGAAAAGTCGGATTGCGCTCGGAGAGGCGGTGCTGCACCGGAACGTCGGCAATCAGACCACCGCCGTTGTAGACACTCTTGCCGCCGAACGCCATCTGGGCGCGCACGATCAGGTCGCCGTCCAGCAAACCGCCCAGGCACACCAGCACAATGGCCGAGTGCGCGGCAATGTAGCCCAGTTTGTTGGCCGACCCCGCCTTGGCCGCCACCATCCAGCCCGTGCCCTGTTGCGTCTGACGCGACTGCAGCCTGACCTTCCAGCCACCTGTGGCCAGCAACTGGCCCAGACGGTGCGCCGCCGCCTCGGGCGCATCGGCCACGGTGCCTTCGGCCTTGTGGTGGAAAGCCTTGAGGCTTTGCTCGCGGATGTTTTCCTTGTAGACCTTCAGATCGGTCAGGATCTTGGGCGTGTTTCGGGCAATGCACAGGCTGGTGCTGGTGACCAGAAAGGCGAGGATCAGCAGAAACCACCAGGCGCTGTAGACGCTGTAAAGGCTCAGGGCATTGAACACCTCGGCCCAGAACGGCCCGAACTGGTTGACGTAGTTGGGCAACGGCTCGTGCTGCTTGAGGACCGTGCCGATCACCGAGGCGATGCAGATCACCGTCAGCAGCGCAATCGCAAAGCGCATGGAGGCCAGCAGCTCTTGCCAGGCCTTCCACCATCCGGTAGCGGTATCGACTTCAGGATTTGGGGTGAACGAGGTCATCGCGATGGAAAACAGTCAGGGACCGAAAAAAACAAAAAGCGGGACAAAGCCCGCTTTGGATGTGGTGTGATCAGACGCGGACCGGGCCGCCCCGTCAATCAACGCAGACCAGCGATGTAGTCAGATACAGCCTTGATCTCGCGGTCGTTCATCTTGGCGGCCACACCCGTCATCTGGGCGCTGTTCTTGCGAACGCCGTCGCGGAACGCCACCAGCTGGGCTGCGGTGTAGTCGGCGTGCTGGCCCGACAGACGCGGGTACTGGGACGGGATGCCCACGCCGTTGGGGGCGTGGCAACCAGCGCAGGCGGCGATCTGGCGGTCAGGGATGCCGCCGCGGTAGATGCGTTCGCCCAGGGCCACGCTGTCCTTGTCCTTGGCAAAGCCGGGCTTGGCCTGCTTGGAAGCCAGCCAGTAGCTGATGTTGCGCATGTCATCGTCGCTGAGCGCAGCCACCATGCCGCTCATGATGGCGTTGGCGCGCTTGCCGGATTTGAATTCCTGCAGCTGCTTGGCCAGGTATTCGGGGTGCTGCTGGGCCAGCTTGGGGTTGACCGGGGTACCCGAATTGCCGTCAGCGGCGTGGCAGGCGGCACACACGGCGGTGTAGGACGCTTCGCCCTTGGCCAGATCCGGCTTGGCGGGGGCTGCGGGAGCCGCGGCGAAGGCAGAACCTGCCAGCAGGGCAGCAGCGGTGATCAGGGTAGAGGCAATCGACTTCATGGGCTTGTATCCGTTGGGATTATTCCGGGAACTGGCGCAAAACCGGAGGATTCTACAATGCTGCCAACGTCAGTTTCCTGACGGTCCACCCGAGCCCCCTCCATGACATCCAGCCCCCCCAAGCCCGCCACC